>WNGM01013517.1_pt1 | contig 11808 bp, 9 predicted proteins | sample 5400571 | NCBI WGS metagenome assembly WNGM01 (sample SAMN13153378, study PRJNA577476) | soil metagenome | isolation source: 100 cm soil or saprolite under Garry oak tree replicate 2 | place: USA:California | collected 2016-06-15
AAGCGGTCAGCATGATGGCGCGGATCATCGAAGAAGCGGAAGCAAGCTTCAAGGAGTTTTCGCGGCCCGCGACGCAGGAAAAGTTAAAAGTGGCGGAAACGGTGGCGGAACTGGTGTGCCACGCATCGCGCGAGCTGCACATGAAGTGGATCGTTGTATTCACGCATAGCGGATTTACTGCGCGGTTGATTTCGCGATACCGGCCGCTGGTGCCAATCGCTGCATTTTCTCCGGAAGCGGAAACGCGGAGGCGGCTGGCGTTGCTGTGGGGCGTCGTGCCACTTGAGATTCCGGATTTGCGCAAGGTCGACCAGCTGGCGGAGATTTCCGAAAAGCGATTGCTCGAAGAAAAACTGGTGCGCAAAGGCGACGTCATAGCGATTGTTGCCGGCACACCGATGGGTGTACGCGGCACGACAAACTTCATGAAGTTCCATGTGATTGGCGGCGGAAAGCTGTAATGAAGATCGTTCCCCGGCTTAGCTCTTGCAGATCATCGATCCATTCTCAGTGCGCGATCGGCTTCAAGACTGCCGTGTTCCGCTCGTCACTCGCAATGATCCGATAGAATTTTTTCAAGTCGTCCATTTTGTTTAGCGGCACGCTCAGTTCCTTGATTTCAAACGTCCTCGCATACTTCAGTACATTTCCCGCGGCTTCCGTCTTGCTGTGATAACTCGCAAAGCCATAGTCGACGTCTATCGGCGGAGGCAAATCATCCACCTCATAACCTGCAGGCATGGTGATCTCGAAAGTGTCACTGTCCTTTTCCGGTCCTTCAAATATCACCGGGAATTGCCGCGGCTCCCTAGTTTCCAATACATCGCTCGAGCGGTTTCCCATGACCCGTGGCCGCACGGCGAGTAGATTTCCGATCTGTTTGGCGTACCCCGGAGCCACAAACGTATACGCGTATCCAAAAGGCGAATCTGTGGCGTCCAGATTCGACATTGTGGCCCCAGTGATATCAAACATGCCGATCGAGTGAGAGACCTCTTGCTCGATGCGTTTCACACGATCCTTGCTCGACTTCACGGCCAGCTGGGCGTATCGCTCGTAAACGGCAAAATCTCCGAACCGCGTCTCTTGCACTTCGCCGGATAACGAGCCATGCGGCTCAAGCTGCAGTTTGGCCATGCGCACCAACCCGTTTGACTTTGTTGGCAGCTGAGGTGTCTCTACGAGTTCCCCGCCTTCCGGCGTGACCAATAAGGCGTAATTTCCCTGGAGATAACCGCTCAATTGCCCGATAGGAGTTTTTTCATTTGTAGGATCAAAAATCAGTAATCGGCCCAGTTTTGAATGGTTCAATACCGCTTGATAGCGGGAATCTTGCACGTCTTCCGGCAACTTGATCGCCAGAATGACATGATTGAACAGGAATACCATCGGTGGCGTTTCTGGTCCCACCGCTCCACGAGACGTGTTGATAATGACGTAGTACGAGTCGATCCCTGACTGCTTCAGCATCGCGCTCATAAGCGTCGCTTTGTCCTTGCAGTCGCCGTAACGGTGCGAGAAGACATCCGAAGCTGAGTGGGGCTGAAATCCGCCGATACCGAGTTCGATGGCAACGTAACGAATGTCTTTCTGCATGAATTCCGCGATGCCCTGCATTTTCTGCTGTGGTGTGGTTCTCCCCGTCGTGAGCCTGGAAACTTTCTCACTGATTTCCGGTGTTGCGTCTCGACGTCCACTTGCCAGCCCTGCCTGCCATTTACCCATGTCATCCCAGGTCAGAAATCCCTTGCGCTGTGTGGCGCCGGGCCCAAGGAAGGACACCACCATGCGCCCCGCAAATCCACGAACTGGCGGCATCGCTTTTTCCGAGCGAATGGCAGGCAAGTCCGTAACGATCCACTGCCATTGATTCCCACCCGTTGCATTCGGCTCAGTCTTGGGGTGATTCAACCATGCTGCCTTGTATTCCCAGCCTGAGGGCATCTGGAGTGTGTACCGAGCCTCCTTGACCGGAATCTCTCGCTGAAATTGCCAATAGTCCTCCAGCACATACGGTCGGGCGTCATACTGAATTTCGTATCCGACGATGTTTCCGGGTTCTCCTGCAGGAATTGCCAAACTCCGAAGTTTAAGATCCGTTACAAGCTCACCAGCCCCACCGACCGTTCTCTCAATCGCGTCCTTATCTTTTACCTCGTAATCTTTGCCTTCTTTAGGAATGCACCACCCACGCATGCTACCAACGCGAGTATCACTCCCGACATAAGCGTAAGCTACTGCGTACTCGCGTCCCTCCGGACGCAGGATCTTGTACACCCTGCGCTCGATACCTTTCATTTTTCCGTCCGACGAGACTGTGGTCACATCTTCCGAATACAACAGCACGGCACTTGTCTTGGAGTCGTAGGTGGGAAGCGGGGAGTTGGCGGCCACGTGCATCCATGCCGGGGCATCCGCTTCCGCGCATTTTGGCAACGTCAACAGGCCCATTCCACAAACGACCAAAAAACATGTTGTCAATTTCCGCTTCATGAATGCCTCAATTGCCTGCAGTCGTTCCGCCGGGCTGCAGAATCACCTGCTGCTCATCCTCAGTTTTCACGAGCTGATAGAAATTGCGGAGAATCGAATAGTGCTCCTTGCCGACCATCAGCAGCTCGGAGCGCAGGACCCGTTGCACGTGCACCGAGCCATCCTTGCTTTCAATCTTTAGCGTATATTGAACAGCCTTTCCGTCCTTATCCATGCTCTCGGGCAGGGTCTCCACTTTCCAGCTCTGTGGCAGTTCGAACGTGAGATCATCCACGGTGCGAAACGGGTAGCGAAAGTAAACCGGCCACACACGATTCGCGTGCTCGAACAAGTGCTTTTCTGACGCGCTGAAAAGTCCGGTCGGCAAGAGTGCGCGTCGGCCGGCGGAAGCCGTCCAGCCAGGTACCTTCATTTGAAATTCCGCCACGAGCGGAGTGTTGCCGGATTGCCAATCAGGAGCATTCATGAGTTCCACCTCACTACCAGCCGGAATGGCGTCCTTCACTCCGTCCTCGAGTATTTTCTTCCTGGCCGCCTCGTCTTCATTGCGCTCCTCAACGCGCAGAGCCAACGCGTCCAGCCCGGTAATCGTGACGGTCAGTTTTCCGGTGATGTCCCCTTCGTCGGTGATGGCTAAACGTGCTGTACGTTGCACCCTCGTCTGTTCGCTGCCTGGCAGAGTAGTCTGGATCCATGTGCCACCGTTCTTGTCCAGCCGCAGCCCTTCCACGCCTGTCTCCGGCCAAGGGAGCAGTCCGAAAGGCGTAAAAGCTGCGCCCGGATCAAAGTACTCATCTTTCTCGTTGACCTTCACGAGGGCTACGTTGGCGTTCAATTCGCTCCCATTGATCCGTTCCTTATGGAAAAAATATTCGCCTCGACTCGATACCAGGCACGGATAAGCCTCAAAACCCGCACCGCGCGCCAGCCCTAGAAAAAGCCACGTCAGGTCCCAGCCATTGCCGTATTGATGTTTCCAGAGATCTTCGACGTTTTTGTTCTCCTTCATGTTCTCGTGTTTCCATTCTTCCAGGGACTTTAGCGGCACGTACGACAGATTCTTGATCTGCTGTACTCGCGAGTAGATTTTTTGAAGCTTCACCTCCGGCGAATCGCCGGGTGAGACAATGCTCGCCGCCGCTGCTTCCATGGCCTTTCGCTTGTCGACGAAAGATTCCACCTGTCCGTACTTCTTCTTGCCGAACTCCCTCCAATATTTCGCCACGTCCAACTCTGGAGTTTCATCGTGGTAAACGAAATTAACCCGAAACTTCAATTCATTGGCTGGTGGCATGTGGTCTTCGACCACAAACGCAGGGATATTCTCCGTCGTCATTCGCACGATGTGGTCCGGGCCCTCTTTGGGTGGTTCCGTTCCCTTGGGGAGACCGGCAGGCCAGCTCCACTGCACTGTCCACGGATACGTGCTATACGGCTTGAGCGTAAACACGGCCTTCTTCGTGAAGAGCTCTTCGCTCAAGATCCAATCCGAGGCGAAGATATAGTTATCCTGAAAGTCGTAATTGAAGTGATATTCGATGATGCTCCCCACTTGCACATCCGGAAGCGTAAATGTCTTTGCGAGGTACTTCGCACCCTTCGTTTTTTCGATGGTTTGTTCGTAAACTTTCCCGTCGAAGTTTGCTATCGTGCCATCCGGTCTGATGGTGCGGGCTTTGATTCCCGTTATGCTCGTGCGGCCTTTGTGAAAACCGATCTCCACGTTTGCTTGATTGCGGCCTTCTTCCGTCAGCACCTTGATCCGCACATAGTTGTATTCTGACGCGGCCCTGCTGCTGTCATTTCGATCTACCTGACGATAGAGGTACACCGCGGGCGCACCCGGCGCTTCCGGCATACTGGTCATCTTTAGTTCTTCTTGCGAGATTGGCTGCCATTCATCGCCGCTCGCCGTGCCTGCTTTCCACATCCCCGCCGACAGCAGTATCACTGCTGTTGCACACACCAGCATCCACGGGCGCTTGTTCACGGGTTTTCTCCTGAGACTGTTTCGGTTGATCTCTGCGCACACCCCATCCGCCGGAGACACAATTTCGCTGGTTGGGCGGCACATGACTGGGTATGGGCCATCGCAGACTGTTGCTAACCTAAGTACTGATAGGTCGAGAAATTACCCTGCCTGTTAGCTGCTGTCAAGAGAACGCGAGGCCACTCGCGTCGTCAATGTAACTCTTCCCTCTTACCCACGGACTGCGGCATAATCCGCCCGCACCTTTGATTGCATCTCGAGTTCTCTAGGCGTTACATGCCCTTGGGATTAAGTGGAGGATTTTTGTGACCAATCGTCCTTGGAGTTCCACGGCCCCTCCGGGCGAATTCCGCACCTACATTTCCGCCGAGGAATCGCTCAAGGAATTCACGGTTCGCGCCGTGGTTCTCGGCGCGCTCTTCGGACTCCTCTTCGGCGCGGTCACGGTTTACGTCGGTCTACGCGCCGGCCTCACGGTTTCTGCCTCCATTCCGATTTCAGTTCTCTCGATCAGCATTCTTCGCGCTTTTGGCCGTTCCACCATTCTCGAAAACAATATCGTGCAAACCACTGGCTCCGCTGGCGAGTCACTCGCCGCAGGTGTGATGTTCACCATTCCCGCGCTCATCTTTCTCGGATTTGGCAAGGAATTTACTTTCTGGCGAATTTTCCCGCTTGCGCTTCTCGGTGGATGGCTGGGTGTGCTTTTCATGGTGCCGATCCGCCGCCAGCTCATCGTCAAGGAACACGGCAACCTCACGTTCCCCGAAGGTACTGCCTGTGCTGACGTTCTCGTGGCCGGTGAACGCGGCGGTTCTTTTGCCGGCCGGGTTTTTTGGGGACTCGGTCTCGGCGGCGTTTACACCTTCCTTATGAACACGGTGCAAGCCTGGACCCCGCAACCAGAGTCGCGCCCGAGCTGGTTTCCCGGTGCCTCCTTCCGCGCCGCCATCACTTCGGAATATCTCGGCGTCGGCTACATCATCGGCCCGCGCGTCTCCGGAATCCTTTTTGCCGGAGGCATCATCTCCTGGCTCGTCATGATGCCCGCGATCAAGTTTTACGGACAGCTCGCGGGCAACACTCCGATCTACCCTTCCACAATTCCGATTCCGCTCATGACTCCCGACGATATCTGGCGCAGCTATATTCGTCCGATGGGAGCAGGCGCCGTCGCGGCCGCGGGATTAATCACGCTGCTCCGCACTTTACCCACAATTATTTCCGCGCTCCGCGCAGGTCTGAAGGACGTTCGCGCACAAGGTGCAGTCGACGCAGTGGCGGCGAGTAGAATCGATCGTGACATTCCCATGCGCAACGTGATCATCGGTTCGATCGTGATCATCGCCATGATGTGGGTGCTCCTAACGTTTCATCCCATTGAAGGCGCCGCCACTCGCTGGTATCAAAATCTTTTTGCTGCCGTGTTCGTATCCCATCAGCGGCATGAGCATCGCCACCTTGATGGCTACCTGCGCGATTTTCTTTCTCGCCGGCTGGACCGCTCCCAATTATGCCGTTCTCGCGTTGATGATTGGCGGTGTCGTCTGTATCGCTGCTGCCATCGCGGGCGCCACTTCGCAGGATCTCAAAACCGGTTACCTCGTCGGTTCAACGCCGCGTCTTCAGCAACTTGGCCTGCTCGTCGGCGTGACAGTCTCCACCATCGCCATTGGCGCAACGCTTAACCTGATGAACCGTGGTCTCGAGCGCTATATCCCCACGCAAATTCCCGTCACTGTTCAGTCCCTTCCCAGCGGCGCGAAAATCGAGGCGGATTCTTTTGAGCATCAGGGCAAGAAATATATCCTCATCAACGCGCTCGGCTCGCACGAAATTCCCGATGGCGAATATCTCTACGATCCCGGAACACAACGCATCGAACTACAATGGGCGCAGGGCATCGGCAGTGACAAAGCTCCCGCCCCGCAAGCTCGCCTGATGGCTACTGTCATCAACGGCATCCTCAATCAACGTTTGCCCTGGCGGCTGGTTTTAATGGGAGTTGCTCTGGTCATCGCCGTCGAAATTCTTGGCGTGCGTTCGCTCGCGTTCGCTACTGGTTCGTATCTCTCGATTGCTACCACTGGCGCGATGTTCGCGGGCGGGTTGGTTCGTCTGCTCGTCGAAGCTACCACCAAGAAAAAAGACGAAAGCGAAGCCAGCCCCGGCGCTCTCTATTCCTCCGGACTCATCGCCGCCGGAGGTGTCTTCGGACTTCTCGGCATCATCATCAATCTTTTCCAGGACCCGGAAATTTCCAACAACGTGCCGCACTGGCTCACCGCAACGCTGCGGCTGCCGTGGCGTCCCGACCTCTTCGCCTTCGGGCCAAAGGTTCTCGGACCGTTGGCGACCAACAATCTTTTCGGCGTCTTCATGTTCCTGATGCTCGCAGCCTCTCTGTTCTACTTCGCCCGCAAAAAACTGGACTGACATGAAAGACGTTCAAGGGTTTAAGAGGTTAAGGGTACAAAAGTGAAACCGGCCTCAGCGCTACTCTTGCACTCTTGTACCCCGTTCTTTACTTCACCCGCTTCCGGACCGTAAACTGACCTGAGTATGGCTCCACGCTCCAGCATCCGGAACTACCGCTTCAGCTTCGATTTCTACATCACTCCGGGTGTGCAACTCCTCGTCATCGCCAACTTCGCCGTTTTTTTCCTCCAGCTCTTTATCCATTATTTTCGCGGCGTTTTTCCCGAACACCAGTTTGAAATGTGGTTTGGCCTGGTTCCCAGCGGCGTAATCCCGGGCCTACGTGTCTGGCAGCCGCTCACTTATCTGTTCCTGCATAGCGTCGACAACGTCTGGCACGTCCTCGTCAATATGCTCATGTTGTGGATGTTTGGCCGCGAACTCGAACTTGTCTGGGGGCGGAACCGTTTTCTTCGCTACTACTTTCTGACAGGCGTTGGCGCGGGCATTCTCAACGTCATCGTTCGCACCGTTCCTACCCTCTGGGGTAAACCGGCCTACGACATTCCCACCATCGGAGCTTCCGGCGCCATCTTCGGAATCATGATCGCCTGCGCGATTCTGTTCCCTGATCGCCGCGTTTTTCTCTTTCCCATTCCGATTGCCCTGCGCCTTCGCACGGTTGTCGCCATCATGGCCGCGCTGACCTTTCTCGGCACGTTCGGCCTCGGTGACGACAAAGTCAGCCACCTCTGTCATCTCGGCGGCATGCTTATCGGCTATCTCTACCTCCGCCGCGATTCCTACCTCTTCCGCCTCCGCAACGAAGTCTCCGACTGGAAATACCAGCGCAATCGCAAAAAATTTGACGTCTACATCAACAAACACAAAGGCGAACCACCGTCCCGCCCCGACCGCTGGGTGAACTAGGTCACAGTATTTTAATTTTCCGGCGATTTTCTCGCCGCTGTAGCAGTCTATACCGCGCCGTTCTGTTTTTAAGCCTTACATCTCTCGAGAGATGGATTCATTCACCGCGCACTACCGCTCGTTCGGCGGCTAGCGTTCTCCAGAGCTTTATCAAGGCGCTCCAACTGGTCACGCAGGTCGCTCCAGCCTGACCTCTTCCGCTCGAAGTTGTTGCTCGGCCTCTATTTCTCGCGTTTGTCGTTGTTGTTCTTCGCTCTCGAGCAATTCTAGCCGTGTCTTGAGTTGGCGAACCCTGTCCTCGAGCTCTTTCCGTTGGGTTGCAGGATTCTCGGTGTTGCTTATGAAATCTTCCGTCTGCTTCGCATCGCTCGACACATGCTTCCGTTCATCTTGAATTCTCGCGAGCTTGTCCCGGGCGTCATCGAGCCGTTGGGAGGCTCGCGCGACAGCCGCTTCCTGTCCCTGCAACCGATAGATGAGAATTTGTGCTCTTTGCGCCGCGATGGTTGTTGTTTGTAAATCCTGCCGCAACAGCCGAATCTCCGATAGCAGAGCTTGCAATGTCTGAGAGTCACCCGTGGTTGTCTGCCCAAAACATGTCGTTGAAAAAGACAGAAAGCCCAGCACAAGGCCCAGCATAAGGAATGATGAGCGATTCATCGGCCACCCCTGAACGGATTGTATCTGAGATTTTTTGCCGTGAAGCGCTAGGTCAAATACTACTAATCGCCCTCGTGGACAAACGTGCTCAACATCCTGCCAATCGGGCCGAACGATTTAGCCCCATTACCGGGATCGCTCTTAGAAGCGCTCGGTGTCAATCTCCGGATCACAAATTCCTGAAGAATGTTGGCGGCGGCCGTTGCCCCAATCCCGATAAGCGCGTTTTCAAACGTCAATCCCGCTCCATTGCGATCTTTCGCCGGATAATAGAGATTCGAGATGCCGCCTGCAGCGAGACCTCCGAAGATTCCCGAGTAATTTGCCTGCCAGTGACCATTGTCGCCCTTGCAGATGACAGAATTCGCCACTGCATAGAAAACCCGCGATCGTTTACTGCCGGTTCCCTTGTAGAAATAACGTGGATCTTGTTTCAGCAACGATGGCAGAATCGCGCTTCCGATCAGCGTGCCCGTAACCGTGTTGGCGTAGGATGCCCCATAGCGCTTTGCGTAGCCCTGTGCGCCTTGGCCGTATCCACTGAAATCATTTTGTGCCTGCTGTATTCCCGCGATGGCCCCAGTCAATCCAAACGTGACTGGATCCACCATCTCCTTCCACGCAAGCTCGAATTTTTGCTTCGGCGCGAGAGGCGCTGCATTGGGGACGTAGCTCACATAAAAATTCGGAATGAATCCGAGCGCGCGCTGCTTCTCTTGTTCCTTGATCTGCTCTTCCGCTACTTCGATTTGCGGAGGTACGACGCGCACCTCTGTGACAGCCGTGGCAATCATCAGCACGATCTGTGGAACAATATTGCTCTCCCCGGAACGCAGGTTTCCAAGGAATGCTTGCGTCGCGAATCCTGCCGACGTAATCGTCAAATGAAATGGCCCGGGAACGACGTTGGCAAAGGAGAATTGCCCGTCGTCGCCTGTGAGCATCTCCTGGTCCAGGCTTTGATCTTCGCGTAGAAGTCTCACTGTGGTCCCGGCGACAGCCACTCCCGTTTGATCAACAACTCGTCCGCTGATCCGGCCCGACGATTGTTGATCTGGCAATTGTTGATCGGCCACTGCCATTCCCGGAGCAGCAGGTACCCCAACGGGCTGCTGAGCTGCGATCGGAAAGCCACAAACCAGAAGGCTGAGGATAAGCCAGACTCTGCTCTGCGAGCCAAAGACTCGACACCGGGCATTTCCGCCCCAAAATCTCTTGTTCGATTCTGTTTTTGTAAAACTCACGCTAATGACTCCGCGGCTTTCCTGTGCCCGTCGAGCAAGCATTGAAGATCGACTCCACAACAATAGTAGCAGCAACCCACCTCGCTCCTTTGGATGCCTATCGAGCGCAGAATGAAGCCTCAACCCACTGTGGTAAAGGCGCTGTCACATCCAACTGTCTGTGCGCGGTGGATTCCATGCACAAGCTCGGTCAGGCCAACCGAAGAGAGCACTGCCCTCTGATCACCTGTTGCGGCAACGATTTGCTTGAGCATCTACCTTACGTTGTCGCCTCGGCGCTCAGCAGCGATGACCACGCTGGAGTCGAGGATCAGTCCCATGCGGGCGGTTCAGCGGTTCACGATGGCTATTAATGATCTCTTCGAGATCGCGCCCGAAGTCTCCGTCGAGCGTCACGGTAGAGCCGTGGGCTTCCGCCAGCGCGATAGATTCCGACAGCAGACGGCCGGGATGTGGCTCCGCAGCGCGCAGTACTGCCACGGGCCGCACGTCGTTCTCGATGACAACTTCCGCGCCTGCGCGCACGTGGACTAAGAGCGTCGCCACGGTGGTTGTGGCGGCTTCTGCTTCGGAGATGTGGATCACATTCTTTGCCATGGTCTGATTATAACTTGGGTTTCTTGCCTTCAGATATTCGGAGCCGTTAGTTCCTCTTCTCGCGATGATCGCAAGAACTGAATCACGATAAACGCTGGCGCACCAGATCGCTAAGTGCTTTCCCATCTACGGTTTTGCCCTCGAGAGCCGCCTTTGCGGCCTTCACGACGGCACCCATCTGCTTCATTGAATTCGCACCGGTTTCGGCAATCGCTTTCGAAACCGCAGCATCCATCTCTTCGGCGGACGCACCAGCAGGAAGATATTGTTCGATGAGGGCAGCTTCCTTCGTTTCCTTCTCGGCTAATTCCGGGCGGCCCCCCTTCGTGAATTGATCGATCGATTCCTTACGCTGCTTCAGGATTGTTTGCAGAAGTTGAATCGATTCGTTCTCGTCGAGTTTGCGGAGTTTTTCCACTTCCTTCAGCTGAATCGCAGCCTTGACCATACGCAACACGCTGAGCTTGAAGTCGTCCCTGGCTTTCATAGCGACGACAATGTCCGACTGAATTTTTTCCGCAAGACTCATTTTTTTCTCCCGCGCCACTATAACAGAAAGCTATGGAGAACTTTTTCGCTCAGGGTTTGCGAGTACAAACCCCGAAACCCGGCTTTCCCTCCGGTTTGACACTGATGCTGCCGCTCGGTAACTTGGATAGTTTCCGGGCGAGGAAAAAACTGCGCCGTGGAGCTGGTTTCCTTTTCCCGGAAGATTTAATAATTCTTTGGCGCGACCGCAATTTTCCGGGAATACTCGGGACGAAAAGGGCGAAGAGGACTCATGAAAGTCATTGTAGCGGACAAGATCAGCGAACGCGGCGTGGAGTTGCTGAAAAAATCTGGATTGAACACCGTGCTGACGACGAAGGAGACGATTGCGGCGGAGTTGGCAGACGCGGATGCGCTGATTGTTCGCAGCGCAACACGGGTAACACCGGATCTTCTCGACAAGGCGCCAAAGCTGCGCGCCGTTGGCCGCGCTGGCGTCGGCGTCGACAATATCGATCTGCCGGAGGCTACCAAGCGCGGCGTGTTGGTGATGAGCACGCCCGGAGGAAATGCAGTGAGCGTGGCGGAACACACGTTCGCACTGATGCTGGCGCTGGCGCGGCAGGTGCCGAAAGTGGATGCGGCGTTGCGCGAAGGCCGCTGGGAAAAGTCCTCGAGCGGAACAGAAGTTCGTGGCAAAACACTGGGATTGATTGGACTTGGACGGATCGGTGGGGAAGTGGCGCGTCGCGCCGAAGCGTTTGACATGAAAATTCTCGCCTACGACCCGTATATCAGTGAGGCGGCAGCCAAGGAGCTACAAGTAGAACTGGTCAGCCTCGAGCGCCTGCTGGCGGAGAGTGATTTCATCTCCATGCATACGGCGTTGAGCCCCGCGACGCAGAAAATGATCAACGCTGAGTCTATTCAGAAAATGAAGAAGACGGCGCGCATTGTGAATGCCGCGCGTGGGGAATTGATCGATGA
>WNGM01004709.1_pt1 | contig 11806 bp, 10 predicted proteins | sample 5400571 | NCBI WGS metagenome assembly WNGM01 (sample SAMN13153378, study PRJNA577476) | soil metagenome | isolation source: 100 cm soil or saprolite under Garry oak tree replicate 2 | place: USA:California | collected 2016-06-15
AGATCACCAAGGATTCTCAGACGACCTTGTACTTGTTTCCTGATGACCCTGCCACCCTCGAGCAGTTCAAACAACTCCGGGCAGGGACTCTCAAGAAGTTGCGTTTTTCAAAGGAGCATCAAGATGCATGATCGAAACACTGGGAAATGTCGCCCTCAATGAACCACGTTGTTCCTTGCCAGTTGTGGTAGATTTCCCTGAGCGCGGTGTGACACCCCCGCTCTGGACGAAAACCGTGAGAATGGTCGCTGAACTGCGGCTCGTAATAGGCATTCAAGATCATGCGCATGACTTCTTGCAGCAGCTTATCCGACCACGTGGGCATGCCTAATGGCCGTTTTTTCGTCGAGTTCTTTTTCTCGATGTAGACCCGTCGTGCTGGCTTCCATTGATACCGTTCATAGCGCAAGGCTTCAATGATGGTGTCAATTTTGTCCAGTGACATCCCATCCACCGTTTCGCTCGTACTTCCCGGTGTCATGGCACCGGCGTTGCGATAAATCTTCCCGTAGGCGCTGAGGTACAGCTTTTTGTTGAACAGTTGTCGATAGACCCGTTCGAGGGGCAAACCTCTTTTGCCTCGCTCATGGATAAGTTCCAGGTACACTTTAGTGTCTTGCATTCCGCATACCTCCGTGCTTGAAACTTCACGATACCTACCCTGCTCGCCTTTATCAAAGGGCGAACTCTGGCCTACTTTCGTAGGCTGCCCCTTCCCCCTGTCTCAGGCGTTACCCTGAGCGTTTGGGTACTATGGGGGTTCCGTCATCATAGGAGTCGCCTCCCGTAGATGATCCCGCATTGACGCGTGTGAAACGTTCAGTACGTTTAGGTGCCCTGTTCCGCCAGTTCCCTGGCAAAGCTCATTGCTTCCTGCTCCCTGTAGAGGGCTTTTTGATACTAAAGGACTGCTAGTATCTATTACAAGGTCGCCGCTTCAGGTATGGTGCGACGGATGTGGGGGACATCGCAGTGAACGTACGGGTTCGTTTTCCTCACCATGCGTACAGGACTTGCGGGACCGATGTTTACATACCTTCAACACCTTCCCGCTTCGACGGCATGCTCTTGTCCTCTTTGAGTTTCCTCGCCAAGTAAGCCGTTGTCCTAGAGGTAATGGCCCTCCACCTCTCCTGCGTTACGCAGGTATTTCACAAGCGCCGATGCGGCGCACCAGGTATTTCACAAGCGCCGATGCGGCGCACATCCTTGCCCCACCTGTCCTGACCGGGCGAACACATGTTGATGCAGAGACCTGCTCCCATCAGGCGCTTGGCAAGCCTGCGTGTCGCATCGGTACCGCCTTCATCCCCGTCGAGTGCCAGCACCACGGCTTGCACCTGGGGAGGAAACCAGTCCGCCTGTGCAGCAGTACCAACCAGAGCCACCACCTCTTGCGCCTGAAAGCCCGCCGCAAGCAGGGTGAGCCGGTCGAATGCTCCTTCCACCAGGATGATGCAGGCAGCCAGCTGCTCCAGTTCAGCGCAGAACCAGCCCGCCGGGTTCGTTTTGATCCAGCGCCGGGGCGCTCCGGGTTGCTCCAGCAGTGTCTTGTGGGCGTTCTCGTCCATCCCCGGTCGCCAGCGCCACAACGAGCGCCCGATATAGCCCTTGCCAGCAGGCGACACCAGGGGAAAGACGATGCGCTCCGCCCATCTGCGCCCGATGCTCCGCTTCTGCCCGGTCTCTGGCAGCGTGAGCATGGCTGGCGAGAGATAGCCGACGCCTGTGGCTTGCGCCACTGCCAGGGGAAGGCCGCGTTCCTCAAGGTATGTCCGGGTTCCTTGAGCGTGCAGGAGCGCTCGACGCATCTGCTCGTCCCATGCCAGCAGCGTGGTCAGTTCGTCCCGCTGCTACTTCGGCGACGTTCTGGCAGGATGAGGTAGCACTGCTGGAGAGACGTAAGGTGGGTGCTGCTGTTCGGAGGGGTAGGACGAAGGGGTGAGGGGCATGGCTCCCCGGTAGTGGGCATGCAGCAGGCGTTCTGCCGCCAGAGGGTTCCACTCAGCGACCAGCACGGTGGCATCACAGGTTGCATTGAAGCAATGACCCCACCCGGTCAACTTGTTGATGGATAGCGAGCGCTGGTGATCACTGCCGTGGAGGTGGCAATAGGCCCGCACGTACTCTCCCATATTCAGCGGGTCACACAGTTCGGACTGGAAAATGATCTCGAGCTGCCTGCCCTGGTGTGTGATAATCGTGACCATCTCAGTTCACCCACCCCATGCCTCGCGCTCTCTGCCTCCAGCATGCGATCAATGAGCGGAGCGAGCAGGCAGACGATGATGGGAACGTGCTCCCCGGAGCAACCACTCCATCTCCCAACGTGAGGCAATTTGTCCTCCAGCAATGACCACACCGGGAGGATCCAGCATTGAGCGGATCGCGTGGACGCAACAGGTCACCTGTGTTCTCAGGGAACAGCACCACCTCATCTCCTTCAGGCTCAGGCAAGGTCTCGAGCCAGCGTAAGGTGCTCATCGCTTGCTTCAGTGGTAAGAGCTTCACATCACCGCTGGCAGAGAAAGCCTCAGCCAACGAGCTCTTAATAGAACTTACGTTCTAATTATACATCCTACAGAATAAACGCGAGTGAGGGGACTTTATCCCTATCCACGTGAACTGACACCCTCGTCTGTAGCGGTATTGCTCGATTCTGAGCATTCCGCCAGGATAGATGGAGGTACAGATGGCCATTGAGAGACTGGAGAGGAGGCTGATAGCTGTGTACAGTTGTTGTGCTACCCGGAGGAGTGGTGGTTCACTTTTTTCGAGCGCCCATGCTGATGACACAAGTTGCGTCGGCATGTGCAATGGATCCACGATAGATGTGCTGGCGCAACATGCCTGAGCTGGGTCAACCAAAAAGTGCAAACGTAGAGGTCAGGAATGGCCGCACGAATATGCAGGAAGGATGGACCATCCTTCCTGAGAATGGTAATGCCCTGGAGAACTTGCACGCCCCGATCCGACCTCGTTTCCGCACGAAAAGTGGATGAAACCTCCTCTTTCTTGGGGTAGCAATAGCACCGTTGATCGCTCCCAAGTCCGATAAGGAACCATACCAGTTCAGGCGTACCAATCCGTACGGGTGAGTGGCAAGCGACTGTTCCCATGATCAGTTTTTGCCAGCAACGTCTGATATATGTTCACTCGACCTGTCAGGAAGGCATATCTTGACGCGGCCATGTATAAGCGCCAGATGCGGTAGGTTATATCGCTAGTAAAGTGGCGGACCTCATCGGCATGAGCTTCCAGCCGACCTACCCAGTGGCGCAGCGTGAGAGTATAATGCTCACGCAGGCTCTCCACATCGCGCACCTCGAAGCCACTCATCTCCGCTGCTCGCAGGGTACGATTGATGGGGACCAGCTCACCATCAGGAAAGACATATTTTTGGTTGAAGCCTGGCTCGCGTTGTGCTGGTTGGGTGGCGCTACTGGCAATCCCATGGTTGAGAAAGACTCCCCCTGGCTGGAGCAGATGCCAGGCCTGTTCAAAGTACGTAGAGAGCAGTGCTTCGCCTACATGCTCAAACATACCCACGCTCACCAGCTTCGCAAACGCCTGTTCCTCACTCATCTCCCGGTAATCGCGCACTTCCACACGGCAGCGGTCTATCAATCCTGCCTGGCGGATGTGCTCTTGCGCCCATTCCGCCTGCGGTTGGCTCAAGGTAATGCCCAGCGCTTCTACGCCATAGTGTTGTGCTGCATAGATCACCAGCCCGCCCCAGCCGCATCCAATATCCAGTAAGCGCTCTCCTGGCTGTAAACGCAATTTGCGGCAGAGATACTCGAGCTTGCGTTCCTGTGCCGTGTCCAGGTCGTCACCAGGAGTAGCGAAATAGGCACAGGAGTAGACCATTCGCTGATCCAACCAGAGTGCATAAAACGCATTGGAGCGGTCGTAGTGGTAAGAGATAGCTTGCTTATCACGTTCTTTGGAGTGGCGCGCGCCGCGCAAGTTCGCTCCGGACGCAGCAGGGCGTGGCTGACCTGTCCTGGGCAAACTCAGCAAGCGCTGCCCACAGCGCACCTGTGCCATCTTTCCCCAGTGCTTATCCAGGATGTGATCCCCAATGGGCAAGGCGGCTTCGATATCGCCTTCGATATCAAAGTCATTGTAAATATACGCCTCGCCCAGGTTGAGTTCACCTGGTGGTAGGAGCATCTTACGGAGCGCACCAGGATGCTGGAGCACGAAGGTGAAACGGCTCGGCTCGCTGGATGCGGGTGCGGATTTCCACGTGGTTCCTTCCCACAACCGCACGGCAAACGAGGGCAGTTGTGATGAGCCGAACATATCTTGTAACAGTGATAAGGTGGTTTGAACGGCCTGATCGGTAATGTTTCCTGGTGACGCAGCCACGATTCGTTCCTTTGCTCGGTGAAGAGGGTTACCAGGGGCTAAGGAGCCTGCCCCGGTGGGGGGACAACGCCCAGTTGTTGTAACATGCCCAGGTCGTCCCGGTTGCCCCAGTGCTCGGCGATCTTGCCGTGCTCGAACCCGAGGATATCAATACCTGTCACCGTGACGTGCTTGCCGGTGGGGGGAAGCCCCATGAACGACCCCTGATTCGTGCCTTCCGCCCTGAAACGCGTCACGATCTTGTCACCTTCCATAATCCAATCTTCAACCGTGATATGCAGATCGGGAAAGGCGCCCCGGTACATGCCTATGACCTGTCTCACGCCCTGGAGACCGGGCAGAGGATTGACGGGATCATGATCCACAAAGGTTGGAGCAAAGAGTTCATCAATGAGCTCCAGGTTTCCTTCATTAAAGACACCTTCATACCAGCGGCGGGCGGTGGCCTGATTGTCTTCTGCTGACATCGTGCATAGTCCTTTCTACCTATCACACTGTAAGGTACATGTTCTTAGTCACTTGAGGGGTACGGGGACCATCTTCTTTTGGATTACCTTGCTAGCGGGTTGTCCTCAGAAACCGTCAACTGAAGCATAGAGAGAAACACATTGAGAGAGGAAGTGCGAGTAGGTCCAAGATTCGCTGTAGCCAGGGGGTAGTGCGTTTATTCTGTTAACCGGGAGGAACGGGACGATCGCGACCAATTTGCTGGTTTACATATCAACTCAATTTATCTATGTAAGTAAACCCGATTTTTAGTCCAGATCGTCCCGCTCCTCCCGTTCATCTCACCAGGCCAATGCCATGCCAGATAATGACGTTGTTTTTGACGCGCCTGAGGCACCACTCAGAAAGCCGCATCCTGAAGGTCTTTTTGATGTTCAGGTCGCTCGCCATTTTCATCACACCAGAGGATGTAGCGAGATACAACTCCCTGGCGCTGATCGCGGCATCGTCTTACAGGATACAGCATTCCGTGAAAAAGTCGGCAACGATGGCCACGTCACCTAATAGGGTGACGTGGCCATTCACTTTTTTTCAGGGGCCACGCCCACTCACGACGTATATGCCGATGTGCTCATTGGATCCAATACAACAGCTTCTGCGGATCAAGACGAGCGTCAGGCGACAAACAAGGCGAAGGCGAGGGTACCGATGCCCGCGTCGATGATGTACTCCTGGAGCAGCAACAATGCGCCAGCTCTGGCAAGAGACAGAGTGTCAACACATTGGACACAAGAGAAGGAAATAGGTAGGGCAACAATGCGAGGAGATAGGCGAAATAAGAACGTCACAGCCAGGTGCTGCAACGTTCCTGGGACTTAAAGGAGGGATAACTCCACGTCAATGACACTGACCTGAGCCTGGAGTGCAGCAGCATCATCATTGCAGCGGATGAGGTCTTGCTGGATGCGGTCCTCTTCCTGGGCGATGCGATCTTTCTCATAGGCATAGAGTCGTTCAGCGGGAAGCTGACGGATTCCCACCAGACCAGCAAGCAGAATCTGACCGGCAACCTTGGGGACCTGATGTCCTAACGCCGTTTTCCTTGCCTGCAGGTGCTGCCATTGTTGGTGCAGGGTGGTTGCACGGGCCAGAAGGCTCTGCACCTGAAACTCCAGCTTGACGCGTTCGCGCCAGAGAAATTCCCGTCGTTGCTCAAGAGGATTTCTTGGCGGAGAGCTCTGATTGGACTGGAAGGTGTGTTGGTGCTGGTTGTGTTGGGTATGCGAATGGTGCTGACTCATGAGGGATTCCTTTCCTGAACTCTCTCGCAAAGCACGATACAAAGGCAGAATCGTCCCTCAGCGTCAGTGTGAGTTTTCTCTCCTTTCTCTCGTTTTTGCGATGTACACAAAACAATAAGCTGTGTCCTTTGTGACTCGCGGCGAGCAATCAACTGATCACCCTGCGGCAGACCGAGTCGAGGTAGGACAGGACCTCATCCTTGTACCTCCTGGCGAGCAATGGTTCTTTGCTGAACCATCACCCTGCGACAGTCAGAGGTAGAGGCGGACAGACCTCGTCTTGAGCTGGCAAGTTCGAAGACCTCACTCATCCAGCTACGACAGACGTGCCGTTCGGTTCATTGTGGCAACCGAAACACTTGTTCTATATGAGATATACCATATACCTCATGAAAATACAAGCCGCTTCTCACCCGCCAGGTGACCTCTTCATGGCAGAGAGGTGTCAGAATTCATGTGCCATATCCCATAGAACCACAGCCAAAATGCTTGATGTGAAGCGGGCTAATGGCCTTTTGCAGCGGATGAGAACGTCTCATCCACTTTTCCCCTACAAAAACATCAAATCACACTGGCGGGCGAGTTCTGCGTGACTCTAACGAGCGAGCAGCACACCATGAGAGCAAGGCAGACTACGCGCCAATGCCGTCACCTGGGCACGCACCTCGGAGGAAAACCGGCGGGGTGGTCCAGATTGTGGGACGTCCTGGAGCGAACGTGTCTCAGACTAGCGTCGTCGTCACTTACGGGTGAGACGGGCGTCCGATGATCTGCAAGAAACCCAGCGTGACAGGCAAACAAGTGAGGCCAGTTCATCTCTAGAGCGCTTGGCTGTTTTCTTGTTTTGTATCGTTTTTCAAGAATGGGTGGTCCAAGTAGTCATCACAGGGTACTGAAGAGGCTCCCCTACGACTTGCAGTGGCGTAGGTAATCGATGATCAGCGGATGCCAGAAGTGATAGGTGATGTACAACCCCGAGCCTTCCTCAGAAAGGAACCCGGCTTGGAGCGCCTCTTCTAGCAAATCAATGATGGTCTCCTCGGTGTGTTCAGTTGCAACCTGAAGCAATTGGCTCAACTCAAAAGAGCCACCCAGGAAGGCAGCCTTTCCTAACAACGCCTGGCATTCGTCGCTGAGCCCACTCAAGGAGTATTCAAATAAGGCAGTAATAGCCCCTGGCAGGGGACCCTCAGGGAAAGATAGGCCGCGGGAAAGGGATGGTTCCTAACTTGCGACCTACCCCAGGGCAGGGGAGTAATTCCCTTTCTGCTACGTTGGGCCAAAGTCACGCTAGCTGTCACAAATGTACTGTTTACCCGGTTTGGAGACCATTGCAGACCAGGGATAAACCAAGCAATTAGTTTGCCCCTAAAATGGAATGGTCTCCTTCATGCCTGGTTCTTCTTCCCAAATTGTACAAAGTCGAGCTGAGAGCTACCTCTAATTGGGCTTGAACTCTCCAGTGAGGATCAGGAGCGCCATCAGCTCCAGAGACTTGCTGAAGTAGTTCGGCTCATCGTGGTTGGAAAGCCAGTCGATGCAGTCAGCCGACCACTGCGCCGTTGCCGAGTCGCCCACACCGGCCACACAGAAACCCGAGAGGTAGGCGGCGTTGATGTAAGACGCAAACGACGAGGCGTCTAGCGCGCCCTCGGCCCTGACGTTATCAGGGATCTGGTTGGCTCGTGCCCGCTCGGCGTTCGCCAGCCTGGTGATCATGTTTCCCGAAATCGGGGCGTTGTTCCACAGCTTGTTAAGCGTGTTGCGCCACGGCATCCGAATCGCGTTGTAACCGTACTTGTAGCCGTATCCATCAACTGGCCCCCTCCCACTCCGATCACAGGCGTCAGGCACATAACCGGTTGGGAAGTTTTTATAGAAGTACGTTGTAGCCAAGGGCTGGTTTGCTGCGGTGATGTTATTCCACCTGGTGGTATTGCCGGTGTGGATGCCGAACTCTTTCCAGTGAGCAGGAGCGGCGTAGTCAGGCATATAGATGTTCCTGTCGAACCCCCACCCGTCTCCGTTGGTCATCAGGTTTGGGTATTGCGAATGACTGGCTGGCAGGAACTCGTACTGGTCAATCGCGTTGATGAGCTTGGTGGCTTCCTCCCCGTAGTTGATCGCTCCCCTATCGCCCGCGATGCGGTGACGCAGCACCAAGCCAAGAGCGAAGTCCTGGTCACCATCAGTGGCCCCGTTAGACCCGGTGATGTTGCCGTTGGGGGCAACGCGCCAGTTCATCAACCCGTTCTGGTCCTTGTAGTAGTTGTAGTAAAGGAATAGCCCATCGAAGATGGCAGCGGCTTGTGGGTCGTAGATAGGCGAATCCTGGCGAGAACAAACAGCTGTCAAAATGGCCCAGTAACCCATGCCTTCGGAAAAGGTCGTCCCCACTGGTTCTCCGCCCGTTGAGTTAGCATCAGGGACCTGGATGCGATAGGCGCCCACAGGCATCTCATCCTTCATGCCCGACTGCGTAATCAAGAAGGCTTTTCCGGCGGCGTACTTGGTCCTGAACAGACTCTGAATAGCAGGTAGGGTCTTACCGGCTGGCTGAGTGCCGTAGTTATACCACGTCATCGTCTGCGGCGTTGCCGAAGCCTGCGAGGATAACGGCGAGTCTCCAAAGCTGTTGGAGGCGACAATCACGTAATCGTACGTGGTGCCGTTGGTCAGGCCTGTGTCGGTATAGGATGGGGTGTTGGTGGTGCCGATTTGCGTGTATGGCCCACCGCTGGTCGTGGAACGCTTGACCGTGTAGGTCGAGGCTCCCATTACCGCTGACCAGGTGAGAGATACTGTCGTATCTCCAGGGCTCGCCAAAAGATTCGTCGGGGCAGACGGTGCAGCAGAGACTGTGGGCTTGATCGCCGCGATCCATGCAATGCCCTGCGCCCACTGGCTGGTGGTGTTGACGTTGTCCTGAGTTGCTTGGGTGACGTAATTGGAGACACTATCGCTCACGAGATTCTCGTACCCAGGGCCGGCGGTGTAGCTGTCTCCTAGCGCCGTGCTCATATAACCGCCGATCACCGCATCGCCAGTGACAATAGGGCTTGAGGTCCAGACCTCGTGGCTCTGTACGTAAGCGGTGTCTTTCGCCACAGCAAATGTGTCCAGCATGTTCGAACTTGCCACACCGGAGTATGCGCGCAAGATCAATGTGGCGGCGACGAACACATCAGTGGTGACCGTGATAGTCGGCGTTCCACCGGAGTTGGTGACGGTGTACCAGACCTCTAAGCAGTGATCGCCAATCTTTGTCAGTGAACTGAACCACTTTGACCAGGTGTTGCCCATCGAGTCAGTGATCCCAGTAACAGCGGCATGGTCCGCACTCTCAGCGATGGAGAGCAACAGAAAATTGCCTGGGCTGACCGCAGCAGGCGTGAAGGTAAACGAGTTGAGAAAGCTGCTGCCCGAATCGGCGGTCTTTGCTTGAACGAGGGCGATGCTCATGGGGTTTTTGCTCCTTTCTGGTATTCTTTCGTTTCATTCAGCCTGCCAGTACGAAGGCGGCGAATCAGACGATAGTATCCGAAATGGATCTGTAGGCGAACCAGCCTTCTGAACAGAGTATAAGATGGAAGTGTCATGAAAGTGTCACATACACCGTCATGAGGGTATTGTCAACTTGGCTAGATGCTGTGCAAATGGTTGAACATTGTAGCATACTGGCAGGATGAAAACACACATCCCTGCTCCCGACTACAAAGGCTACCGCTTTCCTCCTGAAATGATCAGTCACTGTGTTTGGCTCTCTTTTCGCTTCTCACTCAGTCACCGCGACATTGAAGAACGTATGGCCGAGCGAGGCGTCACATTGACCTACGAAACGGTCCAACAGTGGTGTTTGACGTTCGGTCAGACCTATGCCAATGAACTGCGCCGCCGTCGCCTTCACTGTGGCAACAAGTGGCACTTGGACGAGGTCTTTTTCACCATCAACGGCAAGCGGCACTATCTGTGGTGAGCCGTCGATCAACATGGAACTGTGCTCGACATTTTAGTGCGGAGTTGACGCGACAAGAAGACGGCCAAACGCTTCTTCTGCAAGCTGCTCAAGGGTCTGGAATACGTGCTGCGCGTGATCATCACCGACAAACTGGCCAGCTATGCCGCGGCCAAACGAGAGCTTCTGCCTGGCGTGGAGCATCGGCAGCACCCAGCCGCAGTCGGCGTGCTCGGGGAAGACCAGCGTGAGCCGACGGCCAGAGCAGGACACAGCCGGGTCGGAAGGGATCGTGTGGTCCAGTGGCGGGGTACCTGTTCCCAGCTGGCGCAGGTGACGGTTCGGGAGAAGGGGGTGGTCGGCAGCACCCAGACCTCGCTCAGCTCGGCCTGCCACAAGGACTCCACGAGTCGGCTCAGGTCGCTCGCCTTGGCGGGCAGCAGCAGCGAATGCAAGATGCGCTTGCCTCCGGTTGCATCCACAAACAGCATCTCGGTCTCCGTGAGGATGCCGATGCTTGTCTGCGGGTTCATGATGGGGATCGGGTTATTTCTGTTGGTCATACGCTCGATGTGTGCAGGAATGAGCTCTTCTGCACACGCTCCCGTGTGTCTTTCCTCTCCGACTGCCTGCGAGACCGCCCACGGATCGACTCACTCTGGGGCACATGTGTGCCAAGAGGAGATGAGCAGCGGGCAGAGCACACCTTGTCTGGGTATGCTTGTGGTACCAGAGGCGCTCCAGATGAGGAGCAGCCAGCTGTAATGGTGACGTGCCGTCAGCGCAGACGAGCACAGCACGCCCTCTGGTTGCTCTCTCACAGGGGAGGTGCAGGATGGTCATTCCTGCTTTCTGTACAGAACTATTCTTCCCGAGGCGAGCCAAAACGGTAAGGCCGAAGGCACGATGCCTATTCACCTCAGGCAGTGAGGGAGAGCAGGAGGCCACGCACGTCATCCGGTCTCATCTAGAGGAGCATCTGCTTGGGAACGTTGCTCCACCCCCTCGTGTGTGGCAGCTCCCATGCAGACGATCAAAGGCTGCCGTCGCTATCCTGATGAAGATGTCGCCAATGTACTGCGCGCGCAGGTTCCCTCCCGCACCAGACAGCCTTCTGGTGGACAATGAACGTCTGTGTCCTTTCAGACCTTGCCTGCTGACATGATACAATACCCTTGAGACCGAAGCAATGAAGCTAACGGTGCGTGTTTCTGCATAAGTCACATCGATCTCTGGGTGAGGTAAGTTTCCGATGAGTCCATCTCAAAATTGCAGTCAGTCTCTGCTCGGCTGACCGATGTCCTGGTGTGGCATATCTACTGGTGGTTGGGCAGGCCGACGAGAGAGCTTGTCTCTCCCAGAGGAAAATCCCGGAGCTTCACAGAAGGGATAGAGTATGACAGAGGAAGCAATCATAGATGAACTTGCCAGGTTGGCGATAGACTGGGCATTGGAGGAGGAACCTGTGGGGACCACAGCCGAAGTGACAGACATCGTCGAGGTTGATCCGCTCGAGTGGGTGACAGACACCTCTGGCATCACCCCTGATCGGGCGTTTGTGGTGAATATCTTGCTCGATGATGCTGACGTGAAAGACGAGACGGACGTCGAGAGCGAGCGTGAGGTGTCGGCAGTCTATGGCTACGACACGGAGCGTGATCGCTTCACCTTTGCGTATGGGGCTGATTACCCTCTCATTGAGCCTGACGACGAGGAAGATGAGGAGTTT
>WNGM01008794.1_pt1 | contig 11806 bp, 10 predicted proteins | sample 5400571 | NCBI WGS metagenome assembly WNGM01 (sample SAMN13153378, study PRJNA577476) | soil metagenome | isolation source: 100 cm soil or saprolite under Garry oak tree replicate 2 | place: USA:California | collected 2016-06-15
CGGCGAGGATGACCTTCTTGCCGGGGTTGAGGCGCTCGATCTCGCGGATCTTGTCTCGGGTCTGGCGGGCGGGGCTGCGGGGATGGTAGTAGTCCGCCCCCAGTTCCTCGTACCGGGCGCCGGGGTCGCAGATGAGGATCCGGGCGATCTCGCAGATGACCCGGGAGACCGCGACGATGGCTTTCTGCTTGCCGCGCTTGCGGGCGATCCGGCGGTACATGGCGCCGAGGCGGGTATCGGTGTTGGCCGCGGTCATCGCAGCCTGGCCGAGCGCGCCGCGCAGATACCGGTTGCCCTTGCCGGTGCGGCCGGGCTTCGCGGACTCCCCGGACTGCCTGGAGCGCGAGGTCAGGCGCGCCCAGGCGGCGGCGTGCCCGGGGGTGGGGAACTGCGACGGGTCGGTGCCGAGCTCGGCGATGATGGCCGGGGCGTTGACGGGGCCGATCCCGGTGACCTCGTCTAGCCGCCCGGCCAGGCTCAGCGGGGCGGTGCCGTGGCTGCCGCAGCCGGGGGCGTGACAGCCGCCGATCTCGCCGCAGGCCGTGCAGACCGGGGCGGTGTGCGGGACGGACGGCAGGTGCTGTTCGATCTGCTCATCCAGCAGGGCGATCTCGGCGTTGATCGCGTCGATGAGCCGCAGGTGCACCGCGATCTCGGTGGCGTGGATGTCGCGGAACCGGCCGGTCAGCGCGGCCTCCAGCCCGGCGGTGCTGGCCTTGAGCCGGTAGTCGCCGAGCGCGGCCAGCGCCTTCGGGCTGCGCTGCCCGGCGACGAGGGCGCCCGGGAACCGGCGCCCGCTGGTCCCGAACAGATCGGAGATCACCGCCGAGACCTTCACCAGCGCGTCCTCGAGGATCTTCTCCACCCGGCTCTGGTGCCGGGTCTGGTCCTGGGCCAGCCGGGCCCGGGTGCGGGTCAGCGCCCGCAGGTCCCGGACCGGCTCGGGCGGCACGAACGAACGCATAAGCATCCCCCGCTCGTTCAGCTTGCAGTGCCACACGCAGTCCAGCCGGTCGCTTTTGCCCCGCCCGGGCAGGTGCTTGACGTCGCGGGCGCTGGCCAGCCACACCTCCAGGCCCGCCGCCTCGGCCAGGTAGTAAAAGATACGCCAGTAGTCCGAGGTCGACTCGAGCACCAGCCGCTGGATGCCCTCGCACCGCAGGTGGTCCATCAGCGCGGTCACCTCCTTGAAGGCGGCCTCCGCCCGCCACACCTTCTGCCGCCTGCGATCCGGGCGGGAACCCGGCACCCGGGTGCACACCATCCCGAACCCCTTCGCCACGTCGATCGCCGCCGCGTACTCCACGACCTGCGTGCTCTCCTCGGCCACCTCCGCGCCCTCACCGCCGTGCACGGGCACCGCGCCGCGCGCGCCGTCCCCACCGTTGTTGTTCTTCGCGTTCTTCTTCCCCGCGGACATCGCCGCCTCGCTTTCCCTGGAAACCGGCAGGAACCAGCTGCCCGGGGAGCGGCGCGGGAAGAAACCGAATCTGACCGGCGTGCTCGAAGGCGACAGTACCCCAGCCCGCATGATCGCCCCCAGCGCCAGACTTTCTTGCGGGCACGAAAGCGCCAGGCAGAATACGGCGTCACGGGCAGCATGCCAGGATCATGCCACCAACCAGGCATGCCGCCACCGGTTCACCGCAGCCCCCGCCCAACCCCAGCGCACCCGGCTGGACAACCCGCCCGCTACCGGCCACCCTGGAACCGGTCACGGCGCCGGCCGGCGCACGGGCAGCACACCTGTCGCCGCAAACGCCGGCCCGTGACCACCCGCACGACCTCCGCTGCCCCAGTTTCGCGGGAACCCCACGCCGCCAAGACCCACTAACTTTCTTGGTGCGACGGGCTGCAAGGATGCAGTGCTGGTTGATCTGTGCGCTGCTTGCCGGTGCTTGCGGGCCAGGATAGCCCGGCATGACGGGGAGGGGGCTGGCCCAGGTTGCCCAGGCAACTATGCCTGCGGAATCTTCTCTTTGCCGACGGTCGGGCGCGACTCTGACTCTGATATGACCGCCCGCGGTGCGATGGGCGGTGAACGCATACGTGCTGGCGCTCGGCGTGGTCATGCCGGGCATGTCAGGCACATTCAGCGCATAGAGCCGATTGGCGCCTGCCGAACCGCTTTCCTGGTCGCCGCGATCGTCGCGCTTGCGACGCCACCACCCCCTGTTGCCCTCGCGGCCAGAGGGCGCGGCCAAAAGTGGGTAGGGGCAGGGCATGACCGCACCGCTGGCCGCACCGCTGGCCCCGTTCGCCGATGCCCTCCCGGTGCCACGGCGGCTGGTCGCGGCCCGGCGGAATGGCCGGCTGAGCGTGCCCATTCGCGCTGGCGTGCACCGGTTCCATCGTGACCTGCCCGAGTCGGCGGTCTGGGGTTACGACGGGACGGTCCCGGGCCCGACGATCGAGGCCGAGGCCGGCCAGCCGGTCACGGTGGCCTGGCGCAACGAGCTGGACGGCGCGCTGCCGGTTGTCGTGACGACCGCTCCGGAGGCGGCCGATGCCAGCGGCGTGCCGGTGCAGTGTGTCCCGGGCCTGAGCGGCGGCACCCCGGACCGGGACGCGGCGGCGCTGGCCGGTCACACGGTCGTGCATCTGCACGGCGGGCTCACCCCGGCGCCGTATGACGGCTGGGCCGAGAACCTGTCCGCGCCCGGCCAGGATGCCGTCTTTCACTACCCGATGGGCCAGCGGGCGGCGCTGCTGTGGTATCACGACCACGTGATGGGCGTCACCAAGTTCGGCGTCTACGCTGGGCTGGCGGGGCTGTGGATTATCCGCGACCAGCGCGAGCGCGAACTCGGCCTGCCCGAGGGGCCGCCGTTTGAGGTGCCGCTGCTCATTCAGGACCGCAATTTCGGCCTGGATGAGGCCGGGCGGCTGACCGGCCAGCTGGTGCATAAGACCGACCCGGAGGTGATGGAGGCCTTTCCGCCTTTCACGGTGGTCAACGGCAAGGTCTGGCCGCGGCTGGAGGTGGAGCCGGCGACCTACCGGTTCCGCGTCCTCAACGGCTCCAACGCCCGTACCTACCGGCTGGTGCTGCTCCGCGACGGGGAACCCGAAATGGACCGGGTCACCCAGATCGGCACCGACCACGGGCTGCTCCGCACACCCGCCCGCGTGCCGCCGGACGGGCTCGTGCTCGCGTCGGCCGAGCGCGCCGACCTGCTCGTCGACTTCTCCGGCCTGGAGCCCGGCAGCGAGCTCACGCTGCTCAACACCGCCGCCGCCCCCTTCGACGGCACCCCCTTCCCCGCCGCCAACGCCCGGGGCGCCGCAGATCCCGGCCGGATGCTGCCGTATCCGCAAATCATGAGCCTCCGCGTCGTCCCAGGCCCGGTGACCCGCCCGGCGACCCCAGGCGAGCTCGCCACCGACTACCGCCCACCGGCACCAGACGCGCTGGCCGGCGCGCCACGCCGCACGATCGCGCTCGTCGAGCGCGAACTCGAAGGCGAACCCAACATGCTCACCATGCGCGAGCTCGTGATCGCCGGCGACGACCACACCGGGCCTGTCGTCACCGTCACCGACGGTGGGCAGACCACCCGCTACCGCACCGCCGCCGCCCACTTCGAGGACGCCACGACATTCTTCCCGGTACTCGGCCGCTATGAGGTCTGGCAGCTGATCAACCTCACCAACGACACGCACCCGATTCACGTCCACCTCGACCCGTTCCAGATCCTCTCCCGGCGCCCCATCCGCTACCAGATCCCCGAACACGGCATCGAAGACCTCGCCATCACCGCCGCAGTCACGCTCGAACGCGACCCTGACGACGAACTCGACCACACCATCGACGACACCGAACGCGGCCTCAAGGACACCGTCCGCGTCAACCCCAACGAGATCGCCGAAATCGCCGTCCGCTTCACCACCTACAGCGGCCGCTACATGTACCACTGCCACATCCTCGAACACGAAGACCGCGACATGATGCGCCCCTTCGTCACCATGCCCGCCGAGCTCATGCCGTTCATGGCCGGCCGATAACGGCACTTTCCAGCCAGATGCTCATCGGCTCGCGGCTGGGAGCCAGCAGAACGAACGACTCTCCGCCGTAGCGGGCTCATGCGGACTCCGGCGGGCGCCCTGCGGCGCGCCTGAAGGCTCCCGTCGCGGCGGGAATTCCTTAGGCGCTGGCCATACCAGTTCAGTCCCGTCGCAGAGCCGTGGCGAGGCTCGGTCTGGGATAGTCCGCTGCGGATCCGGCGTCTGTGGGCTCGGCTACGTCTACGGCACGATAAAGAGCGGCACCGGCGAGTGGCGGGGGTGGGCTTCGCCGATGGCGGTGGCCCCTGCGATTAGCTGATCGGCGATGATGCCCTGGCGGCGTTCGAACTCCCAGGCGGCCCCGCTGGCGCACACCTGCCCGGCGGCTTGGGCGCGAAGGTCCTGCCCGATCTCGTCGAAGTCTTTTTCCACTTCGGCGATGGCGTCAGCTGACAGCGCGGCGAGGCTGGACAGGTGGGCCACGTACACGACGTCGATGCGGCCGGTCCGGTCCTGCAGCAGGCGGACCGCGGCGTCCAGCGCCCGGCTGGCGGGCGGAGAACCGTCATACCCCACCACGAGGTGCAGGAACCTCGCGGGCGGCATAGCAGTGGTCATGGCGGTACGCTCCTGTCCTTCGTGGTGTCAGCGGGCAAACGCTGATGCGGTCCTTTCTTGCGTTCCTTTCTGGACAGCCTCGCTTCCGGGAGGGTGAACAGGTGTCATCTCGTTTGGGTGATTTCGCGGGACGGTAGCTTGTCGCGTCAACCGCGCGGCGTGACCGAGCGGGAGCGCTACCAGGCTCGCTGACAACGACGCGCCACTTTCATGGTTCTGTTCCGTCGCCCGGCCGATACGCCTCCAGAATCCAGCGGTGATGCTTTACGCGCCGCTGCGCACGCTGATCTATACCGACTCCGCCGACCGGACCCGGCTGGCCGCCGACCAGCCGAGCATGATGTACGCCAGCTTCGCCGATCCGGGCATCACCGAAGTCGGTCTCGATCGGGACCGCCAGCTCGCCGAGCTGCTCGACGCGCTTTGGCGTCCAGGCGGCCCGGGGATGCTTCAGCGCGGTCAGCGCGGCAATGCAGGCGAGGCCGAACCGGTCGCGGTGCCCTCGCCGGGCGGTCCGGCAGTACCGGCCGGTTCGCCGTAGACGTACCTGCCGCCGCGCAGTAGCGAGGCCAGGGCGGCGACCAGGCAGGCGGCAGCCGCGAAGCCGAACGCCGCCGACAAGCCCTGGGCGAAGGCTGGGCTGATCAGGGTGGGGAAGAAGCCCCGGCTGGTGAGGAACGCGGCCTGGGCGGGCGGCAGGTGACCGAGCACCGGGCCGAGCAGGGTACGCACCGGGTTGTAGCCCAGCAGCGAGGCGAACAGCACCGAGACCGGAGGCAGGGATGCCACCCGCGCCGCGGCGCCCCGGGTACCCCGTGCGCAGCCAGCCCGTGCAGCAGACTAGCGTGAAGCGACTCCTCCAGGCCCACGATGATCAGCGTGAAGAAGATCCCGATGGACACGTTCGTGGGAATCCTCGAGGACCTGCTGGCCGAGCAGGCGGCCGACCCGGCGTTCAGCCCGGCCCGGCCGGTCGAGCCGGCCTTCGCCCGGCTGCCCCCGGACGTGGAAGCCGGGACCCTGATCGAGGACCCCACCACCGCGCAGGTCGCCGACCTCGCCAACGGCCTGTATGAGGTCACCCTCCAGGTGCTCGAGCTGGGGCCGGTGCTGACCGCCTTGCCGGTGGGCCCGTCCCGCCCGGGCCGCACCACCGGCCCGACTTTCGACATCGCCCGCCCCGCCATCTTCTTGCTGCCGCACCAGGACGCGGCCTGGAAGATCATCAAGGAACGGCTCGATGCGCTGCAGCAGGCCTGCGCTTCCCTCGGCCAGCAAGCGGGCCTCGGCGCGCTCGCCCCGCTCGCCGGCAAGCTGCAGTCGATGAGCCAGGACGTCGGCAGACACGGGCTCAACACAGGCGGCTGACGGCAGCGTTCGGGCCATGGTAGTGGCCAGGCCGCCGATGGTGGAGGCGAAAGGGGCCCGCTTCAGCTTGGCGCTGGTGGCGGAGTTCGCGCTTGCTGACTGCCGCTGCGGGTGGAGCCGAGATCTGCTGGGGCGGCGCGGGCGACGCTGGAGTGGCTGGCCTGATCGGGCGGCTTCGCCGACGCTTCCGACGTCGCCGTGCTTGCCGGCTGGGGTCGTGCGATGATCTGGCCATGGGGCCTGCCGAGGGATCGGGCTTCGGTGCCGGCCGTCTTGCCCGCCCGGGTGCGGGAGGGGTCGTGTCCCGATCCGGGCTGTTCGAGCGGCTCGGGGCGTCGGCCCGGGTGACCGTGGTGTCGGCGCCGCCGGGCAGCGGCAAGACGGCCTTGCTGCGGTCGTGGATCGGCGCGGCAGGCTTGGCGGAGCGGGCCGCATGGGTGGCGGTCGAGCGCGGCGAGCGGGATCCGCAGCGGTTCTGGCTGTCGGTGGCTGACGCGCTGCGCCAGACGGCCCCAGGTGCAGCGCTGGTGCGGGCCTTGTCGGCGGCGCCGGACCTGGACGGGTGGGCCATCGCCGAGCGGCTGCTGAAGGACCTGGCGCCGCTGGCGGACCGGACCTGGCTGGTGATTGACGACTTGCACGAGCTGGGGTCGGACGAGACGCGCCGCCAGCTGGAGCTGCTGGTGATGCGCGCCCCGGACGCGCTGCGGGTCGTCCTGGCCACCCGGCACGACCTGCGGCTGGGGCTGCACCGGTTGCGGCTGGAAGGCGAGCTGACTGAGTTCCGCGCCGCCGACCTGCGGTTCAGTCTGGCCGAGGCGCGGGAGCTGCTGGTGGCCGCCGGGGTGCAGCTGGGCGAGCCGGTGCTGGGGATGCTGTATGAGCGGACCGAGGGGTGGGCGGCCGGGTTGCGGCTGGCGGCGCTGTCGCTGGCCGGGCACGACGACCAGGACCGGTTCGCGGCCGAGTTCTCCGGCAGCGAGCGGACGGTGGCCGAGTACCTGCTGGCCGAGGTGCTGGAGCGGCAGAACGAGGAGGTGCGGCGGCTGCTGTTGCGGACCAGCGTGCTGGAGCGGGTGTCCGGCCCGCTGGCCGACACCCTAACCGGGGGGTCGGGCGGCGAGCGGGTCTTGGAGGACCTGGAGGAGGCGAACGCGTTCGTCGTGGCGCTGGACGCGGCCCGGTCCTGGTTCCGCTACCACCACCTGTTCGCCGACCTGCTGCAACGGGAGCTGCGGCGCACCGCCCCGGGCGAGGTCACCGCGCTGCACCAGGTGGCCTCCAGGTGGTTTGCCGGGCACGGATTCACGGTATGGGCGGTCCGCCACGCTCAGGCCGCCCGGGACTGGGACCTGGGCGGCCGGCTGCTCGCCGACCACTGGCCCGGCCTTTACCTGGGCGGGCAGGCCGCCACCATACACGAGCTGCTGGCCGGGTTCCCGGCCGAAGCCCCTGCGGCGGATGCCGAGCTCGCGGCGCTGGCAGCGGCCGACCAGCTGACCCAGGGATCGCTGGAGGAGGCGGAGCGGTACCTGGCGCTCGCGGAACTGGGGTCGGCGTCGATGCCGGCGGGCCGGCGCGGGCGGGTGCAGCTGCTGCTCAGGGTGGTCGGGCTGCTGCTGGCCCGCCAGCGCGGCGACCTCCCGGCGGTGGTCGAGGAGGCGCGGCGGCTGCAGGCCGCAGCCGAGGCCCCGGACGCGGCCGGCCTGGGCGAGGACCTGCGCACGCTGGCGCTGATCAACCTGGGCATCGCCGAGTACGGGACGGCCCGGTTCGAGGGGGCCGAGCCGCACCTGGAGCAGGGCGTCGCGCTGGCGCGCCGGATCGGGCGGCCCTATCTGGAGTTCACCGGCCTGACGTATCAAGCAGCGATTGAGGTCTCGCGGTCGTTTACGCGGGGGGCGGAGCGCGGCAGGCAGGCGGTCGAGCTGGCCGAACGGCACGGCTGGACCGACGAGCCGGCCGCCAGCATCGCCTACCAGACACTCGGAGGCGCGCTGACCGGGCAAGGGCGACCGGACGAGGCAGAGCCCTGGGTCCAGCGCGCCGAGCGCACCGTCAGACCGGACGCCGAGCCCGCGGCGGGGGTGAGGGTCCACTCCGTCCGCGGGCTGCTCGAGCTGGCACGCGGCCGTGACGCCGACGCGCTGGCCGCCTTCGGGGCCGCCGAGCGGCTGGGCGGGCTCCTCGTCACACCGCACTACCTCGTGACGGTGGCGCGAGCGTGGCTGCTGCTGGCCCTGGTGCGCCTCGGCGAGACCGAGCAGGCCGAGCAGGCCCTCGCCGGCCTCGGCGAACAGGACCGCGACCGCCGGGAAATCCGCACTGCCGTGGCGGCGCTGCGACTCACCCAAGACAACCCGCGCGCGGCGATCACCGCGCTCGCGCCGGCCCTGGACGGTTCCACTCCGGTAACCTCTCCCACCTTGCACGTTCAGTCGTACCTGCTGGAGGCGATCGCCCGGGACGCGCTCGGTGAGGCCGCCGCCGCCGAACACGCCCTGGAGCGCGCGCTCGATCTGGCCGAACCCGACGGCATGCTCTTGCCGTTCCTGCTGCACCCAGCGCCAGGGCTGCTCGAGCGCCATGCCCGGCACCGCACCGCCCACGCCGCCCTGATCGCCGAGATCCGCGGCGTGCTCGCCGGAAGGAAACCTGCACCGCCGCCTGCCACAGCGCAGCCGCCGCTCGAGCCGCTCAGCGCCAGTGAGATCCGGGTGCTGCGTTACCTGCCGACTAACCTGTCGGTGCCGGAGATCGCGAGCGAACTGTACGTCTCAAGGAACACCGTCAAGACACATATCCAAAGGCTCTACGCAAAGCTCGGCACGCACCGCCGCGGCGAGGCCGTCGCGCGCGCCCGCGCGCTCGGCCTGCTCGCACCCTCCCCACGCCGGCGCTGACCCAGGCCCGGCCCGCCTGTCCCACGGTGATCCGGAGCAGGACGCCCGGCGTATCGGGCGCTCTACGAAACTACTCGCCCGGAATGAATGGCCGGCTGGAATGGCGTGTACGGGTACCGGCATCGACTCGGGCGGCCACAGAGGCCTTCGGCACCCCTAGGTGTGCAGTCGCTGCCACCAGCTCCAGCCGCCTTCGTTTCCGTGATCAGCGCTGCTGGAAGGCGCCACATCGACGGCGGAGCCAGGATCAACTCAATGTCGGCCTCGCCTCTCGTGCGGCCACGTGGAGCCGGTCCAGGCGGGCGGCAGGGCGGGACACCGGCGACGCCAATCACCCCGATTTGCGTACACCCGCTCACCCTGCCGTGACCGAGGCTCACGGGCAAGGACGCAGGCGAGCGTGCCAGGCCGGGACCAGCCAGACGCCCGAACCCGCCGGGCAGGCCCGCCCGCCAAGTCACGGGCGACCGTCATCGCCCGCCGACGGAAAGGACGAACCTACCATGACCACTTCGCTCGCCCGCCGCCCAGAAACCGGCGGCGGGTCCCCCCAGGCCGTCCCGGCCGGCCCGGCCGCGGCCGGATACCTGCTCCCGGCCACCGAACGCGGCACCGCCGCCCAGGCAGCCGCGGCGGTCGGCACACTGACTGGGCCCTGGGTCGCCCTGGCCCCGGTTTTCATCCTGCTGCCTAGCCGGTATCCCCCGCCGGCGGCCAGCCTGGCGCCTGCGCGGGTGCTGGCGGTGACGACACCCGGCCGGCCGGGCCCCAGGCTTGCCAGGGAGGGAGAGAAGTCGCCATGATCAATCCGGCGGTCTTCGTCACCACGTTCCTCGCCGCGGCCGTCGAGATCATCGAGATGGTGATCATCGTGGTCGGCGTCGGCACCATCCGCGGCTGGCGGTCGACCTTGATCGGCGCCGCCTCGGGCCTGGTCATCCTCGCGGCGCTCATCCTGGCGCTCGGCATGACGCTGACGTTCGTGCCCATCGGCGTCCTGCGGCTGGTGGTCGGCTCGCTGCTGTTCGTGTTCGGCCTGCAATGGCTCCGCAAGGGGATCCGCCGGGTCGCCGCCAACGGTTTCCGCGGCATGGGCGAGCGGAACGCAACCGACGACGACATCCCCAGCCACGGCATGGACTGGACGGCGTGGCTCTTGGCGTTCAAGGGTGTCCTGCTCGAGGGCCTGGAAGTCACGATCATCGTGGTGACCTTCGGCGCGGCCGCGCGGGCGTTCCCCTCCGCGGCCCTCGCCGCGGCCGCCGCCCTGGTGGTCATCGGCGGCGCCGGCGCGCTCGCCCGCCGGGCCGTGGAGCGCATCCCGCGCAGCGCCCTGCAACTCGTGGTCGGCACGCTGCTGTCCGCCTTCGGCACCTTCTGGGCGGTGGAGGGGCTCGGCATCGCGTGGCCCGGCGCAGACCTGGCCATCATCGCCCTGGCCTCCTGGTACATCCTCGCCGCCGCCGCCTCCATCAGCCGGCTGCGGCGGCACGCCAGGCAGCCCACTCCGCAGGACAAGCTCGCTCACGCAAGCGCGAGGTGAACCATGACCGTTTCCTGGCTCCAGCGGGCAGGGACCGTGAGCCTTCGCGGGCTCGTGGCATTCGGAAGGTTCTGGTACGGGTTCATCATCGGCGACGACTGGACCGTCGCAGCGGCCGTGGCGGCCGCGCTGGTGGTGACCTGGCTGCTGCACGCCGCGGGCGTGGCTGCGTGGTGGCTGCCGCCGCTGGCCGCGGTGGCCGCGACCGGGGCCAGCCTTCGCCGCGTCAGGGAGTGACCGTGGCTCATCGTCTTGCCGGCCGAGGGCGCGCAGTTTCTGCTGAGCCTGGCGGAGTAGATCTGGGTGGCCGGTGCCGGTGGCCTGCTGGTGCCAGTGCCGGGCCTGGTCCTGATCGCGAGGCTGGGCCCGCGCCCGTGACCGGGGCGCGGGATGTGCCGGCGCGGCTGGGGACGCCGGACGCGCGGCGGTGCCTCCAGCTTGCCCTGGCGGGGTTGTGGCTGCTGGACGCAGTGCTGCAGTGCCAGGCGTTCATGTTCACCAAAGGGTTCGCCGGGATGCTCGCCGCAGCCGCCGCTGGCAATCCTGGGTGGGCCGCTGCGCCGGTGCTGTGGGCCGCGCACCTGGCCGGGCGGGGTCCGGCGCTGGCCAACGCCGGCTTCGCGACGGTGCAGCTGCTGATCGCGCTCGCCATCGCCGGGCGCCCGACGGTCAAGGCCGGGCTTGCTGCTTCGGCCGGCTGGGCGCTGGCGGTGTGGTGGCTTGGCGAGGGACTCGGCGGCCAGGTGCCCGGCGTGGTCGTCCACACCGACCAGGGCAGTGAATATACGGCCCGGTCGTTCCAGGCTGCTTGCCAGCGGCTGGGCGTCACCCAGTCGATGGGGCGGCCCGGGTCGGCCCTGGACAACGCGGTCATCGAATCGTGGCACTCCACGCTGGAGTTCGAGCTCCGGGCGGTGGAGCACTTCACCACCCGGCACACGGCCCGGGCCAAGGTCGCGGCCTGGATCGAGGACTACAACACCCACCGCAGGCACTCCGCCTGCCAGATGATGCCGCCGGTCACATATGAGAAAACCCTGGCGGCCTAACATGCCCGCTTCTCCGCCCACCAGGATGCGCCAGTGCTCGGGCTCATCCAGGTCGTTCCTCCGCGGGCCTGACGGCCCTTGCGGGGGCTCCACCTGGACAAACCCTCCGCTCCGGCGCTCTCATAGGGCTAAGGAGACCGCGGGCCAAAGCAAGATCCGCATTACAAAAGTCTCCACGGTTCCAGAGAGGCTCCGCCTCAGACCGCCGAGGCGCAAGGTTCCCCGCGTGACTCCGTTTCCGGGCAAGCTCACGCACGGACCTGCGGTCAAGATCGGCTGACCGCCGCCAGCCCGCTGCGCCTAGTCCGACCGGTCCTCGC
>WNGM01019871.1_pt1 | contig 11804 bp, 14 predicted proteins | sample 5400571 | NCBI WGS metagenome assembly WNGM01 (sample SAMN13153378, study PRJNA577476) | soil metagenome | isolation source: 100 cm soil or saprolite under Garry oak tree replicate 2 | place: USA:California | collected 2016-06-15
ATGTGCTCTCTCGGATGGTGGTCGGGTGGGCGATTGAAAGCCATCGAGACGAAGCCCTGGTGGCGCACGCTTTGGAAATGGCACTCGGTCGACGGCAGCCGAGCCCTGGTCTGCTGCACCATTCCGAGAGAGGGAGCCAGTACAAAAGATGGGACCATCGGGCCAGGCTAGCTCAAGCGGGCATTACGGTGAGTATGAGCCGCAAAGGCGATTGCTATGACAATGCGATGATGGAGAGCTTTTTTAGCTCGTTCAAAGCTGAGCGCATCGAAGGGAGGATCTATCAGAGCCGCTCTCAGGCTCGGCAAGCCATTTTTGAGTATCTGGAAACGTTTTACAATCGGCAACGATTGCATTCATCGCTGGAGCATCAAAGTCCAGTGCAGTTTGAGCAACAGAATACTTGAGCCTCCAAGCTCCCTGGGTCCACGAAAACGGGTCTAGACCACATTGGTGTCGCGTGAGACGAAAGAAGTAAGCGTGACGCTAGATCCAAATGCCACATCGCGTTCTTTGTCCTACTGGAACGTTGACGCGAACAGTTGGGAGATCGCGAGTGGCGACTACCGGGTATATGTGGGGGCCTCGTCGCGGGATATCCGTCTCACGGGCAATCTACATGTTCACGCAGCTGAGAAGAAAGAGGTACGATGACACATCAGGTATCGACGCCGGGCAATGACGCTTCAGGCGTCGCCATTGCAGACGTCCGCTTCGAGCATCACCGCAATCCGCTCGGGGTGGGCGAGTCGCGTCCCCGTTTGTCCTGGATGGTCGGGACTAATGTAGCGGGGTGGCGTCAGGCTGGCTACGAGATTGAAGCGTACGGTTCGGATGGTCGACTCGTTGGCCGGACCGACCGTGTCGAGTCCGACCAGTCGGTGCTCGTGCCCTGGCCATTCCCACCACTCCTGTCACGCGAGCGACTCACGGTTCGAGTTAGGGTCTGGGGTGTCGATGCGCACCTGTCGGCCTGGAGCGCACTTTTACGTGACCGCGCTCGGGGTGTACGAGGCGCAGCTCAACGGCGCGACAGTTGGTGATCATGTCCTGGATCCAGGATGGACCAGTTACAACCATCGCTTGCGCTATCAGACGTTCGACGTGACGGGTCTCTTGCGTGAAGGACGCAACGCCATCGGCGCCATCCTGGGCGATGGGTGGTACCGGGGGCGATTCGGCTTCGATGGTGGGCGGCGCAACATCTACGGAGATCGGCTGGCGCTGCTCGCCCAGCTTGAGATCAACTATGCAAATGGAGCGGCGGAGCGCATCGTCACCGATGAGATCTGGCGTGCCGCGAGGGGCCCCATTCTGGCCAGCGATATCTATGACGGAGAAACGTACGATGCCCGCCGAGAGCGGCCCGGCTGGTCGACCACAGGTTACGAAGACCATGATTGGGTCGGTGTGCGAGCACTCGATCGGGACTTCACAACGTTGGTGGCACCGAGCGGGCCACCAGTACGCCGCATTGAACTGCTCGAGCCAGTTACCATCACAACCACTCCATCGGGGCGCACCATCGTTGATTTCGGCCAGAACCTCGTCGGATGGCTCCGCATAACTGTGCGGGGACAGGAGGGGCAAACAGTTACCTTGCGCCATGCTGAGATCCTTGAGGGAGGCGAGCTGTGTACGCGACCGCTGCGGACCGCCCGTGCCACCGACCGCTACACGCTGCGAGGTGATGGAGTGGAGACGTGGGAGCCGCGCTTCACTTTCCATGGCTTTCGCTACGCAGAAGTAGCGGGCTGGCCTGGTAGCCTGCAGGAGGAAGATATTCACGCCGTGGTCTGCCATTCCGATCTGGAGCGCACCGGATGGTTCGAGTGCTCGGACCCTCTGATCAACCGACTCCACGAGAATGTGGTCTGGAGCATGCGTGGTAACTTTCTCGACGTGCCGACCGATTGTCCGCAGCGAGACGAGCGTCTGGGTTGGACCGGCGATATCCTGGCCTTCGCGCCCACGGCCTGCTTCCTCTACGACAGCTCCGGCTTCCTGACCTCCTGGCTGGCTGACCTGGCAGCCGAGCAGACCGCCGAGGGAGTGATACCCTTTGTCGTTCCCAACATCTTGCCCATGTCTCCCCTGCCGGCGGCTGCCTGGGGTGATGCCGCGGTGATCGTTCCGTGGGTGCTCTACCAGCGTTACGGCGATGCGGGAATCCTGGCCGCGCAGTTCGAGAGCATGTGTGCGTGGGTCGACCTCGTCACGGCTCTCGCGGGTGAGAAACGGTTGTGGAACAGAGGCTTCCAGTTTGGCGACTGGCTTGACCCAAGCGCTCCAGCCGACAGACCGGGGGCGGGGCCAACCAATCCACATGTGGTCGCCACGGCCTACTACGCCCGCTCAGCAGAGCTGCTTGGCCAGATTGCCGGCGTGCTCGGCCGGGATGAAGACGCAGCTCGCTACCTGCGGCTGGCAGCAGAGGTCCGAGACGCGTTCGACGCAGAGTATGTCACACCCGCCGGGCGTGTGCTCAGCGACTCTGAAACCGCGTATGCGCTGGCTTTGCAGTTTGGTCTACTCCAGGGGGCCAGGCAGCGCCGTGGCGCGGGCGAACGGCTAGCTGCGCTTGTGCGCAACAGCGGGTACCACATCAGCACCGGTTACGTAGGGACGCCGCTAATTTGTGATGCTCTGTGCAACGTTGGGGAGTACGACACCACCTTTCATCTGCTCAAGCAGCAGGGCTGCCCGGCGTGGCTCTACCCTGTGACGATGGGAGCGACCACCATCTGGGAGCGCTGGGATAGCCTCAGGCCCGATGGCTCGGTCAATCCCGGTGAGATGACCTCATTCAACCACTACGCCCTGGGAGCCATCGCCGACTGGCTGCACCGCACAGTGGCTGGTCTGGCACCTGCCGCTCCCGCGTATAGTCACTTCTCTATCCGGCCGTATCCGGGAGGTGGTCTCACCCGGGCACGGGCCCGGCACATCACCCCCTACGGCCTGGCCGAGTCCAGGTGGGCGATCGAGGGAGAGCAGATCGAGGTCGAGGTGGTGGTGCCGCCCAACGCGACGGCGAGCGTGGCTCTTCCTGGGAGCGACGCTCAGCCGATCGAGGTCGGAGCAGGGACGCACCGCTGGTCGTATCCCTACCACTTCGAACGCGTCCTTCAACCACTGTCGCTCGACAGCACGATCAGCGAGTTCATCGACGATCCCGAAGCCTGGACGACGGTGTTGACCACGATGCGCCAACACATGCCGCAGCTCTCCAGTCACCTGGATGTCGGCAGCATCATGCAGAGGGACCGGAGTATGACTTTGGGGGAAACACTCTCCCTTCTGCCGCACTCGAGGCAGTTGCGTGCGGCCCTTGAAGACGCCCTGGCAAAGCTCGGGCGCTAGGGGCAGGATGAGGAAACAGGGCCTTCCCAGCGATCACTGGATTGATCGTTTTGGCGAAGCCTTTTTAGAGAACATGCAGCGCTTTACCTTCGAGACCCCCTCGCGGGGCTACGGAGATTCGGGGACGCGCTTCAAAGTCTTTCGCTGGCCGCTCCCGACCAGTACGCTACGTGAAAAGTTGAACGAGGTGACAACAGATAAGCTTTGTCCATGCTCTTCTTCAAATCGTCTGCCTTCTCCTCTTCAGTTCCGTATTGTAGCCAGGCATGGTACACTGAAAACTCATGGAAGAACTGAATCAGTATGGGAAACGGACTTCCCATTACGGAAAGGACACAATACCTTTGAGTGATATTCTCGTTGGCTGCGGCCAGATTACCTGGATCAGGTTTATGTCGAGCGGGGCCGAGTGGCTTGCGCCCGAGGAGCAAGTTCTGAGCGAGATTGCGCAAGCGGGCTACGACGGTGCGCCTGCGGGCCCCGAGCGGTCCCGCTCGGCACAGGAGACCATCGAGCTCTACGCTCGATACGGGCTGCGACCGGCGCCCGGGTATATTGGTACGGCGTTCTGGAACAAGCGTCGGCGCGATGAGATCCTGGAGCGGGTACGACAACACGCGTCCTTTGCGCGTGCGGTCGGCTCCTCCGAGCTCTACGTCGCGCCGGGTGGCTTCGACTACGTGACACGCAGTGGTCAGCCACGCAATAAGCTGGCAGGACATGTGCGCCCCGAAGATAGCCTGACAGACGAGGAGTTCCAGATCTTCGCTGAGACGCTGAATCTGGTCGGCGCGATCACCCTTGCTGAAGGTGTACGCACTTGCTTTCATAATCATGTCGGCACCGTTATCGAAACACGCGAGGAGATCGACCGCTTGCTCTCGCTCACCGATCCTGATCTGGTCTTCCTTGGCCCCGACACCGGCCACCTGGCCTGGGCAGGCGCCGACCCGGTCGCCTTTTGCCGTGACTACGCCAAACGTCTCAAGACGCTGCACCTCAAGGACATAGCAGCCGACGTGCGCGACCGTGGGCGGGACGCCGGCTGGGATTACAACACCTTCTCGCAACAGGGCATCTTTGTCGAGCTCGGCGAAGGCTGTGTTTCCTTCCCGGCAATCTTGGCCATCCTGCGTGCTGTGGACTTCTCGGGCTGGCTAATCGTCGAGACGGATGTCACCCAGAAGCCAACTGCGCGCGAAAGTGTGACGATAAGCCGTGCCTATCTTCGCAACCTCGGGCTGTGAGAGGAGTCTATTCCTATGGCACAGTTTCATGTCGGGATCATCGGCTGTGGCCGTCCGAGGAAGTCGCAAGGCGCCTCAGGTTTCGGGATGGCCCATTTCCACGCCAATGGCTACACCGCCTCTGCTGATACAACGGTGGTCGCCCTGGCCGACATCAACCTGGATAACGCGCGTGCGTTTCAGGCCGAGCACGGCGGCGAACGCATCTACGCCAACTACCAGGAGATGCTGGCGCGGGAGCAACTCGACATCGTCAGCATCTGCACCTGGCCGCATCACCATGCGCCAATGGTCATCGCTGCAGCCGAGGCCGGTGTCAAGGCGATCCACTGTGAGAAGCCGATGGCGCCCTCGTATGCCGAGGCTCTGCGGATGGTTGACGTCTGTCAGGCCCACGGGACGCAGCTGACCTTCAACCACCAGCGACGCTTCGGAGCGCCCTTCCACGCGGCACGCGACATGCTCAGGTCAGGCTCTATCGGGCAACTCCAGCGGCTGGAGGGCACATGCAATAACCTCTTCGACTGGGGCACGCACTGGTTCGATATATTCGGCTTCTATAACGACGAAACGACAGTCAAGTGGGCGATTGGCCAGGTCGATTGGCGTGGCTGCGCGACCATCTTCGGTGTTCCTGTCGAGGGCCAGGGGATCAGCCTCTTCGCCTACGAGAACGGAGTGCAGGGTCTGCTACTGACCGGGCACGGGACCGAGCGCAAACTGAGCAATCGTCTCGTCGGCAGCGATGGAGTGATCGAAGTGACCCCCGGCGCGACATCGATACGCGTCAAGGGGAAAGGGGATGCGGACTGGCGCGACGTCCAGGTTGCACAAAAGATGGGCGAGAATCTTGGCGAGCTCGTTGGACAGGGCGTGCTGGATCTAATCGATGCGCTCAAGACCGGCCGCGAGCCTGAGCTATCGGCACGTCGCGCGCTCCGCGCCACCGAACTGATTTTCGCGACCTACGAGTCAAGTCGTCGCGGTGGGCGCGTCGAGTTTCCACTCGAAGCCCCATATCTTCTGGCTGGGCTATCTGCTGGAGGCGAGAGAGACCTTGCTGGTCGGTAACCAGGCGTGTCGCCAGGAACCGACCGGTATATGTTGGTGCGGGGGCAATGCCGTTCACATTCACCTCATACGGCCGCAGTTGCTCGGCCAGGCAGCGGGTGTAATGGGCAACAGCGCTCTTGGCTGCCGCGTAGATAATGCCGGTGTGGACAGGGAGATGTCCAGCCGCCGATCCCACATTGATGATCTTACCCGAGCGCTGTTCGCGCATGTGCAGACCCGCATACTTGCAGGTATACATGGTCGTGAGCAGGTTGCGCTCAAGGACGCAACGGATATCATCGGGGTCGATCTCCAGTGCATCATTGGGGTCGGGCCGGGGAGTGCGGCAGCCAATGTCCCCACCAGCATTGTTGACCAGGATATCAAGATGGCCCAGTGTTGTCAGCACTTGCTGAACGAGGTATTCCGCTTGTGCCGGGTCAGTCAGGTCGGCGCCGAAAAAAGCGGAGCGGCGACCCAGAGCACGGATTTGCTCTGCCACCGCTGGTCCCGAAGGGGCCTCTCCGAACTCCGCCGCTGCGCGCTCGTTCACGTCGTGAACAATCACATCAGCACCCGCCCTGGCCAGATGCAAGGCGTAATGGCGACCCAATCCGCGGCTCGAACCTGTTACCAGGGCACGCTTTCCCGTCAAGTCGACTGTGTGCATGGATGTACCTTTCAGTTTATGGAAAGCTCTCGTCAATGGCTATCGGTCGGACGCTTCCTTGGGGTGCAGCGAACGTTTGTTCTTCATCCATCTAGTATACAGGCTATGTCTCACTTTGTCAAACTTTTTTGAAGGTCGCTCAATCTTTTGGTGCCCGCCTCACACCTGCGAAGCGAAGCGCTCTTCATGCCCAGGGAAAAGCACCCCACCGTGTTGGCAGTCGCGGTGCGGGGCATTCCGTCGATCCAGATAGTCAAATGACCGCTGCGATCCATGACCAGTTGGAGATTACGCTGCTGGCGGGGGCCAAAGGTTCCACCGGGGAGATAGACTACTTCGCCAACGCTCACTTTTTCGGGCCAGAAGCATTCACCATCGACCATCGCGGAGTCCTTCTTGAGGCCACTGGTAGTGAGGGGGCATCTGAACGGAAGCCTCCCAGTCCTCCTGCGGACAATGGGCAACGAGACTGGGAGACTCATATTCAGCACAGCTCGCCTGGCCCCTCACGCATGCTATGCGAGCTGACAGAGTGCCGCGGTAGCTCTAGAGATACATGCCAGAAAGTTTGTGTGGAGACGGCTGATTCTGCGCATTTCAGACACATTCCCATCAATTTCAGCCACCGCTCTCTTTTTATCGAACCGCGCCGTAAAACCCAGTGGCTTTAGCCCTGATTCATACCCACATCTTCCAAAGTGATACAATAAAGGATGAACACACAAGACTTGTTGGATCCCAAGAGCTGGGCCGAGCGAACCTTTGGGAGTGTCCAACTGCATGATAGGCGTCGAACGAAACGAGCGGTACAAGCGGAAAGCCTCCTGGGGGAGAACCCGCTGGGTTCTCTGCCAGCTCAAATGCACACCTGGAAAGAGACCAAAGCCTTGTATCGGTTGCTTGACGAGCCAGATGTCACCTTTGCGGCATTGATGCAGCCTCACTTTCAACAGAGCAGGGAACAAGCCCTTTGCTCGCCCATCGTGCTGCTGGTGCAAGATACGACCGACATTGATCTGTCGCATCGGCACAAGATCAGCGGTGTGGGACAAATCGGCAACGAACGAGGGCGTGGTTTTTTCGTCCAAACCGTGCTGGCGGTGCTTCCTCAGAGCCGAGAGGTGCTGGGGAGCATGGCCCAGGAACTCTTTGTACGCATTCCTGCTCCCGAGGGAGAACAACGCTATCAACGGCGCAAGCGAAACGAGCGCGAAACCGATGTCTGGATGCGCCAGGTGGATGCTATTGGCACCCCTGAGTCGGGAACCATGTGGGTGCATGTCGGAGATCGGGGCGCGGACATGTTCCCGTTCTTTCAAGCCTGTCAGGCCACCCAGACGCACTTTCTGGTGCGAGCGGGGAAGTCACGGCGCATCGAGGAGAGCGAGGAAGCGATCAGGTATGCTCTGGATCGCGCACAGTCTTGGCCAAGCCAGGCGAGTCGTCCGTTCGAGGTTCCCGCCAGACATGGTCGCCAGGCACGTTCGACTCAGCTCCAGCTTGCCTTTGATCAGATGACGCTCTTGCCACCGCGCCACGACCCACGAGAAAGCCGCGACCCCTTGACCGTGTGGGTCGTCCGCGTCTGGGAAGAGCAGGCTCCCGCAGGCGAGGAGCCGCTAGAATGGATGAGGCTTCCCCCGGTGCCTACCACCACGCTCGCACAAGCCTGGGAGCGGGTGGACTGGTATGGGCGAAGCTTTCTGGCGGAGGACTATCATCAATGCCTGAAAAGCGGGTGTCGCATTGAGCACCGGCAAGGGCCTCCGGTTGACGGCCTGATGCGCTTGCAGGGCCTGCTGTCTCCTCCGGCTGTACGCCTGTTGCAAGTACGTGCGGTGGCCTGTGAAGATCCAGAGCGTCCGGCTCACCAGGTCATTGAGCCGCTGATGCTTGCCGTCTTGGCCCAGCGCTGTGGTCAGTCGCCTACCACCATGACGGTGGGCACCTTCTGGACGGAGGTCGCACGCCTTGGTGGCTATCTGGCACGTTCCCATGATGGTCCGCCTGGCTGGCGCACCATCTGGAAAGGCTGGCTCGCGTTGCAAAGCCTTCTGGAGGGCGGTCACCTTGCTTTTCACCTCCGTTTGTAACATGTGGGTAAGAAACAGGATTCTAGCCGTGGGCAGATGTCACAAGCAATGATTAGCAGGAGAGGCAGTTTCCATGAAAATCCAAAACATGGAATTGTTCAAAGTCCCACGAGGATCTGAGGCATTGCTTGAAATTACAAAACATACGGGTTCGGAGTTGGCAGATCTTAGGGTCAGGAACCCGCCCCGTCGAACGGGGCAGGCTTGCGGCTGGTCTGTGAGCCTCACTCCTGACCAGTCTTGGTCCGGTCACGGACTCCGTTGCGAGCGAATGTATAGGAACGTCCGGGTGCTTCACCAGCTCGGACCGCTTCGGTGCAGGATCAAACAGAGCGAGGGGCAAACTCAGCGTCTTGCACAGCAAACCGCTCAGCAACATTGACGAGGTGAGCCTTACCCTGGCAACAGGAGGGACATGGCAGCAGGCAAATGTGCCGCATGGATCGCTTTGGGTTTCCGCGTACCGGTTCCAAGCAGCACAAGCGGGTCGCGGGATTTCAGACGGGCGATCTGGTGCGCGTGGTCGTGAGCAGTGGAACAAAGCAGGGGACCTATGTGGGCAAAGTGGCCGTGCGCAGCGCAGGCTACTTCAATATCACGACAAGTCAGGGAGTCGTGCAAGGCATAGCGCATCGCTACTGTCAGCTCATCGCGCGGAGCGATGGATATCGTTACCACCTGGGAAAGGAGCGGGCGTTTTCTCCCGCCACGTGAACGCTGGCGGGTCTCCACGCCCGATTGTTTGATGAAAGGAGAGCATAGTTTCATGTCTCTAGATGTATTCAAGCTGGATGGACGCGTCGCGTTGATCACAGGAGGGAATCGTGGCCTGGGATTTGCGATGGCCAAGGCACTGGCTGAAGCCGGGGCTGATGTCGTGCTGACCAGCCGCAAAAGCGAGAAGGCCCGGGAGAGTGCTGCCGCCATTGCAGAGGCTACAGGGCGACGTGCTCTTGGCCTCACAGCGCCATTGCAGAGGCTACAGGGCGACGTGCTCTTGGCCTCACAGTTGATGTGACCGATGCGCAACAGGTTGAATCGATGGTCCAATCCACTTTGCAGGCGCTCGGGCGCATTGACATCCTGGTCAACAATGCCGGGGTCAACGTCCGCAAACCTATTGAGGAGTTTGACGAGGCCAGTTGGGACCTGGTTCAGAATACCAATCTGAAGGCACCTTTCCTCTGTGCGCGGGCTGTGGCTCGCACTATGAAAGCGCAGCGCTATGGGCGGGTAGTCAATGTTGCTTCCATGCTGGGCCTGACTGCCTTGCCCGAGCGAGGGGCCTATTGCTCCAGCAAGGGGGGGCTCATCCAGTTAACGAAAGTGCAGGCGTTGGAATGGGCTCCTTACAACATTACGGCTAACGCGCTGTGCCCCGGCCCGTTCGCGACCGAACTGAACACCCCTGTGCTGAACAACCCGCAGGCGAACCAGTTCTTTCTCAACCATATCGCGCTGGGCCGCTGGGGACAACCGGAGGAAATCGGGGGAGCGATTGTCTTTCTCGCCTCGGATGCGTCCGGCTTCATGACCGGCTCGACCCTGGTCTTCGATGGAGGGTGGACGGCTGAATAAGATGCGTATCGGCCTCTCCGTATATGGCACCGTTTTTAGCATGGGCATCTCCCCAGCCTCTGGGCGCTCCGCAATCAGACCCATACAACTTCTGGACAGGGCACTTATCGCCAACCTGGAGGGAGTGGAACTGCCTGTGTCCCTGTTGCAGGGTGAGGACGTGAGGACGGTGGCGCGCTATGCCCAGGAGCATGGGCTGTTCATCACCCTTGCAGCCGGTGGGTATATGCCCGACAAACTCGCAGACGCTCTAGAACTGGGAGCGCGATTGGGTGCCGGTACAGTTCGTACGGTGGTAGGAGGAGCAAAGATCGGCGGTGACCGGAGGCCTCTGGCTGGTCGCTGGCAATCGTTCCTAGAGGAGGTCCTGACGGGACTTCAGGAGGCGACGAAAATTGCGGAACGGGTCAGTGTGAATCTTGCGGTGGAGAATCACCAGGATCTGGCTTCTGAGGAACTGCTCTGGCTCTGTAAGTCGATCGGTTCGCGGCGCTTCGGCATCACTTTAGACACGGGCAATCCCCTGGCTACGGCTGAGGAACCGCTGGATTTTGCCAGGCGAATGGCTCCCTACGTGAAAAATGTTCACCTCAAGGATTACTGGATCTACCTGAGCGAGGAGGGATACAGCCTTGCTCGCTGCCCGCTTGGGCAGGGAGTGATCAACCTCCCAGCTCTGTTTGAAATCTTAGCAAAAGACTCTCCTAACGTAACGATGTCAATTGAACTTGGGGCGTTGGAGGCTCGACATATTCGAGTGCAGGCCGATGATTACTGGCCGGATTATCCACCGCGTTCGGCAGTGCAACTTGCCAGGGTAAAGCACTTCGTTCAGGCCAATGCGAAGCCTCCAGGAGATTGGCGGACACCGTTTGAACGGGGTGAGCCAGTGGAGGCGATCATTGCGTACGAAGAGCAGCAACTAGCCGCCAGTCTGGCCTATATCGGTTCTATACGGTCCAGCAACGAAGCCAAAACTCGGGATAAGGCTACCAATTGCGGAGAAGATCATGGCAACCTATTCTCTTGATTCCATCGTTTGAGGCGGCGATTTTCTTCCTCCAATGCCGTCTGGTGTCCGCTGCCGGGAAAGGCTTCTGCGCCATGTCCGGAGGCATCTTCCTGTTGTTTGAGGAAACGAAATTTGAGTTTTCCTGGCCCTTGGGTGATATTGTGACCGCGTTGGCTCTGGAAGGAGCCACGTAATCAATCAATGGCCTGCCTACCAGCAAATGATTACACTGATTCCATTGATTACTCAGAGATGGAAACCGAGATGAGATTAGGTGGCCCCTTATTTCAGAACTACTCTGATGCAGATGCCTGGGTTGCAGCATTAAGAGAACGAGGATACCGCGCAGCCTACTGCCCGGTTCAACAGGTCGACGAGGCGATACATGCCTATATGCAAGCCGCCGACAAGGCAGGTATACTCATCGCGGAAGTCGGCATCTGGAATAATCCTCTCAATCGCGATGAGCAAGAACGGCGTCAAGCGATTAACTATTGCCAGCAGCGCTTAGCTCTGGCCGACGCTCTTGGCGCACGATGCTGTGTCAACATTTCCGGTTCTCGTTATACCCTGGAAACCATGCCCTGGTTATATCCAGATTCGGCTGATAGTTATGAAAAGCTGCTTCGAGCCATTGATCGCAAGCAATTTGCCATCCATTTCGATCCAGCCAACCTCGTGAACAGCCCGCAGCGCTACTATCACAATGGAGAACTTATCCGCGATTTCGTTTCCAGGCTTGGACCGCATATCAAAAGTTGTCATGCCAGAGATGTTGTTCTTACAGC
>WNGM01007591.1_pt1 | contig 11803 bp, 11 predicted proteins | sample 5400571 | NCBI WGS metagenome assembly WNGM01 (sample SAMN13153378, study PRJNA577476) | soil metagenome | isolation source: 100 cm soil or saprolite under Garry oak tree replicate 2 | place: USA:California | collected 2016-06-15
CCGGTATTCACCGTGCCGATGGTCTTGAGCGTCTTGAGATCAAAAATGGTGGCGTTATTGGCGCGGCCGTTGCTGACAAAGCCGCGGCCGAGGTCGGAAGCGATGGCGATGCCGTGCACGCCCTGGGTGTCAGGGATGTCGCCAACAACGGCATAAGTGTCGGCATCCAAAACGATAACGTGTGTGCCGCGAGAGACGTAGACGCGGCGGGCGTCGCTGTCCACGGTCAGGTAGTCCCAGCCTCCCTCACCGCCGATGGGAATGGTTTTGATCACGTGATAGCCCGACGAACCCGGCGAGGGCATGGCCGCGCGCGAGAATAAAGCAGCAAAGAAGAGGATGGCAAGCGAGAGTGAGCCGGCAATTGCAAGAAAAATGAAATGCTTACGCATGATTTTTTCTCTCTCTGGCATTGAAGCCGTTGGCTTGGGCTGAAGGCGGCCAATATCTATACAGCGCTGAAGATAAACGCAAGATAAATCTGAGGGGCCAGGGCAACGTTCGCCCAGGTGGTGCGTGGTCCGCGGCGAATTCACTCCTCGCGGCGGATTGAGCACTTCCGTGTTCGCCCGCTGGCCCGCCATTGATACCCAACCCAGGAAAAACAAAGAAAGTCGTGGACAAAAAGGACGCGTCCGTTCTTTGCCAAAGAAATAAAAACTCTTGGATGAAAGTATATCGAAGGGAATACTAAAAAATTCGCTGAAATTTCACTTGACAGCTTTTTTACATAAGAGTACACGTCTCGCTAGATAACCTAACCTGAACTGGCGAGATGTGGCAGTCGCTCGTGGGAACCTCCTCGGTCACCAGTTGAGTAGGTAGTTCGATCAGACCCAGCCTGCCGCTTCGATGCACTACGGGTGTGCAAGAACAGCTTGTCTCACGGGAGGCACCATCGATATGCGAATACTTTCTTTGTTTACCGCATTCATCCTGTCTTTTCCGAACGTCGTGGCCTCCCAGCAGCCCACCAGTTCGCCTTCGGCCACTCAGGCGGCCGCCGCGCCCGCGCCCCAACCGCCTCAGCGCGACCCGCAGGCTCTGGCGATTCTACAAGGGGCGTTTGCCGCAATGGGTGGGTCCGTACCTTCCGACTCCACTGCAAACGGAACCGTTACGACGGTTGCTGGCTCCCGGACCGAAACCGGCAGCGCCATCATTCTCACACGACGTACTAACCAGGCTTCCGAGCAGATGCAGACGCCACACGGCTTCACCCTTGTCTACTCCAAGGGGCAGGCCAGCCAAGTAATCGATTCGGTCACCACACCGCTTTCATCCGAACTCGCATCCTCAAGCCGATCGGTAGCTTTTCCCGTTCCTCTGATTGCGGCCGTCCTCAACAACCCAGACTATGGCTTTGTCTACCTCGGCCTCGAATCGCTGAACGGCCTTGAGGTTCACCACCTACAGTACTGGAATTCGTTCAATTCCCAGCCTAGGTTTCAGTTCCTGGCCCCGCTCACGCTCACGGATATTTGGATCGATACAGTTTCCGGCCTGCCTCAGAGGATCTCTCAAATCCAGCGTGCAGGCCGCGGCTCAGAGCCGCGCATTCAGCTTGACGTCTACTTTTCCAACTATCAGAAGGTGAGCGGCGTGCTCTATCCCTTCTCTGTGCAGAAATCCCTGAACGGCTCCCCCTGGATAACCTTCACCATTACCAGCGTCGCGTTTAACACCGGTTTGACCGACGCCAACTTCCCCGTCCAGTAAGAGGAGGAATCATGCGCCGCGTACTGCTCTCGTTCGCGTTCAGCCTCTTCGCCCTGTCCTCGTTCGCCCAGACGACCGGTTTCCCACCGTTCGGTTCCTTTGACGCGGGCCGCTTTGACACCGTCAATGTCGGGAACCTAAACGCAAATTTTGCGATACCCATCGTGTCGACCCACGGCCGCGGGACACCCTTCAGCATATCGCTGGTTTACGACACCTTGATTTGGCAAAACAACGGGACTGCCTGGGTACCGGTTACGGACCGCTCGGGAAACCCCATCTGGGGATGGAAGACGACATGGCCGATCGGAGACATTCTGCACAACCATAACATAACCAGAGTGCTCATCAGATGCTCCATCGATGTTTATGACTACAAAACAACGGAGACGTACAACGGGTACGTTTACCGCGACCCCACTGGCACGACTCATGGTTTTGGCGTTTACTGGAAAGAAATAACCAACAACTGTACAGGTTCAGTGACGAACACGTCTGTCCTTACCGGCTATGCCGGCGACGCCAGCGGGTTCTACATCGACATAAACAACTTGGATTCCCCCACGGCCTGGACTGCCTCCGGTATCTCGCTTAACTCTAACGCCGAAGACACAAACGGCAATATCACCACCAAGGTCGTTGTCAGCAGCACCGAAACCGACTGGAAGGACACCGCGGGTCTCACGGCGGTCAGAGTTGTCACGAACGGTTCCAATACGGAATATCATTATCTCGACTCCACTGGAACTGACCAATATTTCGCGCTCAAACGTCAGGCCTATTCGATAAAAACCGCTTTCGCCTGCGGCAGCATAACCGATTACAACACCTCGGGCACAATGCCCCAGGTCAACCTGCCCTACGAGCTAGATCTCCCCAACGGCCAGAAGTATTCATTCAGCTATGAGCCAACGCCGAACTCCACTGGCTTTTATACAGGCCGGCTTCAACAGGTCACTTTTCCGACTGGCGGCACAATCCAATACACCTATCCCGCCACGCCCAATAACGGGATTAACTGCGCCGACGGCACGGTCGTCAATCTCTCCCGCACGATCAGTGATGGCACAAATACCGCTACATGGAATTACGTCCGAAACCTCTCTGCCTTGACCACCACGGTGACCACGCCGCAACTTCCCGATACGCCCAACGCCAACGATACCGTCTACACCTTCAATTCCGGCGGAGGGGAAATCTCCCGGAAAATCTATAAAGAATCCCCTGGCGTCAATGTGCTGCGCACAATTAACACCACGTGGGCGAGCAACGGCACACCCGCCACGCAGGTCACCATCTTGGAAAATGGCACGACGCAAGCAGAAAGGGACACGACCTTCGACTCCAACGGCATTCTCCAGTCGGCGGCCCAATACGATTTCGGCCCAGGAACCCACGGTGGCTTGATCCGCACAACGACGCTCAGCTACCAAACCTCCACGGCCTATACGAGCAGGAAGATGCTCAACTTGCTCACACAAAAAACCGTTAAGGACGCAAACAGCGTCACACAATACCAGCAGAACATTAATTACGACGAGACCGGCTACGTCAACGCTTCTTGCCCCACAGGAGCACCGCAACATGACGACACAGGTTACCCTTGCACGTTCACTACCCGCGGCTTGCCCACTTCCATTACCACGTATGCCAACGCAGCCGCGGGCACCGGCGGGTTGACTCAACACCTCGCGTACGACTGGTTCGGAAATGTGATCGCAGCAACCGATCCCGCGGGCAACACGACCAGCATCAGCTACACGGATAACTATAGCGACGGCCTCAACCACAATACCTACGCTCTCCCAACGACCGTGACACGCCCAACGACGAACGGCAACAGCCACGTCACCCACATCAGCTACTATTACAATTTTGCTCTTCCGTACCAGGTCACGGACGAAAACAACCAACTCAGTACGCTTTCTTATGACCTTCTGCGCCGCTCTCTGTCCGCCACGGACCCGACGAATGCCATCGTCAATTTCTCCTACACAGGTTCGACCACTGCCGAGGCCACTCTCAATTTCAATTCCGGTGGCTCAACCGTCGACGGCTTGGCAACCGCCGATCCTCTCGGCCGCGTTCAGATCCAGCAGCTACGTCAGGCCCCTGGCTCAAGCACCTTCGACTCGGTCCAGACCGACTACGATCTGGTCGGGAGAGTTCGCCGCGTTTCCACTCCTTACTCTGGGACGGCCGGCCAGACCAATGCCATCTCTGCATCAACCACAACCTACGACGTTCTGAGGCGGCCTTCTACGGTTACCGACGCCAATAACGGAACAATCACTTACACCTATTCGTTGAATGACGTCCTGATGGCCATCGGCCCGGCACCAACGGGCGAAAACACCAAGCGCCGCCAGTTGGAATACGACGGGGTTGGCCGCCTCACATCCGTTTGCGAACTGACAGGCGCTGGCGGTAGCGGCTCCTGCGGGCAAAAAAACCCCCAGACCGGCTTCTGACACAGTACACTTACGATGTCCTCGGCAATCTGACCGGCGTAACGCAGAACGCTCAATCCACCGGCAGCCAGCAGACCCGCGCTTTCGTATTCGACAGCCTGAGCCGTCTCACCTCGGAAACCAATGCTGAGTCCGGCGTCACCAGCTACGCCTATGAGAGCGACGCCACCTGTACTCCGGCATCTGTCGGCGATCTGCTGAAGCGAGTCGATGCCGTCGGAAACACCACTTGCTTCGCCTATGACGCTCTCCATCGCAAGATCAGCATCACGTATCCTTCTGGGAGCTACGCTGCAGTCACACCCCAAAAGTATTTCGTCTATGACTCAGCCACGGTCAATTCGGTCGCGATGGTCAATGCAAAGCCCCGCTTGGCCGAAGCTTACACTTGCGTATCGCCGTGCAGCTCGAAAATCACCGACGAAGGCTTCAGCTACACCGTTCGCGGCGAAGTCTCCGACGTCTACCAGTCCACGCCCCATTCCTCCGGCTACTACCACGTCAAGCAGACCTACTGGCCCCACGGCGCTCCTTCCCAGCTAAGCCAACTCGCAGGCCTGCCCACCATCAGCTACGGCGGAACGATCGGCTCCACGGTGGGCCTCGACGGCGAAGGCCGTATCACCCAGGTCACCGCCAGCTCCGGCCAGAATCCCGTGACAGGAGTCACCTTCAACACTTCGAGTCTCCCCACGCAAATCAATTTCGGCTCTGGTGACAACGACATCTTTGCCTACGATCCCGGCACGCTGCGCATGACCCAGTTCAAGTTCAATGTCGGTACGTCGTCCCTGTCTCTGACCGGCAATCTAACCTGGAACCCGAATGGCACGCTGGGGCAGTTGGCTCTCACGGACCAGTTCAACAGCGCCGATACGCAAACCTGCAACTACGCTCATGACGATTTGACGCGCATCGCGTCTGCCAACTGTGGTGGCGCCGCGTCGCAGACCTTCTCCTACGATCCCTTCGGCAACATCAGCAAATCCGGCAGCCCTTATTCCTTCCAACCCACATACACCACGGCCACCAACCGCTTTGCCACCATTCCCGGAGCATCGCCTTCTTATGATTTCAATGGGAACGTCACGGGCGACGGCAGCCACACCTACGCTTGGGACGCCGACGGCAACTCCATTTCGATTGACTCCGCCAGCCTCACCTTCGACGCACTCGACCGCATGGTCGAGCAAAATGGCACCGGCTCCTATACGGGAATCGCGTATGGCCCTGGTGGTGGTAAACTCGCTTTAATGAACGGGCAGTCGCTCGTCAAGGCTTTCGTCCCGCTCCCTGGCGGAGCCACCGCCGTGTACACCAGCTCAGGCCTCGACCACTACCGCCATTCCGACTGGCTCGGCTCCGCTCGCCTGACTTCCTCGCCCTCGCGCACCTACGTCTCCAGCGTCGCTTATGCGCCTTACGGTGAGCCCTACGCTTCCTCCGGCACGCAGGACCTCTCCTTCACCAGAGAAGGCCAGGACACCGTTTCCGGCGACTACGACTTCCTCTTCCGCGAATACTCCATCCAGGGCCGCTGGCCCTCCCCTGACCCCGCCGGCCTCGCCGCCGTCGACTTGGCTGACCCCCAGAGCCTTGATCGGTATGCCTACGTCGGGGGCAATCCGTTGGGATTGGTTGACCCTCTCGGCTTCGGGCCGGAAGGGCCACCGGTCCAAGTATGTTTCGTAAATGGGACCATGTTCACGGGCGCGACGTGCGATTTGATTTATGACACCTTCTGCAGAAATTGGGTGTACAGTTCGTTTCAGGGAACGGGGGGCACCGTTTGTTCCCGAAGATGCCCGTTAGGTGACTGCGTCAAGGAACCCAAGGACCGCGATCGTGACCGCGGCAATAACAGCAGCCGCGCAAACAATGCCCAAGGCCCTAAAAGTGTGAAAGACCAGTGCTTGGCTGAGTACTACGATTCCAAACTGGGGAAGACTTTGGATTTCGGGAGTCTGCTGGGGTTGGTGCCTGGCTGGAGCCCAAATGCCTCGCAGAACCTAAAAACGATCGCAGAGTTAGGTGCTCTGAAGTGGGGCGGTCTGACAACGATGGCCGGGGCTTTGAATAAATATGACGTAGTCACCATTCAGACTCTCAATACAACTACCACTATCGGATCGTCTGCCGGGGGCGGCCTAACGGTTGCTCTGAAAGCACTGGGCAGGGTCGCAGCCGTTGCCTCATTCTACGGGACTGGCCTCGACATCCTTGCTCACGCCGGATGCGACGCGGTCGCACGTCAACAGACTGGTCAGATGACGCCGACGCCCGTGACCTTTGGTGCCATACCGTGATGAGATACCTAAATATCCTAACTTTCTTGCTGTTCGAAAACCATGCCCCGACTTGGCTGGAAGTAGCCGCTTCAATTCCGGCAGCTGTAATGCTGTGGGCCATACTCTGGTGGACTCCGAAGGGCCGACGGCAGTGGTTTTTGGCGGCGGCGATGATTGCGTATCTTGCGTGCTACTACTTGATATTTGTTCGTCATCGCTAGGCTTATTGGATGACGACAAGGCAGTGAGAAGCGGCAATAGCGGCGGCAGCACTCCAACAATTGGTCCGGGTGACCCTAACGCTAAAAAGAACTATTGTTCTCAGCAAGCTGACCAGGCGGGCGGGTGGCCCGGACGTAAATCGTTAGACGATGTTGGGTGCCCCGTCCTCGGTTTGAAGCTGTGAAGAAACCCTCTGAATTTCAGTCTTGCAAAATAAAAAGTCTGCCGTAAGCTCGCGGCATGAGCCAAGAAAATGCCACTAGCAAGCAGCCCTTGATCCGCTACGTGAACCGACGGCAGATGAGCTGGCGAGCCGTGGATGTGGAGAAGCTCATCGGCGAAGACCATCCGGCGCGGGCCATCTGGGCGCTGGTCGGCCGTCTGGACTTGCACCGGTTCTACGACAAGATCGAGAGCAGTGCAGCAGAAGGCGGGCGACCGGCGTTTGATCCGCAACTGCTGATCAGCTTGTGGGTGTATGCCTACAGCGTAGGGATTGGTTCCGCGCGGGAGGTGGCGCGACGCTGCGAATATGATCCCGCCTTCCAGTGGTTGACCGGGCTGGACGAGGTGAACTATCACACGCTGGCGGATTTCCGCGTGGAAAAGCAGAAGGAGCTGGATGAACTGTTCACCCAGGTGCTGGCGGCGCTTAGCAAGGAAGGCCTGATCACGCTGGAGCAAGTGATGCAGGACGGAACGAAGATTAAGGCGCAAGCAAGCGTTAGGAGTTATCGCGCAGAGGAGACCATTCGAGAGCATTTGGAGCGCGCACGGCGTCGCGTGGCGGAGATGGGTGATCCACGGAACGAAGAGACCAACCCCAGAACCAGGCGGGCGCGCGAGCGGGCACGACGCGAACAGCAAGAGCGGCTCGAAAACGCCTTGCAAGAACTGGAGAAACTGCAGGAGCGCAAGCAGGGAGAGCAAGCCAAGAGCAAGGCACGAGTGAGCAGCAGCGATCCGCAGGCGCGGGTGATGCACCACTCCGACGGAGCATTAACGCTGAGTTACAACGCGCAGATTTCCGCGGATGCCGCACACGGGCTGATTGTCGGGGTGGCGGTAACACAAGAGGTCAACGACTGCAGGCAGTTGCTTCCAGCGGTGGATCGCTTGGAAGCCAGGCTGAAGAAAAAGCCGCAACAGATGGTCGCTGACACGGGCTACACCACGCGAGAAACGATTGAAGCGATGGCCGAACGGAAAATAGATTTTCTGGGGAGCATGGTGGAAGAGAAGAAGCGTGGCCGGCCTGCCCTAGAACGGCTTCCGCCGACCGCCTTTGTTTACGACCGCAATCGGGATTGCTTTGTTTGCCCCGAGGGCAAGCTGCTCGGCTATGAAGGGAGCCACACGAAAAAGAAAGGCTTTACGTATTACCGCTACGAAGCGGAGTGGCGAGACTGCCAAAGCTGTGCGCGGAAGCCACAGTGTTGCCCGGAGAATCAGAAGCAAGGCCGTTCGGTGGTTCGCGGCGAAGAAAGCGCGGCCGTGCTTGCCTTTCACCAGAAGATGGCCAGCGAAGAAGCGCAAGCACACTACCGCCGCCGTGGGAGAGTCGTGGAATTTTGTCACGCGTGGATCAAAAGCAAGTTAGGCCTGCGACAGTTCCACGTGCGAGGGTTGGTAAAGGTGCAAATGGAAATGCTGTGGGCCTGCCTCACCTACAACGTGGCAATCTAGAAAAAACTCAAACAGCAAATCCTCAGTGATCAGTCCGAGCGTCAAAAAAACACGCTCCGACTCCCTTAAAGGAAACCGCCGCGGGTTTCTTCACAGCTTCAAACCGAGGACGGGGCACCCAAAATCGTCTAACGATTTACGTCCGGGCCACCCGCCCAGCGAACTCAAATTGTCCAGAATGCAGCGCAGGCGCGGCGGGCAAAGGCTAAGAAGAAACGGAAACGCCCAGCCAAAACATAAGGGCGAATGAACGGTGTATAATCATCAGATGGCTAAGGATGTGATCCACATCTCGGAAGCGGAAGTGGGGAGCGACTTTGCTTCGTTGATGGCACGCGTGCGCGCGGGCGCGAAAGTCATCATCGAAAATGGCGAGCGCCCCGTGGCGGTCCTTCATGCCGCCGACCCGGTGCGACGCAGCATCTCCGAGTGCATCGCGTTGGCCAAAGCACACGAAGAAGAAACCGGCAAAGCCCCGGTCCTCGATCCAGACTTCGCGGAAGACGTAGAAGAAATTCTCAGCCACCGCAAGCCGTGGAACCCGCCAGCGTGGGAATAGTCCTCGACTCCAGCGTCATTATCGCTGCCGAACGCAGAGGCCATACCGTTCGGGAAATCCTAGAACAGGTGAAGGCAGTTCAGGGCGAGATCGAAATCGGTGTGTCGGTCGTGACCATCGCCGAGCTGGTGCATGGTGCCTATCGCACGAAAACGCCAGCGCAGCAACAGCGACGATTGGAGCTGGCTGACGGTCAAATCGTGAAGGAAATCGCGTAGGGGTTCCCATGAGGCGGAAGAAAATGAAGAAGCTCCCGAAGGGCGGGCGGATCGCAAGTCACGGCACGGGCAGCAACTTACGGAAGGCTCCCCGTCGTGGGCGTCGAAGTTCGCCTTTTGTTCGCATGCGTGGTAAGCTCATCGCAGGAGGAGTTGTATGATGAGGAATCGTTTTGCACCTATCGTTGTTGGTGGCACCGTCTTCTTGTTGGGCTTGCCGATTGTGGAGGAGCGTGAGCACTTTCACATCGAACAGCGGCAATATCAGGAACCCTCGAAGCTGACTTACGAGCCTACGGTCTCCACGGCAACAGTCGTCATGGGCACGGTCGGTCTCCTCGACGGCGACTGGAATTTTCGATGATTCACGCAACAGAACGCGTTAAGGCTATCCGAGCCAGTGCCCTCGCTGCTTGCTTGGCTCGTCCTCGGAGCGGCTGGCACGATGCTTTGGGTCGTGCTCGTGCTAAGGTGCTTTTGGCCGTAGGAGGAACGCGATGCCATCACCAGAGCACCTTGGCAAATTTGAAATGGTTGGCAGCTTCGGAGGGTCCGAGGACAATCTGCACATATGGGGAAAACTCCACATCAACCGAACGGGTCGCACAGTTGGTGGCTGGTTGTTGGATTCGTGGAGCGACGGCGCACCCTACTGGCTCCCAAAGTTTCACTGGTTTGATAAGAGCGATGGCAAGCTGTATCACGTTTACTTGGAGTTCGGCCGTGCGGTAAACCTGCACGGTGAGGATACGAACATCGACCCGAAGCGCGCCAAGTTCATACGGAAGATGGTGGAGAAGTGGGAACTGGAATGGTTGGAGGACGAGGGAAAGAAGCCCTGAGCGATAGCAGCGTATAATGGGTGCTCAGGAGGAAATCTGTATGGTGGACCCCATTAGCGGAGTGGTTGAGAAGAAGGTTGCGGAAGGAATTTGGACTGTCGTCCGCGGATGGTTCACCCGGTATCGGGACCTGGAAAAGAAGTACGAGATGCTCAAGCGTGAATTGGCTGAGGAGCGCAGCCCAAGGCTTGCGTTTGAGAAGCTGATGAGCGAGCTAGAGTGCCATCAGGAGGACGAGAACATCTATTGGCGGAAGGACGGCAAGGGCGGTCCGTACTGCGGCGTCTGCCTCAACCATGACCAGAAACTGACACCGATGACTCACGCCGAAGAGGGAGCTTTTTATTGCTGCATCCACAAGCAGTACTTTCGGACCAAGGAATTTCGAGAGCGTGAACGGAACCGTCCTCAGCCGCAGCAGCCAAGTTACGGACCGCACGGTTGGATGAGTCGATAGGAGTCTGCGATGGCAACACCTTGCGGATGCACTGACAAAAGGTGCGCTCACCCTAATGGACAGCCGTGTGGTAAGCCGGTTGAGAACCCGCAGGAGATAGAGAGCGGCGACGCCTCCGGTGCCGACTTCAAACCAGTCGCGTGGGTCAAGAAAGGCATCTGCGAGGATTGCTGGAAGCGTGTTACCCCGCCATGGGAGAAAATCACAGAACGCGTTTTCCGAATCTGGTCCTGAAATTTTGGACCTGAAATTGTACCTGTACGCGTGCGGTTCATGCGGAAGTTGCGCTTCTTGCGTTTTGTGAAGCCCTGAATTCTCTGTAAGTTACTGATTCTAGGTGAGCTATAAGAGTATAGAATCAACACTTATGAAAAACATAGGGGTGGGGGTGTTTCCTTCCCCGCTTGAATTCACCAGAAAAATGTAATCTATTAGGGTGCGCGTCCGGGACTGCCAGGGAAAATTTCAGCGGTCTTCGGGTTCTGCCGTCACCAGGTTGCCCTGAGCGGAGCCGGCCGCAGATTCCGACCCTGTTCCGACCCGGTCGGCACCCTGTCGGAAAGGTCACGAATCCCCAGGCTGCCCCGACAAGGTCGGGGTCACGAATCACGAATTCCATGGTTACCTACGACAGCGGAGCAAATCAGCCGGAGAAGCCAGAGGCCGGTTTTTTCTCCCGCTACGTCTTCAGCACGAATCACAAGACCATCGGCCTGCAATATCTCTGGCTTGCGCTGTTCAGTGTTTTTCTGGGCATGGCGATGTCGCTGCTCATGCGCATCCATCTCGTCTGGCCCGGTGCGCATCTTCCGTTCCTCTCCACTCTCAACAACACGCCGGATCGTTACGCAGCCCTCACCACGCTCCACGGATCTCTGATGGTTTTTCTGGTGCTGACCGCCGCGCCTCAGGCCGGCTTCGGCAATTATTTTCTGCCGCTCCAGATTGGCGCGCGCGAGATGGCATTTCCCACGCTGAACCTGCTCTCGTTCTGGGCCACGGCCGTCTCGCTCACCGGAATGACGGCTGCTTTTCTGATTGCTCCCGAACGCGGAATCACGCTTTGGATCTTGAGCGTTGCCATCTTCTGCGCTGCGTCCCTGCTCAACGCGCTCAATTTTAGCGTCACGACCATCGAGTTCCGCGCCAAAGGAATGACCTTGCCGCGGCTTCCGCTCACGGTGTGGGCCTGGTTCATCAACGCCATCTTAGGAATGCTGATTTTCAGCATTCTGCTGGCAGCGTGCGTCTGCTTGCTTTCGGATCGTCTCTTGAGCACGCACTTTTTTTCGCCGCTGAACTTCCTCGCCAGCCAGCCGCCAAACGTTGTGGCGAACGCTC
>WNGM01013264.1_pt1 | contig 11802 bp, 10 predicted proteins | sample 5400571 | NCBI WGS metagenome assembly WNGM01 (sample SAMN13153378, study PRJNA577476) | soil metagenome | isolation source: 100 cm soil or saprolite under Garry oak tree replicate 2 | place: USA:California | collected 2016-06-15
CAGCCGCCGTTTTCCGGTCAAGCTTCAGCTTGCCTTTGCGATCTTTGAAAAAGCGGTCGTAAAGTTCAAGCGGCGCCGTATACTGCGTTCATGACCAGCACACGCGAACAGTCGATGGGGCGGCGTTTCCTTTTAGTGGCGGCAGTTGTGGTGGCGATCACGGCCGCGGCATTCGTTGTCCGGGGAGCGCAGGGACAGGAACCACAGCCACTCAGCGCCTCCGACATTGCCGATGGCATGAGACTCTATCAGCAAAAAGGCAACTGCCAGGCGTGTCATGGCTGGGCGGGTGACGGCCGCAAGACCGACAGCCAAATGCCCGACGGCGCCAACTTGCGTGACACCAAGCTCAACCGCAGCGGCCTGGTCATGACGATCAAGTGCGGGCGGCTCAACTCACAAATGCCGGCCTTCGACAAGTTTGCTTACACCGACGGGCGCTGCTACGGCAAGACGCAGGCCGACTTGAAATCGTACGCGACACGCATGCCCGATCCTCCCGCGACGCTGCAGCAGCGCGAGATCGACCTGATTGCCGACTTCCTGATCGCGAAGATCGTCGGGAAAGGCCCGATGGATCGCGCCAAGTGCGTCGAATTCTGGGGCTCCGAGACCGACGCCTGCAAAGAATTCCCGAAATGAGTTCCAGTTGAAGATCAGTTCAGCGCGAAGACGAACAGATAGCTGGAATCCTGAAAGTTGTCGAATTTCACAGGGTGCAGGTGCCGGCCGCTGGCTTGCACTGCGACATACTGCTTTGATCCGATCGCGTACGTCACCGGCGCGCCTTTCAGCGCGGTGCCCACGTTGAAGCGCCACAGTTCTTCGAGCGTCTCGTCGTTATAAGCCACCACCCAACCATCCTGCAGCGCCGTGAACACCACGCGATCGTGTCGAAGGCCGTCACCGAACCGTAGTAGAGGTCGCTGTTGTAGGTGCGTTTTTCGCTGTTCTTCTGGTCGATGCCGCCGTTCGGCGACAGGAACGCCACCGCCGCACCGTTTTGTGAGAAGCAGCCTTCGATGCCCACGCCATAGGCGATGTGCTTGACCGGGTTATAGGCGGTGGGCTGGTGGGCGATGCCTCCGTGCCAGGTCGGGCATGTCCGCTTCGTACCGTCGCCACGCAGAGCCCGCGCTACCGGATTGTAGATTTGCACATCGAGCTTCGGATTGTATTCGAGAGGCTTGCCGGTCTCCGGATCGATGCCCTTGGTCCAGTTCAGATCGTTGACGTACTGAGCAGCCTTGACTTTGCGAGTCTGGCCGCCGATGGTCGTGTCGTAGAGCATGTGGACGCCGACCTCGTCGTAGTCCCACGAATCGTTCGGTGTGTATTGGAAATACCAGGCCAGTTTGCCGGTGTCGATGTTGAGGGCCACGGCCGCGTCGGTGTAGAGGTTGTCGCCGGGACGCGCCTGAGGATCGTATTGCGGAACCGGGTTACCCGTGCCCCAGATGGTGAGCCTTGTGGCGGGATCGTAGGAGCCTGTCTGCCAGATGCCTCCGCCGCCAGTTTTCCAGGAGTTGTTCTTATCCTTCCACGTCTCGCTTCCTGGATCGCCGGGTTTGGGTATCACATACCACCGCCATAGCTCCTTGCCCGTTCTCGCTTCGAGCGCCGCGACCCAGCCCCGCGTCCCAGCGTCTCCCGCCCCGTTTGCAATGATGACCTTGTCTTCAACCGTGATCGGCGCCGTAACGAATTTTTCCCGAATACCGAACTCGGTGGTGCCGGCCACCATCTTGTCCCACAGGATTTCGCCATTGTCGCGTTTGATCGCAATCACGCGGCCGTCGGGAAGGTTGGCGATCACCAGATCTTCCCACAACGCAACGCCACGCGTGCGCGGCGCGTTGCCCTGGTGTTTCACTCCGGGGTCGGTGACCCAGACGAACTGGCCCCTGTTCGGATCACGGGCATCTATTTTGTAGATTGTGCCCCAGCCGTCGGACGTGTACATGAAACCGTTGTCGATCAGCGGATTCACCTCGTTTTCCGGGCCATTCTGCCCGACGTCTTGCAGGCCGCCGAGAGCCAAGGCCCAGACCATCCGAAGGTTCTTGACGTTCTCCCGGTTGATCTGAGAAAGCTTCGAGTACCGGGTTGATCCGTAATCGCCGTTCATCATCAACCAGTTTTGCGGCTCATTCTGCGCGTTGAGCAACCGGTCCTTGTTAACTGTCATGGTGTACTGGGCGGCGAGTGCCGCCACAGCAAGTGCGACCGCCGACACAGCGGCAAGAGCCGCAACTCTGAAAGGTTTCCGCAGGCAATATCGCATCATGATCTCCTTGATGGTGGTGCCGTCACGTTACACGAATCTGCCGTAGCCCGGCCAGTGTTTTTTGGTGCTCTTCTTTCAGCTTGAACGTAGCCCACGACCTGGGGAACTTCGGTCTAGTGGCGTGCGCCTTTTTCCGAAGGATGCTAGTATTACTCTCCAGCTTGAAAGGCAAGAAGAAATCGTTGAGCCGATTCCCGCGCGTCCATTCCGAAGTGCCGGGTCGATTTCACTGCCGGATGAATTTACCGAGAGGTTTGCGATGATGCTTGCAGGTCGAACGAGATTCTGGTTTCTAGCCACGCTTGCGGCGATCTCCGCGTTTGGAGGGGCGGCGCGCGCCCAAGAAACCCGATACCCCAAGCCAACCGAACTGCCCAATCCGTATCGCCTGGTCGAGGGCTGGCCGACGCTTCCGAAGAGCATGAACGGAGGCCACTGGGGAGAAGTAATCCGGGTACATGTGGATGCGAAGGGCAACATCTGGGTCTTCCACCGGTGCTTCAACGTCGTACCTGCAGGCTCGGCCACCTGCATCGGCCGGGGTCCTGCGAATCCGCCGATTTTGGAATTTGATCCGTCGGGCAAGCTCTTGAAGAGCTTTGGTGTGGGGCTATTCGCTTACCCTCACGGGTTCACCATCGACGGGAATGGAAACTTGTGGGCCACTGACGTCAACGACGAGGAGACGATCCTCGGCATGTCCGCCAAAAACGCGTCCGGTGTGATCATGGGCGAGGAAGTGCTTAAGTTGAGTCCGGAGGGCAAGGTATTGATGATGCTCGGCAAGGAGGGCGTGGCCGGAACCGGTCCGGATGCGTTCGATCGGCCGACCGGCGTTGCCGTGGCGCCCAATGGCGACATCTTCGTTTCGGACGGTCATGCGCCGAATAAGTACGGCACAGGTCGCGTGGTGAAGTTTTCGAAGGATGGCCATTTCATCAAGGCCTGGGGACGCAAAGGATCCGCGCCCGGCGAGTTCGACGAGCCCCACGACATCTTCGTCGGTGGTTCCCGCGGTTGGGTGTATGTCACCGACCGCAGAAACAACCGGGTTCAAGTGTTCGACCAGAACGGCAACTTCATCGCCGCGTGGAAGCAATTCGGCCAGCCGAGCTCGGTGTTTGTCGGGAAGGATGACACCATTTATATAGGCGCTTCCTTTCCCGATCCATCCGCCAAAAAAGGAGAACTGAGGGGCATCACGATTGGGAATGCCATCGACGGCTCACTCAAAGCCTTCATTCCCGACCCTGCCGATTTGGACAAGGTGATTAGGGGAACATCCGCCTCTGGCATTGCGGCGGATAGCATGGGCTCCGTCTTCGCGGCAGACGTCGGCGCACACAACTTGCGAAAGTACGTCAAGGTCAGATAGCAGTTTTGATTCCGAGCGGCAGGAACTGGTAAATTGCAGGGACACGCCGATCTAAATCGGCGTGTCCCTGCAACCTCAATTTCATTTCGTAGACTAGCGCGCGGCCAAGGCCGGCCCGATGTCGGCCTGTTTGGCGAGCGTGCCATGGCCGCCGGCAATGGTGGCGCCGGTGATGCCGTATTTCCTGAGGGCTTCACCTGCGGCGGCCGTGCCTTCCGAACGGTCGATCGGACCGCGCGGCGAGATGAGATCGGTCACATACAGAATGTTACCCGTGACGACGTACCCGAGGAGAAAGCCTTGGACGTGGGGATTCTGAATATTGTAGAGGCGAATTTCGGCGGCCTCGTCCTTCAGTGTCATCTGATCCTTCACCTCGATGATCTCGGCTGACCGCGGCTTCTTCTGCAGATCGTCCGGAACGATCGTCCGAGGCGCCTTGACATCCTTTTCGAAATAGGCCTTGTCCGGAGTCGGAACGATCACCTTCGCGCCTTCGGCCACATACGTTCGCATGCCGCCGGTGTGGTCCATGTGATGATGGGTCAGGACCAGATACCGGATCGGCTTGCCCGGATACTTCGCTTTTGCCGCGTCGATGACCCATCGCGATTGCCGCTCGCCGTAAGGGGCATCGAAGATGACCAGATGGTCTTTCATCGCAACGATCAGATTGTTGGCCGTTCCACCCTCGACATGCTGCACGTTGGGCGCAAGCTCGACCAGCTTGAGGCCGCCGCCTTCGGGGAAAATGATGTTGTCGCTGTCGGTGAACCGCGTCAGGAAAAGCCGCCGCAATACCCATTGATATGGCACGTTGCCTGTTGCCGGCGGCTTGGCCGCCGCCTTTACCGCGTCAGGGACCGCAAAGGTGTCGGCCGCGATTGCCGGATTGGCGCTGACCTCCCGGTATGTGAGTTTTGCGACTTCGACGTCGTTGACCCGGTAAGACAGCGAATGCGCGACCTGCACGCGACCGACAGCTTTCCAGTCCGTCAGCACGAGATCAAAGTTCGAATCGCCGTTGATGTTGTCGTCATCGCGCGTGCGGACAGCAGCCGGCAGATGAGTCTTGGGATCGAACAGGATGGTGAATGTCGTTGGCCCGTCAGTGTATGAGACCGCCGGTAGCGACTGCTGGCCGAGCCGTTGAGATCCCGCGGCGCGGACCTTACCCGATTCGTCCATGGCCTTCGCCAGCAGCCAGGGCGAGGCGCGCTCGAGCTCGCGCTGATGCGTGGCGACGCGGATGCCGGACATCGCCTGGCTGCTCTTCTCGTCCGTGACGTAGCCGAGCGCTGGCAGCACCGTCTCCGTGTATTTGATCTTCACCGCCGGCTCGGGGTATTTCTGATCGCGGTCCCAAGCGGTGCGCGCCCTGCCGTTGGCAAGATCCCAAGTGATCGCGAACGTCGCATCCCCCAGGAAGCGCGGCTCTGCGCCGGCTACCAATGACTGCCCGGGTTCCCAGAACTTGGCGTCGCCTTTGATGGCCAGACCTTTCAGTGCGCGCAGTTCGGCGCCACCTTCCGCAGCGACGGCCTGCTTGACGAGATCGCCAGTTCCTTGAGCTGAGGCCGGCTGTTGTTGGCTCACCGCCAGCAGCAGTGCGGCAATCGACAGAACGTATTTCATGGCACTCCCTCCTTTGTTGCGGTTAGGCTACCACCCTTTTCAGGGCACTGCGATGAGAAAGACAGCCGATTGCTTACATGAAACTGGATCCACCATCGAGGTGTGGAGTCTTTTGGTATCGTCGGCGCGAGACGTAAGCAGCGCGTATGGACCGGACGCTCAAATCATCTCCGCTTGGCTGCTATCTTCCGGCTTCTTCTTCAGCTTTTGTTTTGAATTCCCGCGCTCGTTGAAGCACGTCTTCAATGTGGACTAGTCGCTGGCGTTTGGCTTTCCCTCTTCTTGTCAAGCCCATCGATTCGGACTTCTGGGCTTCGCCTTCCAATTCTCGGATTTGTCGCTGGTAGATTTCAATCGCGCGGGAGTCGTCGGTGATCGCGTCCCCAAATTGTCGACGTTGTGCTCGAATACCGCCACGCGACAAGTAAGCGTCAGGATATTGTGGATTGATCGTCAAGACCTTATCGTACTGTGTGAGAGCCTGATCGACATTGCCGGCTTGATAGAAAACCATTCCCAATGCATACTCGGCGTCTGGGTAGTTCAACTTGTACCTGAGTGCTTCCTGATATTCCGCTTTTGCTTTCAAGAGATCTCCGCGTACGAACCAAATGTTGCCGAGAAAATAGTGCGCCTCTGAATTAGCGGGGCTCAGTTTGATGGCCGATAGCAAAGCCTGTTCCGCCTCTTCGAGCCGTGCCGACTGCAAAAGCGTGATTCCAAGTGCCAGGTATGCACGATCGTAATTCGAGTTCAAAACGATAGCGGCCTGATACTCTTCTATGGCTTGCTCGGTTTCGTCCAGATCCGCGTAGTAGTCGCCCAAGCGGGCGTGGGTCTCGAGGAAGGTTGGCGCAATATCGGCGGCCTTGCGATAAAGATGTTCGACCTCCGCGTTAAAGTCGATTGAGCCGATTGCATACGCGAGTCCAATCATTGAACGGAAGTGACGCGGGCTGAGTTCCAGAGCGCGCTCGAACGCCTGCTTCGCTTCCGGATACTCACCACGCAATGACCTATAGTTTCCGAGTTCATACTGGATCAAAGGGAGATCCGGCGCCAATTCCGCTGCGCGAAGGATTGCCTCCTGCGAATTGCCCAGGTTCAGCCTCCACAGAACGTACCAATTCATGGCGTCGCTCGGGTCAAGTTCGATCGCCCGGTTAATCATCCCGAGGGCATCGCGACCTGGCCCGCTTAGGGCCCGCAAACGATCCACAAATGGCTTGAAGGTGGCACACTCTGCCGCGCGCTGTATGGAATCTATTATTCCGACAGCTTCCGATACGCGTGGCTCGAATTCTTCCCAGTTGTACCTTTGTTCCTGTGCGAGAAGAATAAGTGACTCGGCGAGATGCAGCGAATATTCGCAACGCGATGGAGCCAGAGTGGACGCTTTGCGAAATGCATCAATCGCTTGTCGGTAGCCTTCAGGAGTCGCCTGCCGGAATGCTTCCAGTCCCCCTCGATATAGCAATTCGTGTTCTGGCGACGCACTGGGAAGCTTTGTCTGAGCTTTGTGACCACAGCTTGAGGCCAGGATCAAGACGACCAAGACGGACCCTCTACTCATGGTGAAGATCCTGGCGACGATCGTTTTATGAATGATTCGCATTCCTTTCTTTCGCGACAGATTCCTTGACAAACTCGGAAAAACGGGCGTAATTTCCGCACGTCACCAATCGCAGCATTTTGGAGCGGAGATTCTTCTCTAATAGGTTTTCTTAATGTCGTCGCACAAAGCTGAGCGATGACCATTATTACCATGATTAGACCATGGTTCCAGCTGAATGAGTCTCATCCAAAAGGGGGGGGTTGTATGAGGACAAGGACGGATTTGCACGTACTGCTAAGGGTGGGAACAGGGATTATTGGATTGATCGCATTGGGAAGTTGCCTGGCCCTTGCTCAAGGCTCCACAGCAGCCATCTCGGGTGTCGTGCGCGACGCCACGGGAGCGGTGGTGCCGGGAGCGACCGTTACCGCTAAACACATCGAGAGCGGACTGACGCGCACGGTTGGGACCAACGAGAACGGCGACTACGCAGCTTTGATCAGCTCTTGACGCTCAACGTGGGCACGGTCGATAACCGCTCGAATATCAGCAATAACGGCTGGACCGCCTTCTCCGTTGCTGGCAAGCGGCCGGAAACCAACAGATTTCTGATGAACGGTGTCGACTACGTTGGCACCAACGGAGCGGGCAGCTACATTACGCCGTCGGGGTCCAGCGGGCAGTTGCTCGGAGTAGAAGCGGTGCGGGAATACAATGTCCTGCAGCACACCTATGGCGCCGAGTATGGAAAACGGGCCGGCGCGCAGGTCACGGTTGTGTCCTCGTCGGGGACGAACAAGGTGCATGGGGACTTATTTGAGTACGTGCGCAACAGCGCTTTGGATGCCCGGAACTTCTTCGAGGACGCCAAGGGACCGTTCAAGCGGAATCAATTCGGAGGAGCTCTGGGAGGTCCGCTGAAGAAGGACAAAGCATTCCTGTTTGGAAACTATGAAGGATTTCGGGAGCGGTGGGGCGTGCCCAGTGCGGCGATTGTGCCCGACGCTCAGGCCCGTCAGGGTTTTCTTCCGAACGCTGCGGGCGCGTACGTCCCGGTTCCGAATCTCCAGCGCGGCATGCTGCCCTATGCCAACTATTTCTGGCCTACGCCGAATGGTCCGGAAATCCTCGTAAACGGGTTGCCGAGTGGAAGCGCCTATGCCTACAGTAATCCCAAGCGCAAGGTTCGGGAGGATTTCGGCCTATTGCGCTTTGACTACACTTATTCCACCAAGGATTCTTTCTACGTCAATTTCAATGGCGACGATGGGTCCAGAACAGCTCCGTCCTTGGATCCGGTTTTTATCGAACTCACTCGCCAACGCGCAAACTTATTCGGCTTGCAGGAAACGCACATTTTTTCGCCCAACGTCGTGAATGCCGCAACCTTGGGATTCTCGCGCGCGCGGGGAACTCAGGTTGTGGTTCCCGCAACTCCGATCCCATCCAACTTGATATTTCTTACCGGTACCAATCCTGGTTCGATCACTATTGGGGGCTCGGCGATTACCGTTGTGGCGGCTGCCTTCGCGACTGCGAACGGCAACAGCCCCAATCGGGACACCAGAAATTACTTCACGTGGTCCGATGACGTGCGCGTCAATAAAGGCAATCACTCCTGGAGCGCAGGCGTGTGGATTCAGCGGTTACAGCAAAACATATATGGAGTACCTCAGGCGACGGCAGGAAGTGTCTCGTATCCCACATTGCTGGCATTTCTCCAGGATCAGCCGACCCAGTTTATTGCGAACCCCAACGCGCAGCCGCTCTACTTCCGCTCCACGGAAGGAGCCTGGTATGTGCAGGATGAAATCAAGCTCAAACCGCGTCTCACATTGCGCCTGGGATTGAGGGACGAGATGACGAATGGGTGGAATGAGGCGCACGGACACGCCTCCAATTACACATATGTCAACGACGTCATCCAAACCGACCCGAGAATAGGCTCCTCGGCGTTCCTTGAAAACAACGCCAAAGCCCTCTGGCAGCCACGCGTGGGTCTTTCTTGGGACCCGACCGGCACAGGACGGTGGGCAGTGCGGGCCGGTTTCGGAATTCATCACGATCTTCAGGATAATCTCGGCCACCGGCTCAATGCCAATGCGCCGTTCAACGCGCGGCTGACCGTCACGGGGTCGCCGCTACTTTCTATTATTCCAATCCCTTTTGGGGCACAACTCCCGCCTAGTTGCAATTCTCAGTCGCCGTTGCGGCCGCCCGACTGCTCGATCTTTGTCGCTGGAGGCGTGGATCCCGTGATGAAAACGCCGACCCTCCAGCAATGGTCGCTTACAGTGGAACGGGGAATTACGAAAGATCTCATGCTGCAAGTCAGCTATGTGGGCAGCGAGGCCTATCACGTTGTGACCGGTATGAACAGGAACATGGCCCGGCCCCAGGTTTGTGCAGACCCGGCGGGATGCCTCAGTGGGGGAATTCGTCCAGCAAATCAGGCAGTCCGCGTCCCGCAGGGAACGACGTACATGCCATCGACGCCCCCGGTGGGCGTAGCTCCCGCGCAGCTTCAGATGCGTCCGAATCCATTTGTAGGCTCCACCCTCAGTTGGTTCTTTAACGGTACCAGTAGCTACCATTCCGGCAATGTCTCGTTGACGAAGCGCTCCAGCCGCGGACTGACCTTCAAAGCCAATTACACCTTTTCGAAAATTTTGGACATCAACTCCGCCATCCTCGCAGCTTCCGCCACCAATGAGCCTGCAACCCTCTTGAATCCCTTTGATCCGAAACAGTCCAAGGGAGTGGCATCCTTCAACCTCAAGCACCAGTTCAACGCCAACTTCCTCTATCCGTTGCCGATTGGAAGCGGCCAGCGCTTTGGTAGTGGAGCAAGTGGCTTGGCGGATAAACTGATCGGCGGCTGGCAATGGAGTGGAGCGCTTAACATTCAGAGCGGGTTCCCCTTCACGCCTCAAGTTGGCTCCAATAGCTCCGGCAGCGGGGACACCCTGATTCCTGACGTCCCCAATCTCAATCCCGACTTTAAAGCGCCCGTGATTCTAGGTAAGGTCGGTCAGTGGTTCGACCCCCGCGCCTTCTTGATGCCGCCTGCGGGGACTTTCGGGAACGTGGCGCGCGGCTTATTTATTGGGCCGGGGCTGTGGAATTTGGACACCTCGCTGGCCAAGAAGTTCAGTGTCACGGAGCAAGTGAGTATGCAGTTCCGGGCGGAGGCCTTCAACGTTTTCAATCACCCGAACTTCGCCTCACCGAACCCTGTGGTATTCTCGGGCAACAACTATAGCTCGTCTGCGGGAGCCATTACCTCGACGTCGACGGCCTCCCGTCAGATCCAGTTCGCGTTGAAGCTCTTGTTCTGATTCGAGCGTCTGAGCTGGATTCGCGAGATTTTGATGTATTGGTCCGAGGCGCGGCCTCACTAGAAGAAGGAGCGTTGACGTGAAAAAACTTCTTGTCATCTCAGCAATGATCGTTCTGACCCTGGCGCTGGTTGTGCAGTCACATGCTCAGGACCGGGTGCGATCTGTGAATGTGGGCGGCACTCCTCTGGTTCCAGAGAACCTTATCAAGGGTGCCGTACCGCGACTGCCCGACGGTAAGCCGGACCTGACTGGCCCGTGGCTCGGTGGTGGCTCGAACGCCGACATCGAGAGTGACGGTGGGCTGAAGCCAGGCGAGCTTCCGTTGCTGCCATGGGCGAAAGAACTCAGGGACAGACGTAAGGAACAGGACGAACCCTATACCGCCTGTTTGCCGATGAGTGTGCCGCGAGTCAACCCGTATCCATGGAAGTTCGGGATGTCCTACACGTCGAAGGGGCTCACGCAAATCTACATCCTGCATGAGACCGGCGACGCCGGCGCCCATCGGGTGGTCTACATGGATGGCCGCAAGCACCCGGACGATCTCCTTCCGAGTTGGTGGGGCCACTCGATCGGGCGGTGGGAAGGCGACACGCTCGTCATCGACACTATCGGCTATAACGAGAAGTTCTGGTTCGATAGTCGCGGCACCCCACACACGGAGAAGCTGCACACCATCGAACGGTGGACGCGCATCAACTACGGGACGCTCATCAACGAATTCACCCTCGACGACCCTGGAGCCTTTTCGCGGCCTGTTCAGTTGAAGTTTACGGCCAAGCTGGTGCGCCCGGACATCGACTTGATGGAGTTCATCTGCCTCGAGAACAATCAGGTCGGAGCCGCTGGTGGCTACGTGCCGGGGACGGGTACGAGTAATAAATAACTGGTGTGGTGTCCCATGTCATTTTTTGCATCAGATGAGACCTCAGGTTTCATCCCAAAACTTTGTGCAGCGCTCATAGAGCGCCGCTGCAGCTAGAAATTCTTTTCAGGAGGTGTTGCTATGAGAACGAAGCTCGGCATCCTGATGGCCGGCGTCAGCTTTTTTTGCCTGGCGGTTCCGGTCGTTGCCCACCACGGATTCGATACCGAGTATGACGCCAACAAGAAGGTCAAATTGACCGGCGTGGTGACGAAGATTGAATGGATGAATCCGCATATGCGCGTGTACATCGATGTGACAGGTGCCAACGGTAACGTGACCAATTGGAACTTGGAGTTGACCAGCCCGAACACCGTGCGTCGACAGGGTTGGGGGCCGAAGGATCTCCTGGCGGGCGAGCGAGTGATCTTTGAAGCTTACGCTGGCAAGGCCGTGGAGACGAGGGGCGCCCTGGCGAGAATCGCCAAGGCCGAGACACCGGACAAACCCCTGTTTATCGCAGGCGGGCCCGAAACGCCTGGCTTTCCCAAACAGTAGCTTGAGACCCCAATCGCGCCTGGCGTGGGGGGCCGGCCAATGCCCATCAAGAAGCCGGCGAAGCCACGCAGATTTGAAGTCTGCAATCGCCAATCGTCAGGTACGCAACAAAGATGTGCAATATCCTCAGCAATTGCTTTGGCTGATTGCACATGGCTGTTAGACATTGGCGATCGGCGAATGCGA
>WNGM01004696.1_pt1 | contig 11799 bp, 10 predicted proteins | sample 5400571 | NCBI WGS metagenome assembly WNGM01 (sample SAMN13153378, study PRJNA577476) | soil metagenome | isolation source: 100 cm soil or saprolite under Garry oak tree replicate 2 | place: USA:California | collected 2016-06-15
AAAGTGTCCCCAAGATTGGCCTGTCCACTCGGCCAGGTAAAATTGGGCACCTGCAATCCCAAACGCATATATCTACTCCTGTTATATTTTCGTGGAACCCGTCTACTAACTTTTACATAGCCATTATACAAACGATAGCGTTAGAATGACAAACAGGCACCTAACTCAAGCCACCATGCTCGCCTTGGGCAGCCTTCTTTAACTCCTGGCTCGCTGTGAACCACGAGTAGAGCACTCCGAACAACGACCAGAACAAGCATCCTGCTTCATACTGACGCATATCCTAGCCCAAATGGCGAATTTACATTCGTCAAATTACGCTGTAACAAGCTCACGTATAGAATGTATAGCATATTTACTTTCCCCTACGATGACAAGGCTACCCCTTTTCTGACAAAAGAAACCAGAGGATGGGTAGCCGGAGAAAGGACAAGCCATGTCAACTGAGATTTCCACCACTGGCGTCCATCACATTCGACTGATCGTCACCGACCCCATTCGCGCACGTGACTTCTACACGCGTTTTCTTAACTTTACGGTGGCTGCGGAGTTGCCGCCAGGATTTGTGCTGACCAACGGGAACATACTGCTAGGTGTTAGCCCGCACCGCGTAGGGCTGGATCACCTCAGCTTTAGTGTCGCCAACCGCGCTGAACTCCACAAAGCCGCGGCCCTCTTCGAAGAACACGGCGTGGAGCACGGGGAAGTGAGAGATCTTCCACCCTTTGGCATCACCATCCTCAGTTTCAGTGACCCCGACGGCATCCAACTGGAATTGACCGCACCTCTCCAATAGCGAACCCGTATCTCGACCCTTCCCCACAGGGCAGGACCAATACATGTAGGGGCGAGGCTTGCCCTCGCCCTGCCGCCTTGCCCTCGCCCTGTCACGGTCGCCCTGTTGCCTTTCCCAGATCCCCCATTCCTGTCACTCCCTGTCATATTTCTATGGTACACTAGAAAACACATCACAATAAGGAGAAGCAAACCATGCGTGCCGACCGCCTTCTTTCCATTGTCCTACTTTTGCAGATACACCGGCGCATGACTGCTCACGCACTCGCGCAGCGCCTGGAAGTATCGGATCGCACCATCTACCGCGACATGGACGCCCTCAGCGCGGCCGGCATCCCCGTCTACGCCGAGCGCGGCACTGGCGGCGGCTGTAGCCTCCTCGAAGCCTACCGCACCAACCTCACTGGCCTCACCGAAGCCGAAGTACGCACCCTTTTTTTGCCCGGCACCTCGCGCCTGGTAGCCGACCTTGGTATGAGCGAAGCCTTCGAAGCAGCCTTCCTCAAGCTACTCGCTGCCCTCCCCTCCATCTATCACCGCGCCGCCGAAGACGCCCGCCAGCGCATCTACGTCGATACAACCAGGTGGAACCACCCCGCAGAACACGTTCCACACCTGCATACCATCCAGGAAGCCGTTTGGCAGGAACGCAAACTGGAGCTCAGCTATCAACGCGGCGATGGCTCCACCGTCCAGCGCCTCGTCGACCCTCTCGGCCTGGTCGCCAAGATGAGCGTCTGGTACCTGGTCGGGACCGTGGAAGGCGAGACACGTACCTACCGCGTCTCCCGCGTGCAGGACGCCGCCATCACCGATCAGCCCTGCGTGCGCCCCGGCAACTTCGACCTGGCATCCTACTGGGCACAGCAATCTATCCAGTTCAAGGAGCATTTCCCTCGCTACCCGGTCACACTGCGCGCCGCGCCAGAGCTGTTTTCCGTCCTGCCAGAAATCTATGGCACCGGCATGTACGCGCGCATCGAGCAAGATGGTCCCCCGGACGCCAACGACTGGACCACGCTCCACTTTATCTTTGAATCGGAAGATGCCGCCTGCCGCCACATACTGAGCTTTGGCACCCTGGCAGAAGTACTGGAGCCGCAGGAACTGGGCGAGAAAGTCGCAAAGGCCGCCGCGAGCATCGCCGCTGCCTACACGAGTAGATCGTAGAGCCTGCCCTCTCACTTACAACACATCCAGCCACAGATCCCCGAACGCCTGGTCGCGCATCGCGTGCAGGTCCCAGCAGCCCGCGATAGGAAAATTGAAGAGTGTGCCCCATTCATCGCCAGTCCCATTCGCGGTGAGATGCACCAGCGGCCCCTGGAGCGGCAGCAGCCTTATCCCACGCGGCCCAAGCCCGAACACGTAAAAAGGACCCGTACCCGCCATTTCCCAGATAATCTTCACCTCATGCTTCGCCAGGATGGGCAAACCCGCCTTGGACTCAATCATCGCCCCCACCGAGACATTAGTGCCCTTCCCCTGCACACCAGGCCCAAGCGCCGCGTTTATGCAGCGGTTAGAGTCTGCCGGTGACCCAGCCGGCGTGCCCGGCGCCTGCGTAGTCTCTACCTGCGTGGGTTTGTGCGTCATAGGCAGCGAGGAATGAGACGAACCGGCGGAGCACGCCGCCAGCAAAAACACGAACAGGAAGCAGCAAACCGGCCACAGCCGGCCAGAAATATTCCCCGGCGCTATCATAAACAAACACCTCTAAAATTCCTTAGTTTTCACTTGTGCCACTATACCAGACCTCTACTATTGTCACAAGTCTATTGCAATTCACTTATTTAAAAGAATGCCCTTGAATAACACGATAAAATATCATAAACTTGTGTTCGTGAGAGACGTCGAGTGTTGTTGTTTCGAGTATGTGGGATATGTTTCCACCGACCAGCAATATATGCCATAGACGTCCCCGTGGAGGCATAACCACAGTGAGAATCTACGTAGGCAGTCTGCCTTATCGAGCGACCGAACAGGACCTTGCAGACCTCTTCGGACAAATTGGCCAGGTTCTTTCGGCAACCGTAATCATCGACCGCGACACCGGCCGCAGCAAAGGCTTCGGCTTCGTCGAGATGAGCAACGACCAGGAAGCCCGTACCGCCATCGAGCAGCTCAACGGCACCACCTTTGGCGACCGCACCATCGTCGTCAACGAAGCCCGTGAGCGGCGCGAACAGCAATACGGAGGAGGTGGCGGCGGCGGCAACCGCTTCCAGAACAGGGGACGTCGCCCAGGCGGCGGCAGCGGCGGTGGTGGCGGCGGTGGTCGAGACCGCTACCGCGATAGGGATTACTAAAAAATGTAGGGGCGACCACGTGCTCGATCAATCGGCACGCTACGCGGTCGCCCTGTCATTGTCGCCCTGTCACCCTTGATTTGCCAGGCCAAAATGTAGGGGCGACCCTTGCGGTCGCCCTGTCACGGTCGCCCTATCATTGTCGCCCTGCTCTATCACTCTGTTGTCACCCTCGCGGTCGCAGGCGCCATCCAGGGTGATGGTGTGCGGGGGACTATGTGGCCCTGCTGACCAGGTCGCACCCTCCGCTCGAACCTCGACGGTCAGCTAGCCTGTTACTGCCACCGTTGTCAAGAGATCTTCGATAATGGCGGATCAGGATGCAGCCCGCTCGCTTCCATATCCGTCCAGTTGCGTATCGGGAAAGAAATTGTACCAGATCATCCACAAAACTCGGCTGGCATGCGGATAAGCATGCAGTCGCTGTCCCTGCGCGGGGCCAGCGATCGCCTCACCTTTGATGTTCCACTGCGACTGGCTTTCGTCGTCCTGGAATAGGAAATCCGAGCCAGCAGGGACCAGGTGGAACGTCAGCGCCGTTCCCTGGTGCATTCGCTCAAAGACATCTCCAATGTCATGAACACTATCGTAGACCACGACGATTGGCAAGTCACCCACCACGTCATTGATCACCTGCTGACCAGTCAAATACGCGAAACTATAGGCCTTGTGCATCCCATTGCGCTCAACGCCAATGACTCTACTTTTCGGATGAAGTCGTGCATCAAAGCGTTTGATCGTTGGAAAGGCGATCCGTTCTGATTCCATGTTCAGATGGGGCACCACGAGTGCGGCTAGCATACGGGCGACAAGGTAGTCTACGAGTCCGCGCTGTGGGTTGTAGAACACGCGGACAGCCGGATAAAGGATTCTGCATGCCGACCAGGGTACCATGCGTGTTGGGTATTCCGTGGGTGCCGTTCCCATCGCATTACCGCTGAGCACCGCGCCATTGATCTGCTGGATCAGTTGCTTGCTGGTATGATCATAGTACACCAGATTGTTTTCCAGTTGCATGGTCACTTCCAGGTTCATCTCCTTGCCAGCGCTTTCAGCGCGAAAGGCTCTGCCCAGGTTACTCAACGCACAGTACGTCATTGACACCGGCTCACCACCAATGCTATCGCGGACAATATGGGGGCGTGTGATCCATTTGACCGGGTACGCCCGTGCATCACCGTTCACTTCTAGCACCAGCACGAGATCTTCGGGAGCAAGTTCGGCAGCGGCCTGTTCACTCGAAATCCAGGTGGGATGACGTTGTATCGCTGGGAACATCACCATTGGCACAGCAAAAAACGCGCCGAACGTGAGCACCAGCAGCAGCACACCTACGACGATCAGCACCACCAGGTTCGTCGGGGCGATCACGATGTGTACTATGATTGCAGATACATAGAGGAGCAAACTGAGTCCAATGAGCAAGTAGCGTGAGCGGAACACCACTTGCACCAACCGGCGGGACGGTTTAAATACCATTTGGGGAAAATCACCGGTGGTCATGAATCCCACAAATACTGGCAGCAGCGAGAGCAAAGCAAGCGCCAGCGCCATAAAACCCTCCTTCACAAGAATGCTTATAGAGCGTTTCCAGCTACAGGAATAGGCAATGCAGGTACAGGGAACAATCCATGCAGTTCGCGAAGATCCTACCTACAGTGTAACTGCTGTGTTTTCTGTTGTCAATGCCGCGTGAATTGCTGACAAAATCTTGCAAGCACGAGAAATTTGCTTTCCAGGGAACCGGCACTCCCTCCCAAACGTCTTTACTAAAGGAGCATCGTGTTCTGACAAACTTGATTTGCTAGGCAGAAATGTAGTAGGCACCCTGCCTGGGGGGCAGGTATCCCGATTGATCGAGGGACCGACCCTTGCGGTCGCCCTGATGGCCCTGCCTCATTTTGATACTTCGCATGCTCTCCAAGGAGTCAGCCATGTCAATAAAGAAAAACCTCTCTCTTCTGCCCGGCCTGCTGTTGCTGGGACTGCTGGTCGTTCTCACCGGGTGCAGCCTGGCTTCAAGCCCCGCTCCCGCGCCAGGCAATACGCCGCGCGGCACACCGGACAGCGTGAGCATCCTCATCGACCAGCCAGGTCCCACCCAGCAAAAGCCCATCGTGACCCTGACCGACGCCAGAATGGTGCAGCAGCTCTATAAGACCATCTATACCCTGTCAATCATGCCCGCATACCAGGCCTGCACAGCAGAGCGCGGGCCGCACTATACGCTGACGTTCCGCCAGGGAACTACAACGCTGGTGACCGTCATCGCCATGCGAGATGGCTGCCGCCCGGTCTCCATCGCGGGCGAGGGCTATGATCGCCAGGCAACGGCGGCTTTCTGGACCCAGCTGGATCAGGCCATCTACGCGGCGACTCCCCCGGCTAATGTGCAGTGGTTCGCTATCCAGCGCCTGCTCCAAGCAGGCCAGCTGCCTCAAACCGCGCGCATTACAGACGCCAGCACGGCACAACGCCTGTATCATGCCATCCTGGCGCTCCCCCTGGCGGGCCAGGGTAATATTTACGCGGATAGTTCGCCCGCGTACCAGCTCGTCTTCCACGCGGCAGGCCAGGTGATTCCTTCCGTCATCAGCCAGAAACTCGGCCTCGTCTCCCTTGAAGGACACTTTCACTCACGCGGCGGCACCTATACCATGAACGAAGCATTTAAGCGCTTGCTGAAGAATATCCTGGCCGGAGCCACCTTCGCGCCAGCGCGTCCCGATGCAGCCTTACTTACCGTCAATACGCAAAAGGGTCCCTTCCAGCAGGGCGGGATCGCCGACGCAGCGCTCTTACAGCAGCTCTACAAGAAGGTCCTCACCCTGCGACCCGCCCAGGCGCCCTCCAACTGTCCTTCGGGCAAGGACAAAGTGGCCGGGGTAGGGACGCTCTACGACGTGAACTTCACACAGTGGGACCTGCCTATCCTCCAGGTCAGCGTCTACGAAGGGAGTTGCCGGCTCATAGAGATCAATTCGACCAGTCAGTTCTTGCAAGGGGACAGGGAGTTCTGGGATCTCATCCACCGCGCTGCTGGCCAGCGCTAAGATGTATCTCTTTCGAACCTATTCCCATCTGCTGTTACGCTCCTGTTCAAAAGGACAGGACCACCCTGGCAATAGGGACAATATATTTCTGCCAGAAAGATGAGATACTCTCCCAGGAGAAGCGAACGTTGGTGCTTCTCCTGACAAAAAGAAGTGGAAAATGTCTCATATTGGGAAGTATAAGGTGCCGTATGAGTAAGTTTACGGGAGCCGAGTTGGAGTATTTAAAGTCGCAGCGGCTTGGACGACTGGCAACCGTGAACGCCCGTGGTGAGCCACAAGTCGCAGCGGTCGGCTTTCGCTACAACCCTGAGTTCGATACCATTGATATCGGTGGACGTGACATCGCCAATACGCAGAAGTTTCGCAATATTGCCCGCAATGGCCTGGCATCTTTGTTGGTAGACGATGTGCAGCCCCCGTGGAAGACGCGCAGCATCGAGATACGTGGGTATGCCCATGCTCTTCCCGATGGTGGGCAGTCCATTGCACCCTACGGAAGTCCCGCATTGATACGCATCACCCCCAGGCGCATCATCTTCTGGGATGCGACCACCGATCCTCCTAAGGGTTCAAAGCGCAATGTGTAATGATCTTCCCCTTGCGCGAGGCAAGCCTCGCCCACGCATTGAGCCAGAGCGGCCATGGACGCGGGTGCATCGTGCTGCATATCGCTGACTAATCCGATTGCCACCTGGCGTTCCGCGTCGTATAATAGTTATAGTTACCTGATTATATGCAAATAATGCACAGTTTTTCCGAAAGTGCAGCGGCTATGAAACACCCGGTGCATCAGCATTATCCTTTTTACCACGCTATCTATGGACTGTTCTTGAGAGGCGAGAAGCCATTTTCTCGAACAGCCATACCTCCTCAATACTGCTCACTTGTAGTTCAGATGTTTGAAGCGATTCCCAATTCAACCAGATCGTGTTTCGTAAGGTAGCGCATCCGAAAGAGGCCAAGATAACCAGTGCTCTACTTTTAATTCATTCCGATCCTTTCTTACTCGTCCTTATTCCATCTGAACTAAAGGGAACAACACGATGACGATGAACGTCTTCCTCTCCTATGCCTACAAAGATGAGCCCTGGCGAGACGAACTGGCAGCATACCTGAGTAATTTGCGCTGGCAAGGCATCATCAGCGACTGGCATGAGCGTAACATTGGCCTGGGACGCGAATGGTCGAGAGAAATCGACCCCGACCTGGACACGGCTCAGATCATTCTGCTGCTCGTGAGTCCCGATTTTGTACATTCCGAGTATTGCTACAGCCTTGAGATGAAACATGCCCTGCAAAAGCACGCGGCTCGCCAGGCTCGTGTCATCCCCATCATGCTGCGCCCCATCATCGATTGGGAGGATACCCCCTTTACCGGGCTCCCAACTCTGCCCACCTACGGCACACCTGTCACTACCTGGCCCGACCGCCAGGAGGCGCTGCTCAACGTCGTTAAAGGCATCGAAGCGGCTGCCAGAGAGCCGGGCGCGGACGCATTCCCCAGCTTGACAGCAGCCACAGATACCACGTTGGCGCATCCAGGCACGCCTCTCTGGAACGTCCCGTACCCGCACGGCCCCTTCTTCACCGGCTGCGAGCATATCCTCAGGTACCTGCACGACATGCCGGTAATCAACAAAGCAATGGCCTCAACCCAACCACAGGTGATCAGCGGTCTTGATGGCAGCGGCAAGACGCAAATAGCCGTCGAATACGCCTATCGCTATCGTGACGAATACACGGCTGTTCTGTGGGTAAATGCCGCTTCCCGCGAGATATTGACCTCGGACTTCGCAAGCATTGCAAACCTGTTGGATCTGCCTGAGAAGGACCAGCCAAATCAAAACATTGCCGCGAAAGCTGCCGGGCAGTGGCTGCAAACTGCCACAGGCTGGCTGCTGATCTTCGATAATGTCTCCGCTATGAACATGGTGCATGATTTCTTGCCCTCAGGAGCTAGAGGGCACATCCTGATGCTATCTCATACACCGGTCCCGCGTACCTTCGCTCTGAACGTTGGGATACAAAAAATGGACCCTCCAGATCAAGCACTACTCCTCCTGCGCCGAGCAGGGATCATCCCTCCAGATGCTCCACTAGCAGCAGCTGCTGCTGCCAATCGCCTGAAGGCCGGCGAAATCGCAGCAGCCCTGCATGGTCTCCCGCTCGCGCTCGAGCTGGCCGGGGCATACATCAGCGAAGCGCAATGCGGCCTGGCTAGCTATCTCAACCTTTACAAGCTCGAAAAGGTCACAGCGTTGAAACAGCGGGCACAGCCCATGCCTGATTACCTGGAAGCCGTTGCTTCTGCCCTGGCGCTTTCTTTCAAAATAGTTGAACGCACCAACCCTGCTGCTGCCGAATTGCTGCGCCTGTGCGCTTTCCTCCATCCTGATGCCATTCCCGGAGACATTTTTACCGGCGGCGCTTGTAAGCTCGGTTCAATCCTTCAGCCTGTCGTGACGGACTGGTTCGAATTGCAAAAGATGATGCGAGAACTGCGCAGGTATTCCCTTGTACAGCGCCATCTCAATCATTCTACCCTGACACTCCACCGTCTACTGCAGGCCGCGCTCAGGGACCGCATGGACAGCGAAATACAGCGCCAATGGGCCAGGCGAACTGTGCAGGCCGTAGAGCAGGCATTGCCATGCGCCGGGTCTGCAACCTGGCAGCGGCTCCAATCCTACTTTCCACATATGCAGATCTGTACCGCATTGATCGAGCAGTGGAACATGGATTTTCCAGAAGCAGCAAGACTGCTGGAGCAAACCGGAGATTACCTACAAGGACATGTACAGTATGAGCAGGCGGAGCCCCTGCTGCAGCGAGCTTTAACCATCAGAGAGAAATTATTGGGGTCAGATCATCCTGATCTGGCTACATCTCTCAACAACCTGGCTTTGTTCTACGAGAAACAGGGTAAATACGCTCAAGCGGAGGCATTCTTCCAACGCACACTGGCGCTGCGAGAGAAGGCGCTGGGGCCAGATCACGCTGATGTGCCTGCCATCCTCAACAATCTTGCCGTGATCTACCGCGACCAGGGGAAGCATACCCGGGCAGAAATGTTCTTCCAACGAGCACTGGCGATGCGTAAAAAGCTGCTGGGGCCAGATCATCCAGGCGTGGCTACCGTTCTCAACAACCTGGCAATGCTCTACCGTATGCAGGGGAAGTATGCGCAAGCCGAGACGCTCTTTCAGCGTGCCCTGGAGATTCGCCAACGAACACTGGGAGTTAACCATCCCGATGTAGCTCAAAGCTGTAACGCGTTGGCCGGGCTTTACCGTGCGCAGAGGAAGTACGAGCAGGCAGAGCCCCTCTACCAGCAGGCCCTGGCAATCGATGAGCAGGTTCCAGGGCCAGTGCGCCCCGATCTTGCCACCACTCTCAACAACCTGGCTTTACTCTATCAAACCCTGGGAAAATATGCACTGGCCGAACCTTTCTACTGGCGAGCGCTGGCCATCTATGAGCAATTACTGGGGCCGGAGCATCCCTACGTGGCTAGCTGCCTGAGCAATCTTGCGCTGTTCTACAACGATCAAGGGCTCTATAATCAGGTCGAGCCACTCTATCAACGTGCCCTGGCCATTTGTGAGAAGGTGCTGGGGTCAGACCATCCCCAGGTGGCGATCAGCCTCAATAACCTGGCAACGTTTTACACCGCACAGGGAAAGTATACGAAGGCCAGGCCGCTCTTTGAGAGAGCGCTGGCAATCGCTGAACGGACGCTCGGGCCTTATCACCCTGATCTTGCTCAGCTGCTGGAGAATTATGCCACCCTGCTACAGAAGGTAAAAGAGACGAGCAAGGCAGTGGGGATGAAGGCACGTGCCAATGCGATACGAACTCGCTACATACAGGAGAATCCAAGAAGCCAGGGAACATTCCTACAGTACAGGTGACATAAGACTGTTCCCTACGTTTCCTTTTTTATGCCGGGACGTGTCGTTTCCTCGCTCACCACTTCTCCCAGTGCAGCACCGACTCCAGTGACGCTCTGGGAGCTGGCTTGAAGTCTTTCCCCAACGTATAGGCTACGGGGATGAGCGCTGCCTGAGTCACCTTCTCATGCGGAGCTGCTGCTCATGACGAGGTGCATAACGCTTTCATGACACCCCCTCCTTATACTTGTATGAGAGAGGGCGAGGCACCTCAGTTGGGGAATGGCCCCAAACTCTGCCGGCCAGGCCTTTGCGTGAGAAAATGCCCTCAAGACATTCTTACAGTTCCTAATTTGGTGAGAGGGGAAACCTATGGCTACGCATATCATAAGTACGAAGAGCACTATGACTCAAGAGGAGAAAGATTATCTTTGGCCTCCTTTGCCGTTAGAGGCATGGAAGAAGACGTATGAGACGCTGCACATGTGGACGCAGGTAGTGGGGAAGGTGAAGTTGGAGTTGTGCCCGTTTCTCAACCAGTGGTGGGAAGTGGGTTTCTCGGTGACTGCACGGGGCTTGACGACGTCTCTCATCCCTTCTCCTGCGGGTGCCTTCCAGGTCACGTTTGATTTCATCAATCACAATCTTTCTCTATTTACCAGCGATAGAAAGAGGAAAAATCTGGCGCTGATGCCGCGTTCGGTTGCTGACTTTTATCAGCATTTCATGATGGCGCTGAACGCGCTGGGTATCGAGGTTAAGATCAATACGATGCCCAGTGAGGTGGAGAATCCTATTCCTTTTGAGCAGGATCATACCCATAATTCATATGATCCCGAATACGTCAATCGTTGGTGGCGCATCCTGGTCCAGGTCGATAAGGTGTTCCAGCACTATCGCTCCTATTTTATAGGCAAGAGCAGTCCTGTTCTCTTCTATTGGGGTACGTTCGACCTGGCAGAATCGCGCTATTCAGAGAAGCGTGTTACCCCTCCACCGGGGGCTGATCGCATCGTGCGTCTGTCCGAGAACCAGGAGGTGATCGAATCCGGGTTCTGGCCGGGCAGTGGGAAAGTGCGGGCACCCGCGTTCTTCTCCTACACCTATCCCAACCCGGCACCCTGGCCCATTGGAATCGCCAGGAGCTTGAACAGCAGCCTCCAAATTTATAGGAAACAAACGAAAGACAAGCTCTTTTCTCAGTTTTCACCCGCTTTCACCCTACCGGTAGTTTGTGGACTGGGGAAATGTCGGCATTGGCTCTCCACTCTGCGGCAGATGACAACTGGGCTCGTCAGACGAGAGAAAAAAGCATTGGTTTCCTCTCCGAGCGGGAAATTCCCTTGTCGACAAAGTACCGCTAGTCAAGGCGATGTGGCCGGCGCGGGCGACCATAAAGGCCCTCCCCACGTCGCTGCACCGCCCTCGCCCCTACGGGGGAACCACGTGAGAAAAGGACTTTTTTTTATCGCCACGACGCATGCATACGAGGTTTGATATGCAGGAGCCAGGTGTGCTAAGATTTGCGCAGGAAGCACACTGATAGTAACAAGGAAATGATCGAAGATTCGAGGAGAGATTCATGTCCCAGGAAAAACAGGAGACACGCACAGAAGAGGTTGCCCGCGTTCGTAGTTATCTGGCAAGTCAGGCCATGCGTCGTACCCCGCAGCAGCTCATCGAAACGTTGCAAGAGGCACATCACCAGTTACTGGCAGCGACCGCGACGATCCCTGACTCCGCCTTTCA
>WNGM01004586.1_pt1 | contig 11797 bp, 10 predicted proteins | sample 5400571 | NCBI WGS metagenome assembly WNGM01 (sample SAMN13153378, study PRJNA577476) | soil metagenome | isolation source: 100 cm soil or saprolite under Garry oak tree replicate 2 | place: USA:California | collected 2016-06-15
TCAGGGTCGACACCTTAACCGCGCTGGGCCCCCAGCTTCCACATCGTGGACGAGGACCCGGTCGACCCGGCGTCCGGCTACGACACGGCCGGCCACAGCCTGCACGGCAACGGCACCGCGCACATCTGATCGCCACATCCCAACAGGAGAGAACATGCCAGAAACCAGCTCACTGCGGCCGGAAGACATCAAGGTCGAGACGTTCGCTCCGCTGACGCCGGAGTTTCACGTCGTGGACGAGGATCCCGCCGACCCAGTGAGCGGACACGACGTGGTCATGCCGAACGGCAAAGGCCACTTCACGCACATGTGACACCCGTCCCCAGTTAAAAGGAGATCACCATGCCAGAAAACGGTGCGCTGCGGCCGGAGGACATCGAGGTCGAGACGTTCGCTCCGCTGACGCCGGGGTTCCATCTCGTGGACGAAGACCCCGTCGACCCGGCATCCGGCTATGACGACGTCGCGCCAAGCACCCACGGCGGCATCACCCGCGTATGAAGAGGCGAATCGAGAGATAGCAGGAGAAACCATGCCAGAAACCAGCTCCGTGCGGCCCGAGGACATCAAGGTCGAGGCGTTCGTGACGCTAGACCCCGGATTCCACGCGGTAGATGAGGACCCGGTCGACCCCGCGGGCGGCTACGACGAGATCTTCCCGAACCGCAACGGTACCTGGACACACGCCTAGAACGGATCATGGCCGGCGGGGCTGCGCAGCCACCCGCATCCCCGCCGGTGCCCGGCTCATCTTCCAGGCAGCTTCCCAGAGAACGTTCCGGGCGGCACGACTGGTGGCGGGAGAACCCTGTGATGCAAACTACCTCTTCACGCCTGCGGCAGGTAGCTGCCGTCCGGTCCGCCCGGCGGGGCAGGGCCGGCCGGCCCGACTGGTCGCGGGATGGGCTGGCCGGCCTCATCGAGCCGGTCGGTGTCGCTGACTTCGCCGTCGGGTACTGGGAACCATCGTCGACGGCGTCAACGTCTGGGTGCGCAAGGCAGACGACGCCAAGGGCCACTTCCCCCCTGGCACGCTCGAGGACATCTACCACGCCTACCGGGCGCAGGGCGCGACGATCAACCTGACCTACCTGCACGAGCGGTGGCCGCCGCTGGACCAGTTCTGCCGCACGCTGGCCGCGGAGCTGAGCGCGCAGATCAAGAGCAACATCTACCTGACCCCGCCGCGGGTACAGGGGCTGCGTGAGCATTTCGACACGCACGATGTGTTCGTGGCGCAGATCTCTGGCAGCAAGCGGTGGCGGTTCTATGAGACGCGCCATCCGCTGCCGCTGCAGAACCAGCGGTACAGTTGGCCGCCCGAAGGGCCGGGCGAGCCGGTCGCCGAGTTCGAGCTGACACCTGGCGACCTGCTGTACATACCGCGTGGCGTGGTGCACGACGCGACGTGCACTGAAGAGGCGTCGCTGCACCTGGCGGTGGGCGTGATCCCGGTGCGGTGGGCCGAGCTCATCAGGGAGGCGGTCCGCAAGATCACCGCGCGCGAGCTCCGGTTCCGTGCCTCCGTGCCCAGCTGGTTCACCCATAACGAGTGGCGGAAGGCGGCGACCGCAACGGCCGAGGACCTGCTAGCCGACCTGGCGGCCATGCTGTCATCGCGCGATCTGCTGGACGAACTGGCTACTGCCCGGCTCAGCGCCGCCCGGCCTGCGCTGCGTGGTCACCTCGCCGACCTGGCCGCGGTGGATTCGGTTGACCTCGACACGCCGCTGCACAGGCGCGAGGGCACCGAGTACCTGCTCACTGTCGGCATTGAGGACGCGCGCCTGGAGTTCCACGGCAAGGCGGTGACGTTGCCCGTCAGGCTCGCGCCGCAGCTGCGGTTCATGGCGGTGGCCGACCGGTTCACCGGCCGCACCGTCCCCGGCGATCTGGCCGAGTCCGGCCGGCTCGTGCTCATCCGGACGCTGCTGCGCGAAGGCTTCCTGACGATCGCCACGGACATCGCGGAGGGACAAACCGGTGACCGCGCCGCTAATCCCGCTTGACATGCTGTTCGGTGGCAGCGGGGCGCAGCAGCCGCAGCTCTCGCCGTCCGGTGAGTGGCTGGCTTACCGTGCCCCGGGAGCCGACGGCACGCCCCACCTGTGGCTGGCGAGCGTGGTACGGGCGACCGCCTGCGGCGCGGCCGCCACGACGGGCATGCCGCACGCAACTGCGGCTACCCGCCATCCGCTCGGCATCGGCGGCTTCCGGTGGAGCGGCGATGACCGTTACCTGGTGTACGCCCGGGACCGCGACGGGGACGAGCAGAACCACCTGTGGCTGCTCGACCGCGTCACCGGAACGGAGCGGGATCTCACCCCGTTCCCCGGCGTATCGGCGAGGCTGGCGGGCGCTGAGCCGGCCAAGCCGGGTGCCATCCTGATCGGCCTGGACCGGCGGATCCCGGGCATCCACGACGTGTACCGTGCGGAACTGCCCTCCGGCGAGCTGACCCTGGTGGCGGAGAACCCGGGCGTCATCGGCTGGCTCGCCGACCGTCGGCTGCGGGTGCTAGGCGCGCTTGCGCCGCAGCCTGGCGGCGGCCTCGCGCTGCTGGTCCGGGACAGCGAGACAACCCCGTGGCGCACGCTCTACCAGGTCGATCAGCCTGACAGCGGCACCTTCCGCGCGTTCGGCTTCACCGCCAACGGGCAGGAGGTGCTGCTGGCCTCGTCCCGGGACGCGGATGCGGCCCGGCTGGTCCGGGTGGACGTGGCCACCGGCGCCGTGCAGGTGGTGTACGCGGACCCGGGCGGCTACGACGTCACCGAGGCGCTGCTCGATCCAGCCACCGGGCAGCCGCTGGTCGCCGTGGTGCAGCGGCAGCAGCGCGACCTCGTCGCGGTGGACCCGGCGCTGGCCGACGAGCTGGCCTGGCTGCGCGAGCAATGCCGGGGCCATGCGGCTCCGCTCGGCCAGGACCGGGCCGGCCAGCGGTGGCTGATCCAAGATCTGGCGGACGACGCGCCGAGCGCGTACCTGCTGCTGGACCGGCGGACCCGGCAGCTCCGGTACCTGTACAGCCATTGGCCCGCGCTCGGCGCGTACCGGCTCGCCCGGATGGAACCGTTCTCGCTCACCGCCCGCGACGGCAGGACGTTGCACGGGTACCTGACCTATCCGGCGGGGGCGGAGCGGCGGCGGCTGCCCACCGTGCTGCTCGTCCACGGCGGACCATGGGAGCGGGACCTGTGGGGGCTGCGTGCCGAGAACCAGTGGCTGGCCAACCGCGGCTACCTGTGCGTTCAGGTCAACTTCCGCGGGTCGACCGGCTACGGCAAGGACTTCATCAACGCGGGCGACCGCGAGTGGGGCGGCCGCATGCAGGACGATCTCACCGACACGATCAGTCATCTGGTCGAGGAGGGGATCGCCGACCCCGGACGGCTGGCCGTCATGGGCCATTCGTACGGCGGCTATGCCGCGCTGTGCGCCGCTGCCTTCACCCCGGGCCTGTTCCGGTGCGCGATCGCATCGGCCGCCCCGGCGGACCTGCGCTCGTTCATCACCTCGATACCGCCCTCCTGGCGGCTCGCCGTGGACGAATTGCACCGCCGGGTCGGCGATCCGGTCGCCGACGCGGACTTTCTCTGGTCGCGCTCGCCGCTGTCCCAGGTCGGCGACATCCGGATCCCGCTCCTCATCGCGCAGGGCGCCAATGACCCGCGGGTGCGCAGGGACCAGGCCGAGCTGATCGTGGCGGCGCTGCGCCAGCGCGGGTTGCCGCACGAATACCTGCTCTTCGACGACGAAGGTCACGGGCTCAGCAAGCCGCGGAACAAGATCGCCTTCTACGCGGCGGCAGAGCACTTCCTCGCCGAGCATCTCGCGCCGGGAACCGCGGTCGCGGACGGTCCGGCTGAGGTTCATGGAGCCGTCCGCCGATGAGGATAGTCACGTTCTGGGAGGAGCCGACGGGCACCTCGGATCGCAGCGGCCTCACCGGGCCGCCGGAGATCCCCGAGCCACCGCGGCCGCAGCGGCAGCGGGCCCTGCGCGCGCGGCTGGCCAGCCTGCGCGGGGCGACGCTGGGCGTGCTGTCCGCATTCCCGCGGGTGCTCGCCCTGGCGTGGGCATCCGGGCGGCTGCTGACCGCGGGACTGGCCGCGGCGACGGTGCTGGCCGGCCTCACTCCGGCCGCGACCGCGTACCTCGCCCGGGCGCTGATCAACACGGTTGCGGCGGCGATCAAGGCGCACGCCTCGGCGGGTCCCGCACTGGTACGGGTACCGCTGCCGCTGCACCTGCCGCCGGTGCGGCCCGCCATCGCCATCGGCGTGCTCGTCGCTGTCCAGCTCGCGCTGTTCGCCGCGAACTCAGTGATCAGCGCGGTCAGCCTGATCTGCTCCGAACTGCTCCAGGACAAGGTCTCGCTGCATGTCCAGCACCGGATCATGGCCCACGCCAGCGGCCTCGACCTGGCCTTCTTCGAGGATTCCGCTTCCTACGACCTGCTGAACCAGGCGAACACGCAGGCGGTCACCCGGCCGATCACCATGATCAGCAGCGCGTTCGGCCTCGTCCAGACGGCCATCACGTTCGTCAGCATGGTGGGCCTGCTCGCCGCGCTCAGCCCGCCGCTCGCGTTGCTGGCGGTTGTCGCGCCGGTGCCAGCGTTTCTCGCCGACCTGCGCTACGGGGCCCGGGGCTTCCGGCTGTCGATGTGGACCTCACCTGCCCGGCGGCGGATGGACTACCTGAGCCAGCTCATCACCCGGGACAGCTACGCCAAGGAGGTGCAGCTCTTCGGCCTCGCACCCTACTTCGTGGAGAGGTTCCGGCTGATCGGCGCCGCCTTTTATCGGCAGCAGCGCCGCCAGGTGGTGGCCCGGCGAACTGCCGCCCCCGCCTGGAATGTGATCAGCCTGCTCGTGGGCGCGCTCACCTACGCCTACGTGGGCCTGTCCGCGGTGTCCGGCCGACTGACCCTGGGCGACCTGACCCTCTACACCGCGGCAGCGGTCGCGCTCCAGGCCGCGGTGCAGAACCTGTTCCAGGGCGCCAGCGCGATGTACGAGAACAACCTCTACCTGAACCTGCTGTACCGGCTGCTCGCCATCCAGCCCACGGTTCGCGCTCCGGACCGCCCGGCGCCGCTGCCCACCGTGGTCCGCGGCCACCTGCGGTTCGAGCACGTCTGGTTCCGGTATCCGGGCAGCGAGAATCCCGCCCTGGCCGACGTGAGCTTCGAGATCCTCCCCGCGCAGACGGTCGCGGTGGTCGGGCCCAACGGCGCGGGGAAGTCGACCCTGGTCAAGCTGATGTGCGGGCTGTACCGGCCGGATCGGGGACGGGTGCTGCTCGACGGCGTGGACGTGGCTACGCTCGATCCGCGGGAGCTGCGCCGCCAGTTCGGCGCCCTGTTCCAGGACCACGTCAGCTACCAGGCGACTGCGGCGGAGAACATCGGGCTCGGCGACCTGGATCACCTGGAAGACGACGTCGCGATACGGCTCGCCGCCGCCAAGGCCGGTGCCGAGAACCTGCTCAGAGGCCTGCCCAGGGGGTATCACACGCCGCTCGGCAAGTGGTTCGACCAGGGCGTCAACCTCTCCGGCGGAGAGTGGCAGAAGGTAGCGCTGGCCCGAGCGTTCATGCGCGACGTCCCGGTGCTGGTGCTGGACGAGCCGAGCTCCGCGCTGGACGCCCGCGCGGAGCACGAGGTGTTCGAGCGGTTGCGCTCGCTCGCGGCTGGCCGCGCCACGATGTACATCTCGCACCGCTTCTCCACGGTGCGCCGGGCAGACCGGATCATCGTCCTCGACGCGGGCCGGATCGCCGAGTCAGGAACGCACGATGAGCTGATGCATGCGGGCGGCCTGTACGCCGAGATGTTCGGCCTGCAGGCGGAGGCGTACGCGGGCGTCGTCGCTGGCCACAACGGAAACCACAAGGAGAATTGACCGTGCCGCTGCCGGAACTGAGCCTGTCCGGGCTGATCAGCCCCACGTCCGCGGATACCTTCGGACGCGACTACTGGGAAAAGAAGTCACTGCTGATCCAGCGTGACACGCCGGGCTACTACAAGGAACTGCTGACACTGGACGGCATCGACCAGTTCCTGTCGCTGTCCAGCCTGCACGAATCCGAGGTGCAGGTGATTATCGACGGCCGCAAGGCAGCCCCGTACCAGCTGGCGGCCGACCGCCCGGGCGGCTGGGGCCAGGCACTCGAGGTGCTGTACGAGCACTACCGGAGCGGGGCGACGATCACCGTGATGTTCCTGCACCAGCAGTGGGCGCCGCTGGCCGAGCTATGCCGGTCCATGAGCGCCGAGCTCAGCGCGACCGTGCAGGTCAACGCATACCTGACCCCGGCGGCCGCGCAGGGGTTCAATCCGCACTATGACACACACGACGTGTTTATCGCCCAGGTGTACGGTGCCAAGCGGTGGCGCCTTTACGAGTCGGCGGTCAAGCTCCCGCTGGATAGCCGCCGGTTCACGGTGCCGCCCGGCGGACTCGGCGAGCCGGAGCACGAGATCGAGCTGCGTGCCGGTGACCTGCTGTACCTGCCGCGCGGCACCGTGCACGAGGCCACGTCCGGCGAGACCGCGTCGCTGCACCTGACCATCGGTGCCACGCACCCGACGTGGGCGGGTGTGCTGCACACGCTCATTGACAAGGTGAGCGCGGCGGACCGCAGGTACCGTGCGGCGCTGCCGATCGGGTTCACCCGGGATGCCGCGACAGCGCGGGAGTGCACTGACCGGCTGGCCGGACTCATCGCCGGGCTGGCAGACAATACCGCGGACGGGACGCTGATAGCCGACGCGGCGCGGATCGTCACGGCGCGGAAGTGGCCGGCGCTGCGCGGTCACCTGCTCGACCTGGAGGCGCTGCGCAAGCTCGACCTGGACACGCCGTTGCGCCGCCGCCCTGACCTGCACTGGACGCTGAACCAGGAGAACGGAGTCATCAGCCTGGAATTCCACGGCAAGGCGATCCGGCTGCCCGGCGCGCTAGCCGCCGAGCTGGAGTTCGCCGCGACCGGCACGGAGTTCACCGGCCGCGATATCCCGGGCAGCCTCGATGAACCGGGCCGCCTCACCCTGCTCACCACGCTCGCCCGTGAGGGCTTCCTCAGCCTCAGCCGGACCTAGGCCCGCAGCGGCCTGCGCCCCTTCGCCCTGCGGGCGGCTTTCCCGCCCTCCTTGGTGAGGCGTGACTCTCAGTAGGGTGGGCTGCCCGGAGTTAGAATTGCTGGCATCAGTGCACGCGTCCCGGAGGTCCAGCCATGACGGCGACTGCACCTACGCCCGCTCCCGCCCAGGGCACCGAGGAGATCCAGGACGCCGGTCACGTCGACGTCCTCATCGTCGGCGCCGGGGTCTCCGGCATCGGCGCCGCGCACCACCTGCGGGAACAGTTCCCCGACCGGACCTTCGTCATCCTGGACGCCCAGGACAACCGGGGCGGAACCTGGTGGACCCATCGGTACCCGGGCGTGCGCTCCGACAGCGACCTGTTCACCTACGGCTACCGGTTCAAGCCGTGGCGCGGCCCGTCGATCGCGGCGGGCGAGGAGATCCTCGCCTACCTCGACGAGGTCATTGACGACTACGGCCTCGACCAGTACATCCGCTACCGGCACCGGGTCACTGCGGCCAGCTGGTCCACCGAAGACCGCCGGTGGACCGTCGAGGTCACCCGGGGCGACACCGGACGGCAGCTGCGGTTCACCACCGGCTTCCTGTGGATGTGCCAGGGATACTACAACCACACCAAGCCCTACCGGCCCCAGTGGGAAGGCATGGACCGCTTCCAGGGCGTGATCGTGCACCCCCAGCGGTGGCCCGAGGATCTCGACCTAGCGGGCAAGCGCGTCGTCGTGGTCGGCTCCGGCGCCACGGCCGCGACGCTGATCCCCGCGATAGCCGAGAAGGCTAAGCACGTGACGATGCTGCAGCGCTCCCCCTCCTACTTCTACGCCCCACCCACGACGCACGAGCTCGCCGTGACGCTGCGCGCCCTGGACATCCCCGAGGAGTGGACGCACGAGATCCTGCGCCGTCAGTACATCTCGCAATACCACTGGCTGGCCCGGACGTCGCTGGAGGCGCCCGACGAGTTGCACACGTTCCTCATCGAGTCCATGCGCCCACTGCTGCCTGAGGGCTTCGACGTCGATAAGCACTTCACCCCCCGCTACCGGCCGTGGCAGCAGCGCATCGCCGTCGTCCCGGACGGCGATCTGTTCGGGACACTGCGCGAGGGAAAGGCCTCGATCGTCACCGACACCATCGAGGCGTTCACCGAGCATGCGATAAAGCTCTGCTCCGGTGAGGAGATCCCTGCCGACATCGTCATCACCGCCACCGGCTTCAACCTGTCGGTCCTCGGTGACGTCGCGTTCACCGTCGACGGCGAACCGGTCGACTTCACCGAACGCGTCACCTGGCGCGGCATCATGATCAACGGCCTGCCGAACATGGCCTACGTCTTCGGCTACTTCCGGCACAGCTGGACCCTGCGGGTGGACCTGGTCTGCGACCTGGTGGGCCGCCTGCTGGCCAGCATGCAGGACAAAGGCGCCACGATGGTGGTCCCCACCCTGCGGCCCGAGGATGCGGACATGCAGCTGCGGCCGTGGTCCGACCCGGAGAACTTCAACGCCGGCTATGTCATGCGCTCCCAGCACATCCTGTTCAAACAGGGCGATCGCGAGCCGTGGACCCACATGATCGAGCACGAGGAGGAGCGCGAGATCCTGCCCAAGGCGGACCTCGACGACGGGACGCTCGTCTACCGCTGAGTCCGCCGGAGGCTGGCGAACTGGCCCGCCGGGTATCCCCGCAGCCGTGAAGGCCACCGTACGCTAATCCAGCAGCTCGGTTACCAGTTCCGGCGGAAGGCCGTGCGTCTGGTGCAGGTACCGCAGATCCTCCTCGGTCAGCGGTCGGCCAGGGCCGAGCTGGGCTAGCACCTTGCGGCCGCGGGTGAGCAGGCCGCCGAACCGGCGTTCCTCGCCGCGGAGCACCTCGCGGACCCGGCCGCCTTCCTCGGGCTGGCCGAACTGCGCCAGGGTCTGCTCGATAAGTGACGCTGGCAGGTCATCCAGCGTCCTGGCGCCGTCGGGGCGCCATAGCACGGTGAGCGCGCGCCGGAGCAGCCGCCGCAGCACGTAGCCCCGGCCGGTATTGGACGGGTTCACGCCGTCGCCGATAATAACGACGCTGGATCGCAGGTGATCGGCGAGCAGGCGCAGTGACCGCTGGTCGGGCTGCCACAGGCCGTCCAGCGCGGTCGTCCAGGGCAGGAAGACGTCACAGCCGAACACCGAGGGCTGGCCCTGCACGACCATAAGCAGCCGCTCCAGGCCCATCCCGGTGTCCACGCTGCGCCGCGGCAGCGACTCCAGGCTATGGTCGTCGTGCCGCCGGTAGCTCATCGTCACGTGATTCCACAGCTCCATCCAGCGCTCGTCGGTGCCTGGCGTGCCCTGCGGCGGGCCGTCACCGGTCCACGCGAACAACTCCGAGTCCGGGCCGCACGGGCCGGTCGGGCCGTTGGACCACCAGTTGTCCGGCCCGAGCCGCTCGACCGGGACGCCGAGCTCGGCCCAGGTCTGCCACGACGGAAGATCGGGACCCACCTGATCGTCACCGCCGAACACCGTGGCGTGCAGCCGCTCCCGACCGATGCCCAGGCGTTCGGTGAGCAGTTCCCAGCCCCAGCGCAAGCTCTGCGGCCCGCCGTAGTCGCCCAGTGACCAGGAGCCCAGCATCTGGAACACGGTCAGGTGGCGGTCATCGCCGACCTCATCGAGATCAGTGGTGCGCAGGCAGCGCTGCACGCCGGCCAGCCGCCTGCCCTGCGGGTGCGGACGGCCTTCCAGATACCGGGTCAGCGGATGCATCCCCGCGGTGGTGAACAGCACCGGGTCACCGTCCGGCGGCAGCAGCGAGCTGCCCGGCACCACCTGGTGGCCCCGGGCACCGAAGAACTGAAGGAAGGTCCGGATAATCTCGGTCACGTTCACGGCATGGGTCCCTTCTGGTTTCCGGCACCGGAAAGGGATCGCTGGCGCGGCCATGGTCACAAAGTGCGCTAGCGAACCGTTCCCGGTCGCCAGCGCGGATTTCGTCAGGTCAGGCAGCGGCAACCGGCGAGCCGATAGCTCGCGCGGCCGCACGGGTGAAACTGCCCTTCACCGCTTCACTGTAAGCCCGGCCCGCAGGCCCGGGCAAAGGGATTTGCCATCGCTCGACGAGGTGATCGCCGTCGAGCCATGAGTTACGCGCCTTGCCTGAGTGCCGCTACCGCGTCCGGGTAGCTGGCGAGCTGATACGGCTTGTTTCCCGGCTCAGGTGGGCCGGAATAAGATTTGATCGCTGGCGGGTTCGGAACGATGGGCACGCTCAGGATCACCCGGTAGCCCGCGTGTTCCCACGGGGCGAGCACTGGCTGATCCGCGCTGTCCGACAACGGCTGATCGTCAGGCAGGTAAACGCCCGCGTACCGCAAGCGGCCGCCCATCAGATCCCCCATGGCGTTGACCGTGCCAGGGGTGTTGTTCTGCGCCGCTTCGCCCTGGTTTACCAGCAGCGGACCGCTAGCTGCGGGGACCGGACTGACGTGCTGCCCCGCCCAGTAGAGCCCGATCGCGTCGTGGGCCTTCATCCACGCCATCATGTTCGTGATGAATTGCGGGTCGTCCTGACCGCCGAACGTATGGAAGTCGAGCCCCCACTCGGGAACGACGATCGGCTTACCGGTGGCATGCGAGAATGCGGCCATCCAGTTCAGGCCGCCAGGCTCGACGGTAAGGATCTGCCGCCACTTCTGCTCGTGATCGAGCGCGCCGGAAGCGGTATGCGGATACGTGCGCTTGGGGCCGCCGTACCAGTCGAAGATATCGGTTCCGATATAGTCGACGTAATCGCTGCCCGGCCAGGATTCGGCAACCGAGGAATTGGCCGGGTACACGGTCCACAGGAACTTGAAATGCTGGCCGGGCACGGATCGCATGGTCGTCACTATCTGCCGCCACGCGAGGATGTAGGCATCCGGCTCGGACGACGGCGCACGATGCTCGCTCCATTCGTACCAGGTGCCGTTCATCTCGCGGCCGAGGTCGATAATGGTGCTGCCGAGCCCGTCCCTGACCAGCAGTTCACCAAGGTCATGGAACTTCGAGTCGTAGGCACCCGCCGCTGCCGCGACGAGAGCCGCGCTGGTTGCCTCGAAGTAGCCCTTCGCGGTATCGCCGTTGCCCTCATTCAGCAGGGTTTTCATTCCGGCGGCTGCTGCGGGTTTGCTGGTAGGCGTTGAAGAATTCCCGCACGATGTAGTAATACCTAGCACGTCGGCAGATGCCACCAGTACAGTCAGGATAGGAAAGATCTTCCGTGCGATCTTCTTTATTGCGGACACGCGGTTCCTCTACTGGCGCCGTCAAGCTACGTACCGTCGATCATACGTAAGCATTCGGAATGCCTTGCGGCCCGGGACTGGATGGCAGCGCGTCACAGCGGTGGTGTGATAAGCCGGGCAGGTCGGGCAATTTGCGGCACGTGATGACGTTCGCCAGGCCCGATGACTGCTGCGGCTCGGGTCGTTGGCGGCTTTGCTGTCGCGGATGCACGTCCAGCAGGCCATCGCGGCCCCGGTGCCGAAACTGCAACGCGGCGTTCGTCCGCATCGGCCTGTCCGGCTGTGACATCGGGGTGAGCTGGCTCCTGCCGCGGCTGATCGGCGCGGGCCGCTCGCACGAGCTGCTGCTGACCGGTCGGCTGGCCAAGGAGGTGGCCTGGAGCCAGCTTGAGGTCGGCAGCCTCCAGGCCGGGATC
>WNGM01008492.1_pt1 | contig 11795 bp, 8 predicted proteins | sample 5400571 | NCBI WGS metagenome assembly WNGM01 (sample SAMN13153378, study PRJNA577476) | soil metagenome | isolation source: 100 cm soil or saprolite under Garry oak tree replicate 2 | place: USA:California | collected 2016-06-15
GCTCCCTGCATGTTCTCAATAATGGCCGACGCAAACGCCGAAGTGCCCAGCTTGGTCGCGCCCGGCATCAACCGCTCGAGGTCGTACGTCACGCGCTTCTGCTGAATCGTGCGCGCAATGCCGTCCCCGATCAGCTTCGCAGCGTCTTTCCATCCTAAGAACTCGAACATCATCGCGCCCGAAAGCATCACCGAACCCGGATTGATGACGTCTTTGTCCGCGTACTTCGGCGCGGTCCCGTGCGTCGCCTCAAAAACGCCGTAGCCGTCGCCAATGTTCGACCCGGGAGCCATGCCCAACCCGCCTACCTGCGCGGCACATGCATCGGAAAGGTAATCGCCGTTCAAGTTGGAAGTCGCCAGCACGCTGTACTCGTCCGCACGCATCAGCACCTGCTGAAACACGGAATCCGCGATGCGGTCGTTAATCATCAGCTTCTGTTTCCACTGGCCTTGGCCATGCGTTGAGTAAATGGCATCGAGCGTCTTCTTTACCTCGTCATACACCGTTTTCTTGAACGCTTCCGTGGCTTGTTCGAGTCCCGGCTCGATCATCGCGGCGTTTTGCTCGACGGCCAGGCCCGGATCCTTGTCCTGATTGTCGAGAATCCAGCTCTCGCGCTCCGTCACCGTCTGCGCGCGGAACTCTTCGCGCGCCAGCTCGTAGCCCCAGTCCCGGAAAGCGCCTTCCGTGAATTTCTGGATGTTTCCTTTGTGCACCAGCGTGACGCTCTTCCGCCCATTCGCCAGCGCGTACCTGATGGCGCGCCGCACCAGGCGCTTGGTCCCCGTCGGCGAAATCGGCTTGATACCCACACCGGAATCCCAGCGGATCTGCTTCTTCCCATCTTTCAGCATTTCGTTGTTCAAAAATTCCAGCAGCTTCTTTACTTCCGGCGTCCCGGATTTCCACTCAATTCCGATGTACACGTCCTCCGTGTTTTCCCGGAAGATCATGACATCCATTTTCTCCGGCGCCCGCACAGGGGAGGGAACTCCCGGAAAATACTTGACTGGCCGTTCGCAGGAATAAAGCTCAAGCACCTGCCGCAGTGTCACGTTCAACGAACGAATCCCGCCTCCCACCGGAGTCGTCAGCGGTCCTTTAATCGCGACACGAAAGTCGCGGATGGCATCGACGGTGTCATTCGGCAGCCATTCCTTGAACGTGTTGAACGCTTTCTCTCCAGCGAAGACTTCAAACCACGCCACGCGCCGCTTCCCGCCATAAGCCTGTTCCACCGCCGCGTCAAACACGCGTCGTGACGCCTTCCAAATGTCGCGTCCGGTGCCGTCGCCTTCGATGAACGGAATGATCGGCGCGTCCGGCACTTGCAATTCGCCCCCGCTGTAGCCAATGGCTTTTCCGTCGCCTGGTATGGGTTTGCCGTTGTACGAACTTTTCATGGAAACCGCTCCTTATCCCTAGGTCGACTTCTTACGAGCATGAAAGGAAAGGGCTGCGCCGCTACTGCAACTAACCCTGATCTCAGGCTGGCCAGGGCGAACTCGAGAAGATATCACATTCGCGCGCCCACCGAGTATAATGCCATCCCATTATACGGTCCGGTATCTGCGGGCTGTTCTCTGGAATCGAAATGGAAATTATTTTAGGGGCGCTTCAGTGCGCTGCCAGTAAACGGAAAAACTGTCTCAGCGGATGGAGATCCCCCCTACAGGAGAAAACCCATGGTCATGGATTGGAATCACTACCACAAGGAAATCGGCGCCCGTGTCGGCGATCTCGCGAAGCTGTCGCCCGACACGGTCAAGGGGTATCAGACTCTCAGCGCTGCCAACTCGAAAACCAGCAAGCTCGGCGAAAAGACGCGCCAGCTTATCTCGCTGGCCGTCGCGGTCACCACCCGTTGCGATGGCTGCATCGTGTTTCACACGGAGGCCGCCCTCCAGGCGGGCGCGACTCGGGAAGAAATCGCCGAAGCGCTCGGCGTGGCCGTCAGCATGAACGCCGGTGCCGCGCTCATTTATTCCGCCCGTGTCCTCGACGCTGTCGAAGCCAAATCCGCCGCCCACGCTTAACGGCAAACGACTTACGCCATGTGTTATCGGGGTGCCTGGCTGTGATGCACAGCCAGGACTCGTCGTCGCTGAGGTTCCTCGGAATGACCCAAGGAAAGCCTGAAGACGGGGTGCTGACGACCGAAAACCGCCCTCAATCGTAATACTCCTGCCCCAAGTGCGTAATCAAATCCTCGCCGATCATCCACCGCAACGTGTTCTTCAATTTCATCGATTGGATGAACAAATCATGCTCCGGATAAAGCCCCGGCGCCGTCATCGGCGATTTGAAATAGAAACTCAGCCATTCCTGGATCCCGCGCATCCCCGCGCGCTGCGCCAGGTCCAGAAACAAAACCAGGTCGAGCACAATGGGCGCGGCAAGAATCGAGTCGCGGCACAGAAAGTCCACCTTGATCTGCATCGGGTAGCCAAGCCAGCCAAAAATATCAATGTTGTCCCATCCTTCTTTGTTGTCGCCGCGCGGCGGATAGTAATTGATGCGCACCTTGTGATGAATCTTCCCGTACAGCGTTGGATAAAGCTGCGGCTGCAAAATGTACTCGAGCGCGCCCAGCTTCGATTCTTCCTTGGTTTTGAACGAGCCCGGATCATCCAGCACTTCGCCGTCGCGGTTTCCCAGAATGTTCGTCGAATACCAACCCTGTAGGCCCAGCATCCGCGCCTTGAATCCTGGCGCAAGAATCGTCTTCATCAACGTCTGCCCGGTCTTGAAATCCTTTCCGCAAATCGCCACGTTGTTTTCATGAGCCAGTTGTTGAATCGCCGGGATGTCCACGGTCAGGTTGGGCGCGCCGTTGGCAAAGGGAACTCCGCTGGTCACCGAAGCCCACGCATACAGCATCGACGGCGGAATCGCCGAGTGATTGTTCTTCATCGCTTCGACAAATTTTTCCGGTGTCGCGTGTATCTCTTCCGGCTTGATGAACACTTCCGTGGACCCGCACCAGCAGGTCACCAGCCGCGACAATCGGTGCGTTTTCTTGAAGTTGGCGATGTCTTCCGTGATTTGCAGCGCCAGCTCATATTTGTTTTTTGCTTTTTTGACATACGACCCGTCCAACCTTTTCACGTACTCACGGTCGAATGCAGCTTTCATTGGCCGAATGCCGGAGAGAAACGTCTTGACCTTCGCGAGATGCTCGGAACTGAGCACGCCCGCTTTCGCCGCCGCCTGGTAGGCGTTGTCCTTGAAAATGTCCCATCCGCCAAAAACAAGATCTTTCGGGTCCGCCAACGGAACGAATTTCTTGATCAGTGGCGAACGCCCTTCGGTGCGTTTGCCCAGGCGGATCGTGCCCATCTGCGTCAGCGACCCTATCGGGCACGCTTTGTTTCTGCGGATCAGTTCGACACCCGCCATGAAGGTGGTGCTGACAGCGCCCATTCCGGGTAGCAAGATGCCCAGCTTTCCCTTTGCGGGCGCGATCTTAGCTGGCTTTTCCATGCCGCTCCTTTAGTAGGCTGCCGGGAGTTCTGGTCGTCATCCCGAACGTGGCGAGGGATCTGCTTTTCCCCGGGCGAAGGAAAAACAGATTCCTAAGACGCAAACCGCCCTCCGATGACAAGCCTAGCTCTTTTCCGCAACCCGTTCCTGCACGGTCAAAATTCCCAAAATTCGATCCGATAAAAATTGTAATTTGAAGACAATTCAAAGATTGCCGCACCAGAAGCGCGTTGCGGCTCCAAACAAACCATTAATAATGAGGGAACCGCGCGGGATTTGCAAATGCATCGCCTGCTTCCGGAGCTGGGCTAATCTTCGCGGCGGTTATGAATGAGAAGCAGGAACGGATTCTCCCCCGTACTCGACCAATCACGTTTGCAATGCCGGACAACGGCTATGTCTGCCTTGCAGGCACGCGGCCTTCGCTCGAGGGTATGGACGATTAGGACAATCGCCTTTTCTTTTCTCGTTATGCCTTCGCCCGTTCTAGCTTACATTGAAGGAAATGAGGCGGAGCTCGTCCGCCACGGAGGAGTCTCGAATGAAGTTATCCACTCGCTATGCAATTTTTGTCTTTGCGGCGGCGGCGATCCCGCCGTCGGCGCGGAGAAACACCTGCGCATCCGGGCCAGAAACCGCAAGTACGGGGAGCGTGAATTTGACTACCGGGAAGGTGGGTTTGTCGAGGTAGCCACCTTTGCGGTGCGCCGCGATCGCGGCGATTGGAATGACCGCCCAGACAATTATGGCGACCGGGACCGCGATGGCGAGCAGGATCTCCGCATTGTCCGGGCTTATTACGGCTGGCAGGGAAGCACCGTTAACGTGACCGAACTGCTGCGCGGAAGAATGCGCGACGGCCAGATCAGTTTTGTGGTGAGGAATAGCGCCATGGGCGGTGACCCGGCCGTCGGCGCGGATAAAGTCCTCGTGGTCATCTACAGCTACCAAGGGACGGAAAAAGCCGCAATCGTACGGGAAGGCTATACTCTCACGCTGCCGTAAGCTTTCTTTTCGAAGGACGCAGCATGCTGCGCCCTATCGATCACGACATTTTCGTTCCCGCAGGAGACTGCGCTTCTCAACCTGGGGCGGCGGAGACCCTTCGCCGCCTCTTTCTCTCCCAGTGTTCTTCACGGACACCAACGGCGGCAACGATACATCGGCAGCCAATCCGCTCCGGGTGCAATACGCCCCCTTGCAGCAGCTCCCGACGGATCTGGCAAACGGCACCGTGGCGGTCTGCCGACGCAGAGATCGGCCGTCTCTGCACCGCAATCATTCTTGATCGCGCTTCAATGTTGCTTGGGAAGCCGCCGCAGCTCGACAATCAAATACGCGACGACCGCAAGATTGACGACCAGCGCGAGGCCTCGCCCGATGCTCGCGCGCTTCAACAGTTCATAGATTTCAATCGGCAACAACGAAGAGGTCGTGATAATCGTGAAGTATTCCGCCCAGCGCTTTTGCAGCGCAAGTCCCACACCTTCCAGAAGAAAAATTCCCGCATAGATAAACGTGCCGACGCTCAATGCCTTTAGTCGGCGGTCGTCGAAATTCGAGAGCTTTGTGAGCAAAAGATTGATGAAATGGTTCCGCGGATCCACCTGGAACATGTTGATCCAGTGTTCCACCACTGCTGCCACATCCCGATGAAGCAGTTTGAGTGCGCCGACCCCCAGCGCGATCAACGAGCACGCCTTCAGCAGTTTGAACGCGGCGATGATCCGCAGCCCCTGGCCATGTAGTTTTCCTTCAGGCATGCGATGTGCTAACCCTCCGCCGCGAGGGAATTGTACGTACTAGGTTCGCGATTCGCCGCGAACGATTTCATCGAACTCCTGCTTCGGCTAGAAACGCCGCAGCCGGTTTTGTGCCCCGCGCGCTTCGCCGGGGCGGAGGAATTCTTCAACCTTGTGATTTTGCGTTGACTCGCCCGGCCGACGTTCAGCGGCGTTTCCCGTTCGTGAAATCAATCGCGCTGACGGCAGTAATACCCACAAGCATCAGAATGGCGACAAGCAAGACGAAGACGATCAAGGGAGCTCTCCTGGTCTTGCTCAAAGAAAGGCAAGTCCGTTGCCACACCGTAACAGGTCGAGTTTTCAGTGGATTGCGATTTGGCCGCCTCGTTCGAGTGTGACCGCAGCAGCACACAAGCTGACACAAATTTCCTGCACCTTTTGTACTGGTACTGGGCAGATGGTCCCGTCGCACGCTCAACTTGGCTTGCGGCTAGCTCTTGCTGAGCCGGATGGAGCCGTCCCCGGTGTGGATGGTCAGCGTCTGGCCTCCGCCGTTCATCTTGCCGTGCACCGCGGATCTGCTAAATGTCCCTTCTACAGTCATGGGAATCCCGCCCATGCTGATGTGTCCGTCCCCGGTCGTGGCGTCGATGTTGGCCTGGAAGTCCGCGGGCAGCGAAATATCCACGCTCCCGTCGCCGGTGCGCAAGGTCCAGTCAGCCGCCATCTTGGAGCCGGAGAGCACTTTTGTATCGACGCTGCCATCGCCGGTCTTCACGTTGAGTGCCGCAAACCGTCCCGTCAGCCGCACATGCCCGTCCCCGGAGTCTGCTTCCACCTTGCCATCCAAATCGCGGCCTTCGATCGAGCCGTCGCCCGTGCGCAGCCGGATATCGCCTTTCAGCGTGTCGACGGTGATGCCTCCGTCGTTAGTGTGCAGATCAATGGTGCCTTCGAGCGAATTAGCCTTCACCGCCCCGTCGCCCGTATGCACGTTCAGCGTCCCGCTGAGTCCGCTGGTTTCGACCGAGCCATCGCCCGTTTCCACCTGCAAATCGCCCTGTTGTGGCATGCGCACTTCGATGTGCAGCCGCCGATTGTGGCCCCAGCCAAAATTCATGCCCCAGTGCCCCGTCGCGCGCGCGATAAGTTCAACCTTGTTGCCATCTTGCCGCGCGTCCACGCGCAAGTTCTTAGCCAATTCATAGCCCTGATACTCGACGCGAAACTCAACCTGCTTCGCATCTCCGGACGTCACGCGCACGCTGCCGTCATTGGTTTCCACGCGCACGTTCGGCCGTCCCGTCACGCCAAAAGACTTGGTCACTTCCTCGCCCCGCACAACTTGGGGCGCGCAAAGGGAAACAGCCAGAACGGCCCCGCAGGCCCATCCCAAGCGATAGCCGCTCGGCGGGCGTAGGAGAGATTTCATTTGTCCTATCCTCCGCGACTCATAGTCTGGCGTTCTGCCAGAAGATACGTCTGATCCGCCGGAAATGTTCCCCTGTGCAAACGCCTTGTTACCGGGAGAACTCAGGTTGCCTAAGTCGCTTGTGCAGCCTATCATACCGGCAAAATCCGGGGCCCCCGGGATGCAAAATGAATCTCTCAAAAAGGGAGGCGACCATGAGAAAGCTTTGGGCTTTGTCGCTTTTGACGGGCACCGCCATTATTTTCCTAGTCATCGAATCCCACGCGCAGCAAAGCGAGCAGGCACTGCGTGCGCTCGTTCCCAGGATCGTGGCTTCATGGGAGACTTTTGATCTTTCGAAGATTGAGCCTTACTACGCTGCAGACCCGGACCTGACCTACTTCGATCTTGCGCCCCTGAAATACAACAATTGGGCCGAGTATCGCGCCACCGTGCCCAAAGTTCTGTTCGAGCCCAACAGCAGCCTCAAGCTCAAGATGAACGACGACCTGCGCGTGCATTCGCGCGGCTCGCCGGCATGGGCCACGTTCACCTTCGGTGCCGACATCACCAACAAGCAAGGCGCGACTTCGCATCTCGACGGGCGCTGGACCATGATCCTCGAAAAGCGCGCCGGGGGCTGGATTGTCGTCCACGAGCACGTCTCTGCTCCGCTTGGTGCCTCTTAGTCTTATCGGGCACCGAAGAGGAGAATGTGCCGGGGCGTTAGGCTCAAGATTCGAACCTCTCTGGAGACTGCTCGCAGACTCCTCCGCGGCATCGCCCCAAAACCCTGGTCTCGATGTCGGCCATTGCCGCTATCGTCGGGGGGATAGTTGCGTTCTACCTGGTCCAAGGGGGCACGAAACGCGCTATCGGTTCGCTCTCGCGGAATGCTTTTTGCTGGCCGCGCCGGGCTTGGGCCGCAGGGCGGCCAGTAATTCGTCGGCGGGGAGGGTATTAATGACGTTCTTCTTTTCCAGCCAACCCCGCCGCGCCATAGTCACGCCGTAGCGGACAAACGATAGATTTGTAGTTGTGTGAGCGTCGGTCGAGATGACCACTTTCACCCCGCGCTCCTTGCACATCCGCAAGTACACATCCTTCAAGTCCAGCCGGTCGGGATACGAGTTGCATTCCATGGCCACGCCGTGTTTCGCGCAGGCGTCCAGCACTTTCTCCATGTCATAGTCGAAAGGATCGCGGCGCAGCAGCAGCCGTCCGGTGGGATGCGCGATAATTTGCGTATAGGGGTTTTCGATGGCCGCGAGCAAGCGGTCGGTCATGGCCGCACTGTCCAGATTCATGTACGAATGAACCGAGCAGACAATAACGTCAAGCTGCGCGAGAGTTTCGTCGGAGTAATCCAGCTCCCCGTCTTTGAGGATGTCCACCTCCGCGCCCGCAAGCACGCGAATCCCCAGCTCTTTCTCGCTCAGCGAGTGAATCTTTTTGATGTGCGCCGCCGCCCGTTTCTCGTCCAATCCGTTCGCCACCGTCACGGCCTTCGAATGATCCGTAATCGCGATGTATTCGTGTCCCAGCTTGCGCGCCGCTTCGGCCATTTCTTCAATCGAATTTTTTCCGTCGCTTGCCGTCGAGTGCATCTGCAAATCGCCCTTGATATCTTTCAGCGTCACGAGGTGTGGCAATTTGTGCTGTTCCGCCGCCGCGATTTCGCCCGTATTTTCACGCAGTTCCGGTGGGATGTAATCCAGCTTGAGCTTTGCGTAAATCTCTTCTTCCGTCCGCCCGGCAACGGGCTTTTCGCCCTTCAGCGTCGCCAGCGCATACTCATTGAGCGTCAATCCCATGTCGTTCGCGCGGCCGCGCAGCGCTACGTTGTGCTCTTTCGAGCCCGTGAAATACATCAGCGCCGCGCCGAAGTTTTCTTTTTCAAGCAAGCGCACGTCTACCTGCAATCCATTTGTGAGTGTGAAGCTGACTTTGTTCTCGCCATGCGCCAGCTTCTGATCGATGTCCGGAAATTTCAGGATGTGTTCGGCAAGCGCATCAACATGTTTCTGCGACGTAGATTCGTCCGCCAGCGTGACCAGCAGGTCCAAATCGCCTACCGTTTCTTTCCCTCTCCGCAGCGAGCCGGCGGGCGTCACCGAATCCACTGCCTTTCCCGCTCTCTTAATATGCTCCGCAAGCTCCAGCGCCGCGGCTTCCGCCGTGTGAATCAGAAAACGGCCCGTGGACTTCTTGAAAACCTCCACCGCCTTCAAAATATTTTGTTCACTTTTTTCGCCAAAGCCCGGCAGGTCGCGCAGTTTTTGCTCTCTGGCAAGCCTCTCGACGTCCGCCACGGTAGCTGCTTTAAAGTTCGACCACAGGAACGCCACTTTCTTCGGACCCAGCGACTGCAGTTGCAGCACGTCCAGAATCGTCACCGGGTATTTTTTCAGCAGCTTCTTCCGCAGCGAATAGTCTCCGGTCTTCACGATCTCCTGCAGATGCTCGACCATCCGTTCGCCGATTCCCGGTAGTTCCTCGAGCTTTTCCGGTTCTTTGACCAGTTGCTCGACCGATTCCGGCAAGCTATCGATCAGTTCGGCGGCCTTTTCGTAGCTCCGATAGCGCCCAATAATCGCGCCATCAATTTCCAGAAGCCGCGCTGTGTCCCGCAGAATCCGTGCGATTTGCTTGTTGTCCATAGCGCCCAATTATAAACCTGGAAGGAGCAGCCGGTCTCGCGACCGATGGTTTTTTACTGTTAAGGGCGGGACGCTTCGGTCCGGCAGCGCGAACGTCTTTATCTCAACCACTCGGTCGAAATTACTAATGATCACAAATGTGCGCACGGGTATCCTCGAAACTCCACGTCAGCTTCGAGACTCTTCTCTCGCCGCCCTCGCGCTGCTGCTTGCTTCGATTGGCCTTTATGGGCCGATGTCCTACGGCGTCACCCGCCGCACGCGCGGAATCGGTGTTCGCGTCGCGCTCGGGGCGCAGCAGCGCAGCGTTCGTTGGCTGATTTTGCGCGAGACGCTGGCCCTGACACTGTTCGGGATCGCGATTGGCATTCCTTCGAGCCTGGCGGCGAGCCGGGTCATCGCCAGCATGCTCTTCGGCCTCTCCCCGAGCGATTTGTCCATCATCATGACGGCATGCCTTCTTCTTCTTGCCGTAGCCTTCTTCGCGGGTTATCTGCCCGCGCGCATAGCCTCTTCTATCGACCCCATTCGCCCTCCGCACGGAATAAAGACGCGCGTGGCATCTTGCCCTCTTCCTTATCCTTTCTCCTCTCATTGAACTCTGGCCTTGTGCTCGCCGTATTGCCGCTTTCATTTTGCTTTTTTCTCCCGCCACTCGGGATTTCCTCCAACTGCCAACTGTCGATCGAAAATTCCGATCCCCAAGATGGCTGCCGGCTGCTGCGCGGGTTGCAATCGCCATAGCATGGGTATATTTTCGGGCGTTCACGGTAGATCGTGACCTGAGGAGGGCTCCATGCCATTATCCATCCCGTTCAAAGCTTTCTTGTTTGCCCTCGTCGCGCTCGCCGCAACGTGCATGGTTCGTTCGCTGGGCCCGGCTCACAAGCCATCCAATCCCGCTACAGAAGCCAAGAGCCAAGCGTGCCCGAACGATGGCAGCGGACTGACTCTGCCCGCCGGTTTTTGTGCAACGGTGTTTGCGGACGGTATTGGTCACGCCCGCCACATGGTTGTTTCGCCAAGCGGAGCTCTTTACGTCAACACCTGGTCGGGCAGGTACTACGGGAACGACACGCCGCATCCTGGCGGTTTCCTCGTAGCCCTGCAAGACAAGAGCGGCTCAGGCAAAGCCGACATGACGGAGCGCTTTGGCGAAACGGTCCAAAGTGGCGGCAAAGGCGGCACGGGCATCGGCATGTATAAAGGATCGATCTTCGCCGAGATCAATGATCGCATCGTACGCTATCGACTGCCTGCAGGCGCCATCGTGCCGAGTGGCCCTGCCGACACCATCGTTTCCGGCTTACCGCTGGGCGGCGACCATCCGATGCATCCATTCGCCATCAACGCTGAAGGGGCGATGTATGTCGATGTCGCCAGCGCAACCAATTCCTGCCAACTGAAAAATCGCACGCTCAAGTCGCCCGGGCTGAACCCCTGCACGGAACTTGAGACCCGTGGGGGCGTCTGGTTGTTTGACGCGAATAAGACAAACCAAAGCTTTTCACCGGCGGAGCGCTTTGCCACGGGAATCCGCAACGCCGAAGGTTTTGCCATCGACGCAAGCGGGCGCGTGTTCGTGACCCAGCACGGACGGGACCAACTGCACACGAATTGGCCCGAGGTGTACAAACCGGACCAGGAAGCGACGCTTCCGGCAGAAGTGTTGTTGCTCTTGCAGCACAACGGAGACTATGGCTGGCCCGAGTGCTACTACGACGCATTCGTGCAAAAGCTGGTTCTGGCTCCGGAATATGGCGGCGATGGCGGGGAAACGATCGGCGTGTGCGCGAACAAAGTCGGCCCGGTTGCAGCTTTTCCCGCGCATTGGGCGCCGAATGCCATGGTGCTGTACGACAAGACACAATTTCCGGAGCGCTACCGAGGCGGCGTCTTCATCGGCTTCCACGGCTCATGGAATCGTGCGCCCTATGCGCAAGGTGGTTACAACGTGGTTTTTCAGCCGCTCGATGGCGATCACGCATCTGGCCAGTGCGAGATCTTTGCCGATGGCTTCGCGGGAGCAGTGAAGTCGCCGGCCAAAGCCGTGCATCGTCCCTCCGGCCTGGCGGTGGGAGCGGATGGATCGCTCTATGTCTCTGACGACATACGCGGGCGCATCTACCGGATTGTCTATCGTGGGAGCCCCGACGCCGGTACCCCGAGTGTCACTGCTTGTCCCAGTGCGGCGGCACCTGCCGGGGATATTGTCGAGCAGCCCGCCCAACCCCCGGAGGGCACGCATCCGGACGCCGGTAAGGTCGCAACCGGCGCTCTTCCCGTTCCGCAAGGCGCGACGCGTGAAATGGTGGAGCTTGGTGAACGCATTTATCGTGGTCAAGTCGGCGGCGCGGCGTGCACAGGGTGTCATGGCGACAGCGGTCAGGCCACGCCCTTGGGCCCCGCCCTAACCGGAAAGAACTGGCTGTGGAGCGATGGCAGCTATGCCGGAATCAAGAAAACCATAATTGAGGGTGTGTCGCAGCCAAA
>WNGM01014166.1_pt1 | contig 11793 bp, 12 predicted proteins | sample 5400571 | NCBI WGS metagenome assembly WNGM01 (sample SAMN13153378, study PRJNA577476) | soil metagenome | isolation source: 100 cm soil or saprolite under Garry oak tree replicate 2 | place: USA:California | collected 2016-06-15
ATGGTCCGTACCCGCTACGACTGGCCCGGCATCGCGACCCGCACCGCCGCCACATACCGCGCCACCATCGCCGACCAGCCGGAGAACCGCGCCGAGGCCCGGGCGAGACTCGCCGCCCACCGCCCGGCGATCGTGGTACCCGAGGGCAACCTGCTCGCCCTCGACGGCGCGCTGCGCTGACGGGTACCTACCTTCGCCGCTTGAGGACCCGCTGCTGCCACAGCACACCCCCTTCCCCAAGCTCGACGACAGCATCCCATGAGAAGCCGGGACCTTGGTGGCGCCCGACCGGCGGCGGCCGAAGTTAAGTCTGGTTGACTGGTGCACCATGAGCGACGACGTCACGTTCTGGTTCGACCCCAGTTGCCCGTTCACCTGGCGTACCTCACGCTGGCTGCTGGCCCTGACCGCGGCCCGAAACCTGACCATCGACTGGCGGCTGATGAGCCTCGCGGTGCTCAACGAGGACGAGCCGGTATCGCCCCGGGTGCAGACCTCCCAGGAGGGTGGCCGCCGGGCCGGCCGGTTGCTGATCGCGGTCGACGAGAAGTACGACACCGATGCGGTGGAGCGGCTCTACACCGAGATCGGCATCCGGGTACACGACGAGGGGCGGGACATCGACGAGCGGGTGCTGACCGAGGCGCTGGGGGCGGCCGGGCTCCCCGCCCACCTGTACTTCGCCGTCGAGGACGACGAGATGGACGAGTACCTGGTGGAGAGCCACTACGAAGGCCAGGACCGGGTGGGTACCGAGGCGGGCAGCCCGATCATCGCGATCGGCGACGCACCCGGCTTCTTCGGGCCGATCGTCGTACCCGTGCCCGAGGGCGAGGCGGCGGAGAAGCTGTTCGACGTGGTCAGGCTGCTGTCGGCGGTACCGGAGTTCAGCGAACTCAAGCGCGCGCGAAACCGCATCTAGCTGGGGAGTCAGCTGGGGAGTCAGCGTCCGGCTGCCGGCGGCGCTCGGGGTGACGTTGAGGGTCACGAAGTTCGCCGCGCCGCTACCGGTGAAGCCGACCTGCGACCAGTTGACCGAGACGGTCAGGTTCGGAACGAAACTGTAAAGCAGGCTAACTGGACGCGGATGAACACCCACCCAGGGCCTGGCGTACCGCGTCGGCCAGCCGGTCGGAGGTGAACGGCTTCTGTACCAGCGCCGCCTCCTCGCCCACCAGCCCCTGCCCGACCGCGACCTCCTTGGGCAGCCCGGACACGTAGAGCACCCGTAGCTCCGGCCGGATCGAGATGGCGGTGCGGGCCAGCTCGCCACCGGACGCGCCGGGCAGCGTCAGGTCGGTCAGCAGGAGGTCGATCGCCCGGCCGCGGTCCCGGCACAGCGCCTCGGCCTCGGCCGGGTCGGCGGCGGTGAGCGTGGCGAACCCGCGCCGTTCCAGCATCCGGCGCATGGCCTCGCGCAGGTCGTCCTCGTCGTCCACGACGAGGACGGTCGGGGCGGTCATGCCAACATGGTAAGCGCAGCTATCGGGCGTTTTGTCAATTTGCCGCAAAACCGGGTCGGGCCGCCGGAGCGGGTGCTCCGGCGGCCCGACCCTTCGGGGGGACGTTCCCGCTAGCGGACCCGGACGTTGAAGCGCGGGTCGGCAGCGATCTTCTGGAAGGCGGTCAGCGCCGCCGGCGAGCTGTCGATGCGCAGGTCGCCACCGCTCTGGGTACTCGGCGCGTCGAAGTACAGCATCGCCTTCAGGGCCGGGTACTTCGACAGGTCCGGCAGCACCGTGTTGAAGTGGGCCGGCTTGACGGTCAGGTCACCCGCGGTGTTCTCGTACACGCCCCACTCGGCCAGCATGACCGGCTTGCCCGGGTGCTTCGTGGTGGCCCAGCCGTAGAAGCCCGGGAAGGCGCTGCTGGTGGTCCGGTCCATCAGGTCGCTGAACGAGCCGTTGTGGAAGGCGGTCGGGCCGGCGGTCAGGTACGCGTCCACGCCGATCCAGTCGACCACGTCGTCGCCCGGGTACAGGTCGCCCCACCAGCTGGCGTTGAACCACTTCTCGTAGCTCATGTACGCGAGGACGAACACCACGTTGGTCACGCCGTCGGCGCGCAGCCGCTGCACGGTGTGCCGGTACATGGCGGCGTAGTCCTTGGCGGTCATGCCCGAGCCGGCGGTCGGGTTGACGTCGTTCTCCGGCTCGTGGTGGACGGCCATGAAGAACTTGCCGGTGTAGTGGGCCTTGAGGTAGGCGGCGAGCCGGTCGATCCGGGCGTCCTCGGCGCCGGCCGCGGCCCTTGCCCAGGTGGTACCCGCGGAGACCTTCCAGTTGGTGAACAGCAGGCGCGGCCTGGTCGCGTCGCTGGCCATCGCGATCTCGGCCGCGGTCGGGAAGAGCTCGTCGCCGACGTGGTACGTGTGGTAGATCGAGGCGGTCCGGCCGGACTTGGCCTCCCACTCCTTCAGTGCCTGGTCCCGCGGGGTCGAGGTGAACCCGCCGGCCGCGGCGCCCCACAGGATGTTGCAGGTCGGTACCAGCTTGTCGGTAACGGTGCAGGTGGGCGCCGCCGGGACCGACGGGACCGACGGGGCGACGGTGAGCTGGAGCGTCGGGCCGTCGGTGCCGTACTCGTCGGAGCGGAAGCGCGCCACGTCGCTGGTGGCCGTGTCGGTGACCGCGAAGGAGTAGGTACCGGCCTTGCGGACGACCGAGCTGACGTCGAAGGTGACCCCGCCGGCGGTGCTGGCCGGCGTCGTCGAGGCCAGCACCGCGCCCAGCTTCGGGGCGGTACGCGCGGTCAGCGTCTTCTCCGACCAGGTCGTGTCGGCGACCGCGGCCAGCTTGACGGTACCGGGCAGGTGGTGCTCGTCGCGGGTCAGCGTCAGCTTGGCCTTCTCCGCCGTGGTACCGGTGGGCAGCGCGCCCACGGTGAACTTCAGGAACGTGACCATGGTGTCGCCGCTCTGCGTACCGGCGACCAGCTTGCCGAACGTGCCGTCGTTGTACGCCGGCCGGGCGGTCGAGGTGTAGGCGTCGTCCGAGGCGTGGAACGACAGGACCTGAGTGGTACCCGCGGCCTGTGCGGCGGTCCCCAGGGCGAGCGCCCCGGTGGTGGCGACGAGGGGCAGCAGCACGGCGAGGAGGGGTCGGCGGGTCAGGTTCAAGGCTCTCCTTGGCGGTGGCGTCATTCGTGGACCAGATGAGCTTCCGTTCCGCCTGGTTCAGCCCCGGGTCGAAGACAGTTGCGGTCCCGGTGCCGTGCTCGGGGGCGCTAAGAATCCGGCATCCGGGCCGATCTGACCGGTGCCGCCCCCCGGAGGCACGAGCCAGAGGAGTCGACATGGAACAGATCACGTGCCCACCGCTGCTGGACGTCGTACCTGAGCTGCTGGAGCGCTGCGACCGGTGCGGCGCCGCCGCCAAGCTGCACCTGACGCTCACCCGTGGGGCCCTGGCCTTCTGCGGCCACCACGCCAACGCGCTCGCCGCGACGATCATCGGTACCGCCGTACGGGTGACGGTGCTGTCCGAGTTCGCGTGGAACGGGGCGGCGGCACTGGGTACCCCCGGGTCCACTGTGGACGGCCCGGCCGCCACGGGCCGCAGCCAGCGCTCGTTCCGCAACAGCCGCTGACCTGGTCTATTCGCCTGATCTAGGCGTTCTGCGGCATTTAGTGTTGACTGGATGTCACCGAACCTGGGCCTTCTCGTCGCGGGCCTGACCGTCCTGCTGGTCGCCGCGGGCGCGTCGATCGTGGCTTGGTCGGGGCGGTCGCCCGCGGGAAGCGCGGCGACCCGCTCCGGCGACGCGCTGATCGACGCGATGCAGCCGGCCGTGGTGGTCTTCGACGCCCAGGAGCGGGTGGTAAGGGCCAACCCACGCTGGTACCAGCTGATCGGGCGCGGCCCCGGCGAGGTGCTCGGCCGGCGGCCGCCGTACCCCTGGCAGCCCCCGGACGGCTCGGACGACCACCTCTGCCGGCCCGACGGCAGCCAGGTCCCGGTGCTGGCGGCGGTGGCGCCGGTACCCGGCCCGGGCGGCGGCTCGGTGGCCACCTACCTGGACATCACCGACCGGCGCAAGGTCGAGGACGCGCTCGCCGAGCAGGCGGCCACGCTGGAGCGCGCCAACGAGCACCTCCAGGCGGCCAACCGCCGCCTGGAGCGGGCCGCCGCGTTCAAGAACGACCTGATGGCGCTGGTCACGCACGAGATGTCGCAGCCGCTGAGCTCGTCGGCCAGCCTCGCCGAACTGCTCGCCGACAGCTGGAAACAGCTGGACGAGGACACCCGGCTGGACCTGACCGTCAAGATCCACCGGAACACCCGGCGCCTGGTCGGGATGGTCAACGACATGCTGCTGCTGTTCCACCTGGACAGCGGTACCGTGACCGCCCGGCGCACTCCGGTACCCGTCGGCGAGGCGGTCGACATCGCCGCGGTCACGCTGCCCGCCGGGGCGCAGCTGCACCGCCGGCTCGATCAGGCCGCGGACGCGCTCGTTGACCGCAACCATCTGGAGCAGATCCTCGGCAACCTGCTCAGCAACGCCGTCACCTACGGCGAGCCGCCGATCGAGGTGGCGGCCGCGCGGGACGGTACCGGTGTCCGGATCACGGTCACCGACCACGGCCCCGGCATCCCCGACGAGATCCGCCAGCAGCTGTTCGAGCGGCCGGTCCGGCCGAAGGCCACCGGTACCGGGTCGGGGCGCGGCCGCGGGCTGGGGCTGTTCATCGCCCGGCATCTGGCCGAGGTCAACGGCGGGCGGATCTGGTACGAGCGGGGGCAGCCGCACGGCGCCCGGCTGATGGTCTGGCTGGAGTCGACCGCGACAGACTGAGGCCCCCGGTTTCCCGGGGGCCTCACCGCTCAGATTGCGTGTACCGGTCCCATCTGCTGCTCGACGTAGTTCTTGAACTGGTTGAGGTCGGTCTTGAGCCGCCGGCCCAGCGACTCCTGGGCGTGCGCGTCGCTGGGCAGCAGCGCGATCGCGTCGGCCTCCAGCTCGGCGATGATCTGGCAGCGGTCGGGGGCGACCGTCTTGAGGGTGATCGCCTCAGACAGCAGCGGGCCGCCGGTCGACTGCCAGGCGACCTTCTGGTCGGGTCGGCACTCGGTGAGCTGGGCGTCGAACTCGCGGTTCTGGCCGTCGAGGTCCATGACCCAGTGGGTCTCGGTATCGGAGAGCTGGATGACCTGCTTCACGCCGGTCATGAACTCGGGGTAGCTCTCGAACTGGGTGAGCTGTTCGTAGGCCGCCCGTACCGGAACGCCTACCTCGATGGTCTCCCGGAATCTGTTCATCGGAGCCTCCTTGCCTGGTGGGCGAAGGCACGGGGCGGGCGGGCGAACCGCCGGCGGGGACCGGCTGGACAGACGGTACCAAGAAGGCGGCGGGGCGGGCGGTCGGTCGGGCATCCTCTCCGGTCACTCGGGCCACGAGTGCCTCGATGGTGGCCAGCAGGATCGAAACGGACACGACGGCAAGACCCTCGCCGGCGGCGGCGTACGAGGTGACCGCCGGGCCGCCGGTCGGGACGAGGTACTGGACGAGCCAGGTCCACCAGTTCCCCGGTACCGCGTGGCCGGCCTCGTGGCGGCGCTCGAAGACCAGCGCCACGGACTGCGGGGAACCCGGGTTGACGTCCACCGTGCAGGCCTCGAACAGCTCGTGGCAGAAGGTCGCCCAGTGCGCCAGCACCACGGTTCCGATCCAGCCCTTTGCGGTCACGGGTGTCAGCCTCGGCCGGGCGGAGGGCAGAGTGGTTGTCCGGACGGGTGCAGTCGGGTTGTCCGCTACCTGATCAGGGACGGACCTGATCAAGGACGGCGGCCGGCGGTACCGCCGGCGACCCACTCGACCACGCCCCGCACCGCGCGGACGTAGCGCCACCGGCCGAGCTGGCTGGCGTCCGCGGTGTCGCTCGCGGCGACCAGGGGTACGCCCGCGGCGGCCAGCGCCCGGCACAGCCGCAGCGAGGGGGTCCGCCAGATGGCCGGCTCGTCGACCTCGGCGTCGTCGATCCCGAGCGCGGCCAGCACGCCCAGCGGCCGGGCCAGCTGCGGCGGCGCGTACCGGCTGGTGCGCTCCACGGCGCGGGCGGTGGCGTCGACAACCAGCTCCGCGACGTCGGCGGCGCGCAGCTCCCCGGACCGGATCCGGGCCCGTACCCGGTCGGGCGTGGCCAGCCCGTCCGGCAGCGGTACCCCGGACAGTGCGATCGAGATCGCCTCCAGCTCGCCGAGGTCGGCCGGGAAGGCCACCCAGCCGTCCGGCCGGACGACCTCGACCTCGACCGCGACCCGCAGGGCAAGGTCGGTACGCTTCTGCGCCCGGCGTACCGAGTCCAGGTACGCGCGCAGCCAGGTGGTCTCCGGACCGACGAGGTCGGCGAAGGTGACCTCGGTCAGCCCGGCGTCCTCGGCGGCGGTGACCAGCGCGCCGACGCTGAGCCGGCCCTTGGCGAACCCGGTGTGCACGTGCCCGTCGACGCTCAGGTCGCAGATCGGCTGCGGGGTACCCGCGCCGGCGACGGCGTAGGTCGCCTCGTCCCGTTGTGCACCCACCGGTTGCTCCTGCCTGGCTCCGCGTTTCCGGACACCGTGGGGTCGGCGTCGCTGGAGAGCCACGCAACTATCGTCGGCTGCCCGGGATGCGTGGGTGAGAGCCGGTGAGTTGCGATGAGGGTGTTTACGGCCGGCGGTAGCGGTAGCCGAAACCGCGGACCGACTCGATCGGTGAGGTGTCCGGATCGGTCCAGCCCAGCTTGCGCCGCAGCCGCAGGACGGCGAACTTCACCCGCTCCTGTCCGATCCCGGTCGGGTCGTCCCACGCCTGGGTCAGCAGCTGGTTGGCGGACAGTACCGCACCGGCGTGCCGGACCAGCGCGTTGAGCAACCGGAACTCGGTCGGCGTCAGGCGCACCTCCTTGCTGTTGACGTACACCCGGCGCTGCGTCGGGTCGAGGTGCAGGACACCGTCGTCGTAGAGCTGGTTGGTCCACGAGGCGGCGTCGCTGGAGCGGCGCAGCAGGGCCTCCACCCGGGCGAGCAGCTCGGCGTTGGCGAAGGGCTTGGTGAGGTAGTCGTCGGCGCCGCTGCGCAGCCCGCGTACCTTGTCCGTTTCCCTGCCGTGCGCGGTCAGCACGAGTACCGGTACGTCGCTGATGTCGCGCAGCCGTTCGAGGACCGCCCAGCCGTCCATCTCCGGCAACCCGACGTCGAGCACCACCAGGTCGGGGTGGGCGGCGTACGCCTCGCGCAGCCCGGCCCGGCCGTCACCGGCGTGGACGACCTCGTAGCCGGCGCTGCCGAACAGCAGGCGCAGTGCTGTGGTGATGTCCGGGTCGTCCTCGACGACGAGCAGCCTGCTCACGCTGTCCCCCCGCTCTGCGATCTTGCCCGCTTTCATCTGCTTTAGGACGATATATTAATCTGCGCGGTTATCCACCGCGGAGTAGCCAGATCCGGGCGAGGAGGTTTGGGTGGGCGGGCCGCGCCGGGAGCCGGAGGCGTCCGGGGAGTTCTACCGGAGCGTGCTGGAGGACTCTCCCATGCTGGTCGCCGTCGCGCGCGCCGCGGTCGAGGCCTGGCACTCGGCTGCCGTGGACCGGGCGTACCGGGTACCGTCCGGCGCGCCGATGGCCGAGTGGGTCGCCGAGCTGGTCCACCCCGAGGACCGGGACACCGCGCAGGCGTTGATCGACGAGGCCGGGGAGGTCGAGCCGGCGGAGATCCGGGTACTCGACGCAGCCGGCAACTGGCGGGTACTCGCGATCATCAAGCGGGACCTCACCGACCGGCCGGCGGTCGCCGGTACCGTCTACTACGCCACCGACGTGACCCGGGCCCGGACCGCGGAAGCGCGGGCGCGGGTGGAGTCCGCCCGGCTCGCCGCCCTGGTCGACGCGCTGGGCGTCGGCGTGCTCGTCGAGGACGAGCGGCGCCGGATCCTGGTGGCCAACCCGGCGTTCGTGGAGATGTTCGAGCTGGGCACGGCGGCAGCCGCGCTGGCCGGCGCCCGCCTGTCCGAGCTGGCCTGCCCGGCGCGCTGGGCGGCGCTGGCCGCGCCGGAGCGGGACACCGGCGTCATCGAGCTGCGCCTGCCCGGCGACCGGGTGGTCGAGGCCATCTATACGCCGGTACGCCCCGACGGCGCCGCGGACGGCCGGCTGTGGGTGTTCCGGGACGTGACCGAGGCCGCCGCGGCCCGCCGGGCGCTTGCCGAGCACAACGCCCGGCTGGCCGCGCTGTCGGCCCTGAAGTCCGAGTTCATCGCGGTGGTGTCGCACGAATTGCGCACCCCGTTGACGTCCATCGCGAGCATGGTCGAGCTGCTGCGCGGCAACGCGCTGTCCGAACGGGACACCGGCGAGGCGATGTCCGCCGTCCTGCGCAACACCGAACGGATGCTCACCCTGGTCGAAGACCTCAACGTGCTGGCCAACCTGGAGTCCGACGGGCTGCGCGGGCCGGGTACGCCGGTGGACGTGGCCGATCTGGTCCGCGACGCGGCGCGGGTGGTCGACGCGCTCAGCGCGCAGGTGACGGTACAGGCGACGGTACCGGACGGGCCGCCGGTCGACGGCGACGCGAAGCTGCTCGCCCAGCTGATGCACGCGGTCATCGGCGCGGTCGCGAGCCTCGCGACGACCGATCCCGTCATCGTCACCGGCTCGGTGGACGCGGCCGGGTGGACGATCGCGGCGCGCGCGTACGCGACCGACCTGGGTACCTCCGAACGGCTGCTCGCCGCCGCGCTGCCCGACGCGGACACCGGCCCGCACCGGCGCTCCGTGGCCCTGTCCGTCCTTCTCGCGCGGGCGATCGCGACCAGTCACAACGGCACCCTGACGATGGAGCAGGAACCGGACGGGCAGGCATCGATCACCGTCCGGCTCCCGGTGTCCGGGCGGCTCTAGAGTGCAGGGCCCGTGCTCCCGGGCCGGTATCAGGACAGGTCGTAGACGGTGGTGCCGCCGACCGTGGTGGCGGTGTAGTTCGCCGCGACCCATTCGGCGATCTCTTGCGCGGCGGCGCTGTTGCCGCCGGTACCGCCGCTGATGAAGTAGTGGATCTGGTGCTCGGCGACATACTGCTGGAACTGCGCGAGGGTCGGTGCGGGGTCGCTGCCGTTGAACCCGCCGATCGCGAGGACGGGCTTCTGGGTGGCGAGCTGGTACCCGGCGGCGTTGTTGGCACCGACCGTCGCGGCCACCCACCGGTACCGGCTGCTGTTGTTGGTCAGCGCCGAGACCAGCGCGGAGCTGGGCGTGGAGGCGCCGAGCAGACCGCCCATCCCGCGCGGACCACCGGCGTTGCCGGCGGGACCGCCCGCATTGCCGCCGGGGAAGGCGGCGGCGCCCGGAGCGCCGGCGCCGCCGAACCGGCCCGGTCCCCCACCGGGACCCCCGCCCGGGCCGCCGAAGCGAGCGCCCGCCACGACCGGGCCCGCGCTCGGGATTGCTCCACTGTGGACGGTGGCGGCGGTGTTCACGGCGTAGCCGACCGGACCGGCGAGGACGGCGAACAGCGCCAGGCCGGCGACCGCACGGGCGGCGAACCGGGGAAGCTGCCGCACGGCGAGCAGCAGCACGGCCGCGGCGAGGCCGGCCGCCAGGACCGCGACGCGCAGCCAGGGGTACCAGTCGGCGCTGCGGGAAAGCAGGACGAACGACCACACCGCGGACAGCGCGACGGTGGCGGCGAGGACGATGTCCGTGATCGTACGGTGCGCCCGCCACAAGACGACAACACCAATTCCTACAAGTGCACTGATCCCAGGAGCCAATGCGACCGTGTAGTAGGCGTGGAAGATGCCCTGCATGAAGCTGAAGACGCCGGCCGTCACCAGCAGCCACCCGCCCCACAGCAGCAATGCGGCGCGGGTCCGGTCGATGCGCGGCGCCCGGCCGGCCACCCACAGGCCGGCGGCCAGCAGCACGAGTGCGGCGGGAAGCAGCCAGGCGACCTGCCCGCCGACCTCAGCGCCGAACATCCGGGTCAGTCCGGTCGCGCCCCAGCCGTTGAAGCCGCCGACGCTGCCCGTCTCGTTGCCGGTGAGCCGGCCGAACCCGTTGTACCCCAGGGTCAGCTCGAGAATGCTGTTGTGCTGGGAGCCGCCGATGTACGGGCGGGACGCGGCGGGCCAGAGCGCGACGATCGCCACCCACCAGCCGGCCGCCACCACCATCGCGACGGTGGCGAGCGTCACCTGCCCGATCCGCCGCCGCAGCGAGGTCGGCGCCGCGACGAGGTAGGCGATCCCGAAGGCGGGCAGCACCAGGAACGCCTGGAGCATCTTGGTCAGGAAGCCGAACCCGACCAGCGTACCGGCGAGTACCAGCCAGCGGGTCGAGGCGCGCTCCAGTGCCCGGGTGACCGCGTACGCGGCGGCGACCAGGAGCATTACCAGCAGCGCGTCTGGATTGTTGAACCGGAACATCAGCACCGCGACCGGGGTCACCGCGAGCGTGGCGCCGGCGAGCAGGCCGGCGGCCGTACCGAACCAGCGCCGTACCGTCGCGTAGAGCAGCCCTACCGCGGCGACTCCAGCGAGGGCTTCGGGTACCAGGATGCTCCACGCGTTCAGGCCGAAAAGCCGCACCGACAGGCCCATCACCCACAAGGCGGCCGGGGTCTTGTCGACGGTGATCGCGTTGCCCGCGTCGAACGAGCCGAAGAACAATGCCTTCCAGCTCGCCGAACCGGCCTGCGCGGCTGCGGAGTAGAACCCGTTGGCCCAACCCGAGGCGCCCAGCCCCCACAGGTACAGCACGGCCGTGGCGAGCAGCAGGGCGGGCAGGGCCCAGGGGAGCCGGCGGCGGTGCGCTGGTTGGGGCCGGGCTTCGGTGTGCGGAACTTCGGCATGGGTCAGCGTCGTCATACCAGCAAGCCTTGGTCGCGCTCGTGTGGCGGCCTTGTGCCGCGCCTGTGCGCCGGCTGTGTCCGGCGCTCCACATCCGCGACCGAGTCTGCGCACAGGAAACTCACAACCTCGGCGGGCACGGTGGTTCCCGTCCGGCACACGAACCAGAGGGAGCGATGATGTCTCTACGCGAGGAGGGACTGCGCAGAGCCACCGCGGTCACCATCGGGATCGCCGCGGCCAGCGCGATCGGCTCGGGCGCGGTCGCCGCGATCGCATGGGCCGACACCCAGGCCGCCCGGGCGGCCACAAGCACGTCCAGCGGTACCTCGTCGAGCACGTCCGGCGGCACGTCGACCTCGACGTCCGACAATGGCACGTCGGGCAGCAGCACGTCGGGCAGCAGCACCTCGGACAGCGGCCCGTCGGTGTCCACCGGTAACGGAACCGGACAAGCCACGTCCGGCGGGTCGTGACCGTGCCGCTGATCGAGACGCTGCCCGTCGACGCGGGTACCGCGCAGTGGCCGGTGTGGGGTACCACGGCCCGGCTGGTGGTCACCGAGCCGGACCGGCTGCCCGAGGCGCGCCGGTTGGTCGAGGACCACCTGAGCGCCGTGGACAAGGCGTGCAGCCGCTTCCGCGACGACTCCGAGGTGTTCGCCGTCCAGCGGGCGCAGGGCCGTCCGGTACCCGTGAGCGCGCTCCTCGCCGACCTCGTCGCGACCGCGCTCGCGGCGGCCCGCCGCACCGGCGGGCTCGTCGACCCGACCGTCGGCTCCGCGATGGTCCGCCTGGGGTACGACCGGGATCTGGTGTCCCTCGTGGCGACCGGCGGACGGTGGCGGCCGCAGCCGCAGCCCGCGCCGGGCTGGGAGCGCATCCGGTTGACCGGGCGCGAGTTGACGGTGCCGGCCGGCGTGCTGCTCGATCTCGGCGCGACCGGAAAGGCTTACGCCGCCGACGAATG
>WNGM01003940.1_pt1 | contig 11789 bp, 7 predicted proteins | sample 5400571 | NCBI WGS metagenome assembly WNGM01 (sample SAMN13153378, study PRJNA577476) | soil metagenome | isolation source: 100 cm soil or saprolite under Garry oak tree replicate 2 | place: USA:California | collected 2016-06-15
TCATCGGGGCCGTCGTCGTCGCCCTGTGGTTCTTCGCGATCGACGCAGTCCAGGGCGAGCCTCTCAGGACGCCCAAGCTCTTGGGCACGGCGCTGCTGCGGCAGTCGGCGCCGACGGCCGCCGTCCTCTCCTACACGGTCGTCCACGGTCTCGCGTTCATCGTCGTCGGGGTGATCGGCTCGGTGCTCATCGCCGGGGCCGAGCAGCAGCCGCTGTTCGTCTTCGCGCTGGTCATCTTCTTCACCGCGTTCGAGGTGCTCTTCTTCGGCGCGGTCGTGATCCTGGCCAAGTGGGTGCTCGACGAGCTGGCGGGCTGGACGATCTTCGTCGGCAACCTCCTCGCCGCCGCGGCGATGCTCGGCTACTTCTTCGCGGGCCACCGGACGCTCGCCCGCCGCCTCACCGAAGCCTGGGCCGACGACGACTAGACGCTATTTGCCGCGGCGCCCCTTCCACCATTCATCGATGATCTCCCACGCAGCGGACGCAACGGCCTTCTCTCTGTCTCCGAAAGGCACTCGGTCCCACACGTAAACATTCCGGAGATTGCAGATGGTCAGCATCATATTCGCCTGGTGCCTCGGTATGACTTTGTCGTCCCTGAGGGTGGTGATGAAGGCGGAGACGCTTTCCGGCGGAGCCTCCTTTCGCGCGCGTCCCCACAGCTCCTGGCAGCGATGCACGATTTCAGTCCGCATTCTCTCGACGTCGACCTGCTGGGACACCTTTGCGGCGCGCGCTGGAGCTCGGGCTTTCTTGGGCTCCACGGCCCCGTCCGCGGCGAGCGCGTTGACTTTCGTCGAACCGCCACAGCGAGCGCACGTCCCGTCCGCTCTGTGGATCGCGCCCTGTTTGCTCAATTTATTGCAGACCTGGTTGACCTGTTGACGAGGCTTTATCCCAAGCTGCTTCGAAATGCAGCCATCGCAGAATTGTCGCGCACGATCGTGCTCGAGGAACTCAAGAATGATGTCGGCATTGCTCATCGCCGTCACCACAACGCGTCGGGAAGCGGCAATCCCGCGAACGCGTCGACCGGCAGCGGCTCGGGCGGCGTGAGCCCGTGACGCTCGACGAGGACGTAGAGCTGGCGCAGGTGCTGCGCGGCGTGCCACGTCGTGCGTTCGAGGAGGTCGTGGCCGGACTGCGGACCGTAGTACACCCGGATCACGCGCTCGAACTCCCCCGACGCGGCGCCCTCGAACCAGCCCGCGATGCGGGCGCGCACGAGAGCACCGTAACGCGCGATCGCCGCGCCGTCGGAGAGCTCGGCGGGCGCCTGCTCCCCGAGCCACCCCTCGGGGAACTCGCCCAGGTCCATGCCGTCCACGAACCCGAGCGACAGTCGGAAGACGTGATACGCGAGGTCGCGCAGCGGACGGGCGCGCTCGGGCGGCGACCAGTCCAGCAGGGGCTCCGGAACGATCTGGACGAGTCGCTGGGCGCAGTCGAGGATCCGGTCCAGGCGCTGCGCGAGCTCCGCTGGTAGGAACTTCGCGTCGGGCGTGTACGCGACGCCGAGGAGCTGCGCGTAGGCGGGCGGGTTCCAGCCGTGGACGACGCGGGCGCCGACCGTCACGGCCGGGACGCGCGGCACCCCGACGCGCGCCAGCTCGGCGAGCGCATCGGGGTGCGCCTGCACGTCCACCGGGTCGAACTCGACCCCCCAAGACGAAAGGAGCTCCTTCGTCTTGGCGCAGGACGATCAGCCGGGACGATAGTAGAACGTGGCCGATTTTCCGGCTGCTCGAGCGTCATCACGACTCATCCTCGTCTCCCCTCATCGGGACGCCTCTGCGCCTTGTCTCAGGGCGATTCGCCGAGTGCCTCCCGCGCGACAAGGTGGAAGGACTCCACCGCCACCCGGAATGATTTGTCGGCCGGCGGAGGCGGCATCGAGAACGGCCAGCGGCCGCGGGATGAGATATTGCCGTACACCCAGCCGAACGTCTCGCCCACGACCTGGTTGGAGCTATCAAGAATCTCGACACGGAGTCGCACACCTCCAATTCGAAATTGGGAGTCGTTGTAGACGTAGCCTTCGATGGCGGGGCGCCCCCCGAGTGAGGTCGTCCGTTGCCACTCGACTCGGAGGGAGTTGGCCACTTGCGTGTGGAGCGCCTGCGCCGTCGCGCTGTCGATGAGTCCAAGGACGGCCAGCGCGACCGCCGACAGCATCAGCGCTAGGGCCGTACGGCTCCGCACCCACCACACCCCTTTGCAACCCGCCAGGGACACATCGTCAGACGCTCGCATGGCCGACCTCCCATCGTTCATTACTCCTAACACAGCTCCTTCAACTCCGTCTCCGCCTTCTCCAGCCAGAACTGCATGCCCATCTCGCGGAATGCAGTTGTCGCGGTGGCAAGGTGCTCCCGGGCCGGCTCTCGCTTGCCTGCTCGCCGGTAGAGCTTGCCCAATCCGAAGCGGCAGTGTGCGACGAGTGGTCTCATACCAAGCTCCGTACCGCGGGCTCCCGCTTCGAGGTAGTGCGCTTCGGCCTCGCCGACGTCCCCGGGTGCACGGTGACATGTGATCTCGCCGAGTACCCACATGACCCACCCCTCGTTTCCTCGCTCCCCGCGCTCACGGGCCAAGCGGAGAGCGTCGCCGGCAGCCGCCATCGTATCTTCTTTAGAACGTCCACTGCGAAGATACGCCCCGGCGAGCCACGTGAGGGTGAGGGCGAGCTCCTGCAACCGATTCCTCGACGTCTGGATCCTCACGCACTCCTCGAGCAGAGGTATCCCGTCGGCAGGGCGGCCAGCGAGGGTGTAGGCGTGGCCGAGCTGCGCGGCGCTCAGGGGAAGCCAGGCGTCGAACGCCAGTGACCGGGCGAGCTGGAGGCCGCGTTCGAGGGTGGCGAGCGCCTTCGGCAGTACGCCCTGCAAGAGGTAGACCCGTCCGAGGCCAAAGCAGGCGATGACCACGCTCAACGGGTGGTCCAGGTCTTCGGCGCGGCGAAGGCCCTCCAGCGCCACACCCTCGCCCTCCGAGAACTGGCCCATCTCGCCCAGGCACCGGCCGAGCCAGCTCCGTGAACCGACCGAGAGGAAGAACGGAGTGCCGAACCGCTCGGCCTTCGGGTTCGATTCGAGCAAAGCCACGACGCTCTGGAGCAGCGTCAGCATTCGCCGAAAGTCACCCAGCAGGTAGTAGCTCTGCGCGAGCCGGAAGTTGGCCACAGTCTGGAGGGTGGAATCCCCGAGCTCGCTCGCGATGGCCAGGGCGCGCTCGCCCGCCGCGATGGCTCGCTGGTGATGCCCGAGCGGCGCGAAGTAGTTGGCGAGGTGAGCGAAGACCAATCCGAGCCGTCCTTGGTCCCCGAGAGCCTCGGCGATGGTCCTCGCTTCCTCGAGATGCTCAAGGAGGGCCGCATACTAGCCGAGCGGCGCCAGCGAGTTGCGAAGCTCGAGCCGCAGGTCGACCGCTTCCGCCATGAGCGCTGGGCTCTGCGGGAGATGCTCCAGCGTCCTCAGCGCCTGCGTGAGGTAGGCCGCAGACTCCCGGTACGCGGAGCGCGCAGCGGCTTTCGCGCCCGCCTGACGCAGATACGTGAGCGCCTTGTCCCAGACTTCGCCGTGGAGGGCGTGGTGGGCGAGCTGCTCGACGTGCTCCGAGAGGCGAGCCGAATCGAAGTGCTCGATGGCCTCGACGATCCGGGCATGGAGGGCGCGCCGCCGCTCCTGAAGCAGGCTGCCGTACGCCACCTCGTGGGTCAGCGCATGCTTGAACGTGTATTCGAGGTCGGGGAAAAGCTTCGACTCATAGAGGAACTCCGACGCCTGCAGGTTGGCGAGGCTGCGCCGAAGCGCATCCTCGGGCGCGCCCGCGATCGCCTGGAGCAGCGCGAACGGCACATCCTTGCCGATGACGGCCGCCGTTTGGAGTAGCCGCTTCTCCTCCGGAGTAAGTCGGTCAATGCGAGCGGCCAGCACCGCTTGGACCGTCGGGGCCACACGGATCGTGCCGACCTCTTTCGCGAGGCGATACGCCCCACGCTCGCCAACCAGGACGCGGGTCTCGACCAGCGTCCGAACAGTTTCCTCGAGAAAGAACGGGTTGCCCTCGGTCCGGTCGGTCAGGAGCCGCTCGAGGGGCCGAAGCTCCGGAGCGTCGCCCAGGAGACCACGAAGCAGCTCCTCGGCGGTCGCTGGCGGCAAGGGGTCGATCCGGAGCTGGCGGTAGTAGGTCTTCCCGCTCCAGCCGTGCTGGTACTCGGGCCGGTAGTTGACGAGGAGCAGCAGGCGCGCCGTCGAGAGGCTCTCTATGAGGCTGTCGAGGAGGGCCTGGGTCTCCGAGTCGATCCAGTGGAGGTCCTCGAAGACGGTCACCACGGGCTGCACCTGGCTCTCCCGAAGAAGCAGCCGCTTGATACCGTCGAGGGTGCGCTGCCTCCGCCGCGGGGGGTCGAGCCGCTCCCACTGGGGTTCCTCGACGGCAACGTCGAGAAGGGACAGCAGCGCCGGCAGAAAAGGCTCAAGGCTTCGGTCCAGCGCGAGCAACTTGCCCGTCACCTTTTCCCGGATCTTGCGGGTATCGTCGCGGCCCTCGATCTGGTAGTAGGCCTTCAGCAGACCGATGACCGGCAGATACGCCGTGGCCTTGCCGTAGGACACGGCGCCGCTCTCGAGGACCATACAGCCCTGCGTTCGATGCGAGCGCGTGAGCTCGTGGAACAGCCGCGACTTGCCCACACCCGGCTCCCCGACGAGCGCGACGACCTGGCCATAACCCTGGGCCGCTCCCTCCAACGACTGCTGCAACTGTTCCAGCTCGGCGGTCCGGCCGACGAAGCGCGTCAGGCCGCGAGTCGCCGTCGCCTGGAGACGTGTCCGCACCGGTCCCGCCCCCGTGACCTCATAGACCTCGACAGCCTCACCCAGCCCTTTCACCCGAACGGGGCCGACCGGCTTCACCTGCACGTAGCCCTCGGTCAAGCGCAGCGTGTCGGCAGCCATCAGGATCGATCCCGCCGCGGCCATCTGTTCCATTCGCGCGGCGAGATGGGTCGTCTGCCCGACAGCGGTGTAATCCATGTGGAGGTCGCTGCCGATAGACCGGACCACCACTTCACCGGAGTTCAAGCCGACCCGAATCTGAGGGAGGATACCCTCGCTGCGACGGACATCCTCGGCATACCGCTTCACCGCTTCCTGCATCCGCAACGCCGCATAGCACGCCCTGATGGCGTGATCCTCGTGGGCGACCGGCGCCCCGAAGAGCGCCATGATGCCGTCGCCCATCACCTGGTTGACGGTGCCCTCATAGCGATGGACGGCCTCCATCATCCGCTCGAGGACGGGATCCAAGATTTTCCGCGCTTGCTCAGGGTCTCGGTCGGCGAGCAACTCCATCGAGCCTTTCATGTCCGCGAACAGGACCGTGATCTGCTTGCGCTCACCCTCGAGGGCAGCCTTCGACGTGAGGATTTTCTCGGCGAGGTGCCTGGGGGTGTAGGCCTGGGGTGAGGCGAACGCGTCCGACTCCGACGTCAGCGACGCGCCGCAGGAGCGGCAGAACTTCTTACCGACCCCGACCGGCTGGCCGCAGCTCGGGCACGCGAGTTCGAGACGAATCCCGCACTCCTCGCAGAATCGAGCGCCCTCGTCGTTCTGAGCCTGGCACCGAGGACAGTTCATCCACCCTTCCCATGGGCCTGGGTCGGTGATCACCTCCCCTCGAAGGTCGGCGCCTTCTTGTTCGCGAACGCCCTCACGCCGTTCTTGAAGTCCTCGGTGCGGCCGCTCGCCGCGATCGCCTGGGCTTCGAGCTCCATCTGCGTTTCGAGGCTCTCCCACGTCGACTGGTGGAAGAGCCGCTTCGCGCCGCCGAACGCCTTCGACGGCCCCTGCGCGAGCTCGCGGGCGAGCGCGTCGACGGCACTCTTGAGCTCCGCGTCCGGCACGACGCGCGTCACGAGCCCCCACTCGAGCGCCTCGCGGGCGGAGAGCACACGGTTGGTGAAGTAGAGCTCCATCGCGCGGCGCAGGCCGACGAGGCGCGGCAGGAAGTACGACGACGAGCCGTCGGGCGTCGCCGCGATCTTCGAGTACGCCATCGTGAAGCGGGCCGACTCGGCCGCGAGCACGAGGTCACCGGAGAGCGCGAAGGAGAAACCCCCGCCCGCGGCCACGCCGTTAACGGCCATGATCACGGGCTTGTCGCTCCTGGCGAAGCGCGACACGGCCCCGTGCAGGTAGGTCGTGAGCTCCTTGACGAGCACCCCGATCCGCGGAAGGTTGTCGGCGAAGTCCTTCACGTCACCCCCTGCGCAGAACGCCTTGCCCGCCCCGGTGACCACGACGCAGCGCACGCTCGGGTCCTCGTCGACCTCGAGCGCGGCGTGGAAGAGCTCCCGCCCGAGCCCCAGGGTGAGCGCGTTGAACGCGTCGGGTCGGTTGAGCGTGATCGTCGCGACGCCGTCGCGGCGGTCGAGGATCAGGGACTCGAAGTTCATCGTGGGCACCTCCGTTCAGGTCCGCCAGACGCGGCGGCGCGCCACCTGCGCGACCACGTCCAGGATCTCCTGGATCTTGAGCGGTTTCACCAGCACGAGGTCCACACCGTGCTCGCGGCGCTCCTCCGGCGAGAGCTCCACGCCGAAGCCCGTCACGAGGATGACGGGGACGGCGGGCGCCATCTCCTTGATCGCCCGCGCGACTTGCCATCCCGACGCTCGCGGCATTGCGAGGTCAGTGAAGACGACATCGAACGGCTCGGCGCCGAAGCGGGCGATCGCCTCGCTGCCGTCGCTCACGACCACCGCGCGGTGGCCACCGGTCTCGAGCACGTCGCGCAGCATCGCGCCGACCGTCGGCTCGTCGTCCACCACGAGGCAGCGGAGCGAGACGTCTCCGGCCGATGCCGGGGCGGCAGGCGCCGCCTGGGGCGCCTCCAGCTCCGTGGCCGGTCGGAAGGTCAGGTGGAAAATGGTGCCGCGCCCCTCCTCGCTCTCGACCGTGATCCGGGCGCCGTGCCGCTCGAGGATGGCATACGTCATGGACAGCCCGAGCCCGGTCCCCTGCGGCCCCTTGGTCGTGAAGAACGGGTCGAAGATCCTGTCGCGGATCGTCGTGGGGATGCCGACGCCGGTATCGCTCACCGTGACCACGATCTCGCCGCGCCCGACGGCGGTCGTCAGCGTCAGCACACCGCCGTCGGGCATCGCGTCCACCGCGTTGAGGATCAGGTTCGTCAGCGCCTCGCGGAGCTCGACGGGGTCGCCGGCCACTTTCGGGAGGGCGGCAAGATCGTTGCGCACCTCGAGCGGCACGCCGCGGCTCACGGCCTCATCGCGCCACCGCGACTGCGTGATCTCGAGCGCCTCACGCACCACCTCGTTCAGGTCGACGGCGACGAACGGCTCGTCGCGCCGGATCCGTGTGAACTCCTGGAGGCGCCGGACCGTCTGGGCGCCGTCGAGGGCCGCGCGCTCGATCACCTGGAGCCACTGGCGGAGCTGCGGGTTCTGGACCCGCTGCAGGACGAGCTGGGCGCGCCCGAGGATCGAGGCGAGCAGGTTGTTGAAGTCGTGGGCGACGCCCGACGCCATCTCGCCGAGGGCGCGGAGCTTCTCGGTGCGCACGAGCTGGTCCTGGGCGGCGGCCAGCTCGCCGTACGCGCGAGTGCGCTCTTCGAAGAGCCGCGCGCTACGGAGCGCGAGCGCGGCGAGGTGCGCGATGTTGGTCAGAAGCCGCTCGTCGCGCTCGGTGAAGGGGCGCTCCCCGCCGCGGAGCGCCAGCACGCCCAGGACGCGGTCGCCCGCGACCATCGGCACGCCGAGCCAGCGCCCGAGCTCGGCGGAGGTCCGGATGGGCTCGACGCCGTGCCGCGCGCACTCGGCCGCGTAGTCGTCGGTCCGGATCGCGCGCCCCGTTTCGCGCACGACCGACATCAGCCCCGACGCGCGCTCGGGGTCGCGGAGCGAGGGCTGCACGTCGGGCACGCCGCCCGCGAGCCGGCGCACGACCTCGAACTCGTGCCGCTCCTCGTCGTGGAGCGCGACGACCATGTTGCGGGCGTCGAGCACGCGCGCCACCTGGGCGTGGATCGCGTCGATCAGCGCCGCCCGCTCGAGCTGGCCCGTGACGGCCTGCGACAACTCGAGGAGGACCGAGAGCTCCTGCACCTGCCGGCGGTTCTCCTCGAAGAGCCGCGCGTTGTCGATCGCCACCCCCGCGTGGTTGGCGATCGCCTCCATCAGCGCCAGCTCGCTCTCGGAGAACTCGCACGCGCGCTCGTACCAGATCAGGCCGAACCCGCCGATCACTCGCTCCTTGGCGACGATCGGCACGAAGAGCTGGCTCCGGTGCGGCAGCACGTCCCGCACGACCGCCGAGGCGCGGGGATCCGCCGCCACGTCCGACGAGGAGAGGGGCCGCCTCGTGCGCGCCGCCTCCGCCAGGAACGGGTCCTGCACGAGCGAGAGCCGGATCGTGCGGAGCTGCTCCAGGTGCTCCGGCGGCAGGCGGTAGCCGACGACGGGCTCCAGCCACTCCCCGTCGCCCTCACGCAGCCAGACGCCGCCGGCATCCGCGTCGACGGCCCGCGCGACGCGACGGAGGAAATGGCGCAGCAGGGTCTGGAGGTCGAGCGTCGAGGAGAACGTGCGGCTCACGGCGAGCAGCGTTTCCGTCTGCCGCAGCTTGACCTCGCTCTGGCGGGCCAGCTCCGCGTTTTCCATCACGAGGCCCACCTGCGCGGCGACGCCCTCGATGAGGCGGGCCTCGGAGGGCTGAAACTGGCGTCCCGGCCGCCACCAGACGACGAACAGCGCGCCGATCGGCTCGCGGCGCGCGGTCGCCGACGCCAGGAGCACCGAGTGCGGTGGGAGCGCGCCCAACCAGTCGCGATCGAATCGCGGATCGTTCAGGGGGTCGGAGCTCCACACGGCGCGGCCTTCGCGCCACGCCGACAGCAGCTCGGGTACCCGCGCGAGCACGATCGGCCGCGTCGTGAACCACGCGAGGAGCTCCGGCGGCACGTGGTAGCCGCCCAGCGGCGCGAGCTTCTCCTTCCGCTCGTCGAGGAAGTACGCGCCGACCATGTCGGCGCCGAACGCCAGCGCGACCTCCCTCGCGACCTGCCGCATCCGCTCGGCGGCGGGCCCCGGCCGCGAGAGAATCTGGCCGACGTTCATGAGCGTCGTCGCCTCGCGGAGGCGCTCCTGGACCTCCGTGTAGAGGCGGGTGTTCTCCAGCGAGAGCGCGAGCTGGCCCGCGATCGTCATCGCGAGGTCCACCTGCGACGGCTCGAAGGGCACCGGCCGCTCACAGTGGTCCAGCGCCATGACGCCGATGACCTGGTCCTGCCGGATCATCGGCACGACGAGGTAGGACTTCAGGCCAAAGGTCTCGAGCCACTCGCGCGGCACGAGGTCGCTCTCACGCGCGTCGTTCACGACCACCGGGCGGCGCGTCTCGCGGGCACGCGCGTTCGCCGGGATCTCGAGGAACGGCCGCGAGGCCACCGCCTGGAAGGCGACCCACTGCGCGGGAGCCTTCCGGCCGTCGGCGTATTGCGACACGAGGGGCGTGACCTGGCCGCTCTCCCACAGCACGAGCGAGCAGCGGTCGACGCGGCACACCTCGGCAATCTTGATCGCGACGCGCTTGAGCAGTCGCTTCGTGTCGAGCGTGGAGTTGAGGATCTCGACGACCTCGAGCAGCGCGCCCGTCTCTTCCAGGCGCCGCGCGGTCTCCGAGTAGAGCCGGGCGTTCTCGAGCGCGATCGCGGCCTGCGCCGCGAGCGAACCGAGCAGGGACGCCGTCTCCGGGGTGACCGGCGAGGGCGCGGCGCGGTGGACGGCGAACGCGCCCAGCACGCTCTCGCCCATGGCGATCGGGTACGCCGTGACGTAGCGGAGGCCGCGGCGCACGAGCCGGGCGCCGTCCGCCACCCGCGGGTCCTTCGCGGCGTCCGCCCAGAAGATCGGCTGCCGGTGGAGCGCGACCCAGCCGATGGAGCCCTCGCCAAGGGGCAGCTCGCGCTCGAGCTTGCCGGCGACTGCCGGGTCGCCGTGGACCAGCCAGCGCGAGAGGCGGCGGCTCGCCGGGTCGAGCACCCACACGCTCACGTAGGGCGCGTCGAAGAACCGCGCGACCGCCGCGGCGATGTTCGTCAAGACTTCGTCGATCTTGAGCGACGAGGAGACGAGGCGGTTCACCTCCTCGAGCGCCGCGAGCCGCTCGGCGCGCTCCCGCGCCTCGCGGTAGAGCCGCGCGTTCTCGAGCGCGATCGCCGCCCGGCCGGCGAAGGACTTCAAGACCTCGAGGTCCTCCTGGAGGAACGGCGCCGCGCCATTGCCCGTCCGGTGCAGGGCGATGACGCCGAGGAGCCGGTCCTGGACCGTGAGGGGGTGCGCCATCGCCCGCCGGACGCCGACGTCCTTTCCCCGCGGGCGCGCGAGCAGCGAGCTGGGGTAGTCGTTGACGATGAGCCCGTGCCCGAGCTGCGCGGAGGACCCGACCACGCCCTGGCCGAACGGGACCGTCACGCCCTTGAAGGGGCTCCCCTCGGTCCACGCGCGCGGGACGAGGGCGCGTCCGTCCTCCATCAGGTAGATCACGCCGTTGGCGTCGAAGAGGCGCTTCGCCCGCTCGACGACCATCCTGAGCAGCGGCTCCGGGTCCAGCTCGGTCGCGAACCCGCGCTCGATCTCGGCGAGCGTCGCGATCTGCGCGCGCCGCGCGGTCTCGAGCGAGAACAGGCGGGCGTTCTCCAGCGCGAGCGCCGCCTGGTCGGCGAACGCCTGGAGCAGCTCGACCTCCGCCTCCGTGAAGACGCGGCCGACGCGGTCGGCGAGCGCCAGCGTGCCGATGAGGCGAGCCTTCACCCGGAGCGGGACCGCGACGAGGGAGCCGTCGCCCGCGGCGCGGATCGCGTCCCGCAGATCGTCCGTCAGGACGAGGACGGGGTCGCTGAGGATGTCGGCAGACGCCACCGTCCGCCCCTCGGCGACGGCACGCCCGGACACGCTGACGCCAGGGGGCAGCAGGTGGCCGACCCGCAGCGTCTCGCGGCCCGTGCCACCGACCGCGAGCAGGGTGAGCGAGCCGTCGGACTGTAGGATCCAGAGCCCGGACGACCGGGCGGCGAAGAGCGTGAGAACGCTCTCGACGATGCGGTTGCCGACCGCGCCGACCTCGAGGCTCTCGGTGAGCGTCTTCGCCAGGCGCGCCAGCTCCTCAGCCTCGAGCCGCCGGCGCGTCGCCTCGGCGGCCTGGCGCGTGGCCTCGCGGTAGAGCCGCGCGTGGTCGAGCGCGATCGCGGCCTGGTCGGCGAACGCCTCGGCGATCTCCCGGTCGCGCGCGGTGAACGCGCGTCGCGCGCGGAAGGTCAACACGCCGATCGTCCGGTCGCCCACCCTCAACGGCACGCCGAGAAACATCGTGTAGCCGAGCCGTCGGTCCGCGTCGAGATGGTCGGGGACGACGTCCGGGACGCTCTGGATCTCGCAGATCAGCGTCCGGCCGGTCGCCACCACCTTGCCGCTCAGGCTCTCGCCCACCCGAATCCGCGGACGGACCATCGTCTGCGACGCCGTGCCGGCGAGACCGGCGAGGACGAGGTCCTCGCCGTCGAGCAGCCGGAAGCCGGCGTTGTCCACGTCGAGGAGCCGCGCCGCCTCGTCGGCGATCGACGCGAGCAGCGTCTCCGTCGGCGCCATGCTCCCGATCTTCGTGTTGATCTCGAGGAGCGCGCTGAGGTACGCGCGTCGGGCGCTTTCCTCCGAGTACCGGCGGGCGTTGTTGATCGCGTTCGCGGCGTGGAGGGTGAGCGAGGCA
>WNGM01003942.1_pt1 | contig 11787 bp, 11 predicted proteins | sample 5400571 | NCBI WGS metagenome assembly WNGM01 (sample SAMN13153378, study PRJNA577476) | soil metagenome | isolation source: 100 cm soil or saprolite under Garry oak tree replicate 2 | place: USA:California | collected 2016-06-15
CGAGTCTTGCAAGCCGCGAACACTTAGCGACCTGGATTCGCGATTGGAACTCTGGCCCGCGAATCGTACTTGTCCCCCGCTCTTGAGTCAACGCGTGTGCTAGCAAATTAGATGCACAGACTTGAAACTAATCTACTGCCTCTTTCGCTGCTTCACTCCACCGGCGGGAGTTCGGCTACAATAGAGATTCTGGCGCCACTCCGGAGGAATCGCGCGTGATTCATTCGAACGTCTTCCACAACGACAGCCTTCTGCCCATCGAGAAGGTGCGGCTCTCTCCCGGCCAGGCTGGGCTGATCTGCGGCTGGGGAATCTTTACCACGGTGCGCATCTCGCGCGGCGAAGCGTTTGCCTACGAGCGCCACTGGCGCCGCCTGGAGAAAGACGCCGCCATTACGAGGCTCCCGTTGTCCTACACGGCGGCCAAGGTGCGCGTCCATCTGCACGAAGTCATTCGCGCCAACAAAGTCACGGAAGGCTGCGCGCGCATCTATCTGGTCTACAATACCGCCGGCTTCTGGCGGAGCGACGAAGACCATCCCCCGGTGGACCTCATCATTTACAGCGCCGGGCTCCCCGAGCATCGAGAAGTCGTGCGCCTCGGGGTTCGCGAACACGGCCGTCACGCGGCGTCTCCCCTGTCCGGCGTAAAGAGCATTTCCTGGCTGAACAATGTTTGGGCCGTTGCCGAAGCCGTTAAGGAAGGTTTCGACGAAGTGGTCATGGTCAACGAGCGCGGCGAAGTGGCTGAATGTACTTCCGCAAATATCTTCGTGGTGAAGAGTGGGAAAATTCTCACGCCACCGCTCAGTTCCGGCTGCCTCGAAGGCGTGACCCGCGGCATCCTCATGGAAATTGCGCCTGAAGCCGCCGTTTCTGTGGTGGAGCAGACACTTCGGCCCGAAGATCTGTACTCCGCCGAAGAGGTCTTTATCTCTTCCACGAACCGCAATCTCATCAGCGTCGGGGAAATTGCAGGCAACAGAATTCCTACTCCAGGACCCGTCTGCGAGCGCCTCAACGAAATTTTCGACGCCTACGTCGCCGACTATGTCTCGCGCCGGCTCGCTTCGGCGGCGCGGTAAAGAATTCAATGCGGCCCTTCACGAACAGGCCAGGAATCCCATCTCTGCATGGCTAGCGACGCAAACGTGACTGGCATTCGAGCAGCCGGTCCCACGGACGCTGGCGAAAAGACCGTCTTCAAAATTCTTCTAACTATCAGCTTCTGCCATCTTCTGAACGACACGCTGCAATCGCTGATCCCGGCAATCTATCCGCTGCTCAAGAACTCCTTCCATCTTGATTTTGGCCAAGTGGGCCTGATCGCGCTCACTTTGCAATTGACGGCCTCTATCCTCCAACCTCTCGTCGGTCTCTATACCGACCGCCGGCCACAGCCGTATTCCCTGGCGGTTGGCATGGGCATCACACTGGCTGGCCTGCTGGCTCTTGCACTGGCCCCCAGCTACGCGACGGTTCTCGCCGCCGCCGCGCTCATGGGCATCGGCTCCGCCGTATTTCACCCGGAATCTTCTCGCGTCGCACGCATGGCTTCCGGGGGACAGCACGGCATGGCGCAATCGCTTTTCCAGGTCGGCGGCAACGCAGGCTCCGCGCTGGGCCCGCTTCTCGCGGCCTTCGTGTTGACCAAGGGACAATCGAGCCTCGCGTGGTTTTCGTTTCTTGCGTTTTTCGCGATTGTACTGCTCGCGAACATCGGCAGCTGGACGAGACATCACAAAACTCAAATAACAAGAACCATTGTCCTCGATTCCGCGAGCCTGTCGGCAATGCCTCCGGCGCTTCCTCACGCGGCCTTGTCCGCCCGCAAGATCACGCTCGCTCTTGGCATCCTTGTGGCGCTGATGTTTTCAAAGTTTTTCTACCTGGCCAGCCTGATCAGCTATTACACCTTTTATTTGATGGGAAAATTTCACGTCTCTCTGCAGAGCGCGCAGCTTCACCTTTTTGTTTTTCTTGGCGCCGTCGCCGCCGGCACCATTATCGGCGGTCCCGTGGGCGACAAGATCGGCCGCAAGTACGTCATCTGGGTTTCCATACTCGGCGTTCTGCCTTTCACTTTGCTCTTGCCGTACTCCAATCTTTTCTGGACCAGCGTTCTCAGCGTTATCATTGGCTTGATTCTGGCCTCCGCGTTTTCTGCTATCCTCGTCTACGCTCAAGAACTGCTGCCCGGACGAATCGGCGCCGTTTCCGGCTTGTTCTTCGGCTTCGCCTTTGGCATGGGCGGCGTCGGTGCGGCGCTTCTCGGCAAACTCGTCGATCTCACCAGCCTCAATTTTGTATACCACCTCTGCTCATTTCTCCCGGCCATCGGCTTGCTGACGGCTTTCCTACCCAATTTGGAGCCGCCCAGGATGCGGACAAACGCGAAGTCGCCGTTCAGTGCCGCGCCCACGACCGGGACAACATTAATTCCAGTGCCGGCTTCGAAATTAAAAAGTTGAACCATTGAATCTTCCCGGCTCTTTCCCTCTGGCCCTTGGGTCAGGTTCTTGATGTGAACGGGCCTGTACCATTTCGCGGTTGCCTCGTTTCGCAGCATCGGCCTAAAGTAGTCTGGTACGCGACTCCCCAAATAAGAGACATGAAATTCATGACCGGTCTTCGCGCCGCCAGGCAAAATCCCTCACCGCTCGGGGGACTCCCCGTGTTCCGCGCCCAGCACGTGGAATCCAGCCTGCGCCAGTTGGGACGGCAGGAGTGGTGGCTGTGGCTCTCCGCGTTTTTCGTGACCACGCTTTCCGCAACGGCATTCGCGCTCACGGCCTTTTCCTCTTTCTTTCGGCACCAGGTTCATTTTTACGAGATTCGCCCCGACCAGGCCCGCTGGGGAGTCCTGTCTCTGCTGCTGGTATTCAATGGCTGGCTCGTCTACCGCCAGTGGTTCTTTCGCCGTGAGCGAAGGCACCTCACCAGGGCAGGGGCGGAAGGGGAAGCTCAGCTGGATCAAATCTCCGACCCAACCAGCACGGATCCGGCTACCGGATTATTTACGCGAGCCTTCGCCGAACAACAGCTTGGGAAAGAAATTGCCCGCGCCAAAAGGCAGAACAGTGCTTTGAGTCTGGCCACAATTCATCTGGAGGAATTTGACCAGCTCAACCAGCGTTACGGTTTGTCCGCGACGGACGCGGCTTTGAAAGAGCTTGCGCGCCGCTTGAGGAAGGCGTGCCGCGGTTCCGATTTTGCGGTGCGCTTGAAGGACGACGATTTCGTGGTGGTGCTGCCTGAGTGTGGACTGGGCGAGGTCAAGCTGGTCCTGAACCGCCTGGGCCCCCTGGAAATGAACTGCGCCGGCCGGAGAATGACTTTGGCTTACACCACAGGGTGGGTCGACTATCAACCCGGAGACTTGCCGGGAGATTTGCTGAAACGCGCGTCGCAGCTTCTGCACCTGTATGACGACGCCGCCAAACAGAGCTTCTCGACAACTCTAGCCCCCCACTAGCCTCGACCAGAGCTTTGCGTAAATGGAGCTGCAATCAAAACAGCAGAGCTCGCGGCATGCTAGAATGCAGACTCTGCCCGTTATCCTCGCAAGGGCAAATCGTCACTCGACTAAAGAAGAGGGCTCTATGAACTGCTACTCAGCCAAAGATTTGGCCGACAGTTTCCGCACCGTCCGCAAGAATACCGTGGTCGTCGCTCAGGACCTTCCGGAAGAGAAGTACGCCTTCAGGGCCGCGCCGGACACGCGCAGCGTTGGCGAGCTGCTGGCACATCTCGCACTGTCACCCAACTTTCAGTACCAGGTCCACGCCACCGAGCGCAGAACCACGCTTGTGGGCTTCGACTTTCCCTCGCTCATGAAGCGTTTCGTCGCGGAAGAAAAAGAACCCCGCAACAAAGATCAAATTCTGGATATGCTTCGCAGCTCCGGCGAAAAATGGGCCGGATGGGTTGAGGGGCTCACCGATGACTTTCTCGCGGAGCAGGTGCAAATGCCGCAGGGCGCGACGCCGCCATCCAAAAGCCGCTTCGAAATGATTCTCTCCGTGAAGGAGCACGAAATGCACCATCGTGGACAATTGATGCTCATCGAGCGCCTGGTCGGCATCGTCCCGCACATGACGCGTGAAATGCAATCGCGCCTGGCTGCCGCCGCCACAAAGAGCTAGCCGTTCTAGACCGCGGTTGAATTAGAACAAAGAGCGGGAGAGCCGTGGTTCACGAGTAGCGTGCAAGGAATCGTTGCCATGCTTGACCCGACGTTGCCGACCTTCCTTCCTCCGTGCCTCCTTTGGCATGATACAATGCCGCACCGAGTAGCCCATGACCGACACAGTTCCGCCCCTGGCCGGTGAAGCAGTTCTCGAAGTCGTCTCCCCCGACGGCGCACGCCGCTACGTCCGCATTACGCAGACGCCTTTCATGATTGGGCGCGGCGCTGAAACCGGCAACCACTTGCAACTTTCCGACCGGCGCATTTCCAGGAATTGTGCCGCGGTGGTCATCGAAGCCAATCGCTTCTACGTCGAGGATCGCGGCCAGCGCCGCGGTCTCTTCGTCAACGGTGAAAAAGTCGAAAGCCGCGAACTTCAGGACGGCGACGCCATCACCTTCGGGCTGGAAGATTCCTACGAAATCCTTTTCCGCTCGGCCACCAGTTCAAACGACAATTCTCTCCCTCAGCTGCTCACGCGCATGGAGCACATTACCAGTTCGGAGCAGACAGGGGGCGGCCTTTTCAAGCTCAAGCGTCTCCTGGAAGCGACTTCTCTTTTGCATTCCCAGCTTCCTCTCGACGTCGTGCTGGGCCACATGCTGGATCACGCTGTCTCCGTCACGGACGCCGACCGCGGCTTGCTCCTCGAATCCGATGCCGCGGGAACGCTCAAAGTAAAACTCGCGCGGCGCAGCGGCGGACTCCGTCTTCCTCCCGAGAGTCTCAGTCCCAGTCAGACTGCCATGCAGCTTGCGCTCAAGCAGCAGTCTCCGGTCATCACCGAGGATCTCGCGCAGGCAGACATGGATCTGCAGGCCGCGCAAAGTATCGTCGCCCAGCGCCTGCGCGCCGTTGTGGTGATCCCTCTTTACGCGATGTCCCGCGCCAAGACGGATGAATCGATGATTAACGTCAAGCGGGGTGATTTTCTCGGCGTGTTGTATCTGGATTCGCGCCGCCCCGCCGCCTTTTCTAAACTTGACCGCCAGATTCTCGACGCTCTCGCGGCCGACGCCGCCAGCATTCTTGACAACGCCCGCCTCGTCGAAAAGGAGCGCGAGCGCCAGCGCTTCGAACAAGAGATCAACATCGCACGCGACATCCAGCAGGCTCTCTTACCGCGTGATTTCCGCGAATTCCCGCACCTCGCCGTTACCGGCTTCAATCTTCCCTGCTTGTCAGTCGGCGGCGACTACTTTGATGTCTTCCCTCTTAGCGATGGCCGCACCGCGTTTCTCATCGCTGATGTTTCCGGCAAAGGACTCGGCGCCGCGCTTCTTACCACCATGCTTCAAGGCGCACTCTCCGGCATGACTCTCGGCACGGATCCCGCGCGCGTCTTCAATCACGTGAATCGCTTCCTCTGCGGGCACTCCGAAGTCGGCCGTTACGCCACCATGTTCTTTGGAATCCTCGACCAGGACGGCCATCTGGAATACATCAACGCCGGCCACCCCTCGCCATTCCTGATTCGCAACGGCGCAGCTGAAGAAGCCTTTACCGAAGGCTCGTATCCCGTGGGCCTCGTTCCCGAAGCGGAATACACTTCTGTCGGCCTGAAGCTGGAGCCCGGGGATACGCTGGTTCTCTTCAGCGATGGCGTCACCGAGGCCATGGACCCTGACGATCAGCTCTTCGGTGTTCCGCGGCTCAAGCAGGTTCTCAACGGGCAGACCCAATGCCCCCTCGAGCACATTCAGAAGTGCGTACTCGAAGCGGTCGAAAATTTCACGCGTGGCGCGCACCAGGCCGACGATGTCACGCTGCTCATCGTCCGCTACCGAGCTACCGCTGCTGCTGTCACCTCAGACACCGACGCGCCGTTGTCCGCTGCGTCTTCATCCTCGGCCTCCGCCGCCGCTTCATCCGCACGCTACCCTTCTGCTACTTCCCCCGCAGCCGCCTCGGACTAAGCACGAAGCGTTACCTGGGAATTGTTTGCTCGCTCACTCACTTTCAAGAGGGAATGAAGGGAAAGCCGCGACTGCCGGGAGGTCCAAAATAAAAAGGGCGGTGCCGTCACCGGCCCCGCCCTTTTTCGACTTCGTATCAGCTTTCCTAAAGTTCAACGAAATGGCCGTGCAACGACGTTTGACTCTTCCTTCGACGTTCGTCCTTACACGCCCGCGTCCTTCAGATCGTCCTTGGCCTGTTGCTCGGCGTTTTTGGTCGCTCCCTTGGCGTCTGCACCGGGATTCAGCAGATGAATCGCTTTGTTCAGGCTCTGCGGTTTCTCGCCATCGGCAACTTTGCAACCGGACATATCAGCGCTCGCATGCACTCCCGTGACGCTCGCGCGCAGGCAATTGAAGTCGAGCGCAAGATTGCGGCTGGCGTGTAGCGCGGCGAGGCAATCATTCAGCAAAGTAAACGAGGAGCAGGTCGCGGTGGCGTTCGAATTGGCGGGAAGGACTCCCTGGGCTTGAAGTTTGGGAGTGAGCTTTTTCTCCACATCGCTTCGGGTGCCATTCGCGTCGGGGGAATTCTTGGAATCCTTATCTTTCTTCACCCACTTGATGGGATTGAGGGAATGGGAGCTATGGGAACTCGAAGAGCTGGAACTTCCTTGCGCCGCCGTGGACGCGCCTGCTCCCGCAGGACCCTGCGCCGCAGCCAGACCTGCACTCGCTATCGTAAACAACAAAACCGCACACGTTGCAAACAGAACGCCCAAAACGTTTCTTTTCATTTTGACTCCTTAGTAGAAAGCTCTCCGAAAAGACTGGAGGCTGCCGGATCCGGCCTCGCCTTCCTCAGTAGGCCATAGCGCTTGCATTAGGAACGGGATCCGGAGGACGGTACTCCCCCAATCGGTCACGCTGGCCGTTGGAACAGGTTCCTTATTTGCAAACGGTCTTATTTCGGATAAGCGGTTGGTTGCGTGGCTCGAACGCCCGCGTTAATCGGCGGAAAGTGGATCAAGATTTGACCTTGAGATAGAGACCGTAGATAGTCATGCCCAAGCCACCGAGGAAAAGCAGCGGAGTGAGATACTGCGTCACCAGGGGCGCCACCGGCGCAGGCAATGGAATCTTGAAAATAGGAGCGCCATATCCTCCAACGAAATAATGAATCACGCCCGCGAGAAGCATGTAGAGTAGCCCACGGCGAATGTGCCGCCGCCCGTCGGATCCTGAGCGGCGCGACGACAGTTGCACTTGGGGAACCGCCTCGCGGCAAAAGGGGCACTGCGTCAAATGCGCCAGCATGGACTTTCCGCAAAATGAGCAGCGGCGCATCTCCCCGGACGGTTTTCCCAATGAGCTCATTCAGCTCCCGCTATCCCTCTCATCTAGGCTAGGTTCTCAGTCATGGAATCGTCAAGCGCATCATGCCAAAGTGTAGAACAGATGTTCGGGCATGGCGATAAACAATTAATCTTGGTTTCATTCCGCTGCGAACTTAAGCCCCTCTGTGTCCTTGAGGCTGAATTCAGAACAACGTAAGGGGACCGGCGCGCGCAGATGCTACCTTTTTGCTAACAAACCGGCTTATCCGCAGGGTTCCCTGTCTTGTGATTCGTGTTACAAGAATTGTCGAAGACCAAGGGTCACGTGGATTCACCAGCTCGTCAAATAAAATCATATGCGAATGAGGGAGAAACGATGACATACCCTTCCCATCGAATGGCCAAACTTCTTTTTGCCCTGCTTCTTGCATTCATGCTGGCTTTCACCGCCGCTGGACCGGCTTCGGCGCAGGAAAAGAAGGTCGGCCAAACCAATGGCGTGGATAACTCAAAAATGGGAGCCTACCGCGCGCTGGCACAGCACATGTACGCCGACTTCCAAAAAGGCGACCTGGCGGCGGCCGCGGAACTTGGCACCATCCTGGAAAGACTCTGGGACAAAGCAGAAGAGTACGGAGGCGATACCGCGCTTTCCAAGACGAACCGCAAACTCTTCGATGAAATCGACAAAGCCATGGATCAATTCATCACGCCAATCACGGAAGCGAAAGGCAAATCTCCGGACGCCGCCAAAATCAGAGCGGCTTTCAACGCATATTTGGAAAAACTAAAGCTCGCGGATTGATCGACGACGCAGCCCTCGCCTCTTGGTCTCAGGATGCTGATCGCGCACCAGCCCCACCCTACAGTTCGCGAAGGGCATGCGAGATCGGAAGGCTCGCGGCGCGGATGGCTGGGAACAAACCTCCGATGACGCCCATGAAAAGCGCAAACACCACCCCTTTGATGAGGAGTTCGGTGGTGATCTTGAAGGCAAAAGCCAAGTGCGAAAACGTTTGCAGGTTCATCGCGCCAGTCGTCAGGCCGTTGAGCGGAAGCACGGCCAGGCAGCCAATGAGTCCCCCAACAAACGAAATCAACAGCGCTTCAATCACAAACGAGAAAACCACCGCCGGGCCGCCGAAGCCAAGCGCGCGCATGGTGGCGATTTCCCGCCCGCGTTCGGAGACGGCTGAGTACATGGTGTTGAGCGCGCCAAAAACGGCGCCGATGGCCATAATTCCGGCAACGAGCCCTCCGAGCACCGTGATGAGCGTGGTCAACCGCGTGGACTGTTTCGAGTAGTAGTCAATTTCCCTCGAAACATCCACATTCAGCCGCGGATCCGTCGTCAGCGAGTCTTTGACCTGCTGCAGCGAATCCGGCGACGCCAGGTGCACCGTCACCGATTGAAAAAAGGTATCCGGCCGATTGTACGCCGGGCCAATCAGGTGCGCATCCGCCCAGATTTCCGAATCAAAGGCGCTCCCACCGGCGTCAAAGACTCCCACAACATTCCAGCGAACGCTCCCGAGGCTGATGGTATTCCCGACCGTAAGGCCGGAATACTCGATGTTCGCGTTCTTTCCAACCACAACTTCCGCAAGGCCCGGCTGGAACATACGGCCCTGGATGATTTTGAACTTGTTGCGAATTTCCAGAACATTCTTGGAAACGCCGCGAACTTGCACGTTGGCGTCGGTGCCCGTGGAAATTAATGGAATCGGCGCGACCAGCACGACCTCCGCGGTCACGAGCGGTCCATCGGCCCCGCGGGCGATTCCGGGAGCATCTTGAACGATTTTGACGGTATCGATTCCCACGCCGCCCGTCATCTCCGATGTGGCGCCGGCGCGCATGATCATGGCGTTGTCTTCAGAACCGGAAGAGACCAGCGTCGCCTTGAAACCGCGAGCCAGCGATAGCATGGCCACAAAAACGCCGACGGTTCCTGCGATCCCCAGAACGGCAACGATCGCCGAAGTCCAGCGGGCTTTGACGCTGCGCAAATTGTAGACGACCGGAATGGCCACTTCAGACCCTCCTCAGAGCGTCGACCACACGCAAACGCATGGCCCCGAGACCAGGCAGCAATCCGCTGGCCGCCCCGACCAGAAGCGCGAAGACAAGTCCAACCGACAACGTGGCAATGGACAAAAGCAAAGGAGGCAAAAGGCCATTGAGCGCCGCGCCGACAACGGGAATGGCAAGCACGGCGAGGCCCAGGCCTAACAGTCCGCCGATCAGCGCAATCACTAGCGACTCTCCTAGTACAAAGAAGAGAACGAAGCGGTCCGTGAACCCGATGGCCTTGAGCACCGCGAGTTCGCTGGTGCGTTCGCGAATGGATATGGCCATGGTGTTGCCTGTGACCAGCAACAAAGTAAAGAAGACCACGCTGCCGATCGTAAGAATCAGGAATTCGATGTTGCCCAATTGTTTTGCAAAACCCGCTTGGAAGGCCGATTCAGTTTCCGTCTTTGTTTCCGTGGACGAATTCGCAAACTCCGTGTCGATGGCTTTGGCGACCCGCACAGCGTCGTCTGGGCTGTCGAGTTTCAGCACGTACCATCCGATGGAGCCTTTCATGACCGCTGGAACGTTTTCGTCAAAATATTTCCATTGCAGCCAAAACTGGCTCTCGTCACCGCCAGGATGATCGTTCTTGTAAATGCCGTCGATGTTGAATTCCCACGTTTTTGTGGGGCCATATAGAGCATTTTTCAGCGGAACGCGATCGCCCACCTTCCAGCCAAATCGCTTTGCGAGCGTGGCACCCACGACGGCGCCCTGGCGGTCGTTGACAAAGGTGTTCCATTGATCGTCGGGCACCTTCATCTCCGTCATTACCTGCCGTTGATTTTCTACGTCAATGACGAACTGTGGGAAGAAGTTTTTTTCATCCTGATAAACGCCGCCGAACCAATTATTGTGCGTCACAGCTTTGACGCCTGGGATGCGAAGAATTTTTTCGTCGTAAGCGAGCGGAATGACCTGAATCAGACCCGCGCGGTTGATGACTACCAACCGGTCCGCGCCGGCGAGCTCGGTGCCGCGGCTGAAGGCGCCCTTGACCACTGCCAGGAACGTGAACAGGAACAGCGCAACGGCAAAAGAGCCGATGGTCAGAATCAGGCGGGCCTTCTTGCGAAAAAGATTGGCGAAGATCAGTCTGCTGTATTTCATGCCGCACCTCCGGCCATTACCGGCTGTTTGGATTTGCCTGCTTCAATCAGCACACCTTTCTCCAGGTGGAGTGTGGTGTGCGCTCGGGCGGCCACCACCGGGTCGTGCGTGACCATCAGGATCGTCTTGTTGTACTTGCCAACCAGCTCGTCGATGAGCGCCATCACTTCATCGGCGCTCTTGCGGTCCAGGTCACCGGTAGGCTCGTCGCAGAGAAGAAAAGTGGGATCGGAGACGATCGCGCGTGCAATCGTTACGCGCTGCTCCTGTCCGCCGGAAAGCTGCCGCGGATAATGGTTCATGCGATCGGCCAGATTGACGATGGCCAGGGCGGTTTCCACATGCTTGCGGCGCTCTGACTTGGAGAGTTTGGTCAATAACAGCGGAAGCTCGACATTCTGGAACGCCGTAAGTACGGGGATGAGGTTGTACATCTGAAAAATAAAGCCCACGTGCCGTGCGCGCCAGTGCGTGAGTTTGCTGGCGGACATATGCGTGATTTCGTCGCCGTCGACCGTAATGCTTCCGGCGGAAGGCACATCGAGACCGCCGAGAAGATTGAGCAGCGTGGTCTTTCCGGAGCCGCTGGGGCCCATGAAGGCCACGAAATCACCCTTGTCAGCATCCAGATTGAGGCCCTGCAACACCTGGATTTGTTCCCCGCCTCGCTTGTACGTCTTATTCAAGCCGCGTACTTTGATGAGACTTGAAGAACTACCGTTCCCATCCACTCGGATCATTCTTAGCTCCTATTGCCGTATTTCGACTTTGTCGCCGTCACGCAGATTCTCGGGCCCCTTGACAACCAACGAATCGCCAGGGAGCACACCTGCCAGGATCGCGACGTCCGTGCCACGATCCATCCCCAAGCTGATGGCGCGGCGCTCGACTTTTCCGTCGCGAACGAGAAACACGAACGAAGTGCCCGCGTCGGTCCGAATAGCCGTCTTCGGAACGTAAGCCTGGGCTCCAGGGCCTTTTGCCGGAGCTGCCTCCTGGGGCCCTTGGAAACTCACTTTCACCCCCATGTCCGGGAGGATGAAATTGTACTTTTCGAGATGCGGAATCGAAATGCGAACTTTTACCGTAGCCTTTTGGCGATCCGCCGTGGGGATCACTGTCCGAACTTTCGAAGGAATCTCCTTGTCGGGATAGGCATCGAGTATCGCCTTTACATCCT
>WNGM01006184.1_pt1 | contig 11786 bp, 16 predicted proteins | sample 5400571 | NCBI WGS metagenome assembly WNGM01 (sample SAMN13153378, study PRJNA577476) | soil metagenome | isolation source: 100 cm soil or saprolite under Garry oak tree replicate 2 | place: USA:California | collected 2016-06-15
CTTGAATTGCGCCATGACAATTTAAAGGCGACAAATACCAAGGACGCAGCTGAGCGCGTAAAGCCGGCGCCATTGAAGGGAGTCACCGTGGAGGGTGGCCATATTCATGCGACGCTGCGGCCGGCGTCATGGAACGTGGTTCACTTGTCCGCGAACTGACAGAGGACGGAGACTATCGGGCCGGCCAGATTCGGCCGGCCTGTACAGCAAGGATCTCAGGGATGCTCGACAGGAAACCGGAACCGAAGAAGCGGACAAAGTCCGACGGCACATCGGAACGAATGCTGTCCTCGTCAAAGGCAAAAAGCATTCGCAGCTTTCTCAACGTCAATCCCGAGCAGCAGTTCGAAGTTGTCCGGGGGCTCGCTTCCCCGGTTCGCGTGCGTATCCTGAAATTGCTGCGCCGCCGCGGGCCACTCAACATCAACCAGATCAGCGAAGCGCTTGGGATGCCGCAATCGACCATCGCGACCAATATCCAGATTCTGGAGGAATCGGATTTGATCGACACGGAGATCGGGCGCGCCCGCAAGGGCCAGCAAAAAATCTGCGCGGCGAGGTTCGACGAGATCGTGATCCGGCTCGATGGCGAAGAGACCAGCCGCGAGAAGGACATCATCGAAGTCGAAATGCCGCTCGGACTCTATACGAGCTACAACGTGTCGGCACCGTGCGGCCTTTGTTCGACCGAGGGAATCATGGGCGTGCTCGACGTGCCAGATCTGTTTCTCGATCCCTGCCGGGTCCAGGCCGCGCTGATATGGTTCGGCCGCGGCTACGTCGAATACAAGTTCCCCAACAATGCGAAAGTCCTGGGTGTCCCGGTCACGGCGCTTGAATTCGCACTTGAGCTATCCTCCGAAGTTCCGGGCACCAATGCCAACTGGCCCTCCGACATCAGTCTTTGGGTGAACGACGTCAAGGTCGGGACCTGGACGTCGCCGGGCGATTACGGCGATCGTCGCGGCGTTCATACCCCGCGGTGGTGGAAGCTCGAGGGTTCGCAGTACGGCGCTCTCACGCAGTGGCACATCTCGTCGAAGGGCACCTTTATGGGTGCGAAAAAGCTTTCATCGGTGACGCTGGCCCAGCTGCGGTTAGCCGAACATCACTCGATTCGTTTGCGGATCGGTATCGACGACAACGCCGCGCATCCCGGCGGCGTCAATATTTTCGGCCGGGGCTTTGGTAATCATAACCACGATATCCTGATGAGGCTGCACTTGAAATAAGTCGTGATGCCAGTGAGAAAAAGGAAAACCGGTTGCGCACGGATCGACCAGATGATCATCCGCAGCATGACCCCGGGAAATGCGAAAGATCTATCCGTGCGATCAGAAATTTCAAAAACCGTCTAGCATGACCGTAGATGTAGCGAACAGCTCCTCGCGATCGCGAAAAGCGCGGCTCAATTCCATTGGCCGCATTTCGAACGATCGTCTCGGGGGCGTACGGCACTTTATTTTTCCTTGTCGCCCAACGTTCTGCCGGTGGTCTTGTTGACAAGATGCACCCGGGCGCAGGCTGGGCAGGTTACGACCTCGTAGCTATCCGCTTGAACAGTTGGCGCTTCGTCAGGTAGCTCAACCCAACCTGAACGTTCAGTCCGGTTCGGGCACACCGAAAATCGAGCTTGGCGATTTTCTCATATTGATATGGCCGTCGCGAAGCCCATTGACCTGCCTCAAGGTTGTCTCATCCTAAAGGGCAATCGGGATCCGGATATCGATCAAGGCTTCAGTTCGGGAGCGCTTGTCGCATCAGGGGTTAGTCACACGCGAAATGGAACGAAGGTCATCGCTTGCGGTTGAATCGGCAGCAGGGAATGCCATCATGCAACGCAGCAAACATCCGCCGATCCGCAATAAAATCGACATGGCAGATCCGGCTCAGGTTCGTGCCTGGAACCGGCGGCTGGGAATATCCGCTGACTCGCTGAAGGCTGTCGTCGACAAAGTCGGTAATTCCGTCGCGGCCGTCACCAAGGAAGTTGAACTGCAGCGGGCGGGTCCCCGGGCCTCGCCGATACCTCCGGTCCAGAGTTCGCCGACCAAAGGCGAGCCGGCGCCAGCTTGAAAGCTCGCCTAGCGCCGGCGCGACACAGCCCTGAGCACGGCACGCTTGAAGTAATCCCTCGCAACCGCGTCCAGAGCGGTCGAGATCAATTCGTCGGATTCCACCACGCGTCCCCTTTTCTCGGCCTCGAGCCGATCGGCTTCCTGAATATAATCGATCGCAAGCTCGCGCAGGCGGCGGAATTCAACATCCTCCGGAACTGCGTAGACTGTCGCCAGCAAATCCCTGGCGCGATCGCGAGCGCGTTCGCTTTTGATGCCGGCCATGAGTGCCTCCTGTGCTATCCGTATTCCTTTCAATGAGTGCCGCTGTGCTATCAGTATTCCTTTGAATGAGTGGCGCGCAGCCGGTTTGGCCAAACATGACGCTGGTAGGGCTAAACATTTCAACTATGTCCGGTTCCGGACAAATGACTATATTTTTGGTATTTAATGGGTCTGTTGGGTTGACCGATATCGCGGAAGCGTACCGCCGATACATATCCATGGCGGCACAGGGCCCTATGCAGTGGCAGGGAGATGCCCATGAGCAATGTTGCCGAGGGTGGTAAGGGATCCATCCTGCATTGTTCCTTCTGTCGAAAGAGTCAGCATATCGTCCGGAAGCTCGTCGCCGGCCCTCAGGTCTTTATCTGCGATGAGTGCGTGGCATGCCTACCGACAAAGCCCTGCTCGCTGTGGGCCGGACATGGCTTCGCCTTGCAGAAGAGTCCGAGAAGGCAAACCGGCTGGCAGCCCAGGCAGAGCCAAGCGAGCCGTCAAAGCAGGCAGGGCGAAGCGAGCCGGCCGCGCCAGCTAAGCAAGACGAACCGGCACCGCCGGCTGAGCAAAGCCAGCCGGCGGCGCAGCCACCTCGACGCGATGCGGCGCAAATCCTCATCTCGTTGGCAAACTTGGCGTCTCCTCCAGAAGACAAACCGGATGCGGAAGCCAAACCTGACTAACGAGGCGCCGTGTTCCTGCCGCACGCTGTGGTATGGCCCTGCGGCCTAGCGCCTGCGCGCCACCGCTATGCCGAACAGGAATGCGACAAACAGGCTTGCGAGCGGCGCCTCGCGGGTAATGGCGCTGATGGTGGAGAGTGGCTTTCCCGGCTGGCGTGCGGTTGCGACCGCTTCGGTTAGCCTGTTGACCGCGGCCTGAAGGCCTGCGGAGACTTCCGTGATCGTGCGCGATACATCGGTTGCCGTATCGATGGCGCGTTCCGCCATGCCGGGTTGGAGCGTCGGTTCGGATATTTCGATGTTCACTTGCCGGTACTCTCTTATCGAGCTTGACCTCGGGATAGTGCGCGATGAGGCCGCCACCTTTGGCTATCCGCGCGCGCGCTCGTTTTGAACAGCGGGTCAACGACCTTTGGCTATCCGCGACAGGCACCGTATTGAACGGCGGGTGACGGCCTCACTCTGGAAAATGCGGGAATGAGAAGTTTGTTCCTCGGCTCTCGCTGATATCGCTACGCTTCATCTTTTTCTTTTTCCGGGCTTCGGCGCTATAGATGAAATAATTGATAGAGCCGCTTACGAACGGAGGAAGCACGATGACCGAGCCAACCGATGTCGATCGTGATGTTGTGGTAGCATCGCGCCGGCGTTTTCTGCGCGAGGGGGGCGCATTGATGGGCGGAGCCGTTCTGGCGGGCGGTCTCGCTGGCAGCGAAGCCCTGGCGGCCGCGGATGCAGCCAGTGCCAGCAACGTCCCTCCCAATGTTCCGGAGTGGATGAAAGCGCCGGGCGATCCCGTGGGGAGCCAACTCTATGGAACGCCGTCACCGTTCGAGAAAGGCGTTGTGCGCAACGTGCCGAAAAACGCGGCGCAATATCTTTCCGCGGCGAGCCGGACCCCGCTGCAGGATCTCGACGGCATCATCACACCGAACGGACTGTTCTACGAACGCCATCATGGCGGCATTCCGGCTATCGATCCGGCGCAGCACCGGCTCATGCTCCATGGCCTCGTCGATAAACCGCTGATCTTCACGATGGATGACATCAGGCGCTTCCCCACGGAATCCCGTATTCACTTTCTCGAATGCTCCGGCAATCCCGGCTACAAGAAACCCTATGGCAAGACGGCTTCCGATCTTGTCGGCCTCCTGAGTTGCGCTGAATGGACCGGGGTCAGCCTGAAACTCGTTTTGCAGGAAGCGGGGTTGCAGCAGGCGGCGAAATGGGTCGTCGCCGAGGGCGCCGATGCCGCGGCGCTGACCCGCAGCATTCCGATCGAAAAATGCCTCGAAGATGCGATGCTGGTCTACAGCCAGAACGGCGAGCGGCTGCGACCGCAGCAAGGTTATCCGCTGCGGCTGCTGCTGCCGGGCTTTGAAGGCAATATGAATGTGAAGTGGCTACGCCGTCTGCACGTCGCGGCGGAGCCGGCTTACTCGCGCGAGGAAACGTCCAAATATACCGACCTGATGCCTGACGGCTCGGCGCGCGAGTTCACGTTTTATATGGAGGCCAAATCCATCATCACGCGGCCGTCGGGCGGCCAGCGGCTGAGCGCCCCCGGGTTCCACGAGATCAGCGGCATCGCCTGGAGCGGCCACGGCAAAATCAAGCGCGTCGATGTCTCTGTCGATGCGGGCAAGAGCTGGCAGGAAGCGCAGCTGCAGGAACCGGTGCTGACGCGGGCGCTGACCCGCTTCAGGTTGCCGTGGCAGTGGGACGGCCGGCCTGCCGTGATCCAGAGCCGCGCAACGGATGAAACGGATTACGTGCAGCCGACACTGGCCGAACTTCTCGCGGTTCGTGGCGATAATTATTTCTACCACAACAACGCGATCTGGCCCTGGCGCATCGCCGCTGACGGTGAGGTGACCAATGCGAACGCGTGAGCTTTACATCGCAGCATTCGCGCTGCTTGCGCTGGCGGGCGCAAACCGCGCGCAGGCGCAAGGCGCCTATGGCATCGGACGCACCGCCACGCCGGCGGAGATCGCGGGCTGGAATATCGATATCGATCGCGACGGCCACAACCTTCCGCCCGGAAGCGGCAGCGTCAGTCACGGGCATGAGGTGTTCGATCAGCAATGTGCGTCCTGTCACGGCGCAAAGGGCGAGGGTGGGCTCGCAGATCGATTGGTGGGCGGGCAGGGCACCATCGCGACGCCGAAGCCGGTAAGGACCGTCGGCAGCTTCTGGCCCTACGCCCCGACGTTGTTCGACTACATCCGCCGCGCCATGCCGCAGAACGCGCCGCAGTCACTTGACAATAACGAAGTCTATGCGGTTTCCGCCTACATCCTCAATTTGAACGGACTGCTTCCCGCGGATGCGACGCTCGATGCCAAGACGCTTGGTGCGATCAAGATGCCGAACCGAAACATGTTTGTCAGCGATCCGCGTCCCGACGTCAAAAACCCGGCATGCATGACCGGTTGTTGAATGGCGTGTAAAAAAGGCCTGGCACGCCCTAGTTTCGCGCCTCCGCAGCCGGCGATCTTGCCGCCAGATTTTTGGGTCTGTGAATGCCGGTCGCTCTAGCGGATGCTGACAAACGCACCCCATATCGCGGCGAGAATAGCGCCGACCAAAACGTAGAATGGATTATCGCAAAACGTGCTGCCGTATCGGCACATTTCTACGCCCAAGGTGCCGATTTCATGATGGCTGGCGGCATAGAACAGACCCGACAGCACCACTAGCACTGCGGCCACGTAAAACATTAGACGTCCTCCATGTAGCGATGCATCGCCGCGCGTCGGCGAGGATCCAATAAATAACAGCGCATGTTCATCAACGGCAGCAGTTGTTTCCGTCCGACAGGTCTTCCAGAATCACGCAATCGCGCGCTGGCCCTCCGGCGCAGCGTTCGTTGCAGGCGGCGGCATAGCGAGAAAGACCCTCCTCCAATGCTCTCAACTCCGCAAGCTTCCCGCGCACGTAGGCCAGCTGCAACTCCGCGACGTCGCGGGCCTTGCTGCAGTCCTGTGCAGGATTATCAATCAGCGAAACCAGCTCGCGAATTTTCTCGATAGGGAGAGCGAAGTCCCGGCAGCGCCGGACGAAGGTAAGCCGTTTGAGATCGCTCTCATCGTAAAGGCGTTGCCCGCCTGGGCCGCGCTGCGCCTTCGGAAGCAAACCTATCTCTTCATAATAGCGCACCGTCGGAACGCTGCTTCCGGTGCGCTCGGCGAGCGCGCCAATGGTTAGCCTCGGCAAAGCTGGCAATTCCGCCCCCTCGAAAAAGTGACTTGAAGCTCAAGTTACTTGAGGGCGTAGGCCACAGGCAAGGCCCGCCACGGACAGTTGCACCGCCAAATCGGCTGACGACGCGATCTTTGCCGAGCTCCGATCCCTCACTTTGTCCCACGGATATCAGACCATGCATCTCAACCGAAGAACCCTTTTTGCATCCGCCATTCTCGCCGTTCTCATCTCGACGGCTTCGCGAGCAGCTAGTTTCTTGCCATTCGACAGCGTTCGATTTGACGAGGCGCGAAAGTCAGGAAAGCCCGTCGTTCTGCAGGTGACCGCCACCTGGTGCGGGCCCTGCCAGCGCCTGAGAAAAGTCGTTGGCGGACTGCTGGAGAATTCCGAGTTCAAGGACCTCGTGATCTTTGACGCGGACTTCGATGCCAACAAGGACGCGCTGGTCAAGCTCAACGCTCACACGGTGACAACCCTGGTGATCTATCGGGATAACGCCGAAATCCTGCGCAACTCCGGCGAAACGCGCCCCGATGCGGTCGAAGCCCTGCTCAGGAAGGCGATGTGAGAACAGCGATGGATTACGCCAACATACCGCTCGCCTTGTTCGCAGGATTGTTTTCAATTTTATCCCCCTGCGTCCTTCCTGTGGCGCCCATTGTTCTCGGCACTGCAGTGTCTGAACACAGGCTTGGACCGCTTGCGCTGGCCGCTGGACTTGCAACGTCCTTCACCGCCATCGGGCTATTTGTGGCGTCGATCGGCTATTCGATCGGACTGGACGGTGAGTTTTTCAAAGTGACTGGCGCTGTCCTGCTGGTCGCCGCCGGGTTTGCTCTCGCACTGCCGCGCCTGCAGATCCAGCTCGCACTCGCAGCCGCGCCGCTCGGCAACTGGACCGAACGAAAATTTGGAACCGTGGCAACGGGCGGATTGCGGGGCCAATTCGGCGTTGGCGTATTGCTCGGCGCGGTCTGGAGTCCATGCGTGGGGCCCACGCTGGGCGCTGCTTCCGTTCTCGCCGCTCAGGGCCGGAGCCTGGGCTTGGTTGCGCTCACCATGCTATCCTTTGGTGTTGGAAGCGCCATTCCGCTGATCGCGCTAGGGATGGTGTCTCGCGAGGCGACGATGCGCTGGCGCCATCGGCTGCTTTCGACAGGCAAGAACGGCAAGACTGCTCTGGGAGGCATCCTGATCGCCAGTGGCTTGCTGATCCTGTTTCATCTCGATCATGCGCTGGAGGCCTGGTTTGTCCGAGTTGCCCCGTCATTCCTCCTCGATTTGAGCGGACGGTACTAGAACGTCTTTCGAGCACGGTCACCTCCGGCTGACCGAACGAACCCGTCTCACGGATAACCGCGGTGCGGATCAAATCGGGTTTCGAACACGTCGCGATGTTTGAGACGACAAAGTTCAGCCAGCGCCACCTTCGTCCCCGGTGTTCACATCAACTACGCCGAGACGGTGCTGCCGATGCGCGACGGTCTGCCAAAGCTGAAGGACTTTCCGGCCGAATTTGGCGGTTCCGGCGAGGCAATCGCCGAGTAGGGACGAATTCCGACAGGAGGCGGCCGGCAACGTGGCGAATGCGATCGCCGCGACCGGCCGCCACGATGTTTCTCCCGTTTGTCAACAAAACGCGCCAAGCCCAGACGTTTTTCGCCACAATCGAGCACAACCATTGGGGGTATGAAAACGTTGGCAATTATCTCGATTCTGGCGCTGCTCACGATTTCCGGGGCGGCCTATACAGACCAACTGCTGACAAGCGGTCATCAGACCACGCAAAGGGTGAATTGAGGCCGGCTTTTGGAGCCGCTTCGCTGCCCAAAATTGCTTCGTCTAAGCCAGGGATTTTCCGGAACGAATGAAGGTGTGCGAGGCTCATCATGAATGCGTTACCGGTCGATAGGGCGCTGGCGATCTACGGGACGATTGCGGCCCGCGCGGAACTGAAGGGTACCCGTGGGCGCCTGTCGCGGCAGCTGCGGAAGGTCTTTCTTGATGGTGAGCATGATCCGCATCGCCTCACGGGCTCACTTATTTGCAGAGCCTCGATCGCGAACGGGACAGCTAACCGACGCCCCCCAAACGGCTGAGCCGGGCTGCCTCGCAACATGCCTGCCTAGCGGGCGGCTGGCGGTGTTCTGGCCCGAAGGCTCTGCCCCGCTTGCGTTCGGGCGGGCGTTGGTCCTTCGCCTCCTCGTCCGCCTGCAGCTTCAAAAGGACCATGCGCCTCTCCGCATCGGTAGCTTCGGCAAGCAGCCTTCGATAGAGCCGGATGTTCTCATCGTGGATGAACTTTTCCATTTTCCGACTCAGCGTTCAGGTCGCCGCAGGCGATACTTTCAGCTTTTCGCAAGAGGACGTCCATTTTCAGATATGGGACGATGAGAGCAGCCTATGCGGGAACGGACTTGGCATCTGTTCATTGTTGCTCACATTCAAAGCGGGCAGGTGAATTTAGCCACGCGTCCGGCGTCGAGCCCGGACCGGCAAGAAGTTCGCATGAATTGAACGGGACCCGCGCCAGCTATGGTGCGCCGGCCCGGTTGTCGCTTCGGATTGCAGATGACATGCCTGATACCCTGAGGGCGGCGTCGATCTTCATTTGGACGCGGCGTGCGGCCAATGCAGCCAGCCTTGTATTGGTTTTGCCGGTTCGGATGCTCTCGCCGATCTGGAATTGCCATTGCCAGATATCCGGTTCGACCGTGGCCGCGACGCTGTATGGGATGCCTTTGTGAACCATTAATCGCCCCTCCATCCAAGGTTGGGCAAGGACGATATTTCGCGTCGATGTTCAATCCCGGGTAACTACGGGACCCGCTAGGTGGGGCCAGAGCGACCGGAGGCACGCCGCACAGCCCTGGATACGATTGTCCGGATGCGTGGAAGGCGGCGTCTTCTGTTCGGGTCTGTTTGCGTCCTGCTTATTCGCCTCGTGACGGCCGATGATGCATCCAGCGACGGCGCCGACTTTGCCGTGAACTGGTTCCGTGAGAAGCGACATCCCGCAGGCCCGATCAGGTCATCCGCGGTCCCGGCGTCCGCCAGCGCCGATGCAGACAATCGCACCCGAATGTGCAACAACTTCCGCGCGGAAGAGTCTGATGGATGGGGCTCATTGAGGTCGTGATCGATTTGCAGGGGGCTGCCGAAATTCCTGCCGTTCACATCGATGAAGGTCGCCGCGACCTGCGGCTGGATGCGTGCCGCGGGCTGGCGCTATGGTTCATCTTCATCGATCACATCCCCGATAATGTGTTCGCCTGGCTTACGCTTCGCAACTATGGATTCAGCGACACCACCGAAGTGTTTGTATTCGTGTCCGGCTACACCTGCATGCTTGCCTATGGCGGTGCATTGCGAGAGCAGGGCTGGCCAACGACAGTGACGCGCGCGCTGCGGCGAGGCTGGGAAATCTATGCCGCGTTCCTGCTTCTGCTGATCGCCTATCTCGCGCTGATCTGGGCTGTCGGCGGCGACAGCCGCTATCTCGATGAAACCAATACGGCGTTCTTTTTCAGAGATCCCGGCGCGGCGATCGTCCACGCCGTGGTCTTGCAATATACGCCGGTCAACACCGACATATTGCCCACCTTCGTGCTGCTGCATCTGGCCTTTCCGGGCCTGCTGTGGCTGCTGACCCGCAGCGCCGTGGTCGCGCTGGCGGCATCGTTCCTGCTCTATCTCATGGTGCAGGTGTTCAGCTGGCACGTGCCGGCATGGCCGAGCGGCGAATTGTACTTCAATCCGCTGGCGTGGCAGGTGCTGTTCGTGTTCGGCGCCTGGTATGCAGACAAGGGCGCCGGCCGGCTACGGCCCGTCGTGCGGTCGCGCCCTGTGCTGGTGCTGGCGATGCTCTATCTCGCGTTCAGCCTTGCGATCGCGTTGAGCTGGCAGATCAAGGCGCTTGAGGGATTCATCCCCGAGGCGGTGTCAAAGCTGATTTACCCGATCTATAAAAGCCACCTTGCGCCGGTGCGTCTGTTGCATTTTCTTGCGCTGGCGGTCGTGGTTTCGCGCCTGACGCCGCCAGAGTGGCACGGCCTGATGAAGCCCTCGATAACCGCGATGATCCGTTGCGGTGAAAACTCACTGGCGATATATTGCTTCGGCGTTTTGCTGTCATTCATCGGCCACGTCGTCCTGATCAAATTCTCCGGTACCATCGCGATGCAGGCTGCGGTCAGCATCGCCGGGGTCGTACTCATGGTCATAGCAGCGACCCTGATGACCTGGGAAGCCAAGGTGGACCGCCGGGGGCCGAGGCTGTTCTAGGGGGAATCGTGCGGCTACATGGCGGGCTTGCCTCGTCGGGCAAATCACCTTCATATATTCAACGTTCCGAGTATAGCTTTTAAGCTGATCGGGTGGGTGGTCCATTGATATCATGCTGGTCCGGATCGCGCATCGATGCCGCGCAGCGCGATTCAAAAGCCACGCTTATTCGGCCGGCCTGTCGCGTGGCGCTTGCGGGGCTGCTGTCGTTGCATTTTTTCCGGCCTCGCGATGAGCAAGGACAAGGACGACAGCGACGACGAATCGGCCAAGCCGGCTTCGACGCTGCCAAACATCTATCTGGACCTGAGGACCAACTACGCGACCGTGCCCGCCAACGCGCTCTCGATCGGCTTCAGCAATCCATCCTTGTTCTCGGCGCTCACGACGCTGAGGATGCTCGCGAGCCTGACCGACCTGACCAATCTTACGACGCGTTCGACGCTGCCAACCCGGTCGTCGCCGTCAAGTCAGAGCGTCGGGATCGATGTCCCGCTGACGGTGGATCTCAACGATCACGTATCGGCATATGGCGGCTTCAGCGGCACCGCATCGCGGACCAGTATGTCCGACTGGTCGTCGTTCACGATCAGCAGCTGGAATGTTGGATTTCAGGCTGACCTTTATCAGCAAAATGGCGGGTCGATCCCGACGATTACACTACAGTCGACCGTCACGCGGTCGATCCCGGACGCTCCACTTGCCACGACCTCGCTCAATACCATCCTCGAGTTCGACTACGCCTTGAACGAGGATGAAACCAGGGGATTTCTGGCCGGCGTGCAGTACACCAGGGTCGCGGTCGACCTGGCACTCGCAAGGATCAACCCGAATATCGTCGGCTATGTCGGCGGCTATTATCAGTGGGACAACAACTGGAAGCTCTCGGGGCGCTTCGGCGTGCAATCATTCGGCGGCGCGCAGCTTCTCAACCTGACGCCGTTTCAGCCTTTTACCCAACCGATCGTCAGGATCGATCTCGACCGGATGGACGATAACGACAATCGCGTGTTCGGCGTGACGGCCCAGATCGCGTGGGTGCCGAAGTCATCCTACCAGTTGACCTTCAGAACACCGCTTTGCGCGGTCAGGAATTAACGACACAAGAAATTTGACACGTCGGGCAAATCACTGGCATATCTTCAACATCGCAAGAATTAAGCCCGCGCCGGGAAACCGGTCGCGGGCTTTTTGAATCGGACGGCGGCGCTAGAGCATGATCCGGAAAAGCATGCCCTCGGGCCACGACCCGATGGGTGGGTACCGGTTTTCCCTC
>WNGM01015065.1_pt1 | contig 11786 bp, 9 predicted proteins | sample 5400571 | NCBI WGS metagenome assembly WNGM01 (sample SAMN13153378, study PRJNA577476) | soil metagenome | isolation source: 100 cm soil or saprolite under Garry oak tree replicate 2 | place: USA:California | collected 2016-06-15
ATGACCGATAAGCAGATTCATGACCAGGTGTTTACCTTTATTGCAGCCGGGCATGAAACTGCCCGCAATACCATGAGCTGGACGTTTTATTTGCTTTCGCAGTATCCACACGTGCTTGAAAAGCTACTTGCTGAGTTACATACCATGCTTCAAGGCCGTTCTCCCAGTGCGGACGATCTGCCAAATTTGCCCTACCTCGAATGGGTTATCAATGAATCATGGCGCGTCTATCCTCCCGCGTGGACACTCATACGCAGGGCTGTTGACGCCTTTGATCTGGATGGTTATCACTTCCCGGCTGGCACTATTGCTGTTTTTAGTCAATGGGTTCTGCACCATCTCCAAGATATCTGGGGTGATCCAGATGTGTTCCGCCCTGAGCGTTGGGACCCGATCAATGGGCAGCAGGTGCCACAATGGGCCTACTTCCCCTTTGGCGGTGGCCCGCTTATCTGCATAGGTATGCCTTTTGCAGAACTTGAGACACGTCTACTGCTTGCCACCATCCTCCAGCATTATACGCCACGGCTTGTGCCCGGCTTCGCAGTTATTCCTCAACCACGTGTGACATTGCGCCCCAAATATGGCATGCACATGATTTTGGAGACAACCCCTGCTGAAGTTCCGACACAAGTAAGGTAAAAGATGTCCGGTATAAAGAAGTACATGTACCCTCATAAAAACTGAACCCAAAAATCCAGAAAGCGAGGATAGGTATGAGTGGTATTACTCGTTATGTTACAATTCTGATAGGGGTCAGCATATCCAATCCTGCTTTCTGTACGCTAAGCGTTTTGTCAAGCGGCGAAGGTCAGAGGCTCTACATCCTTTAGGGGGAAAGGGGTGAGGATCCATTCAGCGATTTCCTCCATCAGGATACGAAGGCGCAGGATGAAGCGAATGTGCAATTTAGCTTTTGTTCCAATACCATTTAGCACCAAGCGCTGATCCTGCTAGCGCAGATGCCAGCCCTACGAGGAGAGTAAGAGGCAGGTTCCATAGCAAAGTCGGCCAGGTAGTATCAATGAGCAGCGCTTGGGAGACATCTGGAGGGAAAGCAAGTCCTGGCACAAGCAAATACAGAAGCCGGGCGATGCCTGTGGGGACAAAGACTGCCATTATAGCCATCAGAAGGCCAATCAGCCATGCATTTTGAAGCGCACTCATCGCTCTTTTCTTACGATTTTGCCATGAGAATACTCCGTCGATAAGCAGCGCACAGAGTAGAAAATAGATTGGCAGTGCCATGAATACGACATTTATAACTGGCTCCTGGCCGTAGCGAAAGGGAATATGCCAGAAGGTGGATGAAGTATGCAGCGCCCACCAGACAAAGATTTGCAACAGAGGAGCTATCCCCCAGACAAATAAAGCTACCAGTGAGGCGGAGCCAACTTTACGCGTCAGTTGCACGGCTCCGCTCAAGCAGAAAGCAGCCGGAAAGGCAAGCGCTGCCGGATAGGTTATTACAGGCACGGAGTTGAGCAATACCGGTTTGAAGGCGGTCAGGCCGATAAATGAGAGTTCGATGAGTACAGCAAAGAAGAAAAGAGCCATCCACTCGGGAGCGTTTAGACCTAACCAACGGCGGGGAACATGCTCCGATGTACTCGCTATGGCGGCCTCAGAGGCAAAGACGTAAATGAGGCCTACCCCGGCGAAAATACTGCCCGTCAGTCCCATTAGGTGAAAAGGCGACCACAATGTAACATCGATGCCATATAATGTATGCCAGTAGTTATCCAATGGAGCAGCGATCAAATCGATCAGCGTGCCAAACCCCACCATGACAAAGCCTGTAGGCGCCGCGAAAACCCGCAATACCTGTATTGTTGAGCTGGCATCGACCCCTGGTTTCCTCTGGTAATAGCGGACGGTCTCAATAAGTACTAGCGTAAGCGCTACCAGGCCGGTTAGCCCTATACCGGTATAGCTCATGATATGAGGAGGAATCAAAAACTGATTACGCCCCAGGTAATCGTGCCAACTTCGATCCCAGGCCAGACCAAACTCCGCCTGGAAGAGAAAGTAGAGCATCAAAAGAGCGCCTCTTCTCCGTAATCTCCGCTCAGGAAGATCAGGCTGCGGGTTCATTCAACTTTGTCCTCTTTCGAAACATATACAATTTGAAGCACATCATTATATATTCCAGTTATCATATTATATATTCCAGTTATCATCAGGAGAGCGAGCAAAATCCGCAAAATATGCGTAATCTCACCCATGTTTTCTTTGACGCGCGGGTGTATACTTTGCTCTATAATATGATTGAGGTTGTTTCGTCGGCAGACCGTGCATACGGAGAAAGCAAAAGAAGAGAGGTGTTATTGTGAAACGCTCTTTTCCCTGGTGGTTGCGGATCGCCTTTTTTTTCATAGCACTCCAGGCGTTTGATTTCATTCTAACCCTGTTCCGGCCCGATCTGATCCTCTCGCTGGAACCCTGGCCGGCGACTCCGTTAAACGCTCGTTTTATCTCCTCGCTATACCTGACGACTGGCATTGGTGTGTTGCTCTGTAGCCTGGGGCGGAATTTTCTTCAGATACGCATTGTGCTCATCGGCACTTGCGTTGCGACCAGTGTTATTTTCATACTCACGCTCTACCGCTTGTATTTCTATCCGGGCGAAGTCCCTAAACTCCCGGTTACGTGGTTGGTGATCTACGCACTAGACCCGGTACTTATGGCCCTGGGCGTCTGGTATTTTCGAGGGGAGAAGCCACTACAGGCGCCACCACCACGAGCCAGCAACCCACTCTCCTGGTTGTGGATAGCGCAAACCATCATCCTAGGGGTCGTGGGGGCGCTAATGCTCCTGCTTCCTAGTGCGGTCGTGCCTGTATGGCCGTGGAAGGTGACTGTGCCACTTATCCAGTTATATGGTGCGTTTTTCCTCGGCCTTGCCCTCATGGCAGGACTCTCGATTTCTGAGTGGCGCTGGGAGGGAGTACGCGTGCCAGTCATCATGCTCATGAGCCTGGGTATCACCGTCGTTTTGATCTCCTTACTGCACCTCGACAAGTTCAAATCTCCGCTGGCCCTCCTGATCTGGTTCGTGTTGTTTGCTGCCGAGGCGCTCATCTTTGGTGGGCTGCTGATAGCCCGGTGGGTGCATCCTGTCGTGAAAGGAGTGCAGTCATGAAACAACACATCTCCTGGCATAGCTCATCTAGCATGGACCGCATCTTGTCGGTTTATCTCTGGATTCTCATGGTCGGACTGTTCTTGCAAGGAAGCGGTTCTCTTGCGTTGAGACTTTCAAGTGGGCTTGAGGCTATCACTCCACCGCTGCTGGCAGGGATTCTCCTTGCGCACATAGCTCACGCCATCCTGCATATTGTCTGGGGATTGATTGGGATAATCGTGCTTGCCACATCCCGCTCCGCGCGAGCAAGATTATGGCTCGGACTGGTCTTCGGCATATTCTATACCCTGCTTGCCATTGTGGGAACCCTGGACAGCCATATCTTTGAGTTGCACCTAGCACCCTCTGAAAACGCATTTCACTGGATCGTTGGCCCTTTGACGCTTGGCCTGAGCCTACTGGCGTGGTATACCAAATCACATAGCTCGCGAACTCAGGCAAAACTTTCATCTTCCCGTTCAAATGTGGTATAAAACGGAGCATCTCGATGAGTTGGAGGAGTCAAATGCTCAGTCGCACATCCGGGGGGGGATTCATACTACCCTCTAATATGTTTTACAAAATTGTGTTGTTGATCGTCGTGATATTACCCTTCCTGGGGACGCTCTGTCAAGTTTCTCTTGCTGGTCTTTGGCACAATGGCTATTCAAGGGCCACCAATCGACTGGGCAGCTATTCATATCAAGCATCATGCCCAGGCCGATCGGGAGGGTGACCCCCATAGCCCGCTCGATGGATTCTTTCACGCTCATATGGGCTGGTTTTTTGGTAATGTTGACGCAGATCCTGCAATCTACTGCCCTCATCTGTCCAAAGACCCGGTCGTCGCCTTTGTCAGCCGCACAGTGTGGGTCTGGTCACTGTTGTCACTCTTTATCCCCTTGCTGCTTGGTGGCTGGACGGGTCTACTGTGGGGCGGCCTGGTACGGATGTTTCTCTCCAATCATGCGGCCTGGAGTGTCAACTCGGTTTGTCACACATTTGGCAGGCGAAATTTCCAGACGAATGATCGAAGCCGCAACCAGTGTGTCGTGGCACTGCTAGGTCTGGGTGAAGGCTGGCACAACAATCACCATGCGTTTCCACGCTCTGCCTTCCACGGCCTGTACTGGTGGCAGGTGGATATCTCAGGCTACGTCATCTGGCTATTAGAACGGCTAAGACTCATCCACAATGTGCAGCGCATCTCACCAGAACTACTGGAGCGCCGCATGTATAGGCAGAGATGAAGTCGTTTTCTCTGTGTGAATGGGTTCAGTTCAATTTTAGGAAACGAAATGTCATGCATCAATGAAGGAGACCACATGAGTGAGGCAAATGATTACCCTCTTTCCCCAGTCACCGAAATAGTAACCGCCCCAAGCATTCGGACCGCGCAGAAAGATGGCGCATATAACTGGCAAGCGCGAGAGTTCCAGGCAGGTGATGCTATTGATGCCCTCGCAAGGTACTATATTAATCATTGGAATGCAAAAGCACTGCCTACAGCTTTAAGAGAGAGAAGACTGGCTATTTCGGACTATCGTCATTTTATCACAACAATGTATCCACTGGTCGTGGGTTTCAATGGCGGACTCATTCAAAGTATCAAGAAGATTAAGGAACTGCAACACTCAGTCCGAGCCAGAGAACTCGTTCGGGAAATGCTCCAAATTGATCATGTACGCAACTCAAATCAAGTCAAGCAATTGGCTGCTGAACTACGAATAGTTGCTCGAGATGAGCGGCTGGCTACACTCAGAGCGTTAGCAGGGCAACTCAAAGAAGAACAAGAGCATAATGATTTATATCGCAAAATGCTCGAGGTACAAGGTATCGACCACGAAGCCTATTATACAGCATTCGAGATCTACCTCTACGGCATACCAGTCGGAGAGCGAGATCACCTGACCCATGAAGTCCTTACTGCTTTACGGGATGCTCATACTCCTGATGCCTTTCCCGATACTGCTTTCTCTCAGCCTGTTCTGGCCATTTGTCACTATCTAATGCGAGCTGCTACTGACCTGCAAGTAACGTTCTTCGGATATCTTGCCATACAAAGTGGTATCGAGTTTGCGCTTGTGAAAGCTATCTCTGAATCAGTCTTTCCAGGGGTCGCGGGAACTTCTGAACAGCCACAACTGAATCCGGAATTAGTACCAGATGCCGGCACCACAGAAGATGGTACTGTTCCACTGTCTATCAAATGGTTTGATGAGCATGCTGATTATGGCCAGGGAGGCAGAACTGAGCTGCAACATGTCAAGCACGGACGTGAACTCCTGAACCGCAACGTAACGGACGAAACTGATCTTCGAGAGGCTCTGCGCAGAGTCGACGATGCTCTACTGCTCTGGTCTGCCGTTAGCTAGTTTGTCGAATGGAGCACACACGTATGAGTCTCAGGCAACCACAGCGGACCAGAAATGCAGGCCGACATGCGGTGGTAATTGGAGCGAGTATGGCCGGGCTACTTGCTGGTCGAGTGCTTTCAGAGCATTTTGAGCAGGTGACGATTATCGAGCGTGATCGGATTTCCAGAGATACGGAGGCACGCAAAGGAGTTCCCCAGGCACGGCATGTGCATGTTTTATTAAAGAAGGGTGCATCTCTGCTGACGGAATTCTTCCCGGACCTCTCTTCAACCCTCGTTCTGAGTGGGGCCCCCTATGTAGATTCCATCGACGATGTGCGTTGGTATCACTATGGTGTCTGGAAAGCGCGCTTTCCAAGCGAGATTAGAGGTTACAGCCAAAGCAGACCTCTACTCGAAAAAAGTGTGCGAGATTGCGTTTCCGCCAGAGCCAATATACACTTCATCGACGCATGTGATGTTACCGGGCTGCTTGCAAGTAGTGACCATACACGTGTGATAGGAGTGCAACTCCTGTACCGGAGCGCAGACCACCACGAGGAAGAACTTCTTGCAGATTTCGTCGTTGACGCCAGTGGGCGCGGTTCAAAAGCTCCCCAATGGTTGATGTCCCTGGGATATGACCAGGTGAGAGAAACCACCGTCAAGGTGGATATCGGATACGCTTCCCGCATCTATCGTCATCCCAACCAGACACTGGACTGGAAGGAGGATACGTGGTTCCTATCGAAAACGACTGTTGGATTGTGACACTGGTCGGCTGGTTGCGAGACTACCCACCTAGTAACGAAACAGGGTTTCTCGACTATGCACAAAGCTTGCCAGTGGCCAACCTCTATGAGGCAATCAAGGACGCAGAGCCTGTTACACCCATTTTTATCCACAAGTTTCCTGCGAATCAGCGACGTCACTACGAGTTGATGTCTCGCTTTCCTGAGGGCCTGGTGATCCTTGGTGATGCAGCCTGCAGTTTTAATCCCATTTACGGACAGGGAATGACAACCGCGGCATTGGAGGCGAGTACACTCAATGACTGTTTGTGTCAACGACGACGCAATGTAGGTGAGGGCAATCCAATTCGTCTCACTCAACACTGCCAGCGAGCGATTGCCAAAGTGGTGAAGGTACCCTGGTTGCTGGCAACGAGCGAGGATTTTCACTACCCGGAAACAATAGGGAAACGACCCAAAGGTATGCGCCTGCTCAACTGGTACATAGGCAAAGTACATGCGTTAGTCGGTTCTTATCCACTGGCAACCCTACGCTTTTATGAGGTCCTGCACATGCTCAAGCCACCTATGACGCTATTTGAGCCTGGCATACTTTTCGCGGTATTCTTCAAAAGACGTTTTATGCTGCATAGTCATGAACTTGACATGAATCCACATCACTCGCTCCAACGGCATCATGTGAGAGTGCTGGAGCGACTGAAGCATTGAAATACTGTATCAGAAAGAGGTAACTAAGGATGGGACTCATTGTGCAAAATGTCAACGTCTACCTAGTAGACAGAGGCTCAGGCCAACCCGTCTTGTTTCTACACGGCGTCCCTGACACAGCAGAGATATGGTCTGATGTAATTACTCGTTTGAGTACTGGCTATCGCTGCCTGGCTCCTGACTTACCTGGCTTCGGCAGATCAACCGCACCACCCAAATTCGATTGCTCTCTGCAAAATCGAGCAGAGTTCATCAATGAGTTGGTGGAAATCATCGGCATTGATATTCCGCTCAATCTAGTCGTTCACGATCACGGTGGTCCTTATGGGTTAGCCTGGGTTGTGAAGTATCCGGAGAAGGTCAATCGGATCGTAATCATGAACACACTGTTCCAGTCCGATTATCGTTGGCATATCTGGGCACGTATCTGGCGTACTCCTGTGGTGGGGGAACTGAGTATGCTAGCAATGAACTGGCCGTTGTTTTATTGGGAATTACGGCGAGGCTCTCGGAAACTGACGAGCGAACAAATTCGTCACATTTATTCGTTCAAGAGTCCTATGATGAAGCAGATGATTCTTCGTCTTTATAGAGCAACCGATCCCAGGGTGTTCGCTTCGTGGGAGAATGCCCTCCTCAAGTTGACAGCTAGCATACCAACCCTCGTTCTATGGGGAGACCATGACCCCTATATCGCAAAACATTTTGCCGAGCGATTTGGTTCAAAGGCAGTTCAGCATTTCCCCGACTGTGGTCACTGGCTTCCTAACGAGGCCGCTGACGAGATATCAAAATGTCTGGAAGAATTTTTCAGAGAGTAAAACACATCGTTGCCCTGTTTGGGCACAGCCTCACATCTGCTACCACAATTTGCAGCCCTTTTTGCGATCCAGGTGGCATGTCTGTATCACCTGCTCTCGCGAGTGGCATCTGCGATCTAAATCCCCTCGAAGCCGCGCGCCAGAGCCAGCCAGCGCTCTACTGGGATGGCGGTTTCGCTGCCTGAAAAAGATCTGTGGGCAGCCGCTCCTGGAAAATAGCTTCCATGCGCCATTGCACAGCCTGTTTGGTCGTCGGATGCGTGAGGATATAGAACGTTTCCTGGCGGATGGCATCGAAGACCATCTCCGCTACCTGGGAGGGTGGGAGTCCATTCTGTGCCAACTGGCGCATAACCTGTATCACCATCTCTGCCATAGCTGCCGTCTCAGGACTCGTGTGCTGCTCCTGGGGCGCATTCTGTAAGGCCTGCGGACGATTCCGCTCCGCATCTATGATGCGCGTGTTCACCCATTCAGGGCACAGGACCGAGGCCTTGAGCTTCGTTCCACGCGCTGCCAGTTCGAGGGCCAACGTCTCGGAGAGCGTGACGACCCCATGCTTACTCACCTTGTATATGCCCAGGCCTGAACTCGCTACCAGGCCAGCGGAGGAGGCCGTGTTGACAATATGGCCCTCGCTGTCTTGTGCCAGCATACGGGGCACAAAAAAGTGCATGCCATGAATGACCCCCCACAGATTGACCCCCAACACCCACTGCCAGTCAGCCAGGCTGCTCTCCCAGACGGTCGTGCCGGCAGCGACCCCGGCGTTATTGAACAGCAGATGCACAGCACCATAGGTCTCGAATGTGATCTTCGCCAATGCCTCGACCTCGTCGGCCTGGGACACATCGGTGCGCACAGCCAATACCTGGGCACCGCTAGCCTGGAGTTCTGCCTCAGCCTGCTTGAGGGCGCTCTCCTCGACATCGGCCAGCACGACCTTCATCCCCAATGCCGCACTCTTTCCGGCCAGCGCGCGTCCAATGCCGCTGGCCGCTCCGGTGACAACGGCCACTTTCCCCTGGAAATCCTTCATGTTGCACCTCTCCTTTCTCACAGGAAGCTATACCTTCCTTCTACTTAACGAGTAGACAGCGGTGTGCAAAATTCTTGAGCCGGAGAGGCTGTGACTTGCATCACCACTGGGGACTCATGCTCTATCTCTACTAAAAGATACCTCATTTCAGCTTTGGTGAACAAGTAGTCGTCAGATGAAACCTTGAGCGATAGCCCGAAAGAAGAAACACATTCTGGCTGTATGAAGAAAAAAGTTTCCTTACATAGGTATCAAGCTGGTGAAACTATTCTGCCGCGCTGACAATGTATCATGCTGTTATGCTTCGCGACTGTGAGCAAGCACGCTCTTTCTTCGCGTACAATAGTGCGTGCCCTTCTCTTTATAGAGAGTTAGGTCGGGGAGGTCAGTGATGCAACACGTTGGAGCGGGGACGCGAAACGGGCGTAAAAGAGTGTGAAAAGAGACTTGAAGTTACTGGATCATATCTGCTCTCTCCGCCTGCGAGCGCATCGTGATAGACATAGTATCTCACTTTTTGATAGCTAAACTGACAGCAATCCCGATGAAAAGTAGCGATGACACGCGAACAGGGACACATTGCCCGATCAGCCATACAAGGGCCGCGAGGCTGTGAAAGGAGCAGCGGCGGACAGCAAAAAACGCCCAAAAAGGCGCGCGCTCGAATTTGAAATACCAGCGGGCAAAAAGTACTGTTTTTGAGTTTCATGATGTGTTAGAGGATAGGGTCGAATTGGCAAAGCTCGATCAATGCCGATTTAAATCCCGTTTCTCGCTATGTAACAGAAATACTAATAGCTGACAAGGTGTATGTGACAACAGCTACGATCAAGGCCGTTATACTGCTTTTGAATCTATAGAAACTGGGGGCAGTAAGAGGCATGGAAGGTCATCATCAATGCCGTCAAGCGCCTTGAGGCCGAAGCTCCTTTCCTACGCTTGAATGGTGAATAATCAGAGGAGTTGGTCGGTGAATTGGACGTGCATCATCAAATTACCCAAAGATGAGAAGATCCTATATCCTAATTGAAGGGGTAATTCGCTTCATACTTCTGTCAGGCTCTATCTTCTGAGCACAGTTTTCTGTAGTTATGCGGAGTTTAAGTCTGCGGCGAATAATGTTTCATTTTGGGGATGAGCCGGAAAAATTAACGCTCAATCTTGCTTGTCTTCAGAAGGTCTATTCTCGCAAAAGCTTCGGCTGGAGCCTGTTTCGGGGTATGATTGCGCAACTGCCGCTTCAAGCTCTGGAGATGGCATAGACCCAACGCGACTGTCTCAGGTGGATTAGATCATCATTCACAACCAAGGAAGACAGTACTGCAAAGAGATATACAAAGAGCGGTTGCTTGGTATCGGTGCCTATCTCAGCTTGTCGACACTTGGGCAGCCAAGCTTACGAATGTTTCCAGAGGGTGTGTACATTGCAAAACGTCTCCACTCCTATTTGGACTAAGAGCCTTCTAATGACTTTGAGTTGATATACGGAATACGTGCATGTCTTGGTGGTATGGATTTTTTGGGGGCACTCCAGTTCACCTCACGCAGGAATCTTGTGTGCCGATTCTCCTCATCACTTCTACGGAACCAGACGTGCCTTGGGAGCTATGGTAATCCTCAATGGGCAGTGAGGCGTTGATGAAGGTTCCTGGCGGAAGACTGTTGGTGACATTTGCTGTCAGATTGCTGTCAAATAAGAAATACCCCCAACACAAATACGCTCAAGTGCTTCTACAAGGGACTTGAGCTATTTGGGGGACCGAGTATTTTATTCGGCACTGCCGAAGGGGGGACTCGAACCCCCATGCCCTTTCGAGCACAACGCCCTGAACGTTGCGTGTCTACCGATTTCACCACTTCGGCTCGAGGCCTATGATACTGTATCTTGTGAGGTGTGTCAATATCTTTCTCGCATGGTTATACACTCTTGTAGAGATGCGTGTTATAATTACAGTGACTTCCTGAATATCCTTGAGTCCGGGTCTTTTTATGCTTGAAGCACTGAAATAAGAGTAAGGATAGTGGCAGGTGCTTGAGCACGATATTGGACCTGTTTTTGTGATATATGAAAGAGGAGCCGGATAGTTACTATGCAAATACAATCCTCACCACCCATGCGTGCTGCAATCGATATTGGCAGCAATACTATCCATCTCGTCGTTGCTCGCTGTACACCATATGACCTGGATATTGTTGAAGACCAGCAGGAATTGGTGCGTATTGGCGAGAGTGTCACTGCTACAGGTGAAATCTCGCAAGAGAAGGCCAAAGCAGCTATCGCTACACTCAAACGCTACAAAGCGCTGGCGAGGGAACATAATGCAAGTCCCATACTTGTTGTGGCTACCGAAGCAATTCGTCAGGCTAGTAACAGCGCTGCTTTTCTAGAACAGGTGTTGAGCAAGACTAAACTTACCGTGCAACTGATCAGTGGAACGGCCGAAGCTGCGCTCACTTTTTTTGGCTCAACGTACGAGGTTTATAAAGATCCCCATCCTCCAGCGCAAATTGGGGTGATGGATCTTGGAGGAGGAAGCCTGGAATTGGTGACTGCAAGAAATATGCATATCACCTGGAGATCTTCTCTACCAGTTGGATCTGGTTGGCTTCATGATCGTTATCTTTCTTCGGATCCTCCTACCTATGATGAAGTAACAATTGCGGAAGCCTTTTTGCGGACGTACTTTCGGGGCTTGCAATTGAAACATCACCCGCCTGTACTCATTGTTACAGGCGGTAGCGCAAATTCGCTCTTATTTCTTGCGCGTAATGCATTCAATTTGGAAATGAACCATACTCAACTTACACAGCAAGACTTGATACGTTGTCAGGGTCTGCTGATGTCACTACCAGCAGAAGAGATTGCTCAACGTTTCGAGCAACCACTTGCGCGAGCGCGTATTTTATTAGCAGGAGCGTTAATTATTCAGTCGGTGATGACACGACTACGCATTAACGAAATTCATGTAAGCTCGCATGGCATTCG
>WNGM01006623.1_pt1 | contig 11784 bp, 10 predicted proteins | sample 5400571 | NCBI WGS metagenome assembly WNGM01 (sample SAMN13153378, study PRJNA577476) | soil metagenome | isolation source: 100 cm soil or saprolite under Garry oak tree replicate 2 | place: USA:California | collected 2016-06-15
CGGTTTCATTGGTAACGGTGGTCCGAGCAATTCCCGTGTCCGTCTGCGTCGCCTTGATCTCCACGCCCGGCAGCACAGCGCCGCTTTGATCCCTCACGGTGCCGCTGATCTGGGCCGTCGCCTGTGCCCAGGCGACGCCGGTGGAAATAACACAAACCAACGCCACAGCGCATAACGCGATGGTAACCGACTTCATAGATCCTCCTCCCCCGACCAATCGTCAATTCCCAATTCTCAATTCTCATCCGAATGGATGACAATACGCTTCATATCCCCATTTGAGCCGCGGTCCAACATCACAAATCTAAGCCGCGAATTGCGCGAATGACGCGAATGGGCGACAGCCATTGTTTCGGTCGGCAACGTCCGGAAGATGTCTGCGGCCCATTCGCGTCATTCGCGCAATTCGTGGCTACATGCTTTCCGTCTCCTCATTTCACCGAGCAGGGAAGAGGAGTCCATTTCGAACCATCGGGCTCCTTCTTGAAGTGATAGGTGACAATCCAGGGTTCCTTCAAGTACTGCGGATCTTCGGCCATCATTGAGAAGTTGAGCCACACATCACCGTTGGGTTCTTTCGTGATTCGGTAATGTTCGGTCAGTGTGGTGTCTCCGCTGTAGGGCATGCCATTCTTCCAGTAATATCCCGGACGCAAATTTTTCGTAACGACTTTGAGATTACCTCCTCGGGCCCAGTCGCCACGTCCGCCGATGATGATCCATTCCGCTACAGAGTTTCCCTGCAAGGATGGTCCGGGGGGTTGAGTCTGCAATACGACGGGTCCACCTTGAGCCTGGGGCCTCGCAAAACGAAACAGCCGCGTCTGCATTCCGGCATCGGTATCGACTCGCAGCGTGTAATCATCTTCCCAGGTGATGTGCAGGCGCCCAGGCAGCCGCATCACGCCACCTGCTCCATAACCCTTGCATTGGTTGCCTTCAGCCAGGTCCTTCGCTGGGTCCCAGCTTTTACCGATTCGATTGCCTTCGGGGTTATAGGGAATATTTCCATCACCGCCAAATGGGAGGCCTTCAACGTTTGTGCCGGAACCGAAGTCGCCCTTGGGCGGAGTCAGCATGCGAACGTGCCAGTCTTCCGTGATTATGGACACCCAGTAGCCTGCCATGTCGAATGGGGCAGCTTCTTTCGGAACGGGCGGAGGTCCACCGCGTCTTTGACCCCCTTGAGCAAACGTGATAGCCGGCAGGGTGAGCAGGAGTATCGTGATCGTGACGGCACACAGCGGCGCGTGAGCGTGTGAAATTCTCGGATTCATTCTTCCTCCAGCTATTTACTCTGGCCCAGGCTGCGATACACCGCCTCGACGAACTTCGCTGTTGTGCCAGGCTGCCTGCCAAACAGGGGATCGTAGTCCATGGTTGGTTTGGCCGCTTTCACTTGCTCCAACGTCATATTTTTTTGGACCATGTCACGAATACGATCGCGAACGATGATGAGCATGTCCCGGTAATATCCGGCGTCCGCAACGTCGCAGATGTGTCCACGACCGGGAATGATCATCGTGCCGCCTTGCCCCATGTATTCGGGATAGGCGAGATCGGTGATGCGGATCAAAGCGTCGATCACACCCTGGATTGTGCCCCCCCGTTCCACGTCGATCACGGGATAGCTGTCGCTGTTAAAGACATCACCAGTCACGATCACATCCGAGCCGCGAAAATAAACCATGCTGTCGCCATCCGAATGCGCGTTAGGTAAGTGAATAACCTCAACGCCTTCGCCATTGACGAACCTGTGGAGTCTGTATCTGTCCGCGAAGTATGTGTTGATCGGCAGCGCACGGGCCGGAATAGTGCCGGGCTTGGCGTCGTTCAAAGCGAGCATGCCCTGCAGCACATTTTCATGCGCGATGATGACTTCGCTGCCCGATTGATCCGCTCCTTCAATACCGATCGGATGGAACATGCTCGAGCCGGCGACTTTGTCGTTGCCGCCCGTGTGATCGGACTCAATGCTGGTATTGATGATCATGCGAATGGCTGCCGGCGCGACCGTATGCGTACTCTGCCACGTGCTGGCGAAATAAGAGGCTGTACTGGATCTCATCAACGGGATGTTCGGACGCTCGGCAACTTGCTGGATCGCGGCAAGAACTTTGTCCGTCATTTGCGGGACGCCCGAGTCCACCATCACCACGCCGTCTCCGCCAGCGGACAGAGCGATATTACTGCCTGCACCTCCCATCAGGTAGACGTTGCCCTGCACATGCAACAACTCCACCTGCTGGGACTCCCACTTCGGTTCGCGCCTCGGCTGTGCGTCAGCAAGCTCGGCTATGCGCGTTGAGGCATCCTTGTACTCCGGCTTGAGTGTGAACTGGGCGGCCGGCGGCGATAATCCCTTCACTTTCGCCTGATACTCGGGATACATCGTCTCTGCACCTCCCCGCACTCCGTCGAGGGGTACCTGGTATTTGAAAGGGACTTCCGTGAGATACGGGTTGGTTCCCGGCAGATAATGCGGCACGTAATCTTTGACGCGGTCCGGCCTGTAGTCCTCCAGTTGCGGTGAGCAGGGATACACCGGCACCTGGCCGGTCGGGTTCCTGACAAACGTCACGCTTCGAATCAAAGGCGCAGTCAGATAGTCCGGATCCTCCACAATTAGAATCCACGTTATGTACGGTTCGTCCAGAGATACGTGTTCGGTGACAGTGCGGCGAAAGCTGCCTTGCACACCGTTGCGCCGGATGAAACTCTCTTTGAGGTGGGTCGAGAAGATGGTCAGCGTATCTCCATCCCATTTCCCAGTAGAGAAGCCCTCCCACGTGTGAGCGGCATAGCCGGAGGGATGCGGGCGACCATCGAAAACAGAACGCGATACGCGACGAGTTCACGCGTGAGCGGGTTTATTTCCTTCTCGATCCGCATGACATCCGGACCGAGTTGCTGGTAGCCGGTCGGATGGGGTCTGCATTGCAGTTCCGGTGACGTCGACACCCAGGAGGCGTTATACGTGTCGGCCCTCATGCGGGCCGCATCGTTGAGTGGAAGCCCCCAGTACTCGCCTGGATCCGGGCCCGGTCCGCGCTCATGCGCATCCTCGTGGTTCGTCAGCCTGCGCCATTCTCCGACAAGATCAGGCGGCACGGCAGGACCGCCGCCCTGGGCAAATGCCGAGGCACCAGCCAGCGGCATAACCAGCAGAAGAAGCGAAAGAATGACAAATTTACGTTGAAGGACGTTACCCATATGACCCTGCTCTTGCTCCTGAAAGGTTGGACAGATCATAGCGATTGGAAACTTGCGGCCTAGCTTATGCACACCATTGTTTAGTGTCAACGGTTGGCTGGTTGCTGTATTTGGCTCTTGCGTTCCAGCAAGTGCGATAGTTCAGACTGCGCGCTTGTTGCCCGAACTTTGTCGGTGCCACGCCGTATCGTTGCAGATAGCACCAGTGTCAGCGCAAACCTGATACGCCGCCGCTGATTTTACCTATGGAATAATTGGACCTCCTATGAACTTTTTCCGCGTTGTTTAGTCGTTACTATTGCATTTAGGTCAGGCCGTTAATCGCCTTCTCTAAGACGCGTCGCAGCTACAACCGTTCATGGAAAATGCGCTGCATTATTGTCTTTCCGAGAGCCGGAGGCGACGCAGCTCCTCGGAGCGCGTTTTCCGATCACGGGACGTTTCTTTGGTTGAAGAGTTGCAAGCAGAACTGACTTTAGAAAAAAGCGAACTGCAAGCTCAAAAACACGGCGTGCGCAGGGTGACACCGGTATCCCAGAGGAGCGTACGGTAAGTTCATGTGCACACGGGCAGTGTTACGCCTGTCGGGCGCCGCGTTCTATTCCTGTAAAGCGGGAACAAATTGTTTTTGGTGTCGTTTCGGCCAGATGGCGAGGTCCGCCATTCAGCAGGCCGGCTAGCCTGCGGCTTGGAGCGAGGCGATGCAACCGTGGCGCTCTGGAAGGGAAGCCGGCGCAATCCAGAATTTTCACCGTGGTCTTCCCGGCCAGGATTCGCCGAGCGACCGCCGCAAAAAGGAGCCGGCATGATGGGCGATGATAGACGAAATAATGAAAAGGCTGCAGATGAACTCACGAACACAAAGCAAACCAGATCGCTCTCGTCGTGTAGCAGACGTGCGTTCCTTGCGGGTATTGGCGCGGGCCTCGGCGGGGTCAGGCCTTTTGTTGCTAACGCGAGTGCCTCAGTCTCGGCGCTTCCGGTTTCGTTAGAAGGCGCTCAGCGCGAAGCCGCCGACAGCGGTGCCGGAGCTACGGCGCGACGACGCGAGGAAGCGTTTCGAATTCGTCTGGATGCAGCGCTCTACCAAAAAAACCTTCCTCAACCTCCGCTTTCCGACAATGGAGAAGAAAGCGACTATCCCTACGTAGCGAACTATTCCAAAGGGCTCCCGCACAATGGTCTTGGTGAAGTGGACCGCGCAGCTTATCGGGCTTTGCTGGATGCGCTATCGGCCGGCGAAGATGCCGCCTTCGAGCGCATCCCGCTTGGCGGCGTTCGACCGTTGCGGAATCCGCAAGGGGGAAAGGCCTTCGACATTGAAGGACCGGATTGTCATCATTTGGCGATTCGTCCCGCACCTCGCATCGACCAGCCGGAGAATTCAAGTGAAATGGCTGAGCTGTACTGGATGGCCCTCGCCAGGGACGTGAGCTTCACAGAGTACGAAAGCAACGCCATTGTTGCCAGCGCCTGTACCGACCTGTCGAAATTCTCCGATTTCCGCGGGCCTAAGCAGTCTGGTTTGGTTACCCCAGCCACAATCTTCCGCGGCAACACTCGTGGGGATCAGATGGGTCCCTATGTCTCCCAGTTCCTGCTTAAGGACATTCCATATGGCACGCTGCGGATCAGCCAAAGACAGCAGTCTGTGATTCCGAACATGGATTACATGACCGATTCTGCCTCCTGGTTAAATATCCAGAATGGTCTCACGCCGTTCGCCAGTGATGTGTTTGATCGGGTGCCGCGCTATATCGGCAATGGGCGTGATCTAGCTACTTACGTGCACTTCGACGCACTTTACCAAGCGTACCTTAACGCTTGTTTGATCCTGCTCGGCCTGGGTGCTCCCTTCGACCCGCGCAACCCTTATTTGTCGCTTAATAAAACCGATGCCTTCGGGACGTTCGGCGGTCCGCATATCTTGAGTCTAGTCACCGAAGTTGCAACGCGCGCACTTAAGGCTGTTTGGTTCGCGAAATGGTATGTCCACCGCCGGCTGCGTCCCGAAGAGTACGGTGGGAGGGTTCACTACAGCCTGACCGGTGCCAGAAACTATCCTCTCGATTCTGAGATTCTCAAAAGTCAAGCAGTCCAACGGATCTTCAGCAGGTTCGGTACCTACCTGCTGCCGCAGGCCTACCCGGAAGGCTGTCCGCTGCACCCGTCTTATGGCTCGGGTCATGCCACCGTGGCCGGGGCATGCGTGACTATATTGAAGGCATGGTTCGACGAGTCGTTCGTGCTCCCGGATCCAGTCGTGGCAAGCGCCGACGGATCTGCGCTGCTTCCTTACTCAGGCCGGGATGCTGGCTCCCTGACAGTCGGTGGAGAATTGAACAAACTTGCCGCCAATATCCCGTCTGGGAGGAACTTCGCCGGAATTCACTGGCGGACGGACTTGTCCGAAGCGTTAAAGCTAGGCGAGGCTGTCGCCATCGGCATCCTGGAAGATCAAAAAAACACTTACAAGGAGAGCTTCGACGGATTTTCTCTTACCAAGTTTGACGGAACTACTATAACCGTTTGATTACGGTGTTCGGTTTCAAATTCAGCCTCTGGTTGTAACTTGGCGAGAGCGTTCCTCGTCGGTACAAACGCGGGCTTTAGCGCGCGACTACATATTGCGACAACGTCTCGGCTTAGGCATGTAGTCGCGGGCTTTAGCCCGCGTTCGCATTGCCGAGACATGGCCACCTTCGACTGCCCATTTTGGGTCTAACAGCTATTTCGCGCGCCCTTTGAAACCCTGAGCCAGCATGGGAATTTTGAATATCGACTTTGCGTTGTTCCTGACTCCCTCGGGGGTTTTGAATTCCTTCCCATCCGGGCCGAGGGCTCCGGCACCGGTGACGTAGAGCGTCTTCTTGTCGGGTCCGGAAAAGGCGACGCTTGCAACGCTCCTTGGGGTCGGAACGACGCCGAGGTACTTTCCCTCCGGACTGAACACCTGAACTCCACTGGCGCCGGACGTGACATAAAGACGACCGGCAGCATCGACCGTCATCCCGTCACCGTTGCCGCCGGCTTCGAGCTTTGCGAAGTCTCGCTGGTTTTTGACGGTGCCATCCGGTTGAATATCGAAGGCCACGACAACCGGGCCGTTGGTGACGTAGAGGGTTTTCTCATCCGGACTGAGCATGATCCCATTTGTGCGGAGATCCTTGCCTATACTGCTGACCTGGCCACGAGGACTGACGTAGTAGGTTACGCCCGAGTTGAAATATACGCCGCCGTTCTTGGCGGCAACGAGGTCATTGGGGCGGCCGAACGACTTGCCCTCGAAGTTGTCCGCCAGGGTCTTGCGCTCTGGAGAGAGGATGGCCACAGCTGTCGGCTCTGTGCATGGCGCTGTAATTCCCCTGCCTGCGTTACCCGGATCCGTGCAGGCCCTCAACACCGCGAGGATGCGGCCTTTGGAGTCCATCGAGAGAGAACCTGCTCCATGGGTGTCCTTCAGGAGGACGGAAACGCGGTCGTCCTTGTCGAGCTTGCTGACCTGGTTGGGCTGTTCCTGTGCGAAGATCAAGCCGCCATCGGCGGTGCCGACGATACCGTCGGCGTTGTCGGTTCCCGACCAGGCCAACGTCCATTTCGCGCCGGCCATGACAACGCCTGGGATTTCTGTAACCCGTACCTCCCGCAACACCTGGCTGAGGCCGAGAGCTGATCCAAACAGACATAATAGAGTCACGAACAGTGCTTTCGATTTCATATGGCCATCCTTCTTAATCGTGAAGACGTAAACGAAGACATATAGAAGCTGTAAAACAATAAAAAAACGTTCCGGATGAGAATTGAGAATTGATTATCTGAGCCGCGAATTGCGCGAATTCCGCGAATGGGCCGCACAAGAATTCCTGTCGTTACCAGCGGCATTAATGGCGTGCGGCCCATTCGCGTAATTCCCGCAATTCGCGGCTAAAACCTTCGCAAAAATATAGTATAGACGGCACCGGATGTTCATGATGCGCACTCTGTTTTTTGGTTCGGTTCCCGGAATCGATTCGACCATATTGTACAGCCGCTCGTCGAACGGGCTCCCAGCCTGGTTGGATCTTTTCTCGAAAACGCTTTGTGCGGTTGAGAGCGGAATGTGCCCGCGCCACGTCCCGCGGGACCTCGGGGAACGATGGAAACGCCGGCATCATTCGAAGCCCGGTCCGGTAAATCTTTGTGTTCAGAACTTGCAAAAGGCTTAGAGAGTTCCCATACTTGGCCAATAAATTTCACGGAGGACATCATGCAGGACAAAGCCACACGCCGGCAGTTTTTGAAGTTCGCGGGAATGAGCGGAGCCGCCCTCGGTCTTGGAAATTTCGCGTTTCTCAGGAGGTTGCCACCCGTATCGGCGCAGGAGGCGAGAGTGACACCGGCATTGGTGAAGCTCGACGCGGGAATCGAGCCGTTGGTCCGCCTGATCGAGGAAACGCCCCAGGCGGATCTGCTGGAGCAGGTGGCTCAACGCATTCATCAGGGAACGACGTACCAGGAAGTCGTCGCGGCTTTATTTCTGGCGGGCATCCGCAATGTAGCTCCCCGGCCTAGTGTAGGATTCAAGTTCCACGCCGTGATGGTGGTGAACGCGGCTCATCTGGGAAGTCTCGCTTCACCGGACTCCGATCGCTGGCTGCCGATATTCTGGGCGCTCGATCAATTCAAGAACTCGCAGGCGATGGAACAGCATGATAGCGGTTGGAGAATGACGCCGGTCAACGAAAGTATCGTCCCGCCTGCTCATAAGGCCAGGGAAGCCTTCATTGAAGCCATGGATAGCTGGGACGAAAAGAAAGCAGACGCCGCCGTCGCCGGGCTTGTGAGATCGGCCGGAGCCAATGAGATCTATGAGCTCTTTTACCGCTACGGGGCGCGGGATTTCCGATCCATCGGCCACAAAGCGATTTTTGTAGCGCATAGCTGGCGGATGCTCCAGTTCATCGGCTGGCAACATGCCGAGCCGGTCCTGCGCTCGCTGGCGTTTGCCCTCTTGAATCACGATCTCAAGAACACCACGCCGGCTCTGAGCGATGATCCCGCGGATCGGCCCTGGCGGCGCAACCAGAAGCTGGCTGCCGGAATGGGACAGAGCTGGATGAGCGGAAAACTGGATGACGGCGCTACTCGTGAGATGCTGGCCGTACTCCGTCAAGGAACTAACGACGACGCATGCGACAAAGCTGCAGCGCTGATCGGCCGAGGTGTTTCACCACACTCCATCTGGGATGCGCTTTTTATCGGCGCCAGCGAAATCGTGATGCGGCAACCGACCGTTCCCAACGTTCACTCGATGACCTCCACGAATGCCTTGCGTTACGCCTTCCAGGCCAGCGGCGACGAAGGCACGAGGAAACTTCTCCTGTTGCAGAACTGTGCCTTTATCCCCATGTTCCGGGATGCAATGAGAGGCAAGATCGCCGATATCCGTATTGACGACGTGAAGCCGCTCGCAGTTAAAGAATCCTCGGGCGCCGTGGAAGAGATCTTCAGCGATCTCAGTAAAGATCGCATGATCGCTGCCGAAAAAATTCATTACTACCTGAGCAATGGCGGCACTCCGCAGAATTTAATGAACGCAGCGAGACGGTTGATCTTTCTGAAAGGCACCGACGCCCACGATTACAAGTTCAGCGGCGCGGTCCTCGAAGATTATTTCAAGGTGAGTCCCGCATGGCGCGACCAGTTCCTGGCCACAAGCGCTTTCTATCTGAAAGGTAGTGGCGGGAAGGACAATTCTGTCGTCCAGAGAACCCGTGCGGCCATGAAGCTTTGATCGCTTTCCCCTCCTGGAACAGGCTGATCATTACCCACAAGTCGTCTCACTCCCGAGCAAGCCGGCGAACTGATCGGCGAGCTGAAGGGAAAAGCCGCTGGACACAGGCGTCTGGGACAACCGGAGGGAAAAGCGAAGTCCCCTCTCAAGGAACTGCGCCGATAAGTCCTTTGTTTTCGAGGGCGCAGTTTCTTGTGTGTTTTGGCGCTGGCCAGCAGGACAGCTCTGGATACTCCTTGGTAAAGGAGGGGTGGCCGCGCCATCAAGTAAACGGTCCCGTTCCTTTGGAGGCGCGGCCGGGGTGGTTCGTTCAACTTCCGATAATCGGTGGCTTGAACCAACCACCCCGTCTGCGCCCGCTAAGGAGGCTTCGCGGCATTTTCTTAGTGGGCGCAGCCACCCCTCCTTGTCCAAGGAGGGGACTTCGGCTTTCCCTTCAGCTGTTTTCAATGCCCCCGTGTCCAGCAAAAGATGTGGGCCATCGTCTCGAGGACTGACCACCCCGTCCGCGCCAACTTTGGTGGCCTTCGGCATCATCTTCTTGATGGCGCGGCCACCCCAAGTCCCCTCCTTTGCAAGGGGAATACGTTGTTGTTCAACATTCGTCCCACACCCCCGAGGAATGGAACCTCAAGCCCTATTGCCCGAGCGGCACCCCGATCGCAATCAGATCGGTTCCGCCGGAGTTGAGGCGCGGTTTCTCCCATTTCACTGTCCCGCGCGGGATTCCGGCGTTGGCGCCCTTTCCCGAAAGCGTGATTGTGAAGGTCTTCTTTTCGCCGGGACCGAGGCTCGGTATTTCAAACTCTGCTGCGTTGGAGTTCGTGATCGGATCGCGGTGGGTGCCCGTGTAACCGCCGCCGGTTGTTTCCTCAACCACGGTCGTCACTTCCTCCGGATCCCTTCCTCGAAGTAGCGGAAGCGTGATGGTGACGTACTCTGCGGTCAGACCCTTGCCAGGTCTGCCGGTATTCTGGATCGTGACCGTGTACGTGGTGCCCTTTGCCGAAGGAGCTCCAGCGCTGACCTCCGCACCGATGGGGACGCGAAGCCCTTGCTCGACAGCGAAGAATTGCCAGATCTCCTGCAGCGTGGACTCCGGTACTTGCTGTCTGGAATAGTTGCCCATTCGAAGATGCCGCGAGTTTGCGTGGTCCGGCGCGGTCGTGTGTTCGTACACTTCCGTTTTGAACCATTCGTAGTCCCCGCCCAGGCCGCCCGCGGTTCTGCGCGGATTTGCGAAGATCGGAGCATGGCACTGTCCGCAGCCAGACGTGATATAGAGTTTTTGCCGTGGTGTGGCGAGGGGCGGAACCGTCGTGCGCCACAGCGGTGGAGGCCCGGAAGGTTTCGGCAAGCTGGCGAGATAGGCTGCGGCCTGGACCACTTGCTGGTCCGTGAGATTCTTGTCAGGCACAAATGCCGGCATGGTTGTTCCCGCACCCTGGCGGACAACCCGCAGGAACTCCACCGGGGTCAATTGATGACCGGCGAGAGCCTTGGCAAATCCACCTTCTCCACGCTCACCGTGGCAAAGTTTGCAATCGTTTTCAAAAGTGAAATAGCCTTGCCAAATCCTCGCCCCCTCCTGAATGTCTGCGGCGGAAGGAGTCTGAGCCTGGGCCTGGACTTGGGCCAGGACGAGCACGCACAACGCGGCAAGAATGCGGTTCATGGAGCCTCCTTAGTTTTTCGAGGCGCTATCATATATGCACATCGAAAGGTGGACAACAAGGGCGAGGACGACCATAGCGGCCGGGACGAGCTTCCGCAATGTGCGAGCTACTCCTTACCCGTCTGCCTGGCGGCAGGTTCCCTGATTCTCTTGGTAAACGCCTCCTCCTCTGACGCGACGCAGAAAGACTCCGGGATTTCCACACCCGGTTTGAGCTTGATGGTTCGCGGGTCGGCCATCCAGGTTTTGGTGTATGTCTTCGGGTCGTCGATGGTCAGGTTGAACTGAATCGTGTTACGGTCAACGCGACGGTAACGCTCCGTCGTTCGCATCTGGTCGCTATGCGGTTGCCCCTGGGCGCCAAGCCACGTTTTATCGTTAAAACCTACGGTTTCGACGACAAGCGTGTCTCCCTCCCACCTGCCCACGGAGTATCCGTACCATGTCGGATCGGGATCGTCAGGAAGTTTTCGCCCGTCCATCCAGATCTCGCGCAACGTATGGTGCCCCTCGAAAAACATCAGAATCCTTCCGGGAATGTGAATGATCTCAAAGGGCCAAATGATGAACAGGATCCGTGGGAAACCCATCGGGTCACACTTCAAGATCGGATCATTGCCGCCTGGCGCCGCTTTAGGGCCATATCCAGGCTTGTTGGCGTCGTACTTGGCCTGCCCCCAAGCCGTCAGCGGAGGAAACGTGTCGCCGGGCCCTTGACCGCCGCCGCCGGGCGCAAGCTGCCAGACTCCAGACAGGTCATGCGGGTCCAAGGGAAACGCCGCCGTCTTATCCGGCGCCGCCGCCCTTTGCTGAGCGTTCTGAGCCATCGCGGAAGACGAGAACGCCAGAACCGACGTCAGCACACCAATCCAACCGATGAAGCGATTTCGCATTTTAGACTCCTGTTCAAGTTTCAACTCGTCTGAGCGGCTTCTCACTACGGTTGAAAAGTCTGTTTGCGGATGGTCGAACCATGATGCGCGTTCGCGCTACTGAGGGCGGACACGAATCCGGGGACTGCTACCGACCTGCTCGTACTGGAAACCGTCCGCAGGGCGATCGAGCTTGCGAATGTAGAGGCTCGCAGCTTGCTCGCGGGCCGGGCTGCCAGTGACGATGATCC
>WNGM01016946.1_pt1 | contig 11783 bp, 9 predicted proteins | sample 5400571 | NCBI WGS metagenome assembly WNGM01 (sample SAMN13153378, study PRJNA577476) | soil metagenome | isolation source: 100 cm soil or saprolite under Garry oak tree replicate 2 | place: USA:California | collected 2016-06-15
TCGGTCAGATCCGCGCGTGACTCCTGATACAGATCAGGCTCCAGGTAGATCACCTCGGCGATCGGCACCGCGGACCGGATTCTGCGTTCTGCCCGGTCTATGCCCGCCACGACGGAGGCGGCGTTCTGATCGCGCCCTACCGCGATCTTCGCGGCGACCAGCAGCGTGTCCGGGCCCAGGTGCAGGGTGCGCAGATGGATGACCTGCTCCACCTCGGGCCCGTCCTCCAGCGCCGCGACGATGGCGCGCTCCACCTCGGCGTGGGCCGATTCCCCGATGAGCAGGCTCTTCGTCTCGATGGCCAGGATCACCGCCACGCACCCGAGCAGGACGCCGATCCCCAGCGAGCCGATGCCGTCCCAGCGGCCGTTGCCGGTGATCGTGGTCAGCGTCACCCCGATCAGCGCGAGACCCAGCCCGATCAGCGCCGCGAAGTCCTCGAGCAGGACGGTCGGCAGCTCGGGCGCCTTGGCCCGGCGGATGAAGCTGAACCAGGCGCGCCGCCCCCGGACCTGGTTCGACTCCCTGATCGCGGTGCGGAACGAGAACCCCTCCAGCACGGCGGCGATGCCGAGCACTACGAGCGCCACGACCGGCGAGCTCAGTTCCTCAGGGTGGGAGATCCGGTGCACGCCCTCGTAGACGGAGAACACCGCGCCGACGGTGAACAGCACAACCGCGACGATGAACGCGTAGAAGTAGCGTTCGGCACCGAAGCCGAACTGGTGCTCCTCGGTCTCTTTCTGCCGGGCCCGGCTCCGCCCGATGAGCAGCAGCGCCTGATTGCCCGAGTCGGCTACCGAGTGCACGGACTCCGCCAGCATCGACGCCGACCCGGTGATCAGGAACGCGACGAATTTCGTGACGGCGATGCCGAGATTGGCCGCGAACGCGGCGAGGACCGTTCTCTTGCCGCCGGAGTCGTGCCCGCCGCCCGGGACGCTGTTGGCTGCCCCTTGCGTCCCGGCATTCCCCTGCTGCTCACTGGCTTCCTGCTTCTCGCCAGCCTCTGGCTCATCGGCCGGCCTGCGCGCGGCGGTCACAGCGGCTCACGCCTCCCGCGCCAGTCCGCCCGCGGCGGCCCGGGGCGGTGCCTAGCCGGCGGCAGGATCACGCGCCTCGTCGACGAGCAGGACCGGGATGTCGTCGCGCACCGGGTAGGCCAGGCCGCAGTCCGCTCCGGTGCAGACAAGCTCGCTGGCCTCCTCATCCACGCGCAGCGCCGAGTGGCACTTCGGGCAGACCAGGATGTCGAGCAGCCAGTCATCGATCTTCACTGGATCTCCTATGGGGTCAAAGCCGGGCAGCGCCGCTCCGCCTAGCCGCCGTCACCGTGCACGATACGCAGGACCTGATCGCGGATGCCGGTCAGGGTTGGCTGGTCCGGCGCCTCGACGTTGAGCCTGAGCAAGGGCTCGGTGTTGGACGGGCGCAGGTTGAACCACCAGCCCGGGCCGCTGACGGTCAGCCCGTCGAGCTCGTCCGTGGTGACGCCGTCCCGGCCCGCGAAGACCTCGCGGACCCGCTGGGTGGCGCCCTGCTGGTCGCGGACCTCGCTGTTGATCTCCCCCGACGCCTGGTACCTGGCGTACGCCGACAGCAGCGGCGACAGCGGACCGGCCTGTGACCCGAGCGCGGCGAGCACGTGCAGGGCGGCGAGCATGCCGGAGTCGGCGAACCAGAAGTCCCTGAAGTAGAAGTGCCCGGAGTGCTCCCCGCCGAAGATCGCCCCGGCGGCGGCCATCTCCGTCTTGATGAACGAGTGACCGACCCGGGTCCGCACCGGGATGCCGCCGTGCTCGGTGACGATCTCCGGCACGGCCCGTGAGGTGATCAGGTTATGGATGATCGTCGCGCCCGGCTCCCGGCGGAGCTCGGCCACGGCGATCAGCGCGGTGAGCACGGACGGGGAGACCAGCTCGCCCCGCTCGTCGACCACGAAACACCGGTCCGCGTCGCCGTCAAAGGCCAGCCCGATGTCCGCACCCGAGCTGACCACGGCCCGCTGCAGGTCGGCCACGTTGCCCGGGTCGATGGGGTTCGGCTCGTGGTTCGGGAACGTGCCGTCGAGCTCGAAGTAGAGGGGCACGATCTCGATGGGCAGCCCTTCGAACACCTTCGGCACCGTATAGCCGGCCATCCCGTTGCCCGCGTCCACGGCCACCTTCAGCGGGCGGATACCGGACAGGTCCACCAGGGTGTTGAGATAGGCCGCGTACCCGGACAGCAGGTCACGCGCGGTGATCCGGCCCGGCGCGGAAACGCTGGCCGGGACGCCGGCCTCGGCCATCGCGCGCAGCTCCCGCAGGCCGGTCTGCTCGCCAACCGGCTTGGCCCCCTCCCGGCAGAGCTTGATCCCGTTGTATTTGGCCGGGTTGTGGCTGGCGGTGATCATCGCGCCTGGCAGGCCGAGGCTGCCGCTCGCGTAGTAAGCCATGTCGCTCGAGCCCAGCCCGGCGGACAGCACGTCGGCCCCCTGGGCCGCGGCGCCGTGCGCGAACGCCTCGGCCAGCGGCGCGGACGAGGTGCGCATGTCATGCACGGTGACCACGGACGGCGCGCCGGTCAGCCGCGCGAACGCCCCGCCCACGGCCTCGGCCACGCTCTCGTCGAGCTCGTCGGGGACGGTCCCGCGGATGTCGTATGCCTTGAAGATCTTCGCGTAATCGGCCACTACGGGTTGCCTCCCGGACTGTCCATCGCGGCGCGCTCGGGCGCCATGGCCGGAACCCGAGCCTACCGGGCCAGGCCCGGCAGGTGCGGAAGGGTGGCCCCGGCTGTGTTAGCCCCGGGGGACGACCCCCCAGACCCCCCGCGTGCCATCCGCTCGGGCCGACAAGCCGGCCGTCGCGGCTGGCACTATTAGCGGAGCCTGCCCGTGTCCTGAGGCGCGGGTCGCCTCCATCACCGCGTTGGCCAGCGCCTCCAGATCGTCCTCCCGCTGCTCCTCGGTGGGACCGTCGGGCAGACGGACCACCTCCCAGCCGCGGGGCGCGGTCATCCGGTCGGCGTGGGCGGCGCAGAGGTCGTAGCAGTGCGGCTCGACGTAGGCAGCAAGCGGGCCCAGAACCGCGGTGGAATCGCGGTAGACATAGGTGAGCGTGTGCACGGCTGCCTGCTTGCACGCGGGCCGGCTGCAACGACGAGACTTCAACGGCCCGCCTCCCTCACGACGTGCTCACGGCGGCCGAGCGCGTCCCGCAGTAGGCAGGATCGCGTAGATCGCTCACAACGGCTGACGGTATCGATCTGCGGGCAGTAACGCCATCACCCGGGGCACTCTGCACGATCGTGTCTCCAACCCGCCGCCGCTGCCCTCGCCGGCCCGGATACGCTCGGTCACTGTGAACGACGCAGGTGACCGGGCCCCGCAGGGCCCGCGAGCAGCGCGGATCAGGCGGCGGGACTCCCGCGGCCGGGGCCTGCGCGGCACGCTCACCCCGCAGGAGGCGCCGCTCTACCGCAGCCGCGCGCAGCGTTTCGACGATCTGGTGCTCGAGGCCGTCGCGCGCCTGGAGCCACGGTGGGAGGCCGAGCTGGCCGGCGTCGAGTTCGCCGTCGAGGAGATCCCTGCCGCCGACCTCCCCGATGACGACCCGGAACCCGTGCCGCTGGCCCGGCTCGATCCCGGCTCGCCAGATACCGGCGACCGGCGGGCGCCGGCCAGGCCGGCCCGCATCGTGCTGTACCGGCGCCCGCTGCTAGCCCGCGCCGACGACGAGGAGGACCTGGGCGAGCTCGTGCTTGATGTGGTCGTCGAGGAGTTCGCCCGGTTGCTCGGCCTGGACCCGCAGGCGGTCGACCCGGGTTACCCAGACGAGGACTGAGCGCCGCCGCGCAGGCCGGCCCGCCGGCCTCAGCCCCGGGCCGGCGCCAGGGAGTTGCGCACCACAGGAAGCGGAACCCAGGTCAGCGAGCTCGGCACCGGGAGGATGGACCGCACCACGCCGTTCTGGCTGACCACGCGCCCGGCGTACACCGGCCCTGAGCCTGCGAGCGGCGTGACCACGACCGCGAACGCGGTGGCCCGGCCGGCCGCGCGGGGCGGGCGCAGCGCGAGGACCTGGCTGTGGCCAGCGGCCAGCTGGACTACCTGGGGCGCCGCGCTGGCCGGGGCCCCGGTCATGGTCAGCTCCGTGACCCGGACCCGGGCCGCGGCCCGCGGGGCCGACAGGACCAGCGCGGTGGCGCCGCCCGAGCCGGGCGGGTTCCCGGCGATCACGCCCTGCTCCTGGACCGGAGTGGAGGCGGCGGTGAACGCGCCCGGCGCCCCGGCCGCCCCGCCCGCCGCCAGCATGGAGGCGGTCACGGGCACGTTGGATGAGATCTGGATCGCGGCCGGGATCCCGCCCAGGGAAGGCAGCGCTACCGCGACCGCCGATCCGCCCGGGAGGTCGATCCCGGTTCCGCCGGTCGGCTGGAACGAGCCCTTCGCGGTCACCGCGGTCACCTTGAGCTGGGCGTTGCCCGAGCCGGGCACCGCCACGTACAGCTCCCGCGTTCCCGGCGTCCCGGGCAGGCCCGGCAGGACCTGGGTGGTGGCGGGCGCTTGCGCGGCGGGCAGCCACGTGCCGGGCTTGGCGACGTTGGTGGTCTCCAGGACCGCCGCGGATACCCGGCCCACGCTCGTGGTCACGTTCAGCGAGACCACCCGCGAGCCTTTCAGCAGCCTGGCCAGGGACTGCACGACGATGCCGTGCGGCGGGACCCCGATGCCCGAGTCGGTGCTGCCCAGCACCGGGCCGCTGTCGGTGAGGATCTGGACCGAGGCGTCGGCGGCCTGGCTGTCGGTGTTCATCAGGTACAGCCGGATATCGCCGGCTGGCCGCTGCCCCGGCCCGAGGAACCAGAAGTCGGTGCCAGGGCCCTGGCACTGCGCGGTGGCCAGCCCGCCCGCGCTCGTCTGCTCTGCCTCGAGCCCGCGCGCCATGGACCCGCTGGCCCGGATCAGCACGCCGCCCCGCGCGGGCACGGTTGTCACCGAGGTGCCGCCCGCGTTGGACGCGCGGGTCGCACCCCGAGGCAGGACGGGAGCGAGAGGCACATTCACCAGGGCCAGCTGGCCCGGCTGGGCGAGCACGTGCAACGGGGCCGGCGCCGCCGTGGTCCCGGCCGGGGACAAGCGGCTCACCTCGGCCTTCCCGGTGCCCGCCGACGCCGCGGCCAGCGCGATCCCGGATGCGGTGACACCCGCCGAGCCCGGTGCCGGGCACGCCCGGACCGCGGCGGACACGGTGGCCCGGGCCGCCGCTGGCGCCCGCGGCCCGGCCAGGGCCGTGGGGTGGCTGACGCTGGCCAGGCCGAACTCGGCCGCGACCGCCGTGAGCACCAGCAGCGCCGCGAAGTACCTGTTCGCGAGGAAGCGCCTCACCAGGCGTCCCCTCCGGACTCATTTTCCGGGACCGGCCACCGGGCGTCCGGGGCTTCATCGTCCTCAGGTCCGGGCCGGCGATGCCGGCTGCGGCCTGCGGGCGGCAGCGGGTCGAGCATGTCGCCGCGCCCTCCCGGCCAGTCGGATACCTGCTCGGGCACCGGCCAGTCATCCTGCCGGCGGCCCGGCCACGGCTGAGCCGGGTCATCGGGCGGCCAGGTCCCCGACGGGCTCCGGCGCATGCCGCCCGCGTGACCCGGCGGGCCCTCGGCTGGCTGATCCTCCGCCCACGCGGAACCAGCAGGCGGCGGCCAGCTCCCTGACGGGCTCTGCCGGGCGTCGCCCGCTTCACCCGGCGACCAGCCGGAACCCGGGCCCGGCAGGTCCTGCCCAGGCTGACCCGGCGACCACTCAGAACGCGGGCCCGGCAGGTCACGGGCCGACCACGCGGAACGCGGGGCCGGCCGGTCTCCCGCAGGCCATGCAGCGGCCGCGCCCGGTGGCTCTTCCGCGGGCTGACCCGCCTGCCACCCCGAACCCGGGTACGCCGGATCGTCTCCCGGCGAACCGGAGGACCACCCCGAATCCGGGAACACGGGAACCTGCCCGCGCGGATCGGTCGGCCAGCCGGAATGCGGGAGCGGCAGCCCGCCCGCAGGCGGACCCGCCGACCACCCCGAACCCGGAACCACCGGATCCTCTCCCTGGGCGCCGGCTGGCCACTCAGGATGCGGAGCCGCTGGATCCTCCCCCGGCTGGCCGGCTGGCCACCCCGAACCAGGGAACGCCGGAACCTCGGCCGGCTGATCGGCCGGCCAGTCCGAAGGCGGCAGCGGCAGGCCGCCCGGCGGCTGGCCCGCCGGCCACGCGGCCCGCGGCGGCGGCAGGCCGACCGGGCCACCGCGCGGCGGCATGCCCGAGGCGGCGGACGCCCGCCGGCCGGCCGGCGTCCCGCCGCGTTTCGCCGCGGCAGCGCGGCGGTCGCGGCGCGCGCCGGACCCGGCGTCCCGGCCCCGCCGCTGCCCGCGCGCGGCCCGGCCCGACCGCGCGGCGCCGCGGCCGCGACCCCGGCGCCCGTCCGGCAGGCCGGCGTCGTAGGCGTCACCGTCTGCGGCAGCGCCGGCGCCGGCGGCCGCATCGGCCTCTGCCTCAGCGTCGATATCAGCTTCGGCGGCAGCGCGGTCCGGCCGGCCGCCGGCCACCCGGGTGCGGCCGGCCGCAGCCGATGCGCTGGCCTCAGCCATGATTCGTGACCCGGGCAAGGCCAGCACGGCAACCGCGGCCACCGCGAGGAATTCCAGGACCAGGGCCAGCTCACGGCTGGTCTGGCCGTGGCTGATGTTCAGCACGCCGCCGCCCGCGGGCAGCCGGAACGCCTGGGCCCAGCTGCCGGCCGACGAGGCCACTGGCGTCAGCGGCTGCCCGTTGAGTGTGGCGTGCCAGCCTCCGGCCGGCTCGGCCAGCTCAATCGTCCCGCCTGCTGAGGGCGCCCGTGCGCCGGTGACCCCGGTCTGCCCGGACGGAACGGCGGTCACCGTCCCGCCCGGCTCCACGACCCGGGCACGGGCCGGCAGGCGGTCCAGGCGCCATAGATCAAACGCCGGGGTCGCGCTGACCGGCCGCAGTCCCGCGACCCCGTCAAGCAGCCGGGCCAGGCTCTCGTCCACCGGGGCTGGCAGGAGCACGAAGCCGACGTCAAACCGCGCGAGCACCAGCCCCTGATCCACCGCCTCGCCGCCGTTCGGGGCGACCAGGGCGGCCACGGCCGTGTTCAGCGCCTGCTCGGCGGCTGGTACCGGTGCCAGGTCCGGGTCGCCGAGCGACGGGCTGGTTCCGCGCTGCAGCGAGTAGCCCACATGCCCGCCCTCGGATCGCAGGACGAGCGTCCTCGGCCGCAGGCCGCTGCCCGAGGCGACCGAGACGACAGCGGGCACGACCGGGCTCGGTACCGGGGCGACCGGGCCGGGAACGCCCCTGATCATCCACCATGCGGCGGCCCAGGCGGGCGCCGAGAAGGCAACCGCGGCCAGTACCACCACGCCGATGGCGCGCAGGGCCCGCGGCCCGCCCGGGCCTGCCTCATCGCTGCCTGCGGCTTTGCCGGCCCACCTGGCCTTGCGGCTCAGGCCTGCCTTGGCCCCCGTCACCAGGCGCGGCAGGGCCTCGCCCGCGGTCGCGCCCGCCAGCAGCAGGCCCACCGCGGCGAGCAGCAGAGCCACTCCCGGCCAGGCTGAGGTGGCGGGTCCGCCATCGGGGGGCCTGACCATGGCCCGGCTCACGGCGACCGCGATCAGCAGGCCGCCCAGGGCCAGGCCCCAGCCCGCCATCATGAGCGGCCGCCGCCTGCTGAACAGCAGCGCGGCCAGGGCCGCGAACGCGATCCCGGCCGTCACCCAGACCGGGGGCAGCCCGGGACCGCCGGGGCTGAGCAGCAGCAGCGACCGGGCGGAAAGGTCACGAGTGCTGAGGCCGGGCTGCTGCAGGCCGACTTCAAGCAGCAGCGCGGACGGATTCGATGCGAGCTGAGCCGACCACGGCAGCAGCAGCACCGGCGGCACAGCCGCGACGATGGCCAGGTTGCGCCACAGGGCGGGGCGGACCGCGACGAAGGTGAGGGCGGCGACCACGGCGATGGCCCAGACCAGCGGCACGAACGCGGCGGCGGCGGCCAGGGCCAGCGCGGTGGCCCAGGCCGCCCGGCGGGCCCGCTTCGGCGGCTGGGTCAGCATGTTCCCGGCCAGCAAGGCGATCACCGGTATCAGGATGAAGACCACCGCGGTCCCGATCCGGCCTGCGGCGATCGCGCCCGTGGCCACGGGCAGCAGCGCATACGACGCCGCAGCCCAGAGGCGAGCCACGGCTTGCCGCCGAGCACGGTGGCGAGCGCGGCGACAATGGCCAGGTACGGAGGCGCGCTGTCGCCGGAGCCGATCCCGACCGGGTGGAAGCCCTGCAGGTACTCACGCCACAGGTCGGACGCGCCGCCCCAGGCGGGAACGAGCGCGCCGCCGCCCAGCGGGCCTGAGCCGAGCAGCGACCGCTCGGCGATCAGGGAGACCACGGTCAGGGCGAGGAACAGCAGCACACCGGGGCTGGTCAGGATGCGCTGCGCCAGCCCGGTGTCGGTCAGCAGGAAATCGGCCTCGTCCGGGTCGTCGGTCGCGTGATGCGAGCCCGCCGTGTCCACCTGGCCGGACTTGGCCATCGACGCCGCGGCGAACTCCGCGATCCGCCGCAGCGACTTGCCGGGCGGCACGTCACGGTGCAGCCGGCCGTAGGCCGTGCGCCGGCCCTGGGACCGGCGGCGGCGCACCGTCAGCAGCCGGAACGGATGGCCGAACACCGAGCCTAGGGCGGCCAGCTCATCCAGGGCCGCGGCCACGCGCTTGGCGACCAGGAAGAACAGCGCGCGCAGCAGGGAGACGCCCAGGTTGCCGGCGCCCGCGGCGAGCATCGGCATCGCGGGCAGATTGCCGAGCAGCGTCAGCATCGCGTTGCGCCGGTCAAGCTGGTCGGGGCGCCTGGCGACCGATATCGGCCGCCGCCGCCGGGCTGCCGCTTCCACGTGGTAGACCACGGCGTCGGTGATCACCCGGACCCTGTAGCCGGCCTGATGCACCCGCCAGCAGAAGTCGACGTCTTCCCGGAACAGCGCCATGCCGGTGTCAAAGCCGCCGACATCGTCCCAGACGTCCCGCCGGACCAGCATGCCCGCGCTGCCCACCGCGAGCGCGTCGCGGTCCCCGTCGTGCTGGCCCTGGTCCACCTCGCGCGGCTCGATGCCGGTGATCCGGCGGCCCGCGGTGTCGATGGTGATCCCGGCCTCGAGGATCACCTGCCGGTCACCCCAGTCTTTGACCTTGGGGCCGAGCACCGCAGCGGCCCGTGTCTCGGCGGCACCGCGGAGCAGTTGCTCCAGGGCGTCGGGCGCTGGCTCGCAGTCGTCGTGCAGCAGCCACACCCATTCCACCTGCTCCCCGCCCGGCGCGGCGGCCGGGCCAGGAACGTTCACGTTCGCCGCGCGGTGCTGCAGCGCCCGGTTGACCGCCGTGGCGTAGCCGGTGCTCCGCTCCATGCCGAAGACGACCCCCTGGCCGAGCAGGCCTGAGAGCACCGACCCGCTGCGGTCCCGGCTGCCGGTGTCCACGGCCACCACCCGCTGCACCGGCCTGGTCTGCTCCAGCAGCGAGCTGATAACGCCCGGCAGCCACGCGGCGCCGTCATGTGCGACGACCACCGCCGTGACGACGTGCTGCGAGTATGTATCGTTTGGCGACAAGTGGGATCCGCTTGCTGTTCAGAGGGCCACCTGCAGGCGGCTGTCAGGGCTTGCTGTCCGGTCAACGCAGGGCGGTGGTACCCGTGAACAATACGCGAAAGGGGGGTATCAAGGCGGCCAGACGCCATGCATGGCCTGGTCCCGCCTGAGCTCACGGCGTCCTGCCGCGTGCCCAGGTACCGGGCCTGGCCCGCCCGGCCGGCCGGGCCGACGGGTTAAATGGCCTGGCGCTTGAGCCGTCTGCGCTCGCGCTCGGACAGCCCGCCCCAGATCCCGAACCGCTCGTCGTGCTCCAGGGCGTACTCGAGGCACTCGGCCCGGACCTCGCAGCTGCGGCAGACCTTCTTCGCCTCCCGGGTCGAGCCTCCCTTCTCCGGGAAGAACGCCTCCGGATCGGTCTGCGCGCACAGCGCGCGGTCCTGCCAGCCCAGCTCCCCGGCATCGTCAGCGCCGATGCCGAGCCCGTCGTGCACCAGCGAGACGATGACGTCAGTCACAGCGCACCTCCTGCCCCCTCCCAAAACCCCGTCGGCTCGCGCCCATCCCCCTCGGGAGCGAGAACTACATGGATGAAATTACACCCGCGTGTCTTGCGCCGCGTCAAGGGGAATACGTGATAATGGCCACCTGCTTGACCGTGATGACGGGAAAATCCACGGTGATTTCCTGGGTCCCGCGCCCGGTTTCTGGGGGGCTAGCGGGAGCGCCGGCCCGGCCTGTTGCGAGACTTCCGGCATGCGCATCACGGTTCTCGCGGGCGGCGTAGGCGGAGCCCGCTTCCTGCGCGGCCTGAAGGCCGCCGCGCCACGCGCCGAGATCACGGTCATCGGCAACACCGGCGACGACATCAGCCTGTTCGGCCTGCATGTCAGCCCGGATCTGGACACGGTCATGTACACGCTGGGCGGCGGGATCAGCGAGGAGCAGGGCTGGGGCCGCGCCGGCGATACCTTCACCGTCCTGCGCGAGCTCGCCGCCTACGGCGCCGGGCCCGGCTGGTTCAGCCTCGGCGACCGTGACTTCGCGACTCACATCGCGCGGACCAGCATGCTGCGCGACGGCCTCCCGCTGTCCGCGGCCACCAGGGCGCTGTGCGACCGGTGGCAGCCCGGCGTGACCCTGCTGCCCATGACCGACGACCGGGTCGAGACCCACGTGACGATCGACGGGGGCGAGTCACCGGGCCGGCGGACCGTGCACTTCCAGGAATGGTGGGTCCGGATGCACGCCGCGGTCCCGGCGGCCGAGATCGTGTTCTCCGGGGCCGAGGCGGCGGCGCCAGCGCCCGGGGTGCTCGACGCGATCGCGGCCGCCGACTGCGTCCTGTTCCCGCCGTCCAACCCGGTGGTCAGCATCGGGGCCATCCTCGCGGTCCCCGGCATCGCCGCGGCGCTGCGGGCCAAGACCGTCGTGGGCGTCTCGCCGATCATCGGCGGCGCGCCGGTGCGCGGCATGGCCGACGCGTGCCTGACCGCGATCGGCGTCGCGACGACCGCCTCGGCGGTCGCCGCGCACTACGGGGCCGGCCTTCTCAACGGCTGGCTGGTCGACGACCAGGACAAGCCGGCGGCCGACGATCCCGGCCTGGCCGGGATCGCGGTCCGGGCGCTCCCGCTCTACATGACCGACCTGGCAGCAGCGGCGGAGATCGCGCGCGCGGCCCTGTCCCTGGCCGCGGAGCTGCCGCGGTGACCGGGCTGACCGTCACCGGCGTGCCCGGGCTGCCGGAGATCGTGGCCGGCGCCGATCTCGCGCAGCTGATCAGCGACGCCGCTCCCGACCTGCGTGACGGCGACATCGTGGTGATCACCTCGAAGATCGTCAGCAAGGCCGAGGGGCGGGTCATCCGCGCGGACCGGGAGCAGGCCATCGACGCCGAGGCGGTCCGGGTGGTGGCGCAGCGGGGCCACACCCGGATCGTGGAGACCAGGCACGGCCTGGTGCTCGCGGCCGCCGGCGTCGACAGCTCGAACACCGCGCCCGGCACGGTGGTGCTGCTGCCCGAGGACCCGGACGGCTCGGCGCGGCGGCTGCGCAAGGCGCTGAGCGAGCGCCGCGGGGTCAGCGTCGGAGTGGTCGTCACCGACACCATGGGGCGGCCGTGGCGCACCGGGCAGACCGACGCCGCGATCG
>WNGM01005297.1_pt1 | contig 11782 bp, 29 predicted proteins | sample 5400571 | NCBI WGS metagenome assembly WNGM01 (sample SAMN13153378, study PRJNA577476) | soil metagenome | isolation source: 100 cm soil or saprolite under Garry oak tree replicate 2 | place: USA:California | collected 2016-06-15
CACGCAGCACATCACGCGCATCCTCTTTGGCCTGATTGAAGGCAAAGCTAAAATCCTCATCACGCTCAAGCCAGGTATAGACCGTCGTGCGATTGATGTGAGCGGCGCGCGCGGCCAGTAGGACGTTGGCATGGTCGGCGAATGCTTGGAGGAAGAGGCGTTGACGCGCTTTGGTGCTAAAGCCTTTTTTTCTTACTGTTGAATTTGTGTCCAGTTGCCCTTTCCTCATAGCAATTTACCCCCTTCTGGAAACTCCCAAGGGTATTTATCATGCTTGCTGAGATTGCAGGTAGGACAGGTCAGCACGAGGTAACTGATATCGTTAGCAGGGATATCGGTACCAACAACGCGGCTTATAGGGAAGGTGTGATCAATGTGGTATATATACTTGCCCTTGGCTCGCTTGAAACGTGTAGAGCAATAGTAACACTTACATTTTTGCCGTTTCAGCAAGTCTTGTATCTGCTCAGCAGTATGCGAACCCTTAACAGCTTTCTTGCGAATATTACGGTTACGTACATTATTCAGCAACTTCTCATACACTGCTGGCTTGCTTTGATAACGTTTCACCTGTGCTAAATGCCGTGCTCGCACCTCTGGTTGACGGAAATGAGATGTATGATAAGCATGTCTTTGTTCTTTCGTCTCAGGGCAAGCACGATAGATTCCCGCTACTTTGTTAAGACAGGCTTTACACTTAGCCTTTAGTCCACACTTCCCCTCTTTATCATGGCTAAAGAATTCTATCGTTGCAGGAAAGACATGCTTGCAGGCTGTACAACGTTTGTACCCTTCTAGCACATCACGAGGCTTAGACCTGCATACCTTGCATTTAGACCACAAACCATATTTGCCACGTTTATCACGATGGAAGAATTCAGGAGTAGCAGGGAAGAAGTTCTTACAGGAAGTGCAGCGTTTTTCGCTGGGTTTGCTCTCAGGGGAATCAGGGGATAGAATATCCATAGCGTAGCCTCCTACAAGGTTATGCTCACGGCTCAGGATGCTATCAACATCGCTGAGCCAACCATATTTTATAGTTGAATTATACCATAAACCCGCTTGTAGAGCAAGTCTAGCCATTAATTTCCTCTCCACTATCATGCCAGGTGAGAGTATAGTGGCCTATTGTGCTAAAGCTTTCTTCCATCTCAGAAAGACTTGAAAAGTAGCAGACATAACTGCGATCAAGGATGCACGCGCCGCTGGTGAAGAGCACGCCTTCCACTTCTTTCTTCTCCTGGTACTCCAGGCGTCGCACCGGGTTGGCACTCTTGAGTTTCGTTTGATCGAACTTGAGCGTAAAGGCGCGTGGCTCGTCAGGTTTGTGCCATGTTTTTGTGGTGGCATCAAGATGAGAGTGTGTGGTCATGGCTGCACCGGCTTCCCGTAGTTGTCTGCGGTAGTTGGCTGTACGAGTTGAGCGACAGTTGTATACATCTCGTGAGGCGTTGGGATAGACGCAGGAGCAGAGACAGAGAACACTTGCCCACACTGCGAACAACACCATTGATTATATGGCCCGTCTTCTCGCATCAGCGTAAAGGAAGTCGAGCAGCAATAGAAGATCGTCGTGTTCAATCCTTCCACCTCCGTTGAAGCCTGACGAGGCGCACAAGGATGGCAAGCAGCGCATCCTCAAGCAAGTAGCGCAGTATCCAAGCGCGGCGTGCCATGATTGCTCCTATGGGATGCAGTAGTGCAGATTGAGCGGGTATCCACCTGCACAACCGTTGGCATTCAAATTGATATACGTTGGTGGGAAGGTGAGAGCGGCGGCAGGTGCAGCACACACTGCATTGAGCATAATAGACGGCATAGGATTGGCGGCAGCAGCAGCTAGATTGAGATTGACAATCGGCTGCTGCGGTATGATGCCTTCAACTTCTTGCTTGCAATGAGGACAGATCATGATTCTCGCCTCCAAAACAACAAAAAGACGCTCCACCAGGTCTCTGCCAAAGCAGGTAAGAAGGAACACTCACGGGCCGGAAATGAGACATCGGCCCTGCCTCGTTTAGAGACACCTGCTAGTTGATCACATGCTTTTTCAGCTTGTGGAACAACTTCATGAATTCAACTTTGACGGAGGGAATGGTGTTGCCTTGTATCTTGAAGGTGATCGCCCACTCGTGAATACGCAGGAGCAGCGCCACTTTCGAGCACTCCTCGTATTCCTGCGCCACTAGAAACGCCTCTTTCGATATATGTATAGCAGGCAGTTCGCCCGCTGTGTCCTGGCAACGCATGACTTCCCTCGGTCGGTATCCTTGCTGAAATTATACATTGAGATGAGCGAGCATGCAAGTACGCCGTGATCTAACCAGATGGCCAAATGGAAATGGTTAGAATTTGTACTCATTATTCAGTTTCATTGATGTGGTCTATGGGGGATTTTATTCACTCTGTTTATCTTGCCAGTGCCTATTACGAAAACCAGTCACTCTCGATTGCGGTGTTTCTTGTGGATATCCCTGTATCGGCTTTGCCAGAATAGTCACAATATATTGATAATGACGCGGGTCTTGTTCTGGAAGATGACTCAAGATCATTTGAGTAACCGTTACCTGCTGCACTGCCATAATGCAGAGGTTTTCTCCCATGAGTTCGTGTAAGCACCGTTCTATGGCTTGATCGATATCATCGTCTAATCGTGTCCTATCACCTACCACATAGATGGAGCGGAAGAAGGTCATCTTTTGCCGCAACTTTGCCCGTTTAAGATCATCCTCTTCAATGAGCTTATCAATGTCCTGTTGCTTCTCACTCATCTTTTACTCTTTCTGCTAAATTTGTCTATGCGCAGTTTTAATACTCTGCTCCAACGGCCTGTAGCGCTGCTTGACAAATGCGCTCCGGCGTCAAATGACAATCATCTGATGAAGGGTCGCAATAGAAGAGATCAAAGAGCAAGTTTGACCCTATCATCTTTTCAAGTGCCGTGATAAAAGCAGCATAGCGATCATAGGAACCGTCTATAGGTTCGTTCATCTTGCGTACTACTAGCCATGCATCATTCAGATCACGCAATGGGTCAAAGAGCAGACTTTCATCCCCTGTATCTTTTATCACCCATAACGCAGCATCAGTATTCCAGAAGGCAATAGGCCAATGAAATCCAGGAGGTGCGTTCCTTCCCTTTGGAAATTCAGCAGTACGCCAGCCTGTTGCAGTTGTCTCTAAGACAAAACAGCCCATGATAGGCTGTAGCAACAAGCGGACCTTCTCTTTATCATTCATCTCATCCCATTGCATCTTATGCCTCTTTCACTAAAGTTGTCTACCCGGTGTTTTATCCCTTCAGCACGACAGCCCCTTCAACTGGAATAGCCACATAATACAAGCGTTCATATCCAGTAGAAAGACGTATCTTCACCAACCATACCCGTTCAATCCAATCATAAGTATCACTTGGTATCTCTTGTGGGTCACTCTGATGGTACATGATGTAGTCACCATCGACCTCTTGAATATCCTGAATGGTAAACGGTTCTATGATTTCCTCATGAAGCGCATCATTGATATACGCCTCTTTAATAGGTTGCATGTTCTACCTCTTCTCTCAAAGCGCTCTATGTGCCCTTTTAATTACTGCAATAAAAGACAGCATCCGGGTCTTGCAGCATCTCAGCAAATCTGATGAGTTCCCTGTACCAATCCTGATAATGGGCTAGGGTGTGAGCATGCTTGCGATATTCATCTGAGAGATGAAAATCAGGATGCCCAAAGTATTCCATATTGATGCCTTGTAAGTCCTGGTAAGTAACGATATCCGTTGCAAACATGCTCAGAGCATCCCAATGAGGTTGTACAAATTGCTTGAAGGCACTCTCTGTAAACCAGAAGTAACCCTTATCCATTGACAGGATAACGAGTCCATAGTTCTTGACTACTTCCAAGAATAAAGCCTTATCCACCTGCTCACTCTTGTCATAGTTCCAATTGTTCACCACATACCAAAGGCTTTGATCTTCTGGCGTCTCTGCTTTGGTTGCATACTCATAGTTTGTCCGTGCCCAGTATTCCAACCCGAATGGATTGCGCAACCAGTTCATCTCCATGCTTTCATCGGTTCGTGTGTTATGTACATCGATGTCTAAACTCATGTTCTACCTCTTTTCTCAAATTCAACTATGCGTCATTTTACTGGGTCTCTTCCCACTCTACAAGGTCGGGACGTTCATAGATCGTCCCGATGACTCGATACCACTTAGCGCAAGAGAAATCAGGCAGGTGACGAATATCGGTAATGATGGCCGTCTTTGCGACAAGCCCTTGGGATGTGTTATCGAGATAGGCAATAATATCGGCCTCGTATATCTCTTTGTGACGATCATCAAGTAAGCCAGTAAATTCATTGAAGACAATCCCTTCAATGCGGGAGCGCAACACACCAGTATCATCGATGAATGCAACTTCTCGCGGCATGGGCAAGAACTCTTTCCCGTCCCAGGCTCTCACTTTTATTTCTCGCATGTTTTCCCTCTTTCTCAAGTCATTCTATGGCGTCTTTTAATTCGGCTGTCGCCTATCCTCTATGATATCCATAAAGGCAGGCAAGTCATCGCCTTCCATCTCATCCCAACAATCCTGACAGAACCAGTGTGCCACCTCTGGTGAGAAGGTGTCATAGGCTAAAATGACGCCTTGCCTGCCGCAATACCATATGGTACAGGTGCCATTAGCGTTGTAGATATATTCAAAGTCCTCTGCTTTTGTAGGAAAAGTGATCATTGCTCATCCTCCTATTTCGAGCATTGCAGCAAGTTTTGCGGCGTATGGATTCTCTGCACTGCGTAGGCGTTTCATGTACTCACTGGTAGTTGCCAATGAAGCATGTCCTAGTCGATTGCCTATCTCTGAAAGCGATGCTCCTGCGTCATCCATAAACACAGCAAACGAGTGGCGCCCTGCATGAAATTTACTCACTCCCAAATGCTTGAAGAGTACCCGCGAAAGGGAGGCATTCGTAATGGCAGGCTTCACGGACAGCGCAGAATGGAACTGCGAGAATGACACCCACACCGGCGCATCCTCACGCCATTCGCCTTTATACTCCGCTCGCAAGTAGTCCATTAGCACGCTTGCCACATGCGGGTCTATCTCGTCTATCATGCGCTTACCACCTTTGCAGTGCTGCCATATGATGGTCATGGCACTCCCTGAAAGCAGAATATCACCACAGACAAGCGCCTGCATCTCAGAGACGCGCCGACCCGTTGAGAAGAGCAGGCTTAACAATGCATAATCCCGCTTGCCAAGCAATGTCGACCTATCAATCTTCTTCAGCGCTGCCGCTACTGTCTCGCGGTCTAGCGGTAGCGCCGCCTCATTGTGATGCACCTTCCTATCCTCGAGCAATTCAGTGGGATTGCTCGAGAGCCATCTCATCTTCATGCAGAATTTGAAGAAGGACGAGATGCAATGGCGGCGATGCATATACGTGGTAGCCGATAGTTGCTTGCCGGTCGGTGAGTATGAACAATATGCCTGCAATACAGTGGCAAGCAGGCTCTCATTCGGGCTATCTAGGTCAAGGTGGATAGAGGCCAGCATATCACGGTATTTGGTGATATGCTCTTCGTAGATTGCGTGCGTGCGTGCGCTGTGGGATAAGCCTTCCTTGGCATGGAGCCAGGAAGCGACCATGAGGTCTACTGACATCGTATTTTGTTGTGAGAGAATGAGTGATGTTTCAGATGCCATATCTTATCCCTTCTAGAATGCCGTTCCTACGATAGTGGTACAGTGCTGAGAGCCTCTGTGTTGCGATGGACTAGTGATTGTACCGATCTCACAACTAAGGCCATCATATTGGCATTGCATCCTGCTCTCCGACGATTTGAGCGTAGCGCACTAAAATCGGCCAGAGAATGCCTAGACTGTGCGCCGTGTCAGGTCATAGAAATTGAGTTCAATCGGCGCATCGTCTGAAATGCCATCACCTACGACTGAGAGACATTTACCCTTCTGATCATAGTGCAGGTGAAGTTGACGAAGAGGAGGAAAGTATTCTATGGTCGCCAACCAATAGCCTTCACCTGCTGGCTTGTGCCATCGCTCTATACGAACATGATCTCCATTTTTTGCTAAGTAGCTGCCGGGATGTACTGGTAACTCCATCTTTGTATCCTTTCCTGAATACTAAAAATTCCGCGTAGTTGGCCTAACGAATGACGATACCTGACTGCTGTGCAGTGGTATCAATCTTCGTCCTTAAAGATTGATAGCGATCTATCGCCTCTCTCTGTTCTTCCTTCAACACATTCAAGCCAGCGATATGCCCGGTAAGGGCAAGGAAAATCATATGGATTTCCTCTTCAGTGAGGAGGAGCGTTGCTTCCTTGTTTGACATGTTTCCCCTTTCTGGTGTAGTAAAAGTCTCAGTAGTTACGGTCGGTAAAAGGAGCCGCGCTGCTCATATCGCTTCGTTGCCTGGTCTGCTGCCTCTTCTTGCTCTGGTGTCATGAAGTAGTTCTTGGCATCTTGATCAGTAACACGCGCTATGATATATTGCTCATCCTCATCTTCCATGCCGGAGCCGCGCATCTCTGTGAGCAGTTCTTGTGCCTTCTCTTTTGGCATCGGCGCAAAGCCTTCTGCCTTGTCACCATACATATCCAGTTTCCAGACCATGTAAAACAGTTCGCTCATCTTCGTTTCCTTTCCTCAATGTCTTAAAACAGGGTGTAGAGTGGGTCTAGTGTCTATCATCGCATTTTATGCGGGTTTCACCGATGACGAAAGGGGCAATTCCTTGCTGGATATGCACAGCATATTGCTCTGCTGTATATCCTCCATATGGATAACATCGCTTGTCATGCCCGCAGGCAAGAGAAATCACGACTATATCGCCTTGTGGTTCGATGCCAGTGACCCTGCTCATCTTGTAGCCTCGATGTCCAGTATTCCCAGGATTGCTCATATTACCTCTTTTCCTAAAATTCAAAACAGGGCATAGAGTGCCTCTATCTATAAACGTCGTTCAAATCTTCATTGATAGCGTTCAAGGCAAGCGCAGCACTGAGAATAATGCCTATGTCTGTGAAACCTTCACCTTCAAACGTCTCTTGTATGGTGAGTTCATACACACCACTTGCCCTTAAAGCACCCCCCAACGCTAAGGTTGCTTGCGTAATAGCAAGTGAGGCGGCTTTAACACCGTCTTTTGCTTCCTGTGTTAATTGCATCTTCTTTTCCTTTACTCTTCTATGATGCTCCTCACATTGAGCAGCGCATCATAGAACCGCCTTGCATCGGCAGGAAAATCAGGATTAAAATTGAAGCGGAGATAGCCAAGATGCTCCGCCTCACTGCTTACATAGCTCATGCTTGCCTCCTGCTCAACATAGAGCACAATAGCAGCACCGCTTTCCGTTTGGCCTTCCAGGTGGATATCCTCATCCATTGTCGTTTCCTTTCTAGTGTATAAAACTCCAGATAGTTCTACTAGCCGCCATTATACGCCTCTGTCCTCTTCTCATAGCGAGCACATGCAGGCCAGCCGACTCGATGATCGGTGGCCGTGCCATGTGAGAGCTTGCGCAAATCACACTTCCAATGTTTCGCACTGTACTGCAAGGGATAGCGCAAGTGAATGCATCCTTTGCAGGTCTGTTTTTCTGGACCTGTGCCATAGAGAGATATGCAGGGGTTTGTCTGCTCATTCATCATGCTGCTCCTTTCGCACGCTCAATCTTCATCTTCACCGCATCGCGCAGCCGCTTGAGTTCATCATACGTCAAACCTTCATCTTCCACCGGCAGGCCAAGCACCTGTTCCTTGAACCGTTTCCACTTGGCAGGTTGATTGACTTGCGGGATTTGATAGTGCGCATTGAGCAACGACTTGACCGTGCCGAGCAGTTTCTTGATCTCTTCAGGGGATGCCTCTACACCCGTCTGAGAAGGCGCTGGCATCTCCTTGCCGTTGGTAGTCGATGTACTAGACACCTGCTCAGATTTTTGGCTCTCAGGGGCTTTTCTGTCACGATCTACCGGGCTATCTACAATGCGGTGATGCTCATTGAGTTCATCGCCTGTAAATTGCGTGCCAAAGCCAAGAGACGCAAGAGCGCGGCCTATCGCGCCTGATTCGGCCTTCTCAATGAAATCAGGGAATGATGCGGCTTTCTCTGACTTGGTGCCGGTGCCGATACCGCCTTCGCCATTCTTAACAACAGCACGAAACAGGGCAAAGCCATTAGCTCGCTTGATAATCTTCTCCTTGCGGTGCTTCTCCTCATTCCACACCAGCACCTCTTCTTCAGTCTCGCGGTCAAGGTCAATCGTGATCGGCTCAGTTTCAATTGTGCCATTTGGGTGGATATCTCGAAACCAAACGAGGCGCCACTTGACTTCGAGATAATCTTTATTCTGGAGCTTCATAAGATACTCGTTAGGGTCAAAAGTCATGATCTATCCTCCCGGCGGTGGCCCGCCTATTCATCGATCAGATCGCTCATATCCTCTGCTGATAGTTCAGGCGGAGGCGGCAAGGTCGGGTTCTGCTGCGTCACCCAGCGGGCGTGCTCGCAGCGGTAACGCTGGCAGCCCAGGCACTTCCACTTGCCATCGTCACCCTTGAACACGCCAATGCGATGACGATTCTCATCCTCGATGACCACTCTTGAATAGTGGCGCTCAATAATCTTATACTGCATTGCTATCCTCCCGGCGGGTGCCCGCCTGCTAACATTTCGTGATGCTATAGGTGATCTCTGCACCTTGAAGCTGACGCTTGAGACGAAAGGCGTGATTGTCAGCCCAACGAGTCGGTGCATTCGCGCGATACACCTCCTGCGTATCGATCTTCTCACCAGTAGGCTTTCCATCATCATCGGCAAGAAAGAAATCAACAACCCATGCCTCTACCCATTTCTTGACTACCTGCTTGCTCATTCTATCCTCCTTCGCTGCCCCGCTGAAAAAGTAGTCCTCGACCAGCGGGGCGAGATCGTCGTCATTCACTGTGGAACATTGGCAAAACTGCCGTAACCCTGCCATTCTCAAGCTCTATCAAGCCCTGACCGGCAAGGTACTTGAGAGACTGATTGACTTGCTTCTCAGTAAGCCCGGTCTCTTGTGCCAACTCCCAGGCGTCTACTGGTTCATTTTCGTGATCGAGCAACAATGAAGCGGCATTGTTGCGAATCATCATGGCTTGTTGTATCTGATTGGTGCTGGTCATTGCTTTCCCCCTCCTGGGGCCTTGCGGCCCCGTCTAAGCTGCCTGAATCGCCATTTCGTAGTAGTAGTATGCGGCGCGCTTCGCCTCGATGACCGCCTGTGAGCGGCAATCAAGCGTTGCCTTGAGCGCGGCGAAGGCAACGGCCTGCTCGTATGCTGCATGATAGTGCTTCATGTGCTTGCACTCGTGGTGGCGGAACTGGCGGTCGGGGCAGGTGCAATCCACTGCGTGGCCGGTCTCATCTATCGTGAGGAAGTAGTGCTTGTTGCTGGTTTCGCTCTTGATCGTCCTGGTCATCTCGGGTTGTCCTTCCTTGATTCTAGCAGGCTACGCGCTGGACACTCTCGCCGGTGCGTGCCTTGATCGTCTCGGCGTAGCGTTCGTAGTAGCACTTCAGTCCGCGCACGCTCTGTACGCGCCCGCTATCCACCAGGCTCCAGAGTGCTTGTGCCTGCGAACCGGCTGTCTCAGGAGCGAAGGGGAAATGCATCTCTTCATACTCGTCGATTTCGTATTCTGCTGCCCACTGCGAAACCAGGTTCTTGATTTCTAGAAAGCTGATGTTTGCTGTCATTTCCTTGCTCCTTCGTGTGACTTCGTGTAACTCCTCATACTTATATTATAAACATTTTGAAGGCGTTGTCAAGAGTTTTAAGGACATCTTTGGATATTTATTGACAAACAGATAAAACTCGTGTATCATATAGATATCACCAATGAAGAAGGGAGTCGATATCAGATGCCGCTACAGAATCCACTTAACTTTGGACTTGAACCGTTAAAGCAGCACCAGCATTCCTATCGGGTAACGGCTACCGATATGACGATTGTGCGCTACTGTCCTGTCTGCGGAAAAACGTGGGTGATTATACGCTATGCTGCCGGTGGATTGTTTGACCACAGATGGAAGGAAATAGAAGAGCCATGACAGAAGAGCCGTTAATGGGAACTGAGGAGGTAGCTCGCTATCTTCATATCCATTTCAAGACGGTCATGAACCTTGTAGAGCGCGGTGAATTGCCAGCCTACAAGGTTGGCCGCGTATGGCGCTATCGAAAGAGTGATGTAGACGGCTGGCTTGAGGCGAGGAAGCATGTTCCTGGACAGAGGACAGAGCAGGATATGGTATAATAGGCATTGATACGCTTCGTGAATTGCGCACGTTCGACTAGTGGAGGATAGCATATGCGAGCGCCTCTGTAATGGAGGCAATGACCATGCACAATGGTTTGCACGGCCCGCGAATGGCGCTCGCGGGTCTATTTTTATGGTATAATCAAGCCACTGTAGTACCCCCAGTTCAACAGTGGCAGCCCGACAATTTCCCACTCCACATCTCACGGGCTGCTTTTTGCATTGCGCGATAGACAGGCAGGAGATATACTGCTCGTGGGGAAATTGTGTATTTTTCAGTATGAAAGGGGTATATTGTCATGTCACATCGTAAGTCTATCGCTATCCTTCTCGCACTCATCCTATTTGCAAGTCTCATCGCCTGTGGCACCACTGCCACCACCGGCACCGTCTCAGGCAACACACCCACCACCACAGGCAGCACATCCACGCCTACCTCTGTGATAGCGAAGGTAGGACAGACGATCACCCTGGATGACGTAGCCACCACGCTGGTTTCTGTGAAGAAGCTCGCTGGTGACGAATTTACGCGGCCAAAGGCAGGCAACATCTATGTGATCGTGCATGTCAAGATCACGAACAAGAGCAGCATTGAAGTGAGCTATAACCCCTTCGATTTTCATGTGCGCTCAGGTTCCGGCAACATCACGGATGTAGATTATGCTGTGCCATCCACCTACACGGCCAATAATCAGCTTGATAGTGGCAAGCTCTCGACGGGAGGCTCTGTGGAAGGTGACATGATGTTTCAGGTGAAGAAGGGCGATCACGGCGCACAGATGACGTGGCAGCCATCCTTCTTTGGCAATGCAGGGGATAATGCCTGGAATTTGGGGTTATGATACAATAAGCCTGGAATGGCATTGAATCAGCCTTTCCCCCGCCTCGCCCTGGCGATCACCAAGTACGGGCAACCGAGCGCCGCGCCATGGAGGTAGCGACGCTCTACGGGAGTTAGCATAACGGTAGTGTGCGCAGGGGCTAGCCAATCACAAGCGTAGCTGCGAGAACTGGGTTCGACTCCCAGGCGCCCGATGAGGTATACTATCCCTGGGTTGCGATGTGCCGCCCGTTTGTCATACTGCACAAATAAGAGCGCATCCTGTGACATTGTTGTAGGGCTTCATTTTCCGACAGAGAGCCGTCGCTACTTGGCGGCTCTTTGCCGTTGTGGTAGAATGACCATGAACTCTAGTCTAGCACGTTTGGAAACACACAAAGAAGCCTTGCTGCATTCCGATAAGTAGCAAGGCTTCTTTGTAGCATAGAACATCAGAACTGACTAGCAAGGCCAGTGCCCTGCTAGCAGTATTATATATCGCCCCGAATGAACCCGCTCATGATTTCAGGAACATTGGTATCAAAGCCAATGCACTCCATTGCGTTCCTATCATCCGGGTCATTGTTCGTGACATGCGTCGCAGTCATCTGCACATTGATCGCCCGTACATCATGACCA
>WNGM01004581.1_pt1 | contig 11779 bp, 9 predicted proteins | sample 5400571 | NCBI WGS metagenome assembly WNGM01 (sample SAMN13153378, study PRJNA577476) | soil metagenome | isolation source: 100 cm soil or saprolite under Garry oak tree replicate 2 | place: USA:California | collected 2016-06-15
CGTGTCCGGCGGGTTACACGCACGATGACCTGGAGCGCCTGCTCGACCTGCTCTATGGCATGTTCAGCGATGTCTACACGATGGCTGAACTGCGTCAGATCGTCGTGAGCAACCCGTTTGATCGCTCTGAACACCCGCGCCAGCTCAAACTCGTGGAATTGACAGACTGGCTCGAGGCGCTTGTCGCTTGAGACGGACATCCGCTCTGAGCAGATGAGGCATCGTGACAGATTCCCCTCGATATGGCAGTGGGCGACGAATCTTTTTTCTGGACTAAACAAGCTTCCAGGACAAAGTCCGTCGCTCTCCGTTCACTCCTCACGTTTCTGCTGGGCTTGCCTCCTGGTCCGGTAGCCGCTCCGCCGCGTTTCTCGCGGACCGGGCATGCGTGTCGGCAGATGATCACCGGGGCTGAATTTGCGCTTCTGCTCCTGAATGGTGGCGTCGTTCATGTGCATGTAGTTCTTCACTGTCGTCATGTCCTCATGTCCCAGCAGTTCCTGGAGACTAAAGGGATCATTGCCCAACACCAGGTAGCGGATGGCGAACGAATGACGCAAGATGTGCGGACTGATGCGCTTGTGGGTGATCCCCGCCCGCTTGCGAATACGCGCGAACAGCAGCGTCACCCCATTCTTGGTGAGCGGCGTGCGTGTTTCGGAGAGGAAGAGGTGATCTTCCCTGGCGCTGCCCCACGCGGCTAATTCTTCCTCGCCTGGCCGGTGTCGGTCCAGGTAATAGAGCAGGTTGCGCAGGCAATTCTGGCCGCAGGCGATCCGTCGTTCCTTCGAGCCTTTCCCCTTGACGGTAATCACGCCATGCCTGCGGTCAAAGTCTCCGATGCGCAAGCCACACAGTTCCGACACGCGAATGCCCGTATCGTAGAGCACCCAGAGAATGGTCCGATTGCGCACCGCCGCCCGCTCCGCAAAGGGACCCGTTTCGTTGGGTGGAGCGCAGGCGAGCAAAAGCTGCTCGAATTCCTCTGCATCAATCGTCTGGATGAGCGGCTTGCCCACCTTGGGAAAGGTGACACGGTCAAAGGGGTTGCGCTCGAGGAGTTCGCGACGCACCAGCCAGTGGAAGAAGGCGCGGGCGGAGCGGGCATAGGTCTGAATGGTGCGTTCGGAGCGCGGTTTGCCGTGGCCGCCAGGGCTCTTACGCATGGCAGCGAACCAGGCGTTGATATCGGCGGCGTCGACCTCGCCCACCAGGGTGATCCCGCGTTCCTTCTCGAAGTAAGTGCGCATCAGGCCGAGGGCGGTGCGGTGCCACTCCAGGGTCTTGGCGCTATGGTTGCCGCCCTCGTGATCGAGCAGGTAGTCCCCTATCGCCCGCGCGATGGTGGTATGCGCGCGACGGTTCGCCTGCAGCCGCTGCTGCGTTTGCTTCTCGCTGCGTTGCTTTGATGCACTAGTTCTCGTTGCTGGCTGGTTGCGTGCTTCGGCCTGGGCATCGAGCTTGGCGCGTTGGGCGGTAGCTCGTGCTTCCGTCACCCGCTTGGAAGCGCGTTTCTGCGGGCGCCTGGTGTCGCTTTGCCCGGAAGGTCCTTCGGGACCCGGCGTCTGTCTCGATTCGTTTGCTGACATAGGAATGTGTCTCCTTCGTGCTGCTCATCTGAGGAGAACCATGCAGGCGGTGAGAAGAGCGGGAGGCAGGATGTCGCGTCCTCGCGAAGGCAGGATGTCACCAACTCGCGAAGGCAGGATGTCGCGCGAAATCGAGGCAGGATGTCGCTGGACATGTTTTTGCACATGGAAAAACCGCCTCCTTGCTTGCCCTCTCGCCGCCTGGTTGTTCCCAGACGGCTTGTGATCGGCCTGCACAGAGACGGTTCATACACGAGAGCGGGAGACGGGACTCGAACCCGCGACAGCCTGCTTGGAAGGCAGGAACTCTACCAGACTGAGTTACTCCCGCTTGGCATGCTTGTGGTCGGGGTGCGCGGACTCGAACCGCGGACCTCATGGTCCCAAACCATGCGCGCTACCAACTGCGCCACACCCCGCAAACGCGCTTTTTAACCATGCGCATGCAGGAGCAATATAGCATACTCATGGTAGCGTGTCAAGCGCCGTCACTTCCGGTCACGACGGTAGCGAAGCCGCAGCACGAGGAGATTCCAGCGCGACCTCAAGCCATGGAGCAGCCCACCACGTAAAGGGGTCACATTCCCGTAGCGAGTGGATTGCGTAGAGCGGTTTGCACTGAAGAAAGGCGAGAGCACGACCAGCAATAGACATAAAGCACCTACCGCTGCGACGATGCCTGTCACGATTGTGGCTCTCTCCTGTGCATAGGCATAGCCGCCAGCAATCAATGCTGCAACGATCGCAATTACCAGTAGCCACTCAGGTACACTGAGACTGAACGATGGCAGGCTACGCTTGGGAGTATTCGAGCGGTAGCCCGATTTTCGCCTCATTCGTCCGCTAAGTTTTTGACCTAGCGTCGGCTTGGGCTCTGTTTGTTCCATATTACGCAGAATCTCTTCGATCTCGCGCTCGTATTTGTTTGGCATGATCGCTCAGCTTCCTTGAACTCGCCACAACTCTCTTGTTTTTAATGATACCAACTTCTAAGCTCAGAGACAAGTGTTTGACATCTGAATTTTGCAATTGGTCACGGTATTGGTAAGAGTGCCTTGACTTTCTCAACCAGGTCGAGTGGATGAAATGGTTTTGTTATGTGATTAGCTGCTCCCAGGTCCACACTGATGCGCTCGTAGATATGTTCGGCCCGTGCCGTCATAATGATTACTGGTATATTCTGAGTATGTGCATCATTCCGCAGAGAACTAAAAATCTGATAGCCGTCCTGCCCTGGCATCATGATATCCAGGATAATGAGATCGGGTGTCTGCGCAGTAAGTAAACGCTGGAGCTGCTGGCCGTTACTGGCTGCGGCCACTTCAAAGCCATTATAGTTGAGTGCAACAGTGACGATCTCTCTTATTTCTTTGTCATCATCCACAACGATAATACGCTTTGCCATGTATTGCCCCCAATTTCTCTCTATTCGTCGTGCTTTCCGATCTTTGATTGACTCAACACGTAACCTCTGCTATCATAGTGCTATAGAGATAATCGATAAAGGTTTTAAAGAGGGTGTCCGTATGAGTTCGTCCTCGTCCTGGAAGTCTATATTACAACATATCATCAAGACCCCAACGGAACGCCAGCGTTTATCAGAGGCTCTAGGCGTTACTACGATGACGCTTAATCGCTGGGTGCATGGGGATTCTCAACCTCAGCGATCTCATCTCCTGCGCTTGCTGCAAGTGGTTCAACCGCAGCATCGTGTAGAACTGCTCGCAGCCCTGGAAGAAAGCTATCCTGATATTCAATCCTGGCTGAAAGAGGACCTTCCTGCACAGGTTCCCCCCGCATTCTTCGCCCGGGTACTCAGGATGCGCTCCACTATTATTGAATCCTTACGCTTCTGGCACATCAGTGATATGGTTTTAACGCAGGCACTTCTTCAGCTTGATCCTCATCAGCAGGGAATGGCTCTCACCGTAGCGCAATGTATGCCTCCTTCTCATGGCGGCAAAATCCGTAGCCTTCGTGAGCGGGTCGGCAGAGGAACATACCCTTGGACAGAAGATCTAGAACACCTCGCTATTTTTCTTGGAATGGAGTCTCTGGCAGGCTATGTTGTAGAGACACGTCATGTTGCAAGCGTTGAGGACCTGCGGAAACAGACTCAGCTCCTCCCAGCCTATCGAACGGAGCATGAAGTAAGTGCCGCCGCCCAGCCTATCTGGCTTGGAGGAGGTATTGCTGGATGCTTACTGGCTTCTAGCACGCAACCAGGTCACTTCACCCAGCAGCGACTTACCTTGCTGGGCGTATTCAGCGATATTTTAGCTCTGTCTTTCGACAGGGAAGATTTCTATCCACCGAAGCTGATAGAACTGCGAGTAATGCCGGATCTCGACTTGCAGCGGTCCTATATATCCTCCTTCCAACAGCGCATCAGGCAGGCTGTTAGCCAGGCAGCACCTAGCCCGGAGAAGCACTTACATAATTTCGAGATCGAGCAAAAAGTATGGCAAGAAATAGAGCATGAACTGCTCGTCCTACCAGTTTAATACCTTACTCAATGCCATACTTGCGCATCAGATAACGTAACTGGTCGACTTTCGCCAGACCTAGTAATTGAGCCGCGCGAGTGCGGTTGTGTTTTGTGGTCTCCAGGGCCCAACGGATAAAATGCTGCTCTACACGTGTATGTACCTCCTCTAGTGATACTGGGAGCATTGGCCGCAAATCTAACCACTGCTTCCACGGATCAATACGATTGACGTTATTCCCATTTACATATCCTACGATCTCCCGTGGGAAGTGCATCGGCAAGAGCTCATCGCTGTTACTCAAAATCATTGCGCGTTCGATCACGTTTTTTAGTTCACGCACGTTCCCAGGCCAGTTATAGACGAGTAAAAGCTTCTGCGCTTCCGGAGCAATTTGCCTCACATTTCGCCCCAGCGACTTGTTGAAATCTTCTATAAAGCGCGAGGCAAAAAGCAGGACATCCCCAGGACGCTCGCGTAAGGGCGGCAGAGCTATTTGCAGTATTGCCAGGCGATAGAACAAATCGGAACGGAATGATCCGTCCTTCAAGGCCTGTTCAAGGTCACGGTTGGTTGCCGCCAGCACCTGCACATTGATTTTGACTTCTTTATTCCCACCAAGGCGAAAGAACGACCGCGTCTCTAACACACGCAGCAATTTTGCCTGCATGTCAAGCGGCATTTCGCCTATCTCGTCGAGAAAAAGTGTGCCTCCATCTGCAAGTTCCAGCAGGCCGCGCTTCTGCCTCTTTGCATCAGTGAAAGCGTATTGCTCATAGCCAAACAACTCGCTTTCCAGCAGGGTGCTGGCAATTGCCGCGCAGTTGAGTGGATGGAATGGCCCCGCAGCTCGTGGACCCTGGTCGTGGATAGCACGCGCTACTACTTCTTTGCCAGTTCCACTCTCACCGGTAATCAGTACTGAGGCAGTATCTCTACGCGCCACACGTGCCACAAGATCGAACACCTCTCGCATGCGCTCGCTGTGGCCTATAATGTAATTAAAGTGGTAGTTATCACTGCGCTCACGTCTCAGTTGGCGCAGTTCGCGATACATCGCACTTGTCTCCAGGGCGCGTTGCACTACCAGTAATAGCTCATCAAGATCAAAGCCTTTGAGTAAATAATCTGAAGCATCAAGCTTCATTGCATCGACAGCACTTCGCACATCACCGTATGCAGTGAGTATGATGATTGGTAGTTCTTGATCGAATTGACGTATCTGCTTTAATACCTCAAGGCCTCCTATCTTTGGCAAGCGTAAGTCCAGGAGTACCAGGTCAAAATTGTTCCTGTGCAGCTCCTGCAATCCCCTTTCACCATCAGAAGCTGTAGATGCCTCGTAACCATGCTTTCTAAGATAGCGCGCAATTTGGTGCGGCAAATGCGGCTCATCGTCAATGATCAGGATACTTAAATTCACTATTCCAATCCTCTCCTCTACAAACCCTTCGTGGAGCCTGCCTGTCCCCGGGACAGCGTACCACTCCTGTACCTACAACAAAGTTGGGTCAATCTTCCTTCAAAGGCAATCTCACGGTGATAGTAGTGCCGTAGCCGAATTGGCTCTCTACAAACATGTATCCGTGGTGGTCTTCAACCAGGCGTCGCGTAATCGGCAGCCCTAGTCCAATGCCGTGTGCCCTGGTTGTGAAGAAGGGTTGAAAAATATGCTCAAGTTGGTCTGGAGAAATTCCTACTCCTGTATCACTTACGATTATCTCTATCCAATCGGGTATCTCCTGGCAGCTTATGGATAAAACGCCTCCATCTGGCATTGCCTGCACTGCATTCAGGTAGAGATTAATCAGCACCTGCTCTATCTGTGCCACGTCTACGCGCAACGTTGGCACCGGTTGATAGCTCCTATGCACGACTATACCGGCTTCTACATACTGCGTTTGCATCATTCGCAACACGCGATCGCTAAGTTCTAACAGATTACAGGGAGTACGATAGAGCTGGCGCGGCTTTGCAAACAATAACAGGTCGCGCACAATTGCATCCAGGCGTTCTACCTCTTTGAGCACAATTGATACCGACTCCTGCGCTTCGACTCTGCTCTCTTCATCGTTGAAGATGGCAGGATTGTTACTGCTCTTCTCCAGATCATCTAACAATAGCTGTACAGAGGTTTTAATCGAAGCGAGAGGGTTGCGAACTTCGTGAGCGACGTTTGCAGCCATTTCGCCAAGTGCCGCAAGGCGGTCCAGGCGGCGCTTCTCCTCTTCCAGACGATACACGGAGGTGACATCATTAAAGGTTATCAGCGCCCCCACGTGCATACCACGATCATCACGCAGCGGTGACACGGCCACATCGAGTACTACTTCTCGCCCATAACGATCGGAGGTTACCAGGCTAGAGAGATGCTCCTCCTTGTCAATGAGCGATAGACTGAAAAAGCGTAGATCAAGAATTTTCTGTACAGGCTGTCCCAGCACCTCGACGAGACGGTATCTGAGTACTGACTCTGCGGCACTGTTGAAGGTAGTAATGGATCCATTCAGATCTACTGTAATCAATCCACTGGGGATACTCTCCAGAATGAGTTCCTTCAGACGCTGATCATCTAACACTTGACGCAATAGTTTACGGGCCTCGGTACGCGCCTCAGTCACCTCCGCCATGAGATACATGTTTTCCAATATTGCACCGGCCTGACTTGACAGTACCTGCAACAAAACAAGTTCTTCATGGCGCAGCTTCCACGGGCGATAGTAAGCCCCTACCAACACTCCCAGCACCTTTTGCCCGGCTGGGTCTCGCCTTGCCAGTACTTCGCCCACCCCTGCACGTTTACTGCTTCCACCTGTGCTGCTGCTGACTAGGGGAATGGCGAAAAAAGTCTTAATGTTCGCTGGCAGTTGACGTAAATACTCGCTGTGTGGATATATATGAAGGATTGTATGGGCAGAGGTAGGGAGCCTTCTGCCTGAAACAGCAATAGTTGTCCCCTCTAGTACCTGTTCGCCAAGGGTTAGTCGCTCGATGACAAGTGGTAATGAACCAGGCTCCTGCACTCTATTTTTAGGATGGAAAAGCATCTCGCGTAACGCTGGCGTGATCCAGGAGATGGTGCCTTCCGGGGTGGAAGGTAGGATGAGTTCGCAAAGATCGGCTGCAGAGATTTCTCGCGTTCGCTGCACAACAATGCTGTGTATACGCTTTAATTCGTACATTGAGCTATGAAGTTGACCACTAATACTATTGAGCAGCGAAAGTTCGTGAATACGCTCTCGATCACGTTCTAATAAACGGGTGTTCTCCAGTAACATGGCGGTAACGCCCGCCACCACTTCCACTACTTCTACTTCCTCCCTTTTCCAGTAATCGAGGTAGCCTTCTTCGCCGCGACCGGCTCCACTACGAATAGCTACAAGGACCCCGATCGCGTGCTGGCGATAAATCATAGGAACAGCCACAAGAGTGGGGATAGGACTTTCGACAGGCGCAGTAACGACGCTGCGCAAGCGCCATGCTCTCGCTTCCGGAGTATCGCCCTTTATGTCGATAGGGTTGATGTGAACAACCTCCAGGAGGGAGGATGACCACCCAGGCTCTTCATCGAAAGTGCCCGATGCAAACTGTAGTGTCTCACCGATGCACTGGTAGAGTAATATACGCCTGCACTTCAACAGGCTAGACAGTCGTCTCGGCAGGCTATCTCTCAGAGTACGATAATCAGTAACCGCGCTGAATTCGTCGAGCACGCTTTTCAATACTGCTGGAGCACCCAGGTCTACGATTTTTTGTTTCACTTGCGTCGTCATCTACTTCCCCCTACGCCTGGATAAAAAGACAGAACTTGTTGCGCCTGGTTTGCTATTATCTCTATTATAGTATTATACGTTTCTAATGTATAGAAAGATGTATTTATGAACAAATTGTAATGAATATGCGATGCTTATCATCCTACTGCTGCTGCCCGCGCAGTAAACATTCTTTAATCGAGGCTCGCCACATGTCTCACAAGCGATACGTGGCCTCTTTTCCTGCATCATCTCCACTGCGCCTGACCATGCTTCGCCCCGGTGTCGAATATGCCACTTCGCGCCCTTCCTTGAAAACATGCAGTCGAACCGGAACCAGCCGCAGCGCCTCAAACGCTGAAGGCGCATCCACTACGAGAAAGTTCGCCGGCTTCCCTTCCTCGATGCCGTAGCGATCCTGAATGCGGAGAGCCCTGGCCGCGTTGCCGGTGATCAGGTCGAGGACATCGTCGATCTCTTCGTATCCGCTCATATGACAGAGATAAAGTGCCAGTTGCGCGGCCGCGAGCATATCACCCTTGCCGAGCGGGAACCACGGGTCCATGATCGAGTCGTGACCAAGCGCAACGTTGACACCCGCTGCCAGTAGCTCTTTCACGCGCGTAATACCACGCCGCTTTGGATAGGTATCGAAGCGACCTTGTAAAACAACGTTGTCAAATGGATTGGCGACGACGCTCACCTGTGCTCTCGCAAGCAGCCCTATCAGCTTGAAGGCGTAGGCATTGTCATAGGAGTGCATCGCCGTGCAGTGACTGGCCGTCACACGCCCCTGCCATCCCTGCTGAAGCGTATCGGCTGCCATTACTTCCGTGAAGCGTGAAAGCGGATCATCGGTTTCGTCGCAGTGACAATCGATGTCACGGTCAAACTCCTTTGCCAGGGCGAAGGCGTAGTGAACATCCTCGACGCCCATGTCGCGTGTCCATTCGTGATGTGGAATTCCCCCTACGAGGTCGCAGCCCAGTTCCATCGCCTGGCGCATCAGCTCGCGACCGTTGGGAAAAGACATGATGCCATCCTGCGGAAAAGCCACCAGTTGCAGATCGCACATATCACGCACTTCTTCACGTATCTCGATCAAAGCGCGCAGGGCTGTCAAATTTGCATCGCATACATCCACGTGGCTGCGGATGTGCAGCGTTCCCTGTGCAACCTCCCAGCGAATCTCCTCCAATGCCCGTCGTTTGACATCTTCGTGTGTCAGGCTTGGCTTGCGCTCACCCCAGATCTGAATGCCCTCCAGGAGAGTGCCAGAGCTGTTATAGCGCGGCTGCCCCACGGTAAGCACCGCGTCCAGGTGTACATGCGCATCAATAAAGGGAGGTGAAACCAATCGACCGGCAGCATCGATCTCTCGTGCAGCGCTGTCCAGGATAGCTGTGGCGATTTTAGCAAAGTGTCCATCATGAACGGCGATATCGACGACTTCCTGGCGACGGTGCAAATGTGCATGGCGAATAATTAAGTCGTAGTGCATATCAGATTCCTGCCCCAAAATAGAAGGCAGACGGTTGAGACCGCCTGCCTCGTGCAACGAAAGACGTTCAGGGTTAACCCCGGTTGGTGCTTAGTTCACCACGCCTGCTGGAGTTGAGTTCAACACGTCGCAAGATCAGGTAGGAAATACTTGCAAAGACGATACCCAGTTCGAAACCTATGTCCATGCCTCCCAGCGATTTGGCTAAAGGTCCGGTGAAGAGCTGCTGTGAGGCGCCGAGATAAACACCTACCAGGCCCAGTACCAGGGATACGACGGCTGCCCAGCCTACAGGCAGCTTATCGGGAGTGTTCCAGTCATCGACGTTGTACACGCCACGGCGGAATACAAAGTGCTCCAGGATAAGAATGATGCCCCAGGGTCCCAGCCAGTAGGCGATGACCAACAGGAAGCTTTCAAGTGTTGCACTGAAGTTGCCCCCGCCGATGAGAGCGATGATAACGTATACTACAGCGCCGATGAGTGTCCAGACGTATCGTTTGATGCCCTGGAACCAGCGTCCAAGGACTTGCATGGAAAGGCCCAGGCTGTAGTCGTTTGGAATATTGTTCGCAACCACGCTCAGAGCCAGTAACACCAGAATAAGCGTCCCAAAGGCGCCCAACGGATTGACGATAGCTGAGAGCAGGCCTCCAACGCTACCACTTGTGAAAGCCTTGTTCCATGCGGCAACGGAGCTAAGTGCAGAAACAAGGACAAGACCAAGTGTCTCCAGCAGGACACAGGGTACAAAGATGCCCAGGAAGGTGAGCCAGAAAACGCGGCTGCTTGATGTCTCCTCCGGCTGGTTGACATTGTAATCCGCAGCGTAGGAACTCCATCCTGTGGCGAAGCCATAGATGGCGCCGCCAAAGGTGATGAACGCGGCAACTTCAGCAAGCCCGCTGTTCTGTGCAGGTATGGCCCTGAAGTGTGGAGCTGCTATTACCAGGATGATGGCGAACATAATCGCCATGGGTATCCAGGCATACCGCTCGTAACGATGTACATATCTGTAGCCGTAAATGCTGACCAGCGTTGTCAGGATAGCAATCGCGATAATGCCTGCCCATAACGGGATAGCTCCACCACTCAGCGCTACTACTAGCTGCGCACCCACAATCACGTTCACGGCTGACCAGCCAATACATGCGGCGACATTGAAAAGAGCCATGATGATGGCTCCCACCCAACCAAAAGAAAAGCGAGAGATAGTCATCTGGCGTAGTCCCAGCTTGGGACCGAGTGTCGAGAAAAAGGCGACGGGTAGGACGCCCAGAGCATTAAAAATGATGATAACAGCTAAGCCATCCCAAAAGCCAAGGCCAAGGAATGAAGCCAGTGTTCCAAGGGCAAGCGTTGAAATGACCAGGTTGGCAGCAAGCCACATGGTGAAGTTGTCGCGGATGCGAACGTGGGTGCGGGTCGTGGGTGAGACACGCTCTATTCCGTGCGTCTCAATACCACTTTCTTCGGGGATGGCTACAGTATCGGAAGCCATTTGATAGTCCTCCTTGTTTGAAGCTCCATCCGGCCAAAAAAGCCGGATATAACAAGCAAAGCCTCCTAGTGTAGTATTGTTAGGACAGATCAGGACTTACGGCCGGGTGGCAAGAATGGTCATCCCATTCCCGTAGGGGCGAGGGAGGTGAGCATTGATTCCAACAAAATCGGGGAGGGTTGCCAAAGCAGAACAAAAGGAAGAAAGCAGGCTAATCGATGAGCTTTTTCGATTTTGTTGGAGTCAATGCCCTTTTGTGTTATCATTGAGATGCTAGCAACATTGCTCGCGGAGTTCAGCATGTAAGCCGAAGATATCGAAAAGTATCTGTCCCAGCTGGGACAGGAATTACTTAAACGAGGTATTGAAGAACCAATACGTCTCCTTCTCATGATTGATGTCCTTGACCGGGCCGAACAGCGGTTACATATGGCTCATGAAATTCTCACCCAACTTCAGCTCTTCGAGCGCTGGCAGGTATTCGGAACCCCAGTCCTTGTTGGATCTGTGGCATATGAACTGGTAATGGCTCCCGACATTGATATAGAAATCTATTGTGATGTGCCGCGCATTGAGGATGGCTTCGTCGTGTTGCGGGACTGTGCATTGCATCCACACGTGCGTAAGGCTCGTTTTGGCAATTATCTGGATGAAGCAGATGAAGGGCTGTACTGGAGGCTCATCTACCGCACAGACGATGGGACGGACTGGAAAATTGATATGTGGTCGTTGCGTCGCGATCATCCCGGTCCATGTGCCGCGCAATTGGTCGAGCCACTTCGACAGGCACTCACACCAGAGACCCGACGTACAATTCTGGAATTGAAAGCACTGATGCAAGATGGTTCTGCTCTTCGTCATCCCTCCATTGATATCTATCGCGCAGTCATTGATGGTGGTGTTCAGACAAGCGCTCAGCTTGAAGCATGGTTGGAAGTGCATCCTCGTAA
>WNGM01007776.1_pt1 | contig 11777 bp, 11 predicted proteins | sample 5400571 | NCBI WGS metagenome assembly WNGM01 (sample SAMN13153378, study PRJNA577476) | soil metagenome | isolation source: 100 cm soil or saprolite under Garry oak tree replicate 2 | place: USA:California | collected 2016-06-15
GTGGCTTCGCCTGTACAAATCATCCTGGCCGTGGGAACGAATAAGCAACTGGCAATGCGCTTTTCAGGCATTGCTCGCTTGAGAGTGCTGCCTTTTACACAAACCATTGCCCCCTACATGGCTGCGGCAGATGTGATCATCGGCAAGGCGGGACCGAACTTCATTGCAGAGGCGATGATACTAGAGAAGCCATTTCTCGCGACGTCCTTCATTCCTGGACAAGAAGCACCTAACCTTACATTTCTCGAGCGTCACAACCTGGGCTGGGTTTGCCTGGAACCGGTAGCACAGTACCATCTGCTTGCCAAATTAGCGAGCGATCCGGCGGCGCTGGCTGAAAAAGTCAATAGTATTCGTGTGTATCGCGCATGGAATATGCAAGCGAACCAGGGTATTTACCCAGTTATTGCGGGACTAATAAGTAGAACCTCGCAAAACCTGAGTGCGCAACCACATTGAAAAGGCCTGGAATTCATGTCGTAGTGCTCTGCGGAGTGTGTACCTGGCACCTGTTTTCGCCCTCTCTTTGGAAACGTATAAAGATGGAGGAGTACTTGCATGCGAAATGGAAACATACCTGTTTGTCTTTCATTGCTATTTGTCGTCGTGGTATGCACCGCCGCAGGCATTTCACCACTGGCAACGCAAAAGGCGCACATCGGCCCCTATCATTTGCTGTTGAGCTTTTACAGCCTACCGCGGACTGAACAACTCCTCAACATGACCATCCAGTCAACAACACCTGGTATGAATCTAGGGTTTTCACAGGCAGTCCTCGCCCCGGCTCCTGGCACTGACGCAACCGCCGTACATGTCACGCTCAGTCCCGACAGTGACACTCCTGACGTCTACGATGTCAATGTCACACCGCCCATTCGCGGTCTATGGCTGCTCCACATGACAGCAAGCGGCCCCGCTGGCTCCTTTGCCGGTGATATCCCCATCGACGTTCTTGGTCCACCCGCCATCCCGATATGGCTAGGCTGGCTTATCGGTCTGTCCCCGCTTCCATTGCTTATTGTCTTCATCCTGGTGCAGGTGCGTTGGCGCAAGAGATTACGCGAATGGGTACGCCAGGAGAAACCACAACGCTCTTTTTAATACTATTGGATGAAGGAGGGAATTCCCATGGCACGTGCCATCGCTCAGACAAAAGGAAAGAGAGCCTCTCACAAGTCAGCATCGATGCGACCCGATCTTACAGAGCGTAGAATCCGCCAGGTCAGTGCCTGGATTGTGCTCTGCCTGCTGCTGATAGCAGAATTCGGTTTGGCATGGGATCGGCGATGGCATGACATGGTTGGGCGCGATCAATTCTGGATTCCGCCGCACATCATGATGTATACAGGTGTAGCAGGTGCAGGGTTGATTGCCTTGTGTGTGGTGCTGGTAGAGACACTGCGCTACTTTCAGAAGAAAGCGGGGGTGAACGATAGCTCAACCGTCAATATCCTCTGGTTCTTCCATGCGCCTCTTGGTTTCATCCTTTTGGGTTTTGGCATGCTCATCGACGCAGTAGCCGCGCCTCTCGATAACTACTGGCACGTATTGTATGGAGTTGATGTCACGTTTTGGGCTCCATTCCATCTCATGGGACATCTTGGCGCGATTATAGGAGTGCTAGGCATTATTTATGCCTTCGCGTCGGAAGCAGCCTATGAACGACAAGTGGAGCATCCATCTCCCCGCCTTCTCGGTCTCAATGGACCTGAGTGGGGAATCGTTGTGCTACTCGCAGCGTTCCAGGAAGTAGTTTTACCAGCATTGACGGCATTCATCCCCATCGTGCTTGGCCCAGTACAGCTTATAACCTACCCGCTCATCCTGGTCCTTGCGGCGAGTCTCTTCCCCATCAGCTTGTATTTGTGTATCCGCAAACCAGGCATAACACTGCTGATGATCTTGATCCTCTGGCCTTTATCATTGGCAACGGAGACCCTTACCCCGCTTGCGCTACGTTTCATGGTAGCGAGGCTTGGACTCACCTATCGCCTGGGGCACGAGCCTGTGTTCGACGTGACAATTGCCATGTTGCCGCTCATCTATCTGATATGTGCCTTGATGGTGGAAGCGGCGGCCTCCTGGCAACGTCGATCTGGCGAGGCAAGGAATGACGAGTTGCGAGGAGCGTGGCTTTTAGGTGTTCTGATGGCGGTGCCTGCGGTGCTGATCCCTCCAGGTATTGCGCATGCTTTCAGCCTGGTGGCTCCTGCCATCCCACTACCGCCAGACGTGGTTCATGTGCTTGAACCCGGCTGGTTAGCCATGCTGCTCACATTGCCGATAGCGATGCTGGTGGGAGCAATTATGGCTTCTCTGGGCACTGTTTTCGGGGATATCTGGCACTGGAATAAACGATGATTAGTACATTAAAATGGAGACAAATTCCCATGCAAGAAACAAACCAATCGGCTTTTGCCAACACAGAGACGGCGCCGACACCAGCCCAGCAACATCCCCGTTCCCCTACCAGTGTGCTGTTCCACTACGAACCGCACCAGCCACGCAATGTCAATCGACTTCAGGAAGCCGAGCAAGCAGCGTCTGGTTTTAATACCCGTGTGGCCGTAGCGCTGACCAAAGGCGTTGGGACGATGTGGACGGCCTATGCATTCGTGGTGCTTGCGTTCATCGGCTTATTCGCCATTCTTGGCCTGCTCAACCCGATCGTTTCCTTGCTCGTTGCCTGGGCTTCGCAAACGTTTTTGCAATTGGTCTTTTTGCCCATCATTTTGGTCGGTCAGAATGTGCTCGGACGAAAAGCGGAACTCCAGGCTGAGGAGCAGTTCCGCACCACCATGAGCACCTATCATGACATTGAGCAGGTGATGAACCATCTCTCGGCCCAGGACGCCGAACTCGTGCATCAGACGAAACATCTTTTGGCCCAGGATGCCGAACTCGTGCGCCATGCCCAGTTGCTCATGCACTTGCTCGCGAAAAACGGCATCTCCCTGGAACTGCTGGCAGCCGAAGGTGCTACCACGAGCCACCTGGATGCCTTCGTGCAAGCGCAGTCAGCAGACGGCACTGCTGCTCCTCCCGTTCCAGCCCAAGGCGAAAAGGAGAGCGCCTAAACACAACGCGGGGATGGTACTCCTGAGAACCACACAGCGCAAGAGCTGGAGTCTTACAAGAGCGAGTTCCCCTAGCCTAAACGGATAATTCACAAGCCCTGCTCAGAGAGGTATGGTTGGTTGCTTTCGGTGCTGTACTGAACAATCCCATAAGTTGTCAACCAAAAGAACAGGCGAGCATTTCGTGAGATCATGGACTGACCAGATAGGATGTGATGTCGATGAAGGAGCCACCTTCCTTCGCGTTGGGGATGCCTGGCTCGATCTGGATCGTATGCCTGCCCGCGGTCGGCCACCGCCAGGCGAACAGCACGGTGTTTGGAATGCTGATGCCGGGGCTCGACTTGTTCTGCCAGATCCCTGTCGTGTCAACTGTCTCTGTGCCGTCAATGTAGACGCGGGCGTGACCGGCTTGGCAGCAGTGCTCACCTAGAGTGCCGATTAGTGCGATACCCGTCCCTGTGAAGGTAATGGACGCAGGCAGCGATGCTGTGGTGATCGAGCTGGGGTGGCTTGTGGCATTCGGCGGGCCATCGAAGAAGCGACTATACGCACCATTCGCCTTCAGCGAGGACGCGGAGGCTGAGGCGGCAGTCAGGATCCACGTCTTGGCGAAGGTCTGGTTCAGTTCAATCGCCACGTCGTACATTGCCTCGATCAGCGGTTCGACGATATCATTCTCGGCCTGTAGGTCGGCAAAGACGCCGTTTGCGTCCGCAAGATGGTTGGCAACCGCCTGGGCCGTGGCGATCGCCTCATCTCGATAGGTCGTGTCGCCGGTATCCTTAGCAAGCGTCAAGCTGTTGTAAATCATGTTCCCATTGACCGAGGCAAAGAAGCGGCCCGGTTTCTGCTGACAGGTTGTGCCGTTGTCGAACACGTAAACGCTGTATAAGGGCAGGTTCGCATCCAGGAAATAGTGACGCACCGCAGCATATTCGGCCTTGGCCTTGGTGAGATAGGAAACGTTGTTGGTGTAGCGATACAGCAGAAGTGCAGCCTTGATGTAATTCGAGTCGGTCTCCAGTGTCTTCAACTGGTTCACGCCGCCGCCCGGCTGCTGGTAATGGATACTCGGGCAAGCGCCGAACAAGTAGACGGAGGGACCGGCGCTGTCGACGACGTTGAAAGTTGCTTGTTCCTTGGCAAGAATGTTTGCATTATTCAGGCCTGTCACTTCGTATTCGCGGCCCAGTGCGATCGAATCCCAAAGCGGCGCGTCGCTCCACTGACCACAGCCCTGAGGAGTCTGGCATGGGGGCTGGCTGGACGGCGCCGTCGATGCTAGGGTTTGAAGGTAAGAAACAACGCTGGGATCGTGATGATTGATTTTCCAGCGGAAGAAGAGCGTATACGTGAGCGAGTCAGCTCCCCAGTCGACGTTTCCGGCGCCGCAACCGGACGTACAGCCCTTCCAACGCCCATTGGTATAGAAGTCATTGATCATATTCGTGATCGCCTGGCTGCCATAGTCTGCATAGGTCGAGGCGCTTTGGACCTGAGCAAGTTGATAGGCCACGGTTGCGAGGCATATACAAACGGCAAGTACGGCTAGGAGTGCTTTCATCGGTTTTCTTCCAATCCCAAGTTGGCCCAGTGGACGTTGCGCTTCGAGAGTGCTTTGAAACTCTGTTAGGTTGATTACTTACTAAGGCATGGTTCAATTTGGGTGAATCGAACTTGACAGTTTGAACAGTCACACCGTGTCACCCTGAGCGCAGCGAAGGGTCTATCGCGATGGGCAGAGAGATGCTTCGCTGCGCTCAGCATGACAGGGCTGGACCTTTCTGTTGATGAGAAACTGTCAAGTGCATTTGAACCATGCCTAAGCGTAGCATATGCTATGCGGTTGCGTCAAACCATACACAAAATTTGGTTTTAATAGCTGATCAATTGAGAGTACTGCGTAATATGGGTGCTCATGCCAACGATGAAGAAGTGGAATCATACGATGTACCAATGATAGAAGAATTCATTGATGCTATTTTTGAGTACTTATATGTAGCACCACATAAATTTACAAGACTTAAAAAGAGCCTTAAAAGAGAGAATCTGTTGATGGATATGCCGTTTTAGCAAAAGCAGGTTGCTACATGGTTGCTACATTTTTGATCTGGATGCTGTCAATGTAAGAAATATAACAGTAAGATAAAACAAGACTAGAAGCTCTTTCACAAGATCGCTTCTAGTCTTCTTTTTGGTGGAGATGGGGGGGAGTTGAACCCCCCGTCCAAACGAACCTATCGGAGAATGTACTACAGGCGTAGTCGATGTTTTTTCTTACGCTGCGGACTCCCATCGACAGGATTCGTTAGCGCTGGCCCTCTGGTCTTAAATGACGACTAGAAGGCGATTATCGTCATAGCATCTCGCGTTTTCGACGCCCAGATCCAGTCCCACGAGAAAAAACTGGGTGGACGACGCCTACTGGTTATTAAGCAGCGAGAGCGTAAGCAGGTGCCGGTTTGGCATCTATTGTTTTGTCGGTTGTTTAACGAGAGTGCGTACCGACACCTCGGCCTGCAATTCAACAATCTGTTCGCCTGTCGAAACCCGACATCCCCAAAACAGAACACCCACCAAAAATAGCGCATACGCCAATTTCTGATGTACTCACATTCTACCACATAATCATCCCCACAGCAATCTTCAAACGAGCTTATTCCCCAATCCTCTTCGTAAACCGCTCCAGATGAACCACAAACCGTTCGTGCTGCCCCTCTCCAATCTTCCTCTTCTCATCATACGCCTCCACCTTAAATACCAGGCGCCGCCCATCAATCTCAATCAACTCGGCAATCGCCCGCACCTGTTGCCCCAGCGGTGTGGCCGCCACGTGACTCACATTCACATGCGTCCCCACCGTCACCTCCCCCTCCTCCAAATCCCTGGATACCGCTCCCCAGGCTGCATTCTCCATCAACGCAATCATCATCGGCGTACCAAAGACCTCCACGCCGCCAGCGCCAACAGCCGCAGCCGTATTTTCATGCACAACCAGCGTGCTGGCCTCCCCCTTCATACCAACTTTCAGTACCATCTTACAATATCCTTTCTGTATTTTTTTATACTATACAACAATAGCTCCCCTTGCCATCCATCCCGCTCCGCGTGATATGATTGAAGTTGTGAATAACCAATTGTCTATAGTGGAGAGCAACAACCCTATGACTAGCTCTGTACAACGCGTCGCCCATCGCGGCGGCTCCCATCTCGCCCCTGAAAACACCCGGGCCGCCTTTCGCAACGCTCTCACCCTCCCCATCGACGCTATAGAATGTGACGTCCACATGAGCCGCGATGGTCATGCTATCGTCTTTCACGACTATACCGTCGACAAACTCACCAACGGCCATGGCAACATCCTCGACCTCGACTTTGCCTACCTGCGCAGCCTCGAAGTCGCTGCCCACTCCCGTGGCGGCTGGCCCGAGCCACAACAGATACCCATCCTGCGAGAAGTCCTCGACCTCGCCAGGGGCCACGTTCAGGTCTATATCGAAATCAAACCCAGCAAACGCGATGGCCGGTATGGTCACTATCCCTATATCGTTGAAGCCGTCCTTGAAGAAGTGCGCAGCGCCGGCATGCTTGACCAGGTCCTCATCATCTCGTTTGACTGGACAGTCCTTCCGCACATCAAATCCATCGAACCTGCACTGCCCACGGGTGCCCTCGTCTCAAAAGACAGCTGGAACGCCGGCCAGAGCGACGCCTTTGATATATTGGTGAGCCAGGCCTCCGCCCTCGGCTGCAACTGGGTCAACATGGATAGAGACCTTTTTACTCCCTCTATGCCTGCTATTGCCCACCAGCACGGCTTCAAATTGGGTGTCTGGACCGTTAACAACAGAAAAGAACTCCAACGCCTCGCCGCCCTCGGCGTCGATTCCCTCACCTCCGATCGCCCAGACCTCTTTACTATTTTCTCCTGAATCGTGTCCCTTTCCGCTTTTTATCCGTTCTATTTATTAAAGAAACAATCTGGCACGCGTCAAAATAAGCATATAACTGTGGATGCAGGGGCCACAGCCCCTGCCGGACATATCCCTTCAACCCTTGATTACGCGCCGTCGCAATCGGCGAAAAAGAAAAGGTACCATCTTCTACTGCTTTCAGCAGACAATATGCTATAATGAGCGGCAATCACAGGCGGTAGGTACGGAATGACCATCACAACAAACATCTACCTGAGCAGGCGAGCCGTGGAGAACATCAAATATGCAGCAGACAAAAACACTACCAAAGCATACAATCGAACCAGTAATATCGACTTCTGAGCCAGAGTCAACAGAGCAACAGGTTGCCATATCATTCGTTGTTCCTGTAATGAACGAAGAACAGAGTATCGCCATCTTATTTGGAAAATTATCTGCCCAACTCGATGCCCTTGGACAGAGCTACGAAGTCATCTTTGTAGACGACGGTAGTACCGATAACACTTTCGCAGAACTGAAAAAAATACATGAAGCGCATCCAAGTATCGTACGCGTCATACGCTTCCGCCGCAACTTTGGCAAGACTCCAGCGCTTGTGGCGGGCTTCGAGCGCTGCCATGGCGAAATCATTTTTACCATGGATGGCGATTTACAGGACGACCCGGAAGAGATCCCCAATTTCCTGGCAAAGCTCGACGAAGGCTACGATCTCGTTTCCGGCTGGAAATTCCCGCGCCTCGATCCCATCACGAAAACCTTCCCTTCCCGCATCTTTAACGGCATGGTCAGCACCTTAACCGGTGTCCACCTGCATGATATCAACAACGGCTTCAAAGCCTATCGCCGTGAAGTTGTCGACGATATACACTTCAAACTCTATGGTGAATTCCACCGCTTTGTACCCGTCATGGCTCACTGGCGTGGCTTCCGCATCACAGAGATCAAAGTGCGTCACCATCCTCGTCTCTACGGCGTCTCCAAGTTCGGCGCCAGGCGTTTCGCTCGTGGCCTGATCGACCTGCTCAATGTACTCTTCCTTACCTCTTTCTTGCGCACTCCACTGCGGCTCTTTGGCCCTCTCGGATTCTGGACATTCTTTATTGGTGTTCTGGTTGACGGTTTTGTCGTGGCTCGCCGCATCTTTGTAGGTCAGCAGATTCGTGACCAGCCGCTGCTCTTCGTTGGGATCCTCTTGATGATCTTCGGCGTCCAGTTTGTTTTGACAGGCCTGCAAAGCGAGATGATCCGTCATTACGCCTTCCAGCCAGGGGAAGAGTATAGTATCAGGCAGGAACTCGATTGATGCAACACCCTGCAGTGAAAACAATCGGCAAGCGTGTACTACAGATCGGCTTGCCCATACTGGTCGTCGCCTCCTTACTGTATAAGATACGCGATTGGGGGGATTGGAATGAGCTTATCGCCAGCGTCCATCAATGGAATTACTGGCTGCTGGCATTGTCATTTTTGGGCTTCATACTCCAGGAAATGTCGTATGGGCTGATTTGGCAAGCAGTTCTACGGCGGTTGGGTCATCATCTGCCCCTTCGCGTGTGCCTGCGCATCTACCTGGCCTCAGAATTTGTACGCTATATCCCTGGTAATGTCTGGCATGTCCTGACACGTATCCTGTGGGTGGGAAAGTACGGCGTTTCGCGACCCATTGCCTTTGCCAGTATGACCGTTGAACTCATTACAAAGCTGGCGGCAGGAGCATTGATCTTCGCGGTCAGCCTGCTCTTCTGGGGGAATTTGGGTACGGTGGGTTCACTCTTTCAAAGCTCCTTCATCATCGTGCTTGGCATGGTCTCCTTCCTTGCGCTGCTGATCGTACTGCATCCCCGTATCCTTAACGGGCTACTCAATACCGCCCTGCGCCTTTTGAAGCGCGACCCCGTCGTTTTAACGCTCAGTTATGCAGACATCTTGCTTATCACTCTGGCATGGTTCGCCAGCTGGTTTGTCGCGGGATGCGCCTTCTTTGTGTTGGTGCTCGCGCTCTGGCCGCAAACGCCACTGGCAGCATTGCCAATCTGCATCGGCATCTACGCCATTGCCTGGGACTTTGGTTTCGTCACTTTCATCACACCAAGTGGTATTGGCTTCCGCGAATTAGCGATTGGCGTCCTCTTTCATCTCGCCCTGCCCGCCATCCCTGTAGGTCCGGTTGCGATTATCGCCCTGCTTTCGCGGGTCGTCTCCACCGCGGCTGAACTGTTATGTGTCGGGGCTGCCTATCTGAGCGGTGATGGCCAGGTGCAAGTGCGTGCCATCCAACAAGAGCAAGCCTCAATGCAAAACTCGATCCCTGGAGATCAAAACAAGCAAGCAGAAAATAATGCATCCTCTACAAATGATTCTCCGAGGCTAGTAGAACGAGGTGCAGCAAATGATTAATGCTACATGGCGCAAACGTCTGTCTGTCTGGGGCAATCGCTTCTTTCTCTACCCAGCGCCTGATCCTCTACCCCATACACGTATGTTCTGGCTGGCGACGAGCGTCGTAGCCTTTCTGGCTCTCCTCTTCTCAGTCTATTTTATCTTCTACTTGACTGGTCGGCACGACGCATTTCTGACCAATGCCGAGGACCTGGGAATTATGGATCAGGCTATCTGGAATACGATCAATGGACAGATGTTACATCAAACAATCTGTAATATCGTTCACGATACTAACTGCTATAATCTAGATGGTATTTCGCGTTTTGCTATTCACTTTGAGCCGATTCTCTTTCCCGTTTCGTTCTTCTATCTGCTCTGGTCTAACCCAAAAACACTGCTCGTAATACAAACCCTTGTGGTCGCAAGCGGTGCGTTTCCTGCTTTCTGGCTCGCCCGCCTGCGCCTGCGAAATGAGTGGGCTGGAGTCGCCATAGCCCTGCTCTATTTGCTCTATCCTGCCCAGCAATACGCCCTGGTCAGTGATTTCCATGCCGTCACCTTCACTGCTTCCTTTTTACTTTTCACCCTCTATTTCATGTATACGCGCCGTACCGTCTGGCTGATTGTCTTCGCCATTCTGTCGATGGCTTGCAAAGAAGAGATATGCGTCCTTATCGCCCTCTTTGGCCTCTGGTCAATCGTCTTTCAACATCGCTTGCGCAGTGGTCTTGCATTGATTGGGCTTGCCATCGGCTGGATCGGCCTGGTTTTGCTCATCTTCCACTTCTTTAGCCCCACTGGTCATTCACTACTTTCTTCACGCTATGCCTATCTCGGTAATGGCCCCGTCCAAATAGCTCGCAACATAGTGTTGCATCCGGGAAGCATACTCAAGCAGCATGTGTTGGATCATAATCATATTTACTATCTTCGTTTGCTCCTCAATCCAGCAGGTTACCTCCCGCTGCTGGCTCCGTGGGTTTTCGTGTTGGCCCTGCCCACGCTGGCCTTAAACTTGCTTAGTTCTGACCAGAATATGTATAGTGGCTTCTTTCAGTACAATGCCGAGATCGTACCTGTCCTGATTTTTTCGACCATCGAGGCTATTGTGCTTATCATCTGGTTGGCGCACTGGGTACTTTCTCAAGTGCGTCTGTCGCGTATTAAGTCACAGGAAAGGAGTAATCCTACCGTTCGCACGAGAAGTGTGCCTCGTTGGGTTTCTCCAGCGCTGCTGGTAGTACTGTTGGCCTATGTTCTCTTCAGTACAGTGAAGGCGGATATTTTCAATAGTAATATGCCATTTGGACAAAGCTTTCATTGGCCATCAACTCAGATCACAGCCCATACCGCACTTGCGCAGCACTTTATTGACATGATACCGCACGATGCATCAGTATCGGCACAATCAAGCCTGGCTCCACATTTGAGCGAGCGGTCCGAGATTTATCTCTTTCCTTACGCAGATGACAGTGCTGATGATATTTTCCTTGACGTGAGCAGCGATGTCTATCCCTTTTATGGTTCGCCTGACTATACGCATGAAGTGAAAAAGGTCTTGCAGAGAGGCAATTATGGTGTTTTAGCGGCCCAGGATGGTTATCTCTTGCTCAAAAGAGGAATAACCCCGCCTGCTGCTCTACCTTATTCACCTTCTTCAGATACAAGCGACCTTGATGATCTATTTTTCAATCCTTCAGATAATTTCTGTTCGTATATATCTGTTCCACCAAAGCAAGTCCTCCATCCTTTACATGTCACTTTTAGTAGCTCTGATGGTACTGATACGATGAACTTGATCGGCTATAGTGTCTCGGCTGCCGATAGGTTTAGTTTGGGTGCGGGATATATGCAAATAACCACCTATTGGCAGGTCAATAAGCCTACCCTCCATCCATTGCAGAGCGTCGTGCTCGTTACCGACAAGAATGGCGGTAAACATATTGTCAGCGTAGATGTTCCACCCCTTGCCTGGTGCCCGACAAATACCTGGAAAACAGGCCTCGTGCAACGTCTCACTAGTAGAGTCTTTAGCCTGAGCGGTTCCCATATTCCAAATGGGCTAGCTCATATTTCAGTCGCGCTTTTGCCGGTCACTCACCCGTTTAGCACTATGGTGGGTGAGCAGAATTGGTTGCCATTGCATATTTCTCAGGCACCAGCTACAATAGTCCCAACTCAGGGAACTAATGCGCTCCAATTGGCGACAATCACGATCGTTCCCTAGTATTCCCCGGATGAGGGGCGCCAATAGGGCGCGTTACATATTCATCGCATAGCACAATGAAAGGGGTCGTGGTAATGGGCGTTTTAATAGGTCAGCTTCCGCCAGCTGAGCTTGCACGCTTGAAGGCTGAATTGGCGGAGACGCTGATTGCTC
>WNGM01003955.1_pt1 | contig 11770 bp, 12 predicted proteins | sample 5400571 | NCBI WGS metagenome assembly WNGM01 (sample SAMN13153378, study PRJNA577476) | soil metagenome | isolation source: 100 cm soil or saprolite under Garry oak tree replicate 2 | place: USA:California | collected 2016-06-15
CCGAAAGCGCGCTGTGCGGCGGGCCGTCGGCCTGCGGCATCGCCCCGAGGGCGAGCTGCTCGGCCACCGCTTCGGTGATGAAGGCGCCGCCGCCCGCCACCTTGCGGATCGCCGAGACGAGCTGGGCCGAGGCGCTCTCCTTGGTGAGGTAGCCCGAGGCGCCCGCCTTGATTGCCCTCACCGCGTATTGCTGCTCCTGGTGCATGCTGAGAACGAGCACGCGCAACTTAGGCTTCTCCGCGCGCACCTGCTTGATCAGCTCGATGCCGCTCTTGCCCGGCATGGACATGTCGAGCAGCAGCACGTCGAACTCGAGCTCGCGCACCCGTGCGAGCACATCGTGGCCGTTCTGCGCCTCGCCGACGACGGCGAGGTCGGATGCCGCGGAAAGCACCTGCTTCAGCCCTTCGCGGACAATGGTGTGATCGTCGGCGATGACGATCCGGATCACGCCGCGGCCTGCCGGATGGGAATGCGCACTTCGATCGTGGTGCCTCGGCCTCGCTCGCTCGCGACCTCCACCTCGCCGCCCAGGAGATAAGCGCGCTCGCGCAGCCCCATCAGCCCGAACGAGTTGGGCTTGCGCGGGTCCGCCGGTGAAAAGCCGCGCCCGTTGTCGCGAACCATGAGCGTGACCGCGCCGTCCTCGCGGTCGAGCGCGACCTCGACGAGCGAGGCCTGCGCGTGCCTCGCCACGTTGGTGAGTGATTCCTGGAGGATGCGGAACACCGCGCTCGCATAGGGTTCCGCGAGCTCGAGATCAGGTGCGCCTACCGCGAGCTCGCAATGGATGCCGGTGCGTTCGGTGAAATTCTGCACCAGCCACTCGGCCGCGGGGACGAGGCCCAGGTCATCGAGCATCAGCGGCCGGAGATCCGCCGAGATGCGCCGGGTCGCCGCGACGGTGCCGTCGAGCATCGCCTGCATCACAGCGAGCTTCCCGGCGAGGGTTTTCTCCGCGGGCGGGAGCCGCTCGGCGATCCAGCTCGCGTCCATCTTCAGCGCGGTGAGAGCCTGGGCGAGCTCGTCGTGCAGCTCGCGCGCGATTCGGCTTTTTTCCTGCTCCCTCACCGAGTTTGCGGCGGAGGCCAGCTCGCGCAGCTCCTCTTTGGAGCGGCGGAGGGCTTCTTCGGCCCGAACCCGATCGGTGACGTCGCGCAGAATTACCGTGTAGAACTTCCTGTCGTTTTCCGTTATTTGAGAAATCGAGGCGTCGATCGGAAATTCCTCGCCGCTGCGCCTCAGGCCCGTCACGATGCGCTGGCCGCCCATGCGGCGTGAAGAAGTTCCGGTTTCGCCGAAACGCCTGATGTGGCGCTCATGCTCGGCGCGGAAGCGCCCGGGGATGAACCCGGCAAGCGGCGCGCCGATCGCCTCGGCGCGCGGGCAGCCGAACACCGTTTCAGCCGCGGCATTGAAGAGAACGATGCGTTGGTTCTCATCGACCGTAATGACGGCGTCCATCGCCGCCTCGACGATGCTGGTCACCCGGGTCTCGATGTTGTGCAGCGCGCCCTCGGCGGCCTCGCGCCTCGCGACCTGCCGGTATACCAGCACCAGCGCCAGCAGGACCGCCGCGGCGCCGACGCCCGCAGCGGTGACCAACATTGGGAACTGAGTCATCCGGCAGCGCTCTCTGCGATCAGGCGCACGGCCTTTTCAACGGCTTTTGACCCATATCAACATCGCGGGAAACAAGTGCTTCATATTCACCGAGGAATACCCCGACACTGAACGCACCCGTGCCCGCCGGCCTCGTCATCGATTCGGACCTGATCCGCAAATACGGCGGGAGCGGCCCACGCTACACCTCGAGGCCTCGAGCTCGGCGCCGACGACCTCGTGCGGCGCGCCGTGGCAGATACGCGATCTCGCGCAGGCCTTCCAAGTGGAAACCCGGGAGCAGATCGATCGAGCGCACGATGTCGTCGACCGGAACGATGTCCTGCCGGGAGAAACCCGACAGCAGGAGATTCAGCTTGCCCCCGCCCGCCGTTTCTTGCGCGGGGGCCCTATTCTTGATGAACAGGCGCATTTCCGACTATCTTAGCGCCGGCAACGCATGCGTTCAAACCTTCACGATGTTGGCGAGCCCGCAAACGCTTCGGCTTGGTGCGGTCCACTCGACCGGCTCGCTGGGCGGCGGAAGTCGATCACGTGGCAGATCAGCGTGCTGTTCCAACTCACCCGCTAGGCGATAAATTCATGGTTGGCCAAATTCGTGAAGCGAAAGAAAACGCGGCGGATTTCAGTAAACGGTCTCGACCGGGACGCCGAACAGGTATCCCGCGCCGCGCTCGGTGCAGATGTAGCGCGGCTCGGCCGGATCCTTTTCGATCTTGCGGCGCAATCGCAGGATTTGCACGTCGACGGAGCGGTTGTAGACCTCGTCGTTGTGCAGGCGGGACAGGTCCAAGAGCTGATCGCGGGAGAGGATGCGCTGGGGCGCACCGAGCAGAACGACTAGGAGGCTGAATTCGCCGTTGCTGAGCGGCACCGCCCGTCCGTCGCGCGCCGTGAGCCGCCGCGTGTTGATGTTGAGCTCCCAGCCCTCGAAACGATAGGCGCGTATGCCCTCGGGCCGGCCCTGACGCACCTCGGCACGGCGCCGGCGCAGCACGGTGCGGATTCGGGCGAGCAGCTCGCGCGGGCTGAACGGCTTGGTGAGGTAGTCGTCGGCCCCCAGCTCCAGCCCCATCACCCGGTCCGCCTCGTCCTGGCGTCCGGTGAGCATGATGATCGGGATCGTCGACTCGTCCCGCAAACGGCGCGCAAGCGCCATCCCGTCCTCGCCCCTAAGCTTGAGATCGAGGACGATGAGATCGACCACTTTTTCCGCGAGCACCGCCTGCATGGCAGACCCGTCGGCGACGGCGGTGACCCGGAATTCGTTCTGGCCGAGATAGTCGGCGATCAGGTCCCTGACCGCGGGATCGTCGTCGACGGCAAGAATGTGCGGCGGCCCCGCGTTCGTGGACGCCTGGGGGGACGCCCGGGATTCCGTGGTCATGATCGCTTCGATGCTCATGGCAAGCGCGAGTCTAGACTCGGTTCACCGGCCGATGTTACAGGTGTAATCTCGCGCCGTGCTCATGTAAATTACACGCAATTTCCGCATAGTGGAATAGGCCATGGACGAAAGACCCGATACGGCGGCATCTTCCGATGTCCTGGTCCTCGACGACGACCCGATCATGCGCGAGCTGGTCTCGGATTGGCTCGAGGCGGCGGGCTACCGCGTGCGCAAGGCCGCAGACTGCCATGCCGGGATCGCGGAAATGAAGGACCGGGCACCGGCGCTCGTGGTGACCGACATGCGCATGCCGGGACCGTGCGGCGGCGAGTTGATCGAGCGGCTGAAACGCGAGTATCCCGGCGTTCATCTCGTCGCGATCTCGGGGCATTTCAATTCCGGCTGCGGATTCAGCGCGGAAGACGCGCTCGCGGCCGGCGCGGCACGAGCGCTCGCCAAGCCGGTCAAGCGCGACGACATCCTCCGCGCGGTCGCCGAGCTGACCGGCCGGTCCGGCGCATGAATTCCTGATGCCGGCGGCGCTCGCCCGGTCGGCCAATCGCATCACGCTGACCCGCGCGCTCGTCGCGCTCGGTTTCGTGCTGGTCGGCATCAACGTCGCTTCCGCCGTCTGGGATGTGCGAACCGATCGCGAGCGCACGGACCTGCGCGCGCGGCGCGACCTGTCCAATCTCTCCGGTCTGCTTGCGGAGCAGACCGCAGCCGCCCTGGAGGCCGTGGACCTGGTGTTGCGCGATGCGGTGCGCGAAGGGACCGCGGCGAAAGCGGCGGCGATGACGCCGCGGCTGCGCGACGAGATGATCCATCTTCCGCAGGTCGCCGCATTCCTGGTGATCGATGCAGACGGGCGGGTCGTGGGGCGCACCAACGGAACCCCTACGATCGATCCCGGCCTCGCAGGACGCGAGTTCTTTGTCGCGCACCGCGACGCGCCCGCCCGCGGGCTCTTCCTCAGCGAGACCTACCAGGGCGGAGCCGAGGGCACGAAACGGCGCTTCGTCATGTCGCGGCGCCTCAACGCGCCCGGCGGCGCGTTCAGCGGCGTCATTGCGGCGGTGATCGAGACCGACAATTTCGACCGGCTCTACCGCACGATCGACATTGGCGAAGGCGGATTCATCAACCTTCGCAGCCGCGATGGCATCATCATCACGCGGGTGCCCGATCCCGGCGCGGCGCGTGCACGCAGGTTTCGGAATCCCGAGATCTCCGCCGCGGTCGAGCATGAGGGCCGCTTCACCGGGTGGCTGCCGAGCGCGATCCTGAACCAGACCGTGCTCGAGTCGATTGTCGCCGTGCGCGGGTTTCCGCTGGAAGTGCTCGCCGGCGCCACCGAGGATGCGGTGTTCGCCCCGTGGCGCAGCGAGGCCTTGCGCATCGCCATGCGGACCGTTCTGACGTCGGTCGCCATGCTGGCCTTGATCGCGCTCGCTGCGTGGGGGCTCGCGCGGCGCGAGCGGGCGCTTCAGCGCAGCGAAAGGCGGTTTCGCGCGCTGATCGAGCGCAGCTCCGACGTCGAGCTATTGCATGATCCCGCTACCGACACGGTCATATACGCGAGTCCCTCGCTCGAGCGCGTGCTGGGTTACAAGCCGGAAGAGGTGATCGGACAATCCGCCCGCCTGCTCCATCCCGAGCATGTCGAGACAGAACGCCAGTTTTCTGCTGAACTGTTGCGGGAATCGGGCAAGGTGGCGACCCGAGAAGTCCGCGTGCGCCACAAGGACGGCTCCTGGCGGTGGATGGAGAATACGCTGAGCAACATGCTGAACGAGCCCGGCGTGCAGGCGGTGGTGATGAACCTTCGCGATATCACCGAGCGCAAGCTCGCCGAGTCGGAGCACGGGCGCCTGGAGCAGCGGCTGCGTCAGGCCGAGAAGATGGAGGCGGTCGGGCGGCTCGCGGGCGGCATCGCGCACGACTTCAACAACATCCTGGGCGGCATCCTCGGCTACAGCGAGATGCTCCAGGAGGAAACGCCCGAGGGCTCGCGTCTCAAGCGCTACGCGACCAACGTGCTCACCGGCGCGAACCGCGCCCGCGGCCTCGTGGACCAGATCCTCGCCTACAGCCGCAGCCAGAGCGGCAAGCGCGCTCCAGTCGATCTCTGCCATATCGTCGCCGAGACCCTGGAGCTGGTGCGCGGCTCCCTCGCTGGAGGCATCCGGCTCGAGGCGAAGCTGCCGGGGACGCCTGTGCTCGTGGTCGGCGGCGCCACGCAGCTGCACCAGGTGCTGATGAACCTGTGCACCAACGCGATCCAGGCGATGGGTGAAGAGGGCACGCTGCGGGTGACGCTCGAGCCCACGGACGTCGAAGCGGAGCGCGCTTTTGCGCACGGTCGCTTGGCGCTGGGATCTTATGTTCGTCTCACGGTGGAAGACACCGGCTCGGGCATGGACGAGGCGACGCTTGCGCACATGTTCGAGCCGTTCTTCACCACGAAGGAGGTGGGCAAGGGGACCGGACTCGGGCTCTCGCTCGTCTACGGCATCGTCACCGACTCGGGCGGCGCGATCGACGTCCAGAGCGTTCCGGGACACGGCAGTCGCTTCATGGTCTATTTGCCGCGGGTCGACGCCGCGACGGAAGGCACCGACGAAAAACGCCGGCTGCTCGCGCGCGGCAATGGCGAGCGCGTGCTGGTGATCGACGACGAGGAACCGCTCGTCGCGCTTACCAGCGAAGTCCTGCAGCGGCTCGGCTACCAGACGGTCGGATTCTGTGACGCCCGCGCCGCTCTGGCGGAATTCGAAGCGGCGCCGCATCGCTTCGACGCCGTGATCACCGATGAGGTCATGCCAGGTCTGACCGGCACCGAGCTGTCGCGGCTCCTTCGCCAGCGCAGACCGGATCTCCCGATTCTCCTCGTTAGCGGGTACATCGGGCCGAGGATGACCGAACGCGCGCTCGCCGCGGGAGTGTCGAAGATCCTCAAGAAGCCGGTGCCGTCATTCGAGATGGCAGCGGCATTGGCGATGGTGCTCGGCAAGGACATACGGCCTCATTAGCGGCTCGCTGGCGGGCCGGCGATCGCTCGGCATTACATCTGAAACGGTTCGCACGGGCGTTGCAATCAACGAGTAGTCGGCATTGCTGATCATGGCGCGTCATAGGAGCGTGAATCATGGGCAGCATGCCGAAATCGCTTGACCTCAACATGCAATTCGCCGGAATCCCCGGCACCTCTCTCGAAGTCTCGCGCATCGGCATCGGCACCTGGGCCATAGGCGGCTGGATGTGGGGCGGCAGCGAAGAGAAGGAATCGATCGAGACGATCCGCGCCGCCCTGGATCAAGGCATCACCGTCGTCGATACGGCGCCGGTCTACGGATTCGGCCGCTCCGAGGAAATCGTCGGAAGGGCGCTGGCGGCGCCCGGATTGCGCTCGCGCGCGATCATCGCCACGAAGGCCGGCCTGGACTGGCGCGACGGGAAGGTGTTCCGCAACGCCAGCCGCGAGCGGATCGCGCGCGAGGTCGAGGACTCGCTCGCGCGCCTGCGCACCCATTACATCGATATCTACCAGGTGCACTGGCCGGACCCCTTGGTGCCGATGGAGGAAACCGCCTCCGCGATGGCCGAGCTGTACAAGCAGGGAAAGATCCGCGCCATCGGGGTGAGCAATTTCTCGATCGCGCAGATGGAGGCGTTCAGGCGGGTTGCCCCGTTGCATGTCCTGCAGTCGCCCTATAACCTTTTCGAGCGCGGCATCGAGGACGAGATCCTTCCGTATTGCCGCAGGAACAACATCGCCGTTCTGGGCTACGGGGCGCTGTGTCGCGGACTGCTCTCCGGCAGGATGCAGCAGGATACGACGTTCGGCGGCGACGACCTGCGCAAGAGCGACCCGAAATTCCAGCAACCGCGCTTCGCGCAATATCTCGCCGCCGTAGAGCGGCTGGATTTGCTCGCGCAATACCGCTACGGCAAGCGCGTCATCCATCTCGCGGTGCGCTGGATGCTGGACCACGGGGTCACGGTCGCGTTGTGGGGCGCGCGCCACCCCGGCCAGCTTGCGCCGGTCGCCGACGTGGGCGGCTGGTCGCTCGAGGCCGACGCCAGGGCCGAGATCGACCGCGTGCTGCGCGAGCGGATCACGGACCCGGTGGGACCGGAGTTCATGGCGCCGCCGTCGCGGGCGCGGATGTGAGGCAGCCATGGCCTCCATCGAGGAGAACCCCCGACTCGGCTTCATCGGAATGGGCGGCATGGGAAGCCGCATGGCCGCAAGGCTGCTGGCCGCCGGTTACGACCTCACGATCTACAACCGCAATCGCGAGCGCACCCGCGTGTTGGAGAAGCAGGGCGCCAAGGTCGCGGCGGAGCCCGGCAAGCTGGCCGCGCACGCCGATATCGTCCTCTCCTCGCTCGCCGACGACGCCGCGGTCGAAAAGGTAATCCTGAGGCCCGGCGCGGCCCTCGCAGCCGCCCGGCCCGGAACGGTATTCATGGAGATGAGCACCAAGTCCCCCTCTCTTTCCCGCCGCATGCATGACATGGCGCGCGAGAAGGATGTTTTTGCGCTCGACGCGCCCGTATCCGGCACCACGACGGTCGCCGAGCAGGGCGAACTGGTGATCTTCGTCGGCGGAGACGAAGCCGCTTACGGCCGCTGCCTCCCCGTTCTGCGAGTGCTCGCCCGGGAGGCGCACTACATGGGACCGGCCGGGTCCGGCGCCATCATGAAGCTCTGCGCCAACACGTTGCTCGGGCTAGGAATCCAGGCGCTCGCCGAGGCGGTGGCCTTCGGTCTGAGGGCCGGCCTGGCGCGCGAGCGTCTTCTCGAAGTCCTCGGCGCCACGGCGGTGGTTTCGCCGAGCCAGAGATCCAAGCTCGACAATGTGCGCAACGACGCGTACCCGCCCGCCTTCCCTCTGCGGCTGATGTTCAAGGACTACCGCCTGATCCTCGACACGGCGATGGACCTACCCGCCGCGATGCCCGCGACCGCCGCCGCGGAGCAAGTGAGCGCGGCCGAGCTCGCGCGGCAGTCGGCGGAAGGCCGCGACGAGGACTTCTCCTCGGTGGTGAGAACCATGGTGCGGATGTCGAAATGAGGATTGGTCATGAAGGCGGATAAAGGCTCGAGCGGTCCGGATGGAGCCGCGGGAACGGGTCGATGTCGCCTCTCGAGCATCGACCGCTGCCGTTCATTTACGGACATCGAGGGCACCGAGAGACTCGTCGAGCCGGTCCCGGAAGATTCCGGTGTCTCAGCCGGCTCTGCGCTGCGTACGGCCACCGATTGATCAGGCGCCAGAGAATCGCGCCACCTGCACCCGGGCGCGCAACAGCTCCACTTCCGCGGCGATCTCGGCACCGTCCGATTCCTCGTATTCGAACTCCTCCACCGGCGCTGGACCGCCGGCGTCAGAGTCGAGCTCATCGGGATGCATCACAGGATGGTTCACGAGCGATCTCCTTTCGCGGGCGTTCAATGCAATGTGCGTGCGAACGTGCGACCGGACAGGAAGTCGGACGCTTCGGGCCGCTCGTCCATCAGCTCAAGCAGCGTGCACACTATCTCGTTGTAGAACTCCAGCGGCGCGCGCATGCCGGGCCAGGTGCTCACCGAGACGTCGGCGAGGCACAACTCGCCCTGGAGCGGGGCGACGGCGCGGTCCTTTGTAAGCGTGGAGAGCTTTTGCACCGAGAATCCGCACAATATGGGGAATTCGCCGAAAATCCCCGCGACTCGCGCCGCGAGATCGGCGGCAACGCTCTGAGACTGCGGATTCTGCGTCCTGTCGTGTAGCGCTTTCATTTGCGGCCTCCTTGCGGTGGGTTCTGTACGCGTACCAGCATAGGGGGGCGTCATCTCAAATTCGCTACGGACAAACGCCCGTCCGCTACGTCCGTAACATGCCGGGCGGCGTGGCTCGATGCTGCAAGCGTTCGTCGATGGGCTTGGTGCGCGACGTCAGGTCGGACGCGAACGCCTGTGGAAGTTCGAACCCGCACAACTGGAGGACTCGCGGTGCTCACTAGAGGCATTCTGAAAATCCGGCTTATTCTTTTTTCCTGAAGATCTCCTTGGTGAGTGGGAGCGATGCTCGTCCCGCCGCGTCTCCGGGCAATTTCGCGACCTCTGCGTCCGATTACAGATGTAAGACGCGGAGAAACCGAAGCGCAACGGGACTTCCGGACAATGGCGTCGGTTCGTTAACTGGAGCTGCCTTCATGATCGCCTGGACCACAGCGGCACCCGCCGTCTCCGCGGCGTTTCTCGGCTCGCTCGTCGAAGCGGTCGAAGCGCTCACCATCGTGCTCGCGGTTGCGACCGTCCGCGGCTGGCGGCCGGCGGGCCTGGGCGCGCTCGCGGGCCTCGGTTCCCTCGCGCTGATCGTGCTCGTGCTCGGTCCGTTCCTCGATCGCGTTCCCCTGCACGTCCTTCAGCTCGTGATCGGCGTGCTGTTGCTGCTTTTCGGCATGCGCTGGCTGCGCAAGGCAATCCTGCGCGCTGCGGGGGTCATCCCGCTGCACGACGAAGCCTTCGCGTTCGCGGCCGGAACGGCGGAGCTGCACCGTCACGAGGCGCGCCTTGCCTGGCTCGCCGGACTGGCGAGTTTCAAGGCTGTGCTCCTCGAAGGCCTGGAAGTGGCGTTCATCGTCATCGCGGTCGGCGCCGGCCGCGGTCTCCTCGTGCCCGCGAGCCTGGGCGCGCTTGCGGCCTGCGCGCTGGTGACGGCTGCCGGTTTCGTGGTGCGCCGTCCGCTCGCGCGGGTTCCCGAGAACACGCTCAAGTTCGCGGTTGGCGTCATGCTCTCGGCCTTCGGCACGTTCTGGACGGGCGAAGGTCTCGGCGTTCCCTGGCCGGGCGAAGACCTCGCCATCGTCGGATTCGCGGCGCTGTTCCTCGTCGCGGCGCTCGCGGCGGTCGCAGTCGTGCGCCGCCCTGCAGCGGAGGCTTTAGCGTGACTCTGCTCATGAACGTCCTGCACGAGTTGTCCGGACTGTTCTTCGACGCTGGCTGGCTCGCGCCGGCGATCCTCGGCGTCGCTCTACTCGCAGCGGCGGTTGCGGCGTCCGCGCCGGGCTTGCCGCTCGCCGCTGGCGGCGTGCTGTTGTTTGGCTGCCTCGGCGTGCTCTTCGGCAACGTGGTCGCGACGGCGCGCTGTTGACCGCGAGCGAGCGCCACGCTCCTCGCCGTCGCTGAGTTACGGGCCGGCCGCGTTACGTTTGTAGCGCGCAGCTCCCGTTGCGAAACCGCCGCGACACACCGGCCCTCCATAGTGAGAACGTGGCGAGCCGATTCAAGGCCGCTGCTGACAAACCACTCAACTTTATTTTGAAAGGAATCACCATGAAGACGAAACTGCTTGTTCCAACCATTGCTGTATTGACCCTTTCCGCCGCGGCTCTGTCCGCCGGCGCCGCAACGATGCGCACCGACCTTCTGGGCGAGCCCGCCCAAGCATCCGCGGCTGTGCGTACGCTGGTCATCAACAGCAACACCAAGTACGTCAACGTGAAGCGCGGCGAAGTGATACGGTTCGTGGCCAACGGCCAAGAATTCGCCTGGAATTTCGATGGCATGGCCCTACCGCAGCCGCCGTTTGACCTGAGCCAGATTGCTCCCGCAGGCGCTGTCGATCACAGCGTGACGGTCTATGTCGAGCTGGGAGAGGAAGATGTCCCCGCCTAAGGAGGACGCCATGAAACTGCTCGCTCCGACTTTGGCCGCATTGGCGCTTTCCGCCTTCAGTCTCGCCGCCACCGCCACGGTGACCGAGGCCGACGTGCTCGGTCACCCCGCGCAACTCTTGGCCGCACAGCGCACCATCGTCATCAATGCCAAGACCAAGTGGGTCAACGTGAAGCACGGCGAGGTGGTCAGGTTCGTTGCGGGCGGCCAGGAATTCACCTGGGCCTTTGACGGCGTGTCTTCCGCGTTCGAACTGAACCGGATCGCTCCGGCCGGCGCTCTTGGCCGGGAGGTGACGGCCTATATCTCCCCCAACGACCAGGACATAGAGTCGAACGGGTAAGCCACTCCCGGTCAGCCCGGCGCCAGTCGCCGGGTTGAACTTCCCCTCAAAAGGCGCTGTAGTCCGGCGCCTTTTTTTTTCGCCCTCGAATTCCCAAGGTCGCTCTCTGCGCCTTTCTTTCGATCAAAGCCGAGTCGCCGAATTCATGCGAGCGATAGCCGTGAGCGTCGAGCTCGACGTTTGCGCGTTGCAGCGTATCTTCGTCTGCAAACGCACGCAGCAGTTGGTAATGACTCGTACCGGGCTCGTGGATGCCCGTGAGCAGCGCATCGACCAAAAGCGGACTTCACGTATGCCGGCTAAGATACGGCTCCAGTGGAGTTCTGACCGCTCCCCCCCGTTCGGTAGGGGGGCGGGCGCCATGGAGGCGACCATGTCCAGCCATAACCAGTTGCGCCGTCTGACCGCGCCGGAGATTGCGGCCCGCAAGGGCCGCGAAAAGATCGTCTGTCTGACCGCCTATACCGCGCCGATAGCAGAGCTGCTCGACCCGCATGTCGATCTGCTGCTGGTGGGCGATTCGGTCGGGATGGTTCTGCACGGCCTGCCGACCACGGTGGGCGTGACGCTCGAAATGATGGTGATCCACGGGCAGGCCGTGATGCGCGGCTCGTCGCGCGCGCTGGTGGTCGTCGATTTGCCCTTCGGGTCGTACGAGCGCAGTCCGCAGCAGGCGCACGAATCGGCGGTAACGCTGATGCGCAAGACCGGATGCCAGGCGGTCAAAGTCGAATCGGGCGAGGGT
>WNGM01003959.1_pt1 | contig 11765 bp, 10 predicted proteins | sample 5400571 | NCBI WGS metagenome assembly WNGM01 (sample SAMN13153378, study PRJNA577476) | soil metagenome | isolation source: 100 cm soil or saprolite under Garry oak tree replicate 2 | place: USA:California | collected 2016-06-15
CCTGTACCGCACCCGCAGCATGGACACCGCCGCGAAGTGGATGGCCGATCACGGCCTCCCGCCGCCGGCGCGGGGAATCCGCAACACCGGCGAGCAAGCGATGCTCGTCATGCCGGAACACGCCTGCGGGGTGGTTATCGGCTTCGTGGGGCCGGCTTAGGCCCGCGCCACTTCAGCCCCAGCTCTGCCCCGCCGGCTGCCTCACCGCGACGTTGAGCCGGTTCCAGACGTTGGTCATGGCGATCGACAGCACCAGCGCCCCGAGCGCCTTCTCCTCGTAATGCCGCGCGGCCTCGTCCCAGATCGCGTCCGGCACCGCGTCGGTCCGGTCGCTCAGCCGGGTTACGGCTTCGGTCAGCGCCAGCGCGGCGCGCTCGGCGTCGGTGAAGTAGGGCATCTCCCGCCACGCCGCCACCGCGAACAGGCGCTCGTCGGTCTCGCCCGTCTTCTTCTTCGCGAGGCGCGCCATGTCGACGCAGACGCTGCAGCCGTTGATCTGGCTCGCGCGCAGGTGGGCGAGGCCGAGCGTGCGCGGCGGCACGCCGGTTTTTTCCGTGGCCGCCGCCAGCGTCTGCAGCGCCTGCATGGCGTCGGGAACGATCATCGCGGGGTTCTTCATACGTGCTTGCATGGTTTCTCTCCTATCAGGTTTTGGTCTTGACTGTGTCACATCGACTGCGATCCACTCGTCATCTGTATGACGGATCGACGCGGGAGAATGTGACCAGATCAAGCACGAAGGGCTGGCGGAGCGGTTCGAGGCCCAGCGCGGCCGCTTGCGGGGGGTGGCCTACCGGATGCTCGGGTCGCTCGGCGAGGCCGAGGACGCGGTCCAGGAGGCCTGGCTCCGGCTCGGCCGCGCGGACAGCGGCAGCATCGACAACCTGGAGGGCTGGCTGACGACGGTCGTCGCGCGGGTATGCCTCGACATGCTGCGCTCGCGCAAGTCGCGCGGCGAGCAGCCGCTCGACGATCAGGCGCCGGTCGCGGACCGCGGGCACGCGCCCGACCCCGAAGAGGAGCTGCTGCTCGCCGACTCGGTCGGCCTCGCGCTCTTGGTGGTGCTCGACACGCTCGAGCCCGCCGAGCGGCTCGCGTTCGTGCTGCACGACATGTTCGACCTGTCGTTCGACGAGATCGCCCCCATCGTCGGGCGCTCCACGGCCGCGGCGCGGCAGCTCGCGAGCCGCGCGCGCCGCCGCGTGCGCGGGGCGGCTGCGGTGCCCGACATCGCGCGCCAGCGTGAGGTCGTCGGGGCCTTTCTCGCGGCCGCCCGCGGGGGCGACTTCGAGGCGCTCGTCTCCGTGCTCGATCCGGACGTCGTCTTCCGGCCCGACCCGGCGCTGCGCGGAGGCCCGTCCGCGGAAGTGCGCGGGGCGCAGGCCGTGGCGAAGCTCTTCTCCGGACGCGCGCAGGCGGCGCACGCCGCGCTCGTGAACGGCGCGGTGGGCGTGGTCGTGGCGCCGCGCGGGCGGCTGTTCCTCGTGCTCGGGTTGAAAATCAGCGCAGGGAAGATCTCCGAGGTCGAAGTGATTGCAGACCCGGCGCGCCTCCGGCGGCTCGACCTCGCGGTATTGGATGGGTGAGCGGGCGCAGAGCGAGACGTTTCGTCGGCCGCGACGGCCAGGGCCTCATCGTAGAGCTCCAGAGTGGAAGCGCTCCGTCCTGCCCGAGCGCAGCGCGTCGATCGCCTTGTTGCGGACGATATTGATCAGCCACGTCATCGGGCCCGCCACCGAGGCATCGAACCCGCCCGCGCTTGCCACACGTTCATGAAAGCCTCCTGCAACACCTCTTCGGCGCGCTCCCTGCTGATCAATATACGGAAAGCGACGCCCAACAGATGCGCGCAGGCGGCGCGGTACACCTCCTCGAACGCCGCGCGATCCCCCAGCGCGACGCGCGACAGCAGAGCGGCAAGATCTTCGTTGGTGAGCATGGCGGAGCGATCGAGCGGGCGAGTCTAGACCGGCGATCCAGGCGCCACAAGACCGCGTCGTCTGCGGAGCCGGTCGCCCGCTTAGAATCTCGGGCGTTTGATTCCGGCGGTCAGCGTCCATTTGCCGCCGCTCAAGAATTGCAAAACCTATCCGCTCTAACCCTCTTTTACTCTAGGCATGCTCAAGGTAGCGCCCCCCGAAATAGACTTCGTTCCATTTCACGCTCTCGTAGCCGTGCATCTCCAGTAGCTGAAACCACGCCGGCTGCAGCCGATTCAGAGTCGTTCCGTAGCTTGCCGCGGCGGCAATCTCAGCTTTGCGGAGCCACTTTTTCTGCAGGAGCTGAAGGGCCCTCGAGGGATGCAGGGATTCATAACGATGCAACCGCTCGTTCGGGTCCGCACCAATTTGCGCGTATGCTCCCAGCATGGGGTTTCTCTCAAGGAATGTGGCGAGAGCCCGGATTCGCAAGGCGCGGGCCTGTTCCATCACGATATCCAATAGTCGCTTCACGCGCCTAACACCCAAGATGGGCAATCCGATCCGGCCAAGGGGCGCGCCGGCGTCAGAGCAAATGATGTATCCGATATCATTCTTGAACTTCTGTGCTGCGGGATCCATCAATGGCTCGAGCCCGAGATTGTCATAGATGCCGCCGTCGTAGAGATGCAGACGCTTGTACGGCAAAACAACCTCTTGCTCCGTATCCGCAGGTGCATCCCAATACGGTCGCTTTTTCCATCTGTAATCGCTGGACTTGATAGTGAGGGGCCCGATCAGTCCGGGAAACGCCGCGGAAACCGCCATTGCGTCGGCTACCTTGAAGGTCGCCGCGTCGGCGTAGCCGATTTCATAGTCGCCACAGCGGTCTTGCTTGAAGCGAAAGCGCCGCCCGGTCTCGGCCGTAGTTCCATTGATAGACCACACCGGTTTTTCGGGGAGATGCGAAAGACGCTCTTCTATGCCCCAGTCGTGCTCGATCGCCTGGGATACTAGGTTTGCGCGAGAGAAAATAAACCGCCAGTTTTGCGGCCATATGAGGCGCAGGATCGCTGTGGTTGCAAGGCTCCCGGTCGTGAGGACACGTTCGAACTGAGGCTGAATAGTCTTGAGGTATTCCTCGGAGCTCGGCCATTTCCAACCATTGAGGGCAAGGACGAGACCGGCGGAAAGAGTTCCTCCGGAGACCGACGACACGTGTGCCACATCCTCCATGCGGCCGGTCTGCGCAAGCCAGCGAAGCACACCGCAATGGAATGCCATGGCTCGAACACCGCCGCCAGATAGGGCGAGTCCGATAGGCAGGCGCCCAATATCTCTCATGTCAGCCTGCGATAAGCCAAGTCTCGGTGGTTTCTCCCACGATGAACATGAGTGCGGGCACGCCGTCCTGGCGTAGTGTCTCCGCGAGCCGGATCAATAGGAAGGCGTCTTTTCTGCTGGGGTCCGCTTCAACACCTTCCGGATGGCTGTGCCATTCGCCGATGTAGCCCACAATGTTGGCTGTGCGGTCCATGACCTGCTTGACCCGGGACTCCAGCCCTTCGATACCGCGACCGAACTCCTCGCGGCTTCGATAACTGTCCAGTGGAGGCGCAAGGGCGTCCACGACATAGATACGGCCGCAAATCGCGTCCATATACCCAAGCAATACACCTCCACTTTCGTTCGGGAGGCCGTGGGCTCGCATGTCGCGCAGCTTCGCTCGAAGTCCTTCATCCCATACGATCTCGAGACCACGTTCACCAGCAACAAGGGAGGGCATAACCGCGAAAGCGGTTGTATTAACTTCGCCAGTATCGGGCTGTGCACGCCAGACCTGAACGTGCGCCGGGGGCTCCGCCGAGCGCAATCGAATCTGACGCGCGAGTACCGCAGCGTGTAGCTGGATGAATTCACCCGGGATAACGGCCGATATGTCGCGACAGCCTGCGCCGACGTAAAGATTACCGCGGTGACCCTTCAGGTGCGTTTCCGCCCAAGGCGCATCCAGCATGAACCGGTAGTACTGGGCTTCGAGACAGTCGAGTCGAATCGTGCGATTCGCGTCTTCCAGGAGCATCACGGAGTCTTGACCAGAGGGGGTGATATAAGCAGAAAGGCACCGCTTGAGATCATCCCGCTGCGCCAGGTCGCGTGGGACGGAAATCGTTGTGCTGACATCGGCGATCAGCTCGGCACCTTGGAGCAGTGCGACTACTTTACCATTCGCAAAGTCAGTCGCCTCAGCTCGCAACCCACGACCCGGTTCAATTTTCTTGTAGACGAACGTCTGGAGGTTCTGCACAACCTGGACTTTCGGCATGCCGATTTGCGGTTCAAACCCTCGATGTCGCGCGAGGTTATGCGGGAAGAGCACATCCGGATCGATGACACCCCATTGGCCCCAGCCCTCCCTTACCCAGATCTCAGCCAGCGCGCTTCCCAAAGCACCTGCGCCCGCGAGCACGCCCTTAGGACCCGTAGAAGTGACGCCGCTGTAGAGGCGCGCCCTTTCAGGTGTGAACGCTTCGCGTATTTCAACCTGCAGTATCTCGGTCTTTCGCCACGCCGGCTGTAGCTGCATCTCGCCAAGCAGGACTGCGCGCACATACCCGTCTCCCCTATCGGTACGCATCAGCACACCTGCCATAACCCCAAGCTCGCCGAGGCCTGCGTCAACGAGAAAACCGCGCCGTTCGCTTCGAACGGCGCCCCCGGCCGGGTTTCTCACGGGCACGGTGACGATCAGTAGGGCCTTTTGCCCGGTGACATGTGGCAGTGCCACCTCGGCCGCGAGCCGCTGAATCTCGCCGAATAGAAGTTTGTCTATCGGAGAACCGACAGCGGCAAGCCGATCTTGCAACTCCCCAAGAGTGGGCGGCGCTAACTCAGGCCGTGTCTGGTCAATCGCGGGTACCGTGATAGCGACTAGTGCGTAATGCCGATCTCCAGACTGCAAGTATTGGGCGATCGGCCCAAAGTTGGCGGTGGCAACGAGCTTTCCGCTGTCGTCGGTGGAACGTAGCTCAAGGCTTAGGGCATGGTCTCTGCTGCCCGCCAGTTGATCGAAATCCGGCGGCAGGACGATGCTGCAGCGGCTTTCGAAAAACAGCTGCTCCGGCATGCGATCGCTGGGATGCAGCTCGCCGGCCGCTGCCGCCTTGAGCCACCACTGGATCCGAGCTAGGAACTTCTGCGGCGTCCAGGTACGCCGAAGGTCCGCCCAAGGCTCCTGGTACACGCAAAGCCAGATTGGCTCTCCGGCCTTCGGATTGTTCTCATGCAAGAGCACGGGAAAACCTGGGCGAAGCGCCCTTGCCTCAGGCGCAATCTTGGGATTGCGGTAAAACCGAAGCGATATCGGTTCCCGATACTGGATTCCTGGCGGGTTCTTCGGAAAGACGTCGCACTCGCACTGCACCACCAGCATCTCGGAGACGCTGTCGCCTCGCAACTCAACCAGCTCGAAGTCGCGATGCTCGGCCACTGCCACGGCGGCAGCACGTGCTCCCGGTACGGTGAGGTTGTGCGGGTCCTGGTCCGGCAGTCGCTCCCCGAAGTCGAGGACTCCCTCGGGCATCAACCAGCCCGCGGTGTGTACGACGAGATGATGGCCGCCGCGCCTTTGACCGACTCGCTACTCAATCGAAGTCCTTGGCCTGTGATTTCAAACTCGATCGGCTCTGGGTGAGAGGCGTTCGGTTCCTCCATGGTCACGAGCAGCTTCCTTCCCTTCACCTCCTGCAGATACTTCTCGTAGGTCTTGCGCGCTTGGATGTGGGGCGGCTGTTCCTCCTTGTAGGCCTCCTTGTCGTCGGAGATCGGAGCGCTCGAGCTCACCATGTACGCGTCGGACTTGCCGTGGCGAAGCAGTTCTTTGACCTTCGCCGTCGGCTCGGTCTCTCTATCGCCCTTGTCCGGTCCTAGGGCCGTGTAGCTGCAGTGATGTGCGATGCTGAATAGATGCCAGTCCAGGCGCTCATTATTCTTGTGCGCCTTAGTGGCGTCCACGATGTCCTCGAAGATCTCGTAGCCAGCGTCGCCGACAGCCAAGTAGTCGGTTCGCGCGCCATCCACCTCGAATCGTACCTGGAAGATGAGGGAGGAGTTGTTGCGCAAATCGTCACCCTCATCGGTGTGCTTTATGAAAGGGGAATGGACGAAGAACTCCACGTGGTCGGCCTGCAGAGTGAACCCCGGTACGAGCTTGCCCGCGTCGATCAGCAGGTGCTTGCGGGACTCGAAGTCAAGCTCATTGTCTTCGAACCACTCTTTCAGTTTTTCGGGCTTCGAAAAGACAAGGATGCCCTTTCCCTGCTTCAGCCGATGGCGCGCTTCCTGGCGCCAGATGATCACTTCACTGCTCTGATTGTCGCTGGTGCCTTCCTCGAGCAGCATGCCCGCCGGCACCCACAGCTCCCTGATCTTGATGCGGTCCTTGTCCTGATACTTCGCCGCGTGCTCGAGCCAAAAAAACTCGGTGCTGTTGGAGATGTGGTCGTCGTCGCCGTGGGTGAGCGCGACGACATCGAAGTAGTCGCGTTTGGCTGCCTTGAGCTCCTGGCGCAACGTCTTCTTCAAGTCAACAAGGGGGCTTTCCGGATCTTCGCCATCGGTACGATGGCAGAAGTCGAACAGGAGACGCTTGGAATTGGCGAGCACGATCTGGCTCGTGTCGCCGTTGCCTACTGGATAAAAACGTACCTTGTGCATGGTAACCTCGTTCGGTTCGATATTTGCTTCAATGTCTGGGCGCCTTTTGAGCGAGCTCTTGAATCCGGATCAACTTACAGCGTTCGGCCGCTTGCGCCCCGCTCGCCACTGACTGACCGTCGGAGGCCTCACCTTCAGGCTTCGTGCGAGCGCAGCTGCAGATCCGCATTGCGCGACCGCGAGCTCTACGAACCGCCGAATCTTCTGCTCGGCGGTAAAGCCGTCTCGAGTACGGAACGGGTGTTCTGGTGATTGAATATCACCAGGACCCGTCAGGAAAACAGGTCCATTCATGTTCAACAACCTCAAGGAAGGAGGTACCGAGGTTCGCGGGAATGGCGAGGACCCGCGATTGCCGCTGGTCAGCTTCTTTGCGCTGCTTCTTCTAGGTTGTATTCATGATCAGTTCCTTCAAAAGGTGGGGTCTGACGCGCGGTGCTGCCCCCGGAGGTCTTATGCGCTTTGCGGCCTCCAACCGTGTTGTGTGGTGTTGCTATCCTTCTGGCGACGTCCGTAATCTCACGCAGAGTTGCTAAATATTTTCCGCCTAGAATCTTTCTCCGTCAATAGCAGCAAGGATACTTAGCCAGCGGTTAACTCCGGACTAGTATCCCAGCAATCACCCCGCTTCGCCTCGAACTCCCTCATGTACTCCACCAACCGCTTCACACCCTCGATCCGGCATCGCGTTGTAGATCGAGGCGCGCATGCTGCAGCTGAAGGGCGTGGTGAATCCCTGGCATCGCCGGAGAGCGGCGGGTGCCTTGGCTTGACCCAGCGAGTTCGGCGAGCGCATGATTTGCCATAAGGTCTGTTGCACAGCACCCCGCAGGGGTTGAGTCGACCTCAGATGGCGTATCGGTAATCCAGATCATGGCAACCGGGCCGCGGATCAAATAGGCCCTACCCTGCACTGTCTCCGGACTATAGGAGTGGCTCATGAAACGACGAACGTTGCTCCAAGGAACCGTGGGGTTCGTTGGTAGCTGCTGCTTCCAGCGCACGGACAGCAATCACCGGCGCGAACCGGGACCGGGGCTTCTACCGGTATGACAAAGGGCGCCGCGACCGTCCTGGCCAAAGGCAAGTCTTAGGCGCGTACCTGGCCCCCTGCTACGGTCAAGAAGGGCCTGCCAGGGTTCCTATAGCCGAGCAAGCGAATCGAGGAACCGCGTTAACGGTGGTATCCGCTACGGAGTCGATAGCCAGCGTTTGAGTGTTGGCTCCAGACCAGGGCTGGAATATCCGCAAAGCCACGGCGGAGGAAGCTGCCTTTGTCGTGTTTTCCTGACATGCTCTTCTGGCATCCCCCGAAACGACGCTCTTTCGGGATCAACACTCAGCCGGCATCGCTTGACCTGCCGCGCTCAGCAGGCGCAGCATCCTGTCACGCCCATCCTAACTACCGTCCTAGACCCTCATAGCGAACAGGAAGTCTCACGGGAGCCGATTGAGACCCATCAAGCCAAGGTCAACCAAGTCGGGCGCTGTGGCCCTGGCTTTGGATAATTGCCTGCGCGCACCGCGCTGTGGGACGAGGTGAGCCGTGTTCTTTCAGAAAGTGCTAAAAGGGATTACAGGCTTGGCGCGGACGGACGCCGATGAGGCATTCCGCACTGGCATCCTATGCAACTGGTGGCGCACGGTAGGTCGCATCACTCCCGTGGAGACCGTCGAGAAGCTCACCGAGCGTAATCTCGACTGGCATCTGAACCACTACGAAGATCCCGATCCGTTAGTGAATAATGCACCGTTCCATGAGAACACGCCCTTCATCTCGGCCACTGCGGGCGTTGTCGAGCGTGACGCATTTGCGATGCACAATATCGTCTTTGATCCATTCATCACTGCACTACGATTCGCCACACGCGATTTCGCCACGACGGGCTACATCTTCTACGCTTATGTGTTCACGCTAGGCCGCCAATCGATCGAACTCTCCGAATTTGCTGAAGAGATCAGAGAACTAAACATCTACAAGAACTTCCTCCCGTTTCACCCCGAAGGAGAGATCACAGCAAAGATCGAAATCCGTGGCCCTCAAATCGAAAAATGGGAGGAATTCTCTGGGCCAGTAGCGTTGCAAGAATTACAAGCCGGCAATCTGCCGGTACCGACCTCCACGCAACTCAACGCGATATATGCGCCGCCCGAGCGGTTCTGCAATATTCGCGGCTTAGTGACCGACTGATGCCGAAGCTCGAACACGATCCTCAATTGATCGAGCGCTTGGCGTTGATGCAAGAGGGAAACGCCACGGCGCATCTCCGGAGCGCGGGAAAGCAAGCCGGCGGTGCGCCGCGCTCGCGTTGGTCGAAGCACGAGATGTTGGCCGCCAGCAGCCTCGTAATTGCAGCGAGCTACTGGTCGTTGATCACGCCGAGCAAAGCGATATTGTGTTATCGCCGCGCCACCGAGATATACCGCGCGATGAACCACAGCTACTGGATTGTGCTAGCGCTAGCCTCTGGGAGCGCAAACGAAATCGCCGCGATGTCTTCCGTAACCGATGAAACCTCTGCCCTGAGTCCTCAAGTTGTTGCCTTCGCGATGGTAGGCAATGAGATGTCTGAGGCTGATCTTCGCGGCGCACGCGCGGAACGTCTCAACGCGCATTGGCACCATGCTGGCAACATCCCGATCGGCCGCCTCGGCATTCCGCTCGACCACTATGCTCGCTGCGCGCAAGCGATCCGGGCTGCGCGTGACAAGAAGAACGTTGAGCACTTCTTTGCCGAAGCCGCGAACTACGTTCAACGTGCTGCCGAAATTGTTCGTAGCGCGAGCCACGACAGATTCCATTGGAGAAGTCTGCAGTCAACGGTCCTTCCGGCGGAACCGGAAGCCGTGGCAATAACGACAGCGATGTCAATGATGTCGCACGCGATGTTCCAAAGGTCCATAAGCGACATGCCGAACCTCGACGCGCACGGGCGGCTTCTAGTCGAGGTCGGTGAAGGAATGCAAGGTGCGGCGCGCGATCGGGCTGGCTAATCAAGGTGAGCCTAAGTCCGGACTAGGCCCAGCCACGCACGGAACCATTGGAGCGTCGAGGGTCAGTGTAACTCGTTAAGCTCACGACTGGCTTAAAGGGGAGGTACCATGGCAGCGGAGAAAAGTAGGCCATCCAATCGCGCAGCACTACGCAGCATGGCGGGCGCCATGATTGGCGGCTGCATTGTAATCGTTCTGTTTTCGATGAGTGCCGGCGGCATATCGCAATTCTTGGTAGCTGCAAGTGTTGGTCTCCTGGTTGCTAGCGCATCTTCAATGGTAGGTGGTCTCTTGGGGTTCTTGTTCGGCATTCCTCGTTCACTCCAGGCGAGCGATACGTCAACAGGTCAACCGTCGAAACGTCAGAGCGCACCCACCGCCAATGATGATCAGACCGTCACGTATCGAGCAAACACGAACCTTGAACAGATTTCGGACTGGCTCACGAAGATACTGGTTGGGGTTGGGCTCACACAACTTACTGTCCTGCCAGAAAAGCTTCAGGCGCTAGCACTATTCCTTTCGCCGGGATTCGGTACCGTTCAGCATCCGGGTGTCATTGCGATAGCGGTAGTGCTGTACTTTTCGATCTCGGGTTTCCTTTTCGGCTATCTGTGGACGCGCTTATTCCTCGGGGAAGCGCTGCGCGAGGCGGATGTGGCTGCTTTGGGAGAGAAGATAAGTGAACTCGAAAGACAAATGTCCCAAGACGCAAAGGCACTAAGTTTGGTCCAGCAGCAACTCAACCCACGCACGGATTCTCCAGAGATTGCGCAGGAACAACTGAGGGACGCAATCATCAAAGCATCTCCGGCGGCGAAAACAACAATCTACTTTCAAGCATGGGGCGTTAGGAGTAAAAATTGGAGAGACGAAAAAAATAAGCCAAAAATGGAGCGAACCATACCGATCTTTCGCGCTCTCGTCGAGAGCGACATTCAAGATGAGTATCATGCCAATCACGGACAGCTTGGCTTTGCCCTGAAAGACAAGAAGACCCCGGACTGGGCTGAAGCGGAGAAGGAACTTACGAAAGCAATCGAGATCCGCGGCGACTGGCGAACACAGGGATGGATATTTTACGAATTCAATCGTGCGATTTGCCGGATTCGTCTAGAGGGAGACACGCAAAAGGGCAAAGCGGCCGTATCGCCCAATCGCGAAAAGATTCTTGCCGATCTTCAGGCAGCGGCTAGCAACGATGAACTACGCAAAATGATTGCGGAAGACCAGGGAGTAAGCGATTGGATGAGCAGAAATAAAATTGTGGTAGAAAGCCTCCGCCTGTGAGTTTAAGGCGGCCAACGAGGCACTGAGGGCCTCGCCAGTATCCTACCTACCTATACCGAATAGAGCAGGATCTTAAGCCCATGGGTCTATGGGCCCGAGTCAAGCAGCGATCGCTGCAGTTCGCTTTGAACGTCTAACTTTTATCTCGTGACACGCGTCGCAAGACTTCGCGCCGCCCCTTTTGAAACTAGGTCGGCGGGGTGGCGCAGAATGTCAGGAACGGGTCGATCGCAGGCCTTAAGCGCTGGCTCCCCGACCAAGGTCGGACCTAGGACCTGCGGATTAACGGGCGATACGTCCCGACGCCCCAAGCAATCCCCAACGTCACCCCCGCTTCGTCTCGAACTCCCTCATGTATTCCACCAACCGCTCACCCCCTCGATCGGCATGGCGTCGTAGATCGACGCGCGCATGCCGCCGACGGCGCGGTGGCCTTTGAGTTGCCCTGTCTTGCGCCTAAGGCCTCCGCGCCGGGCCGCCGGTTCGCGCGGGCGTGCGCAGCACGCGCAGCAGGTTGTCGATGGTGCGTAGCTGCATTCTCTTCACCGGCGAAGGCGGGCTTTTCTCGTCCGGGATCTCGGTGCCGTAGCCGGGCTTGTCGATTACCACGCTGCCGAATTTGTTCTCCACGACGATGGCGTTGCCGGCGTCCGACCCTTCCGGCTCCAGCAGCGCCACTTTGGCGGATGCATCCACCGTTCTCCCGCCCTTTTCCTGCCGCTCGGTCACTTCGCCTTCGAAATGCGTACCGCGAACTCCGATCGTGGCGACAGCTATGGTGATTCGCACGTTTTGCCGGTTCTTGCGCGCAATGAGCCCGGTCACGAATCGAAACGCCCCCTTGAG
>WNGM01012116.1_pt1 | contig 11765 bp, 7 predicted proteins | sample 5400571 | NCBI WGS metagenome assembly WNGM01 (sample SAMN13153378, study PRJNA577476) | soil metagenome | isolation source: 100 cm soil or saprolite under Garry oak tree replicate 2 | place: USA:California | collected 2016-06-15
CTTCCTGACCGCGCGGAGCCTGAACTTCCTGGCCACGCGGAGCCTGGACTTCCTGGCGAGCACCCGCGAGCGACCGCGGAGCCTGGACTTCTTGACCGCGCGGAGCCTGCTGCGTCGTGGTCCGCGGAGCCTGGACCTCTTGACCGCGCGGAGCCTGAACTTCCTGGCCACGCGGAGCTTGCACTTCCTGACCACGCGGAGCCTGGACTTCCTGACGCGCGCCAGCCAGCGTGCGCGGCGCCTGGATGTCCTGCCCCTTCGCCACGCTCTTCTGGGCCAGCATCTCCTTCGCCTTCGTCACCTCGGGCGGGCACGCAGACTGCGCGTCGGCCATGGGCACGAAGGCGGAGACGAACGCTACGCTCACGACCGTTGCCGCCGCCATCAGCTTCTTCATCGCGTTTTCCTTCCTCGTGTAAGTGGTTGTTGCACCGAGATCGCTGCGATCCCCATCGAGACCGTTCGATCCCACCTCCCTACCGTTCACCGCACCCTCGTCGTTCTATCGGGTGACCGTCTCGAGCGGTGAGTAGAGCAAGTGAGGTGCCACGCCTGGAAATGAGTTAAACCGCACACAAAAGTAGATACTTACGTCGCGTGACCACCACACGGACTCGGCGTTGTGCCCGAGCGTTCGAGTGAGCCGGGTCCGGCATTCTGCCTGCCTGCTGTGATACCTTGAGGCGCCCATGGCCGCCTCGACGCGCATCGCGGTCGCGTTGCTCGTCACGCTTCTGACGTTGGTGGCGAGCGCGTGTTCCACGAAGCGCACGGCGCTCGTTGCTCCTCCGACCTCGGCCCCGATTCGTCACGTCCTGTTCAACGGCGTTCGCGTCATCATCGAAGAGCATCGGACGAGCGACGTCGTCGCCGTTCAACTGTGGGTGAAGGCGGGCGGACGCGACGAGGCGGCGAACGAGCTCGGCCTCGCCCACTATCTCGAGCACATGCTCTTCAAAGGCACGCCGACCCGGCCCGGACGCCTCATCGATCGAGAGGTGGAGGGGACCGGAGGCCGGATGAATGCCGGCACCTCGCTCGACTTCACGTACTACCACATGGTGTTGCCCGCGAGCCGAGCCGTGGCCGGCGTCGAGATTCTCGCTGACATCGGCGTGAACGCGAGCTTGGACGAACCGCTGCTCGAGGCAGAGAAGCGCGTGGTGCTCGAGGAGATCCGGCTGGGCGAGGACAGTCCGATGCGGTTCCTGTTCAAGAAAACGTACGAGAGCGTGTTCGACGGTCATCCGTACGGTCGCCCGGTCATCGGAACGCCCGAGCTCATCCGCGCGCTCACGCGCGAGCAACTGGTCCGGTTCTACCGGCGTCTCTACAGCCCTGAAAATTTCACGCTCGTCGTGGTGGGCGCCGTGAACCCCGACCAGATCCGGGACGTCGCCACGCGCGCCTTCAGCCGCCTTCCGCGCGGCGGCACCGCACGCTTGCCCGCGCCACCCATCGCCGATCTCAAACCGCGCGCCGTGGCGCTGCCGCGACCCGGGACGCAGGCGTATCTGACGATGGCCTGGATGGCGCCGAAGCTCGACCACGCCGACACTCCAGCGCTGGACCTCGTGGTGGCGATCCTCGGTCAGAGACGCGCATCGCGGCTGACCGAGGCGCTGCGCGAGCGCCTCGGTCTCGTCAACTCGATTTCGGCGGGGTACACCGCGATGGAGGCGGCGGGTGTGCTGACCGTGACCGCCCAGCTGGAGACCGACAATCTCGCCCGCGCCGAGCGCGAGATTCTGGCCGAGATCCAGCGCGTGCGTGACGGTGGTGTGACGGAAGCGGAGCGCGAGCGCTCGGTCACGGCGGCCGAGGCCGGCCGCGAGTTCCAGATGGAGACGGCGGAGGGACGAGCCTTCACGCTGGGCCGGGCCGAGACCGTGTGGCGACTCGAAGACGAGCTGCTCTACCTCGATCGCCTCCGATCCGTGACCATCGAGCAGATGCACGCGGCGGCGCGGCGTTACTTCGATCCCGAGCGGTACGTCAAGGTCACGCTGGTCCCGAGCCGGACCCGATGAGATTTCCGCTGCTCGTGGTTGGCCTGCTCGTTCTCGTGCTCACCGAGGCGACGTCCGCGCAGACGGGCAACGTCAGCCGCTACACGCTGCCCAACGGGCTGCGGCTCCTCGTGCGCGAAGATTCGTCGGCGGGCGTCGTGGCCGTGTCGCTCCAGTCCCGTGCAGGATCGCGCTTCGAGACACCGGAGACGGCCGGGATCACGAACTTCCTCCAGCGCACGATGGTCCGGGGCACCGCGCACTTCACGGGAACCCGTCTCGCCGACGCGGCCGAGCGCCTGGGCGGTAACATCGACGCATCGGGTGATATCGACTTCGCCGAGATCAGCGCCCGGGCGCTCGCACGGAACTGGGAGGCCCTGCTGGGGCTGGTGGCCGAGGTCGCGCTCACGCCGACCTTGCCCGCCGCCGAGGTCGACCGTGAGCGGCGACTGATTCTCAGCCAGATCCAGACGCGCGGCGACAATCCATTTCCGCTCGCGTTCGATACGCTGCTGACCGACTTGTATGGGCCACATCCCTACGCGCTGCCCAACCTCGGACATCGTGCCGTCGTCGAACGGCTCACACGTGAGGAGCTTCTGGCGCACTATCACGCGCTCTATCGGGCCGACCGGCTCGTGCTCGCCGTGAGCGGGCGCGTCGAGCACGATCGTGTCCGGCGCGCGGCCGAGCGGCTCTTCGCCAAGCTGCCCGGCGGCGGAACGCCGTCGACCGATCCGGCGGTGGCTCCTGTTCCGTCGGCCCAGCGCCGTGTGATGGAGCGGGCCGCTCAGCAGGCCCAGGTGCTCGTCGGTTACCTGGGGCCGGGCGTGGGCGACGCGGACTATGCGGCGGTGAAGGTGATGAGCGCGCTTCTCGGCGGCGGCATGTCCGGGCGCTTCTTCACCGAGCTCCGCGACGTGCAGGGCCTCGCGTACTCGCTGGGGGTCATGAATCCAGCGCGCATCGGGCCGGCGCCGATCGTGGCGTATCTGGGAACGGTCCGTGCCAGCGCGGCGGCGGCGGAAGCTGGTGTCATCCAGCAGCTCGAGCGGATCCGCACGGAAGGCGCCACGGACGACGAGGTCGCCCGCGCGCGGGCGTATCAGCTCGGCGTGCTCGCCATGGATCGCCGGACGAACGCGCGCCACGCCTGGTACCTGGCGTTCTACGAGCAGGCTGGCGTCGGTTGGGACTTCCCCGACCGGTACGCGCGCGCCCTGGCCGCCGTCACCGCCGTGGACGTGACCGCTGTGGCCCGACGCTATCTCGTGCGGCCGACGAGCGTCATCCTGCTGCCGCGCGAATGATCCCGCTCAAGGACGACATCCCGAGCTCGAGCCTCCCGTTCGTCACCATCGGCATCATCGTCCTGAACGTGCTCGTCTTCCTCTATCAGCTCTCCCTCGGTGGCAGTGGGGAGCCCGGCGCGACGCAGGCCGCCGAACAGTTCGTCTTCGAGTTCGGCGCGATTCCGTGCCGCCTGACCGGAGCGTGCAGCATTCCGGACACGTTTCCGCACCCCGCGGTCACGGTGCTCACGTCGATGTTCCTCCACGGCGGGCTGTTTCACGTCGCCGGCAACATGCTCTATCTGTGGATCTTCGGCGACAACGTCGAGGATGCTCTGGGCCACGGCCGCTTCCTCGTGTTCTACGTGCTGTCGGGAATCGTCGCCGCGGTTGGCCAGGCGGTGGTGAGCCCTTCCTCGAGCATCCCGATGATCGGCGCCAGCGGCGCCATCTCGGGAGTCCTCGGCGCCTACCTGCTGCAGTTCCCGTACGCACGGATCCTGACGCTCATCATGATCGGGTTCTTCATTCGGTTCGTGTACATCCCGGCCGTCTTCGTCCTCGGGTTCTGGGTCGTCGTCCAGTTCCTGAACGGCCTCCTGACCTTCAGCGTGGCGGCTGGTCACGAGGCGGGGGGTGTGGCCTGGTTTGCCCATATCGGGGGCTTCCTAGGCGGCATGGGCCTCCTCTTTGTTCTGCGCCTTCACCGCCCAAGTCGCCTATAATTAAGGTCCTATGGCCACCCGCATCAGGATCGATCGGATGATTGTCGAGCGCGGATTGGTGGACAGCCGAGAGAAGGCCACGAAATTGATCATGGCCGGCGACGTGTTCGTGGACGGTGAGCGAGTCGACAAAGCCGGCGCCCTCATCTCCCCCGAAGCCGAAGTCGAGTTGCGTGGGCGGTCGCCCTATGTGAGTCGCGGCGGTGAGAAGCTGACGCACGCCCTCGACCACTTCAACATCAACGTCGTCGGCAAGATGTGCATCGACGTCGGCGCATCCACCGGCGGTTTCACCGACTGTCTTCTCCAGCGTGGCGCCTCGCGCGTGTATGCGGTCGACGTGGGCACCGGACAACTCGATGCCCGCCTGCGCCGCGATCCGCGCGTCGTCGTCATGGAGCAGACGAACGCGCGCACGCTCGACCCGCGCATCTTCGGTGACCAGCCGACCCTGGCCGTCGTCGACGTCTCGTTCATCTCGCTGGAAAAGGTGCTGCCCGCCGTCTTCAACGTCCTCGCGCCGCGTGGTGAAGCGGTCGCGCTCATCAAGCCACAGTTCGAGGTAGGTAAGGACCTCGTCGGCAAAGGCGGCGTGGTCCGTGAGCCCGCGCTCCACCGGCAGGTCGTGGCCCGGCTCGCCCGCTACGCCGTGCTGCGTGGGTGGCACATCTTCGGAGTCTCGGCGTCGCCACTGCGCGGCCCCAAGGGCAACCGCGAGTTCTTCCTGCACGTGTCCTCTCACGGCAAGACCGCCGCCAACGTCGAGACGCTCATCTCGCGGGCCGTGGAGGCCTTGGCCTAACGAGGCGTCCGGTCATGAATCGAGTCGGGATCGTCGCCAAGCCCGACGCCAGCCAGGCGCGTGATGTCGTCGAGCGGTTGATCGCGTGGCTCGAAGAGCGCGGCCGCTCCGTCGTGCTCGACAAGGAGACGGCTGGGCTCGTCCCCCACGCGCCGGTCACCGTAGTCGGGCGCGTCGATCTTCCCGGACAGGTCGACCTCGTCATCGTCCTCGGTGGGGACGGCACGCTGCTCTCGGTCTCACGCTCCGTCGGCGATCTCGGCACCCCGCTCCTGGGCGTGAACCTGGGCGGCCTCGGCTTCCTCACGGCCACGACGCTCGACGAGATGCTGCCCGCACTCGAAGCGTTCCTCGACGGCCGGATGGTGGTGGACGAGCGAATGATGCTGGCCGCCCGGGTGCGCCGTGACGGGGCCGTGGTCGCCGACTTCCTGGCCCTCAACGACCTGGTCATCATGAAGTCCGCGATGAGTCGCATCATCGACTTCACGGTCGCGGTGGACGGCCAGGCCGCGACGGCCTATCGGGCCGACGGGCTGATCATCTCCACCAACCGGCCGATCGTGCTGCCGGGAACGCAGCGCATCGAGCTGACGTTGCGGGCGAACCAGGAAGTGATGCTCACCGTGGACGGGCAGGTGGGCTTCGGCCTTCGTGAGGACGACGTGGTCGAGACCCAGCGGGCGGCGGCCCGCATCCGTCTCGTCAGGTTTCCGCACAAGCACTTCTTTTCCGTCCTGCGTACGAAGCTCAAGTGGGGGGAACGCTAGCCCACCGCTCGGTGTCTCAATCGAGATACCGCTTGAGGCTGACGCCGTCGTTGACCTAGCATCCTCGCGATGCTTCGCGAGATCCGCATCAAGAACTTCGCGGTGATCGAGACGGTCACGGTGCCGTTCGCGCCCGGCCTCAACGTGCTGACGGGAGAGACGGGCGCCGGGAAATCGATCGTGATCGACGCGATCCTGCTCGTCAGTGGCGGACGCGGTCAGACCGACGTCATCCGGAGCGATGCCGAGACGGCGACCGTCGAGGCGGTGTTCGACCTGCCTCGCGGCGGAGGCGCTCGCGGGGTTCTCGAAGAAGCGGGAATTCCGGCCGATGAGAGCGCTCTCGTCATTCGGCGTGAGCTGGCCCGCTCGGGCCGTCACCGCGCCTTCGTGAACGATTCGCCCGTGACCGTGGGGCTGCTGGAGCGGCTCGGCGAGCAGCTCGCCGAGATCCACGGTCAGCACGAACACCAGCGTCTCCTCCAGCCCCTTGCCCAGCTCGAGCTGCTCGATCGCTTCGCCGACGCCGAGGACGCGGTCGCGCGAATGGCGGCGCTCCACGCCGAGTACCGCGCGGCCGCCCAAGAGCTCGAACGGCTCCGCGGCGCCGATCGCGATCGGGCTCAGCGTGAGGATCTCCTCCGCTTCCAGGTCTCCGAGCTGGACGCCGCACGATTGAGGGTCGGCGAGGAGGAGGAGCTGCGTGCCGAGCGCCGGCGATGGCAGCACGCCGAACGCTTCAGCAGCGGCCTGGTCGAGGTGACGCAACTACTCCTCGAGGATCGCGACGCGGCCGCCGGCCGGGTGGCTCGGGCCGCCCGCGTCCTGGGTGACCTGGGCCGGCTCGACGGCGCCTTCGCCGACGCCGCCACGCCGCTCGACGCGGCGGCCGCTCAGATCGAAGAGGCGTTGCTGGCCGTGCGCAAGCTCCGCGAGGGAATCGATGCCGAGCCGGGGCGCCTGGAAGCGATCGACGAGCGGCTGGACGCGATCGCGCGCCTCAAGCGCAAGTACGGCGACACCGAAGCCGCCATGCTCGAGCTCCGAGACGCTGCGGCCGCCGAGCTCGACCGTGGGCAACGTCACGACGAGATCGTCGCCGCGAAGGAACGTCGCGCGGCGGAACTCCTGACCCAGCTCAGGGCGGCTGCATCGGCGGTCAGCGAGACGCGGCGCGAAGCGGCCGGGCGGCTCGGGCCGCGGGTCCAGCGCGAGCTCCGCGAGCTCGGCGTGGAGCGGGCCCGCTTCGACATCGCGGTCGAGGCGGCGCCGGCCGAGCAGATCCAGGCACGCGGTCTCGATCATGTCGAGTTCCGGCTGTCTGCGAACCCAGGCGAGGATCCGAGACCGCTCGCCCGCGTCGCGTCGGGTGGGGAGCTCTCACGGACGATGCTGGCCGTCGAAGTCGTACTCGCGAACTACGAGCGCGTCCCCACGATGGTCTTCGACGAGGTGGACGCAGGTGTGGGCGCCCGCGTCGCCGGAACGGTGGCCGACAAGCTCGCGGTGACGGCCCGCGGTCGCCAGGTACTCTGCGTCACCCATCTGGCGCCGATCGCCGCCCGCGCTGGTCATCATCTCCTGGTGGCCAAGGCCGTGCGCGCCGGTCGGACTCGGGCCGGGGTCGCCGTGCTGTCTGGCGCCGCTCGGGTGGAAGAAATCGCCCGCATGTTGGGCGGCGAGCGGCTCACCGACACCGCGCGTCGCCACGCCCGGGAGCTGCTCGCCGGCAAGTAGCCGGACCAAAAACGCCGGCCTGTATAATGGTCAACGCATGCTGAATACCCTCCTCCGTAAGGTCTTCGGGACGAAACACGAGCGTGACGTCAAGCGGCTTCAACCGAACGTCGTGGCCATCAACGCGCTCGAGCCTCAGCTCAAAACACTGGACGACGCGGCGCTCCGGGCGAAGACCGCGGAGTTCCGCAAGCGTCTCGAGGACGGCGCCGACGTCGACGACGTCCTCGCCGCGGCGTTCGCCGTCTGCCGGGAGGCGGCCCGGCGCGCGCTCGGCATGCGTCACTTCGACGTCCAGCTCATCGGCGGCATGGTGCTGCACGAGGGCAAGATCGCCGAGATGGCGACGGGCGAAGGCAAGACGCTGGTGGCGACGCTCCCCGCCTATCTCAACTCGCTGACCGGGCGCGGCGTCCACATCGTCACCGTCAACGATTATCTGGCCAAGCGCGACGCGCAGTGGATGGGGCCCGTGTACCAGGCGCTCGGGCTCAGCGTGGGCGTTATCCAGCACGAGGCCTCGTTCCTCTACGATCCGCGCTTCGTCACGCCGGACGTCCGGATGACGGCGCTCCGACCGTGTAGCCGGCCGGAAGCGTACCGGGCCGACATCACGTACGGCACCAACAACGAGTTCGGGTTCGACTACCTGCGCGACAACATGCGGTTCTACCGGGAGGAGTTGGTCCAACGCGAGCTGCATTACGCGATCGTCGACGAGGTGGACTCGATTCTCGTCGATGAGGCGCGGACGCCGCTGATCATCTCGGGTCCGGCCGAGGAGTCGACCGAGCTCTACTACAAGATCGATCGCATCATTCCGAAGCTCAAGCGGGCGGCGACGATCGTCGAGGGCAAGCTCTCCGAGGTCGAAGCGACCAAGGAAGGCGACTACATCGTCGACGAGAAATCGAAGGCCGTCGCGCTCACCGAGGCCGGTATCGCCTCCTGCGAGCGACTCCTCACCGTCGACAACCTGTACGATCCGAACAACATCGACGTCCTCCATCACATCCAGCAGGCCCTGCGCGCGCACGCGCTCTACAAGCGCGACGTCGACTACGTCGTCAAGGACGGCCAGGTCATCATCGTCGACGAGTTCACCGGCCGCATGATGCCGGGCCGCCGGTGGTCGGACGGTCTGCACCAGGCGGTCGAGGCCAAGGAAGCCGTGCGCATCGAGCGGGAGAACCAGACGCTCGCCACCATCACCTTCCAGAACTATTTCCGTATGTACGACAAGCTGGCCGGCATGACGGGCACCGCCGAGACCGAGGCCGAAGAGTTCGCGAAGATCTACAAGCTCGACGTCGTCGTCATCCCGACCAACCGGCCGCTCACGCGCGTGAACAATCCCGACGTCGTCTACAAGACCGAGCGCGAGAAATTCAACGCGGTCGTCGAGGACATCATCGAGCGTCACGGGCGCGGGCAGCCCGTGCTCGTCGGCACGATCTCGATCGAAAAGTCCGAGCGGCTATCCACGCTCCTCAAGAAGCGCGGCGTCCGCCATGAGGTGCTCAACGCCAAGTACCACGAGCGCGAGGCCGAGATCGTCGCTCAGGCTGGGCGCCAGAGCGCCGTCACCATCGCCACCAACATGGCGGGGCGAGGCACGGACATCCTGCTCGGCGGCAATCCCGATTTTCTCTCCAAGGAGTTGTTGCGAAAGAAGGGCCTCGATCCGGCCACCGCGCCGGCCGAGGCACGCCAGGCCGCGCTGGTCGAGGCCCGGCGCATCACCGAGCCCGAGCACGAGCAGGTGGTGGCGACCGGCGGGCTCCACATCGTGGGCACGGAGCGCCACGAGTCCCGGCGCATCGACAACCAGCTGCGTGGCCGCTCCGGCCGTCAGGGAGATCCCGGCTCGTCACGCTTCTACCTCTCGCTCGAAGACGATCTGCTCCGGATCTTCGGGTCCCAGCGCATCCAGCGGATCATGGATCGCCTCGGCATGGAGGAAGGCGAGCCGATCGAGCACAAGCTCGTCACCCGCGCCATCGCCACCGCGCAGAAGCGCGTCGAGAACCACAACTTCGAGATCCGCAAGCACCTTCTCGAGTACGACGACGTGATGAACAAGCAGCGCGAGATCGTCTACGGCATGCGGCGCCAGATTCTCGACGGCGCCAACCAGACCGACACGATTGCCGAGTGGATCGAGGACCTGGTGCCGGTCACGCTCGACAGCTTCGCCGGCCCCGCCGTGCACCCCGAGGAGTGGGATCTGGCCGGCCTGAACGAGGCGCTCTTCCAGCAGTTCGACGTCCGCATTCCGGCGTCCGCTTACCAGGAAGTCACCTCACGAGACGGGCTGAACGAGCTCGTCCTGGACGCGGTGAAGAGCCGGTACGGCGACCGCGAGCGCGAGCTGGGCGAGGAGCTGATGCGGGCCCTCGAGCGCCACGAGATGCTCATCGTCATCGACACGCAGTGGAAGGACCATCTGCTGTCGATCGACCATCTCAAGGAGGGCATCGGCCTTCGCGGCTATGGTCAGCGCGATCCACTGACCGAGTACAAGAAGGAAGCGTTCGACCTCTTTCAGGACATGGCGGAGCGCGTGAAGGCCGCGGTGGTGGAGCGGCTCTTCAAGGTGCAGGTCGTCCGGGAGGCGCCGATGGCGATGCCGACGTTGACCGCCCGGGCCGATACCCAGGAGAGCCGAGGCGAGATGCCCTCGGTCGGCGGCGAGGTGCCACGCGCGGCCCCCTTGGCAGCACCGCCCCGACCGGCGCCGCGCACGGCCACCGGAGACAAGGTCGGCCGCAACGACCCGTGCCCGTGCGGGTCCGGCAAGAAGTACAAGAAGTGCTGTTACCTCAAAGGCACTTGATCAGCCTCGACATCTAGCGTCATCGGCGCCCGCGCCCCCCAGGCGTGGTGCTTTTTCGTAGGCCCCCAGAAGCCGCCCGTGCTAGAAGGTTTTCATGCGCCTCGATTCCATAACCCTGCACGGATTCAAGTCGTTCGGCGAACGCACGGAGCTGAGGATCCTTCCCGGCGTGAGCTGCATCGTGGGCCCGAACGGCTGCGGCAAGAGCAACATCTCTGACGCCGTTCGCTGGGCACTGGGTGAACAGAGCGCCAAGTTACTCCGTGGCCAGCGCATGGACGACGTCATCTTCTACGGCTCGGCGTCCCGCAAGCCCGTCGGCCTGGCCGAAGTCGAGCTGAGGTTCTCCAACGATGGCGTTCTGGCCGTGCCGTGGAGCGAAATCGCCGTGGCGCGGCGGCTCTACCGGACGGGTGAGAGCGAGTACCTCCTCAACAAGCAGCCGACCCGGCTGCGCGACATTCTCGACCTCTTCGCCGGGACCGGCGCCAACCCGCGTGCGTATTCGGTGATGGACCAGGACAAGCTCAACCATGTCCTGACCGCCAAGCCTCACGAGCGTCGCGTGTTCATCGAGGAAGCGGCCGGCATCGCACGCTACAAGCAGCAGCGCAGCGAGACGCAGGGAAAGCTCGACGGCGCCCGTGGAAACTTGGTTCGTGTGAAGGACGTGATGGACGAGGTCAAGCGCCAGCTCGGCTCGCTCGAGCGCCAGGCCAAGCGCGCTCAGCAGTACAAGGCGCTCGAACAGGAGCGCCGAGACGGTGCCCTCGTGCTGGCCGCCGCCGATTTCGCCGGACTCGTGGCCGAGGCCGACCGCCTGGAGCTCGAGATCGCTCAGCACCATGAGCGCGAAGAGGTTCTCCGCACGACGGTGAGCCGGCTGGCCGGCCATCAGGCCACCCAGCGCGAGGCGATCCAGGTGAGCGATCACCGGCTCTCCGATCTGCGCCAGGGTGTACAGAAAGTCCAGGCGGACCTCGAGCGACTCCTCGAGCGTCGTGAGCAGATGGGCGTGCAGCTTCGTGAGGCGGCCGAAGAGGTGGTGCGACTCGACGAGGAGATCCGTGTGACGGGCGAGCGCCTCGACGTCCTCGCCGCCGAGCGCGAGACCACTCGGGGTGCGCTGGGCGAGGCCGAGCGTCTCGTCGCGGAGCGCACGCAGGCCGCTGACCATCTCGCGGGCCTCGTCGAGCGCCGGCGTAGCGGATTGGCCGAAGAGCGCGACCGACTGGAGGGATTGCGTCTCGAGCAGATTCGTATCGCTGCCGAGCGCACGGATCTGATGCGCTCGGCCGGTGAGCTCCGCGAGCGCGAGAGCCAGCTCGCGCGCCGAGGCGAGCGCCTGGCCACCGAGTTGCGCGAGGCCGAGACCGAGGCGGAGCGGATCGTGGCGGCTCGCACCGAGCTCGAGGCCGCGCGTGATCGCGCTCTGGCCGAGCTCGCGGCGCTGATGAGTCAGCGCGAAGAGCTGGCCGTTCAGCTGGCCGCACGTGAGCGCGGGCTGGCAGATGCCGAGACACGACTGGCCGATGCGCGCTTGACCCTGGCCGCCCGCACCTCTGCCGCGGAGTCGCTACGCGAGCTCGAA
>WNGM01003965.1_pt1 | contig 11757 bp, 13 predicted proteins | sample 5400571 | NCBI WGS metagenome assembly WNGM01 (sample SAMN13153378, study PRJNA577476) | soil metagenome | isolation source: 100 cm soil or saprolite under Garry oak tree replicate 2 | place: USA:California | collected 2016-06-15
TCGGCGAACTACAGCGGCGGCGGCTTCTCCGACATGAAATTCCAGGCGATCGCCTCGGACCAGCCGTCGTATGAGCGCTGGATCGCGAAGGTAAAGGCGGCGCCGCAAGCCTTGAGCGACGGCGTCTACGTGGCGCTGGCAAAGCCGAGCGAGAAGCACCCGGTCGAATACTTTTCCTCGGTCGCGCCCGACCTGTTCGACCAAATCCTGCACGACACCAAGCGCGCGCCGGCGACGGCCGCCATGCTCGGTGACGTGTGCGTCGCCAACAAGGAGTAGCGGCCATGCTCGGAAAGCTGACCCTCGACGCGCTCCCGCTCGATCAGCCGATCATCATGGGAGCCTTCGGGTTCATGGGCCTGATCGCGCTTTCGGTCGTCGCGATGCTCACATACCTGGGCCGATGGAAGTGGCTGTGGACCGAATGGCTAACCTCGGTCGACCATAAGAAGATCGGCGTGATGTACATCATCCTGGCGCTGGTGATGCTGCTGCGCGGGTTTTCCGACGCCATCATGATGCGGACGCAGCTGGCCCTGGCGCACGGCGGTGCCGTCGGCTACCTGCCGCCCGAGCACTACGACCAGATCTTCTCCGCACACGGCGCGATCATGATCTTCTTCATGGCGATGCCGTTCGTGATCGGGATGATAAACATCGTGGTGCCCCTGCAGATCGGCGCACGCGACGTAGCATTTCCGTTCCTCAATTCACTCAGCTTCTGGCTTACCGTGGCGGGGTTCGGACTGATCAACGTTTCATTGGGGATCGGCGAGTTCGCGCGCACGGGATGGCTCGCCTACCCGCCGCTCTCGGAACTCGGTTACAGCCCTGGCGTCGGCGTCGACTATTACATCTGGAGCCTGCAGATCTCGGGGGTGGGAACCACGCTTTCGGGCGTGAACTTCATCGCAACCATTCTGCGCAATCGCGCCCCCGGCATGACCCTGATGCGCATGCCCGTTTTTACTTGGACGGCGCTGTGCAGCAGCATTCAGATCGTTGCGGCGTTCCCGATCCTGACGATCTGCCTCGCGCTGCTCAGCCTCGACCGGTATCTCGGCATGCACTTCTTCACGAATGACCTCGGTGGCAATCAGATGATGTACGTCAACCTGATCTGGGCCTGGGGGCACCCGGAGGTCTACATCCTGATCCTTCCCGCCTTTGGGATTTTTTCCGAGGTGGTTGCGACGTTCTCCGGCAAGCGCCTGTTCGGCTACGTCCCCATGGTGGTGGCCACCATGGTCATTGCGGTTCTTTCCTTCCTGGTTTGGCTCCATCACTTCTTCACCATGGGTGCGGGCGGCGACGTGAACGGCTTCTTCGGCATCGCCACGATGATCATCGCCATCCCGACCGGCGTGAAGGTTTTCAACTGGCTGTTCACCATGTATCGCGGCCGCATTCGCTTCTCCGTGCCGATGCTGTGGACGATCGGATTCATGATCACCTTCGTGATCGGCGGCATGACCGGCGTGTTGCTGGCGGTCCCGCCGGCGGACTTCGTGCTGCACAACAGCCTGTTTCTGGTCGCGCATTTCCACAACACCATCATCGGCGGGGTCGTGTTCGGGTTGCTGGCGGGCTTCAACTATTGGTTCCCGAAGGTGTTCGGCTTCCGGCTCAACGAGAAGCTCGGCCGGTGCGCCTTCTGGTGCTGGCTCGTCGGCTTCTACCTGGCGTTCATCCCGCTCTACATCGTCGGCCTCATGGGCATGACCCGCCGCCTCAATCATTACGACAATCCCGACTGGCACCCGTTCATGATCGTGGCGGCGGTGGGCGCGGTGGTGATCCTGTGCGGGATCGTCTTTCAGCTGGTGCAGCTCGTGGTCAGCATCGTGCAGCGGGAGAAGACCCGCGACCTGACCGGCGATCCGTGGAACGGCCGCACCTTGGAATGGGCGATTCCCTCGCCGCCGCCGGCCTACAATTTCGCCGAAATCCCCATCGTCACCGGCCGCGACGCATTCTGGGAGACGAAGAAGAGCCGCACCACGCGTGGGGTGAGCCGCTTCCCGAGAATTCACATGCCGCGCAACACCAGCGCGGGCCTGGTGATCGGCGGGTTTGCCTTGGTGCTCGGTTTTGCCCTGGTCTGGCACATCTGGTGGATGGCGGCCGCCGGCGCCGTGGGGATCGTCGCCACCGCCATCGCCTATTCGTTCAAGCTCAACCGCGAGTACTTCCTCTCCGCGCTCGACGTGGAGCGCAGCGAGAAGCTCCTCTCCCCGGCGGCAGTGTAGGTGAACGCCATGACAACCGAACTTCTGACCGTCGAGACCGTCCGGCCATACGTCCCGCCCCCGCCGCCAATCGTGCACGCGGAGGCGAGCGAGCACCGTACTGCCGGTATCACCACGGTGCTGGGTTTCTGGGTCTACCTGATGAGCGACTGTCTGCTGTTCGCGGCGCTGTTCGCCACCTATTCGGTGCTGGGCCGCGAGTTCGCCGGAGGCCCGACCTCAAAGGAGCTGTTCGATCTTCCGTACGTGCTCGCTGAAACACTGTGCCTGCTGGCGAGCAGCTTCACCTACGGCATGGTCATGGTGGCGCTCAAGGCGGGTAACCGCGGGCGCGTACTCGGGTTCCTGCTGCTGACGTTCGTGCTCGGGCTCGGTTTCATCGGCCTGGAAGTGAAGGAATTCGTCCGCATGATCGGGGAAGGGGCGGGGCCTGACCGTAGCGCGTTCCTGTCCGCCTTCTTCACCCTGGTCGGCACGCACGGCCTGCACGTGACCGGCGGATTGGTCTGGATGGCGGTCATGCTGGTGCAGGCGTCGCTGCGCAGGTTCGACGCCGTTCTCCCAACCCGGCTCACCTGTTTGAGCCTGTTCTGGCACTTTCTCGACATCATCTGGATCGGCGTGTTCACCGTCGTCTACCTGGCAGGAGCCATGTCATGAACGTCTCGGCAACGATCCGCCCCGCCGAACCGCGCGGGGGCCTGCAATCGTATGTCACGGGCGCGCTTCTCGCCCTCGCGCTGACGCTCGCTCCCTTTGCCTTGGTCATGAGCGGAGCGTCGGGCACAAACGCCGTCGCAGGCATTTTCGGCTTAGCCGTGATCCAGATCGTCGTGCACATGGTGTTCTTTCTCCACCTGGGTCGCTCGGATCAACGCTGGAATCTCACGGCGTTCGTCTTCACTGTCCTGATTGTCGGGATCCTGGTCGGAGGCTCGTACTGGGTCATGTATCACCTCGATCACAACATGATGCGGATGACCATGGAATAAATGAACTCGGAGAGAGAAAACTTATCAAATCCTGAGGAAGGGACCGTCCATGTCTTTTGCCAGCGAAATTGCCGACATCGCCCGCGTCAGCCGAGCCGCTTCGTCCGCGCGGGCCCTCGCGAGGGCTCGAGACTTCATCGCGCTGACAAAGCCACGCGTGATGTCTCTGGCCCTGTTCACGGCGCTGGTTGGGTTCGTGCTCGCGCCCGGTCATCCCGATCCGCTTGCCGCATCGATTGCCATGCTGTGCATTGCGGCCGGGGCAGGAGCCGCCGGCGCGCTCAACATGTGGTACGACGCCGATATCGACGCGATGATGGCCCGCACTGCCTTGCGCCCGATCCCGCGTGGCCGCCTGTCGCGGGGCGAAGCGCTGGTGTTTGGCCTCGTCCTGGCGGCGTCCGCCGTCCTTATCCTCGCGGTTGCGACTAATGTTGCGGCCGCGGCGCTGCTCGCGTCGACTATCTTCTTTTACGTTGTCGTCTACACGATGTGGCTCAAGCGCCGCACCCCGCAAAACATCGTCATCGGCGGCGCCGCCGGCGCAACTCCGCCGCTGATTGGCTGGCTCGCGGCGGGCGGTCCCTTCGCGCTCGAGCCCTTTCTTTTCGTCGCCATCATCTTCCTGTGGACGCCGCCTCACTTCTGGGCGTTGGCGCTCAATCGGGCGGGCGAATACGCTCGTGCCGGCATCCCGATGCTGCCGGTCGTGGCGGGCAGGGTCGCCACCAAGCGGCAGATTCTGATCTACTGCGTCCTTCTGGTTGGCGCCGCGTCACTGCCGTGGGCGATCGGCGCTGCGGGCACGGTTTACGCCGTGGCCTCGGGCATCTGCGGGGCTGCGATGGTCGCGCTCGGGGTCCGATTGGATCGCAGCCGCTATCCAGACGCGCGAGCGGCGCGTCGCCTGTTTGCCTTTTCGATCCTTTATCTGTTCGTGCTTTTCACCGCGCTGCTGGCAGACGCGGCGGTGGCGGCCCGCTGGCCGGCCTGAGGCGCCGGGACAATTAGGAGGCGAAATAGGCCCGCGCCAGAAGGGCGTAGCGATGAATTTTCGGACCAGGCGCAGCGCGTGGTTACGGGATATTGCGCCGCCAGCCGCTCGAGCCGGTCGAGGCAGGCTGGTCCTCCCTGAATTCGCCCTTCATCGAAATAGAGGCGCGTCCGTTCGACGATTGCAGCCGCGGCTAGGCGGCCCCAATGACGCCGCATGTCCCGATCTTCCGCTCGATCGAGGAGCGCATGAGATCTCTCCATGCGCGGCAGCGCCCGTTCTCAATCCGCCTAGATTAATCCGCCTCAGGCGGCCTGTTCGATCCTACGGAGGTGCCCTGTATTGTATGCCGCAGGTGCTGCGCGGGCCCTTGTGTGACAAGGCACAACGCGCCTAGCTGATGCGGGCGCAGCTAACGTGCGGTTCCGTGTGCGCGCTTTTCCCGCCATTTCGGTCCGGGGCCACGCATGTAGTGCAGCTCGGGCCGGTACGGATCGAGCATCTTGCGCCAGCGCTGGGCGACCGCGTCGAGACCGCGCGCCGGCGTGCGGGGGGCTAGCAGCACCTTCAAGACATACGAATCTGAGAGCGCCGTCATTCGAACCTCCGTTCGCGGAAGTGGCACCGATCAAAAGCGGGACCGGGAACGGCACTGCCTTTTCCACCGTGGCGCCCTACCGGCGGCCCAGTCGCCGCTTTGTTGATCGGCTGCCAAGGATGCTAGTTCAGCGAATGCCGACAAGTCGATCCTACGGAGGTTGATCCGCATAACGTCTTGGGTCGAGCCGCTTATACTTAGGTTGGGCTTGGTTGTGCCTTGGGTTGAGGCGGCTCCTGTCGCGCGACACGAACAGCTTCATCGGAATGCATAGGGGAACTCAGAATCCGAGCGGCGGCGGAAAATCGCCTCGGAACAAAAAACTATCAACAGGCAAGCAGATCGCCGTGGGCCCCTACTTTGTCCCTCTCACCTTCCCCTTTGTGAGGACAGCCAAGAAGGCATCACCGGCGTCGTCGGTGAGCGTCCAGCCATTGCTCGGGAAGGACGCCGGGCGCGTGGGGTCGTAGAACAGCATGTCCGGCAGCAGCGTCCCTGCCACCCGCTTTGCTTCCTCCGGCGTATACCCACCCGCGTGCTCCAGCGCGAGCGCGAATACGGCAACGAAACGGGCATCGTCCGCCTGCGTCCTCATGGTTGGGTTAGCCAGGGCAGTCACTCTGCTGCGAGCGCGCGATATTGGAGCCGCAACCCGAGGCGCCCCCACACATCGACCAGCGCTTCGGCGAGTGCGTCGATCAGCGCGTCCTCGTGATAGGGCGTGGGCGTGATGCGCAGGCGCTCGGTGCCGCGCGGGACGGTCGGATAGTTGATCGGCTGGATGTAGATCGCGTGCTCGGCCAGCAGAAGATCGCTTGCGTCCTTGCACTTCTCCGGATCGCCCACCATCACGGGCACTATGTGTGTGTCGTTGGGCATCACCGGTAGGCCGGACACTCCGAGCACCGCCTTTACTCGTGCCGCGCGATCCTGGTGCCGGTCGCGCTCCCATTGCGAGGTCTTCAGGTGCCGGATCGCCGCGCTGGCGGCCGCGCAGACCGCCGGCGGCAGCGCGGTGGTGAAGATGAAGCCCGGCGCATAGGAGCGCACCGCGTCGATGATATTGGCGCTCGCGGCGATGTAGCCGCCCAGGCAGCCGAACGCCTTGGCGAGCGTGCCCTCGACCACGTCGACGCGCTCCATGACGCCCTCTCGCGCGGCAATCCCGGCGCCGGCCGGGCCGTACATGCCGGCGGAATGCACCTCGTCGATATAGGTCATGGCGCCGTAGCGCTCGGCGAGGTCGCAGATGCGGCCGACCGGCGACGTGTCGCCGTCCATCGAATAGAGCCCCTCGAACACGATCAGCTTGGGCCGCTCTTTGGGCTGCGCCGCCAGCAGCTCCTCGAGGTGGCCTACGTCGTTGTGGCGCCAGATTTTCCTTTCCGTGCCGGCGCGGCGCACGCCCTCGATCATCGAGTTGTGGTTCCACGCATCCGACAGGATCAGGCAGTTCGGCATCAGCTTGGCGATGGTGGCGATGCCGGTCTCGTTGGAGATGTAGCCCGAGGTGAAGACCAGCGCGGCTTCCTTGCCGTGCAAGTCGGCGAGCTCGCGCTCCAACTCGACCAGGGGGTGATTGGTTCCGGAAATGTTGCGGGTGCCGCCGGCGCCCGCGCCCATGCGCGTCGCGGTCTCGATCATGGCGCCGATCACCTTGGGGTGCTGGCCCATGCCGAGGTAGTCGTTCGAGCACCAGATCACGACCGGACGCGGGCCGTCCGGGGAATGCCACGTCGCGTGCGGAAAACGCCCGGCGATGCGCTCGAGATCGGCGAACACGCGGTAGCGCCGCTCCTCGTGCAGGCGGGCGAGCGCATCAGCAAAGAAATGCTCGTAGGTCATGCGGTGGGAACTCCGTGCGGATTGGCTCAACGGTCGGAAACTTTGGACGTGTCAAGAACTGCCGACACAAGCCGCTTGAGTTTGGTGCCGATCTGAGGAGCGGCGCCGTCTTTCACGATCACCGTGCAGGTCATCCCCGCGCTGATGAGGACGTTGGGCGGAACCTCGGTCAAACGAATGCGGACGGGTATGCGCTGCGCCAGCCTCACCCATGTGAAGTTTGGGTTGACGCTGGCGAGCAGCTCGGGGCCGTCCTTGTTGTCCGGGTCGGTGATGCCGCGCGCGATGCCATCGACCTGTCCCTGCAGGGTGCCGGCGCCGTCCATCAAGCGGATCTGCACGAGAGAGCCGGGAACAATGCGTGGAATCTTTGTTTCCTCGAAATAAGCGTCGACGCGATAGGAGTCGCTGTCAATCAGGGCCATGACGCCCTTTCCCTGGGACGCATAGACGCCCGGTGCGAGGTTGTTGAGGTTCGTCACGAAGCCGTTGACGGGCGCCCGCACTTCGGTGCGCTCGAGATTGAGCGCCGCAACGTCGCGTGCGGCGGTCGCCTGCTTATGGTTGGCGGCGGCCGATTCGAACTGCCGCCGCGCGTTGTCGAGATTCTCGGCGGTAATGCTGAGCCCCAGGGTCAGTTTGGCCCGACGCTCGAACTGCTGATGCAGCATTTCCCGCTGCGCGTATTGCACGGCGAGAGAGGCCTCGGCATTGGCGAGCGCCAGGCGATACCGGTCCTGCTCGATCTTGAACAGGATGTCGCCTTTTCTCACGAATTGATTATTGCGCACGTTCACATCGGTGACGTAGCCGGATACGTCGGGCGCAACGGTGACGACGTCGGCGCGGATGCGGGCATCCCGGGTCCACGGCGAGTAGAGATAATAGGACGCCATCTCGTAGCCGAGAAATACGGCGGCGGCCACGACGACGAGGGTGAGGAACACGCGAACCGCCATATACATGGTCTTTCCCTTCTCACATGGTCACGGAGGCGAGGCCGCCCGCGCAGAACCAGCAGACGAACAGCGACGTTCGAACCAGCGCGGGATGCCAAAACAACCGATAGAAGCCCGCCCTCGTGAGCAGAACGTCGGGAACGATGAAGATGACGAGCGAGACGAACAGCCAGATCGCGATGGCCGGTACGAAGGCGCCGAGGATGTCTACATCAGCGAGCATCCAAGACCTCCCGCAACAGCAGCGGTGCTTTCAGCAGGCTCGAGCGGAGGATCTCGCAGCCGGCGAGCGCGGCGACGAGCGCCTCGCTTTCCTGATCGTCCTCCACGGAGCGGGCCAAGGCGAGCGCCCGGCGGCGCAGCGCGCGCGCGTCCCAGGCGGTCTTGACGATCTGCCGGCGGGACGGATGCAGAAAACCCGGCGAGGCAGCTGTGATGAGCCGTGAAATTCCCGAGGTCATCGCGGCGGGAAGCCGGCCGGTCGCGATGGCCGTCCTCAGCTCCTCGACCGCGCGGGAGACCGACAGCGCGACGATGGCGCCGGCAATGCAGGCGCGCGCTGCCGCCGGTTCATTCTTGAGGCGGACGATCGTTGCGGCGAGCCGTTCGTAGAGAGCGCGCTCATGATCCGCCACCGTGGGGTGCTCCGCACTGCACAGCCGGCCGAGCCGGACCAGCAACTGACGGTGAAACCGGTTACCTATCCGCCGCGGCGTCTCCGGAAAGAATACGGCAAACAGCACCAGCGCGAAGCCCATCCCCATGAGAATGGCAATCGAGGTGTTGAGGAACGCGGAGAGATCGTAATTCATCACGTTGTCGATATTGGACCCGACTGTGAAATACGCGACGGGAAAGAGGCCGAGAGGCAGGCGCGCAATGATGACGCCGCATGCCAGCAGCAGGGGGGCGAGCGCCACCGACATGGAGACGAAGTCGGTCGCCATCGGCAGCAGCCCGTACACCGTCCCGAACACCGGGATGAATGCAATCAGCAGGGTTGCGACGAGAGCGAGACTGATTTTGACCGGTTGCTCCAGGTCACCGAACAAGCTGCACATGGTGGCGGCGACGATCACCGCGATCGCACCGTTCGGCCATGCGGTGACGATCCAGAATGCCGAAGCAACCGCGACGACGAGGGCGGAGCGAATTCCGGTCAGGGCCGCCGCCACCGGATCCGACCAGAAACCGCGGCCGGCATCGTCGTCGGCGGCCGTGCCTTGGTCGAAAGCCGCGGCAGCCGCGCGAAGGCGAACCACCGCTTCGGCGAGCGCGCGCGCATCCACCGCATCAACGATGCGGGACACGACTTCGCCATTTCCACGCGGCGTGTCCGGCGCCGCACGGATCAGGTCGGCGATTTGCGGAACATCAGCAGCGAGTCGCGAGCCCGTTCGGCCGGCCGTGGCCTCGGCGACGGCGCTCACGTGCAGGGCCGCGCCCACCAGCTGCCGAAGCGCGCCGTTGCAGGCCCGGGCCTCGGGGCTTTCAAAATAGGCGGACGCGCGCGTCGTCTCGACCGCCGCGAAGTCGGTGAGGAATTGCCGGCGTTCGCCGGCGCGGTCCTGCCAATCGACGCGCCTGACGGCTGCGGCAAGGCGTTCGGCGCCGCGGCGCAGCGCCTCAACCAGGCCGACGAGCTTCGGCATGAGGTCGCGCGGAAACACCATTCGGCTGACGAGTGACGCGCATACAATTCCGAGAACGATCTCGGTGAATCGCGCCAACAAAAGCGGGAAGGCTTGATCCGGATTGAGGGCGGCCGATATGCCGATGACGGCAACCGTGTAGCCGGCCAGCAGAAATCCATAAGAAGCGAAGTTGCGCAGCGCGGCCGCCGCGAAATTGCACAGCCCGATCCACAGCGCCAAGGACGCGAGGAAGAGCTCGCCGGACTGGGATAGCCCGAACACCAGCGCGATCGACACCAGCACCCCGGCTATCGTGCCGAGGATGCGGTAGAACCCTTTGGCGAGCACGAGGCCGCTATCGGGCTGGGAAACGATGAACACGGTGAGCAGCGCCCACCTGGGTTCGTCGAGCCCAAGCCAGAAAGCGATGAAGAGGGCAAGGAGGCCGGCCAAAAAGGCTTTGATCGCGAATACGACGGCGACGACAGCGGGATTGTCCGCCCAGCGAACCGGTGCCGCCGGCGCGAGGCGCGGCGGCATGCCTGCAATGGTCGTCGAAACGCTCGCTGTCATCATAACGCCGTCGTCCATCGTCCCGGCGGAGGGGGCGGCCGGTCCTCGGGGGAAAGGGACCGGCCGCCGGCTAGCCCGGCGTGGGACGACGAGGGGGAGCGCGCCGGGTGCGCCAAGCACTTGCGAATGCCGCCCGTCTTCGTGGCCAAATCGGTACGCGACAAGGCGCGCCGGTGCGAGTGAAGCATTCCAAATCTCGGCAAATCGTGGCGAATGCGGATGCCATTTGCATCGACCGCCGTCGTAACACACTGTCCGCGGCCCGTTTGAAGGAACCGGCTGAGGCTTTAAGCCGATGAGCTGCCCTCAGGATTTGCGACGATTCAGGGCCATTTGCCGGCATTCATTCGCCTCGGCGCGCGGCTCGAGCTAACAACTTGGCATGTAGAGAGCATGTCGTTGTTTGGTTACCTGCAGGCCATCCAGCCGCAGCACGGACAGGATTCCATGATGCTGAGCCGGTCGGCACTGAAAGCGTGGACGGTCTACTGGTTCAAGCTGGCGAGCCTCTGGTTCCCTTGGGTCGCCGTCATGTCTCGGCAGAACGACGCTGAGCGAAAATGAACTACACCGTCATGAAACGAGCGGAACAGAACAGCTGGCGACGATCCGCGATACTGCGGGTTGCAATCTCCGCTGGATGGCTGCTGTGCAGCCTTCCGGCGGGAGCCGCCCCATCGTCGTGCCAGCGCGAGCTCGGCACCACCGACATCACCTTGATCAAGTCTGTTCTGCACCTGCGCGACATTGAGCATGCGCCGGAAGACCGGCAATGCGCGGCCTATCGCCAGCACGTCGCTACCGTGAGCAAAGTCCGAGGGGTATTTGAGCGATGTCTTTCGGGCGCGAACAGGGACGCCGATCTGCAGCAACTCGAGGGCGCCCTCGATGACGCCAACGGCGTGATCGCGCGGGTTTGCGAGCGATGAAGCGAAGAGTTCGACCTGAGTCGGTGGATCTGGAGGGCGCGCCATGACGGTTGCGCTTGAACCCGCGCTTGCCGCGCTCGCCGGTTCCGCGATCGGGGGCCTAACCACGCTGGCAGTGACGTTGATGACCCAGCGGGTCCAGGCCCGGGCGGCGCTCACGACACGGGACCTGACCGTCCGGCAAAAGCTCTACAGGAAATTCATCGAGGAGGCCTCGAAGCTCTACGGCGACGCGCTGATGCACAGTGCGGTCGATATCCCGATGCTCATCGGCACCTCCGCGCTCGTCAACCGGATGCGCGTCATTTCGACCTCTGGAATCGTCGACAAAGCCGAGGTCGTCCTGCGGACCATCGTCGACATTTACTTTTCGCCCAACAAGACCATCGCCGAGCTGCATGAGGAGATCAACAGGGACAAGCTGGATCTCCTGCGCGACTTCAGCAACGCCGCGCGAGAGGAGCTGTCGGCGCTGAAGCATTGAGACTCGCCCATCCATGCTGTCGGCGCGTCACGTAATTGTGCTGCCACTCGCGGGTTCTTTGCGACCATTTGCATCGTCTTTCACCTCTTAACTCGAACGGATGCGCGCCCACCTTGGTTGGTCGAGCGCGAGCCAGAACGCGAGGAATAAGGCAAGGAGGCCGGCCAAGAAGGTTTTCAGCGCGAATACGACGGCGACGACAGCGGGATTGTCCGCCCAGCGAACCGGTGCCGCCCGCGCGGACCGCGGGGACGTGCCTGGGAGGGGCGTCGAAACACTTGCTGCCATCATAGCTCGGTTCGGTCGCTTGCGACGTTCGCCAGATTAGAGAGTGTTCATACACATGCGATCAGCGTCGTCCTCCGTCGTTCCAGAGGAGGGGCGGCCGGTCCTCGGGGGGACGGACCGGCCACCGGCGAGCCCGGCGGGGGGAGGAAGCGGGGAGCACGCCGGGATGCCAAGCACGTGCGCAAGCCGCCTGTCTGCGCGAGGCAAATTGG
>WNGM01004948.1_pt1 | contig 11755 bp, 10 predicted proteins | sample 5400571 | NCBI WGS metagenome assembly WNGM01 (sample SAMN13153378, study PRJNA577476) | soil metagenome | isolation source: 100 cm soil or saprolite under Garry oak tree replicate 2 | place: USA:California | collected 2016-06-15
GTGACCTTGAGAAGGATTTCTTTTCCTCTCTCAGCGTATCGCCCTTACTGCGGCTTCGGGAAGGGCAGGTAGGTCAAGAGGTCCGACAGACGACCACGAGCTCCACCGGCGTCGAACCCTTCCCCGCCAAAGAGCCAGAAGTAGAAGTCGACCGGATCCTGCTTCCAATAGGCTGCACCGAAGCGGCCGCCCGGAGTGTTCTTCACGTACGGGACACCCCATGACGGCGGGATATCCTTCGGGAAAAAGCCGGCCTGATTGACGTCCGAAGAACCTTTCCACCAGAGCCACTGGCCAGTGCTAGTTACGTATTGCCAGACGTCATTCAAATAGCCTGTGCTGCTGGCAGTCGAGGAACCATATCCCCAGCCGCCAAAGAGCCAAACGCTACCCAGGGGATCTATGAAACCCGCCGAGCCCCAGCGGGAACCGGGCGTATTGCCGGCCGCGGGTACCTGCTGCGTTCCGTAAAGGCCGGCCTGATCGGCAAGGCCGGTGGCGCCGCCGCCGGAGACCCAGGTCCACTGGCCGCTGGCGATGTTGTATTTCCATAGATCGTTCAGCAGCGCGCCGTCGGGAGTGGCGGTGCCGTTGGACAGGCCGCTGAGGGCACCTGGATTTCGCGTGCCGGCGGAGTCGAGGCCGAGTCCGCCAAAGAGCCACAGGTTCCCCGCCGCATTGTCCACCCACAGCATAGCCTGCTGGCGTCCCCCGGGCCCAGGCGCATTGGCCACTAATGGCGTCCCCTGAGTGCCGTAAACACCATTGTTCTGGCCCAAGTTCGAGTTTGTCGGGCCCATCCAGGTCCATAGCCCAGTGCCTATCGTGTATTTCCAGAGGTCATTCAGTAGTCCCAGATTGCCTGGGACTGACGACCCATCGAGTCCTTGGCCTCCGAAGACCCAGACGTTGCCTGAGGAATCCGTAGTGAATGCCGCTCCCCAGCGTTTGCCGGGCAAGCCTAGGGTACCCCAACTCGCTGCTGCCGGAGTTGGCACCTTCGTCCAGGTTCCGGTCTCTGTATAGGATCCAATGTGGGTCGGTGAAGCAGGTGGCGCCGGAGTGGTCACGTCATAGCTGCCGGGAGTAAATTCCCAGAGGTCGTTGAGCAGTCCAGTGCCTCCACTACACGCACATGCGCCTTGGCCGCCGAAGAGCCACAGATTTCCGGAGCCGTCGCTCCAGCTAATGCTGCCCCAGCGTCCACCGGGATTGAACCCACTGGGCTCGCCGGTGTTCTGATCGATAGTAAGGTCCGCCTTGTCGGTTGTGACGGTGCCTTGAGTAGCGGTGTTAATCGGCACGCCGGCGGGAATCCAGCCGTTGGAACCGGAATCATAGAGCCAGAGATCGTCCAGGAGGCCGGGAAGGTCTGGCGGAGTCTTACCCGAGACTTCGAGTCCCCAGCCGCCATAGAGCCACTTTTGGCCGACGCTATCGGTCCAAGTAGCCGCAAATTGCCGGCCCCCGGGGAAATTCGTATCGTGCGACGGCGGTGTGGCAGGAGGAAGTGCGGCCGTTCCGAAATTGTTCGCGGTATTCGGGGCATCAATCCAGATCCAATCGTTGTGCTGGCAATCGACAATCACGTTGGAGATGTTGAAAGTAGCTACGCCTTCGTAACCGATGATCGCGCATGGCTGTGGCTGACTTGTGGGTTCCGCGAAAATGCTCACAAGGTACGCGCCACCGGAGGTAACAAGGGTTGGAAATATGAAGTTCGTATTGTTGCCTGTAACCAATACATTGTCGCCGCCATTATTCATCACTTCCACAGTGTCGCCCGTTCCGTTTACCAACCCTACCAGAGTGCCGCCAATGGTGAAGCCGGACTGCGGACAGAGGATTTGAACGGTGGTGACGTTACCGGTAGCCGTTCCGGAGGCGTTCGAGACCGTGCAGGTCTGGCCTGGGTTAGAGGGCTGGGTAAGAATCGTGACGTTGTAGGAGGTGCCGCCAGCCAGCGGAACCGCGAAAGTAAAATTGACGGCGTTGGTGCCGTTGCCACTGAGGGTGAGATTGTCGCCGCCGTTGTCCTGCAATACGAGTCCTGATCCTTGCAACCCGGTAACTGTCCCACCCACGGTGAAGGTATTACCGCAGGTGACCTGGACATTCGTGACGTTGGCCGTAGCCGTACCAGTGCCGTTGCTGACACTGCACGGCAGCGGCTGATTAGAGGGCTGCGTCTTCACCGTAACCTTATAAGCCCCGCCGCCGGCAACTGCTGTCTTGAAGGTGTACGGGCCGCTCGCCGAAATGGTGAGGTCGTCGGCGCCATTATCCTCGAGCACAAGCCCGGTTCCCGTCAGACCTGTCACCGTGCCCCCTATCGTGAAAGGGCCGGGATTGGAACCAGTGCCGGTTCCAGTGCCGGTTCCAGTGCCGGTTCCGGTGCCGGTTCCGGAGCCAGAACCGGAACTGGAACCCGAGGCCGCGCAGGCGCCGGGAGCACCGGGAGTGAGTCTCGTGTCGCAGCTTGAGCTGCCACAGCCCACGAGAAGGGCTGAAGAGACTAGAATCGCGAGACAAAAAAGGCCTCTCATGGGCTTCACAGTCATGTGTTGGCTCCCCTGTTAGCGCTCAGGCGTTACGTTAAAGCGGGAATTCCGGTGTCAGGCACCCTTTCCGTCTGCGAACACCGTAACAAGCCTAAACTTCATGCCACAAGTTCCCTTCACGCCGCGGTTCACCAAACAAGTAATTAGAGATTAGCCACACCCGACGCACTAATCCCCGGTGCATTGGGAGCAAGTTTTGGCGGAAAAAGGAATCCTCACGGGCGCGGAAGTCAAGGATCGCGTACAAAAGCCCAAGGCTGAAACAGGGCTTCAATTTCGGTGGCTCCAGTAGGGCGCGTTCTTTTGGTTTTTCGGTTCTTCAGTGGGGATGATCAGTTGTCAGTAAGGTGTAGTAATATGTGGCCAAGGATCGTTTCAATGAGAACCGTGGGGACCCCTAGAGATTTGGACAAACTGAACCATGCGCATTTAGTACTGTCCCTGTAGACAATAGAGACGTGACCGTCAGGCGAAGGATTGGAGGTTTGTGATGGCGCGGATCACTTTGAAGGTAAATGGCAAGTCACGAATGGTTGAGGTCGATCCGGAAACACCGCTTCTTTATGTTTTGCGCAATGATTTGGAGCTGCACGGACCCAGATTTGGCTGCGGGCTGGCGCAGTGTGGAGCCTGTAGCGTCATCATGAATGGAAACGCCATCCGCTCTTGTGTGACCCCCGTCAGCGCGGCAAAGAATCATGAGATCACGACGTTGGAAGGACTGGGCACGGTAGCAAAGCCCCACGCGCTGCAAGCGGCATTTATTGAGGAACAGGCGGCGCAATGCGGATATTGCATGAACGGCATGATCATAAACGCCAAGGTTCTGCTGGACAAGAATCCAAATCCCAGCGAGGACGATATCAAGAAGGCGCTAGATCCGATTCTGTGCCGCTGCGGCACTCACCTGCGGGTGATTCGCGCGATAAGACGGGCGGCGGGAAGTACGCGAGTGAAGGCTTAAGGGGAGCAGATCACAGATGAACATCGATACGAAATCCATCTCCCGCAGACAGCTTCTCAAGGGCAGTGGCGCGCTGGTTGTGAGCTTCAGCTTGTACGGACCGCTAAGCCGCGCCTTGGCTCAGGCGCAGGAAACACCGGAGCCGCGCCCGTACGCAGTCGAACGCGTGGATCTAGGCACATTCTTACCCGGGCCCGGGGACTATCTCGATCCGCGGGAACTCGATTCCTGGCTGGCGGTGATGCAAGACGGAGGCATCACCATGTTTACCGGCAAGGTCGACATTGGCACGGGCACGAGAACAGCTTTGGCGCAGATCGTAGCGGAGGAATTGGACGTGCCCTTCGCTCGTGTCACCATGGCCATGGGAGACACGGCGAAAACGGTTGACCAGGGCCGTACCGTTGGAAGCAACACCATTCCGAGAGGAGGGCCGCAGTTGCGACAGGCAGCGGCGGCAGCTCGAGCTGAGCTACTCAAGCTCGCGTCGATTCGCTTTGGCGCCCCAGTTGAACAGTTGACGGTTACTGATGGCGTTGTAAGTGTCTCGGGTAGCCCGGAGAAAAAGGTTTCCTATGGTGAGCTCATCGGCGGCAAGCATTTCAATGTGAAGATCACCGCTGCGGGTTACCAGACTGCTATGGTCGTGGCGCCGGAAGTCAAAGCCAAGAGTTATAAGGATTACAAGATTGTCGGCACCTCTGTCCGTCGGGTGGATTTGCCGCCAAAATTCACCGGCGAATACACGTACACGCCGGATTTTCGAGTTCCTGGCATGTTGCATGGCCGTCCGGTTCGACCACATACGGCAGTGGCCAAGCCATTGAGGGTCGATCAGAGCTCAATCGCACATATTCCGGGAGTCGTGAAGGTTGTTCAGGAAGGAAGCTTCGTTGGAGTGGTAGCGGAAACCGAATGGGCGGCGATCCAGGCGGCCAAAGCCTTAAAGGTGACTTGGTCTCAGCCGCAAACTCAGATGCCGGCCAACCGAGAAGCGGTGGATACTTATCTGACAGACACGAAGCCGGTGAGGGAACTGACGGCGGCAAAAAAAGGAAACGTGGATTTGGCCTTTTCGGGGGCCTCCAAAACGCTGCAAGCAACCTATCATTGGCCGTTCCAAAACCACGGCATGATGCTCCCTTCCTGCGCCATAGCAGATGTTCAGGGCAATAAGGCGACGATCTGGACTGGCGCGCAGGGCCCCTTTACCACGCGGGATCGGATATCCACAATGATGAACGTGGCCAAGAAAAATGTGGAAGTGCGTTACGTGGAGGCCTCAGGCTGCTACGGCCGCCTGACCGCCGACGATGCGGCCGAAGATGCCGTGCTGATGTCCCGGGCAGTGGGGAAACCGGTGCGGGTGCAGTGGATGCGGGCGGACGAGCAGGTGTGGGATCCGAAAGGACCCCAGCAGCTGACGGTGGTTCGCGCTGCGATCGACGCTCAGGGCAAAGTGACGGCCTGGGATTATCTGGACCTAAGCTTCCCGTGGACCGAGTCCCAAGGCACACCTCAGCTCGCCGAGAGGCAGATTGGCATTGAGCCGACTAACTCTGGAAACCCCAATGGTGCGGGCGGGGCTGGCGACATCTACGACTTCGAGAACATGAAGATCGAATCGAAGACCATTCCGTGGATGTTCGCGGAGCCCATGCCTTTGAGGACCGCTTCGCTACGTTCTCCGGGAGAGCCGCCGCGCGTCTTCGCCACGGAGTCCTTCATAGACGAGATCGCCGCGGAGCTGCGCATGGATCCGGTGCAGTTGCGCCTGGCTTACCTGAAGAACGACAAGCGCATCAGCGAAGCTTTACGCACCGTGGCGGAGCAGTCTGGATGGACAGAACGGCCCTCGCCTGCGCGAGTATCCAGCGAAAGAATCCTCAAGGGAAGAGGCGTAGCGGTCGACCAGCGAGGTGGCAGTATCCCGGCGGTTGTGGCCGAAGTCGAGGTGGATACCTCGAGCGGAAAAATTAGAGTCACCCGAATCACCATGGCTTACGACTGCGGCCTGATTATCAATCCGGATGGCGTGAGAAATCAGATCGAAGGAAACATCATGCAGGGGGTCAGCCGCACGCTGCTTGAGGAAGTGAACTTCGATGCGACGGGCGTGAAGAGCGTTGATTGGGTCAGCTATCCCGTGCTCCGGTTCCAGGATGTTCCGGACGTACAGATCCATCTGATCAACCGGCCGGAACTGCCAGCCACAGGTGCCGCGGAGACGCCGATCGTTGTAATTCCTGCGGTGATCGCCAACGCCATCTTCGATGCGACCGGAGTTCGCCTGCGCGAAATCCCGTTCACCCCGGAGCGCGTCCTGAACGCTCTCAAAGCGAGGCCGGCCATTACTCAGCGTTTATAATCGAACGCGGCTGGAGAACGAGATCGCGCGGCGATGTTGTGCGTGTGCCGCGATTGCCCCGCGGCTAAATCGCTCGACAAGCTCGGCAAACGCGCGTGGAAAAACTTTCGGCACGACTTACTAGCGAAAGGACAGATTCTCTCCCCAAGGGTCCTAGTGTTCTCGCCCATCTAAAGCTGGAGGCTTGTCATGAGAATGAAGTTGGGCTTCTCGGTTGCCGGTATCAGTTTGGTTGTCGTGCTGCTCGCGGCGGTCCCGGTGCTCGCGCATCATGCTTTCGGATTGCAGTACGACCCCAGCAAATCGACGACGCTGCACGGTGTGGTGACCAAAGTCGAGTGGACCAATCCTCACGCCCACTTCTATGTCGACGTAAGGGACGAGAACGGGAACGTAATTAATTGGAATATGGAACTCGCTAGCCCCAACGCGCTTCGCCGGCTGGGCTGGACCCGAGATATTATCAAGGTCGGCGATGAGGTCAGCGTATTTGGTGCTCCTGCCAAAGACGGCGCCAAAATGGCCAATGCCAGAACGGTTACACTGGCCGACGGCCGGAAGATGGTGGCCGGATTGTCAGAGAAGGACTCTGAGCAATGAGAAAGGATCTTGCGCGCTGGATCGTGACTGCGCTTTCAGTCGCGGTCCTTTTGACCTTCTCCTCGACCCGAGCGGTCGGCCAGGACAATCAGGAGAAGCATGAACCGCAGGGGGTTAATCCGGCAGGTGGAGGCGTGCCTGCAGTAAGCCTAAAACACTTTGAGGCGAAGTCGTCGGGACCGACGCCGCGCACTGCCGATGGGAAGCCAGACCTGTCCGCGGTCTGGGGGCCGGGACTTAACATGGGTAACATTGCCGTCAACCTCAAGCCGGGCGAGGAGCTCCCTTTGCAGCCTTGGGCTCTCAAGCTCACCCAGGATCGTTCGACGCCCGAAGCTAAGCGCACCGATCCGAAACCCAATTGTCTGCCGGATGGCGTGCCACGCGAGGATCCCTTTCCATATAAGATCGTCCAGACCCCCAAGCTGATCGTTTTCTTGCTCGAGGGCAACGTGCACAGCTACCGGCAGATCTTTATGGACGGGAGCGGCCATCCCAAGGAGGATCTGGAGCCCTCCTATTACGGCGACTCTAGGGGCCATTGGGACGGAGACACGCTGGTCGTAGACACGGTGGGATTCAACGACAAGACTTGGTTCGATGGTACCGGCCACCCACATACCGAGCAGCTACATGTGATCGAGCGTTATCGGCGTCCCGATTCCGCGCACCTGGAGTTCGAGGTTACTATCGACGATCCCGGCGCCTATACTAGGCCCTTCACGATTTATGGGCACTCACCGTTGCTGCTGAACACTGACCTAATGGAATACTGGTGTATCGAGAACGGTGCTCAAGACCTGATCCATATCGTCAAATAACTACGCTCCTCGCAAGTATCATACCTCGACGGCCACACGGCCCAATCAGCCTTTCCGTATGTATTGCCGAGGGATCCCGGGCCCAGCGCCGACGTTTGAGAACAGTCTATCCATGCAGCAGCTTGACAGTTACCGGTGTGCCCTTGCGAATAAGATTCAAGCGCTTTAGACTTCACAACCATTCCTGCATCGGAAGGCTGTGGAAGGCTGTGTAAGACCGAGCGCCGTCCGGGCAGAAATTCGGAGGGATCCTATGAGGAGTAAGCTTACGACCATGTTCCTCGTGGCTGCGGGCGTCTTGGTCGTTTCCGCTCCGCTGTTCGCACACCACGGAAACGCGGCGTACGCAACCGGAACCAAAACCACCGTGAAGGGAACCGTGACGGAATGGATTTGGGCCAATCCCCACTGCTGGTTGAAGTTCGATTCGAAAGACGAGAATGGTGAGGTGCAGCATTGGATTGTGGAAGCCAGCAATCCACCGGACATGACGAGGCAGGGCTGGGCCAAGAACTCATTCAAGCCCGGGGATGAGGTCGTCGTTACCATGATGCGACCCAAGAACGGCGCGCCTGGAATCGGTCGCTTCAGCGGACCGAATAGTGTCGTGCTTAACGGCCAGCCGTTCCCTTCGGGTGTTGCCAGCAATGCCCAGCCGGCAGCCAAACCGTGAGAGTCGCTCGAGTGAATGTGTCTGCCTTAAGGATCGGATTAGCGGCCAGTGGTTTTCGCGACGCGAGTATTCGGAAGCTGAATCGAAAGAATGAAGGTTCCAGAAATGCCAAAACAGTTCATAGTCCCAGCGATTGCACTGCTTGCCGTATTGATCCTGGTACCCATTCTGAGCGCTCAAACAGAGGCCGATCAGCAGGGGCAGGCTCCTGGGGTCGCAGAACAGCTGAAGCAAAGGAAATGGAATAATAGTCCACCGGTGAAAGCTGAGTACGCCAAGAAGAAGAAAGCAGCCCCAGCTCCACGCCGTGACCTGTCGGGACTTTGGGATGGAACCGCGGAGGGGGGAATCGAGGCAAAGGGCGCGTACGAACACGCAGCAATGAGGCCAAATGACCCTCAAGATACGGGAGGCCAAACGGACGAGAAAAATATTTTCCACCCTTTACCTTACACCCCTATAGGGGAGGCAGCGCTCATGGCCAATAAACCGGGAGTGGGAGTCAGGGCAGCCCCTCCGGGGGAAGTAAATGACCCGGTGGATTTTTGTGATCCGCAGGGTTTCCCGCGCATGGAGCTGTATGAATTCAGGGTAATCGAACTCGCTCAAACGAAGAACCAGATGCTTTTCTTGAATCAATTCTACGACAACTGGCGCGTTATCTGGACGGATGGGCGAGAACTTCCCAAGGATCCCGAACCGCGGTGGAACGGGTACTCGGTTGGTAAGTGGGTGGACGATTACACGTTTGTGGTTGACACCGTGGGGATGGACGAGAGGACCTGGCTGGATAATGCTGGCCGGCCGCACAGCAGTGATCTGCGGGTGGAGGAACGGTTCCATCGGGTCGACTATGACACCTTGGAGCTCACAGTGACGATCAACGACCCGAAGATGTATACGGAACCGTGGATGGGGCTGAACAAATTTGTGCTCCACCGTTTGCCCGATAATTTCGATATGGAGGAGTTTTTTTGTTCTCCGTCGGAGACCGCGGCTTATAACAAGCTAATTGGCAATCCCGTTACGGTTGCCGCACCTTCCCCCAAATAGCTGAATAGCGTACAACCATCACTCGGAGGGATTTATGCGGGTTATCTCGGTTCTGCTTGTTGGCGCCTCATTCGTGGCTGCTGTTGCGACCCTTGGCGCGCAGTACCAGCGATCTCTAGAGATTTACTCGATCGACGTCGAAGGCGGAAATTCTGTTCTATTCGTCTCACCATCTGGTGAATCGCTCTTGTTCGATGCCGGTAATCCGGGACCGCGCGATGCCGACCAGATTGCCGCCGCTGCCAAGGAAGCGGGTGTCAAGCAGATTAATTATTTGGTTATCAGCCACTGGCATGGCGATCATTTTGGGAGCGTACCCGACCTGTCCACCAAGTTGCCGATTCGCAACTTCATTGACCATGGGCCGCCGATGATCGAGACGAGCGAAAACTCGGTGGCCCGGTATAACGCCTACGTGGCGGTCCGCGATAAGGGACACTACACGCCCGTCAAACCCGGTGACAAGATTCCAATCAAGGGTCTGGATGTGCGGGTTGTAACTGCCGGCGGCCGGGCCATCACTAGTCCGCTCCCAGGAGGAGGCGCCCCGAATCCGCTGTGCAGTGACTTCAAGCCGATAGTGGAAAATGCGGCCGCGGCAGAGGATGGTCGCTCGACCGGCATTGTCGTCCGCTTCGGCCGTTTCCGCGCCATCGAGCTCGGCGATTTGACGTGGACCAAGGAACACGATTTGGCTTGTCCCAACAATCTGGTGGGCACCTTCGATCTGTATTTTACAGACCGCCACGGGATCGCAGCCGGATCGCCGACGTTCGTGCATGCGCTCAAACCAAGGATCGCCATCTTCGACAACGGCGCCAGGAAAGGCGAATCCAGCGAGGCTTTTTTGACCCTCGAGAATTCACCCGGGATCGAAGACATCTGGCAGCTACACTATGGCGTGGCGCGCCCAGCGAGAAAGGATTTCGGCGAAACCACGGATCAGGGCGGGAAGGATCTGAACGCGCCGGAAGAATTCATCGCAAACTTGCTGGAGGAACACACCGCGACTGACCCGGCGCATAACCTCAAGATTTCTGCACGGGAGGATGGGGGCTTTAGCGTGACGAACGGGCGGACCGGGTTCAGCAAAGAGTACAAGCCGCGCTCCTAGCCAGGAATCCGTTTAAAGGGAGGTCCTATGGAACACGAGAATCGCGTCACCCGGAAAATAGCCTTCGGCCTGCTCGTTTCAATTCTGCTGCTGCCATTGGCGGGGAATCTCGCCGCGCAGGAAGCACAAAAGATGAAGAAATTCCTGACCAAACCCCTCGTTATCGAGGATCAGGGAAGTTTCTTCGTCGGTGGCGTACCCAAGGTCACGAACTACGCCATAGTTCCCGCCGCGGATCAAAAGCCCAGCCCGAATCAGATCATCATCGGGCAGATGTACGTCCAATTTGAGATACCGGTGAACAAGAAGCGCAACGCGCCGCCTGTCATCATGGTCCACGGCTCCTCTCATACGGCCGTCTGTTTGGAGTCAACGCCCGATGGACGCGAGGGCTGGTATCCGTACTTCGTGCGCAAGGGCCTCTCGACGTATCTGGTCGATCAGGCGGGCCGCGGACGCTCGGGATTCGATGAATCCGTCATTCATGAGGCCGCAGTCATGCTGAAGAATGGAGACATTCAGCGCGGCACGGCGCTGATGCCGGCATTCGGCAGGATCAGTGATAACACAGCCTGGACCAATTGGTTCGGCCAGCTCCTACCGCCAGGGTCGACCATTCTCGATGGAACCCTTGTGCGCCATGGAGATCCGGGTGATGCGCAGCATTCCGAACATTACTTCCCCGCTTACCCGATCAGCACCGTGGATCAGAACGTGGTCTCGCGCACAGGAGCTATAGGTGGGGTGCCTAAGGGTCCCGACGATTACTTTGCCCTCGAGTATTACAAGCAGTTAGTTCCCAACGCCGAGGTCACGTTGCCGGGCTCTACCTGTGCTGCTTGTGATCCGACAACTATCTCGCCCGCGAATACCTGGACGCCTCAAGATCTGGCGTTGTTAGTGGAAAAGCTCGGCGGCGCGATCGTAGCGACTCATTCTCAGTCTGGACTCATGGGACATCACATGGTTCGCATTCTGAAAGAGAGAGGCCACCTGGACATGCTGAAGGGCCTGGTCACGATTGAGGGGTCCTGCTCTCTCTCGAACAGCGGGTTGAAAGCGGAGGACTTCGACAACATTCCCTACCTCGCCTTGAAAGGGGACTACAACATGATGATGCTGGGGACAAATAACCTCGAAGTCGCGGACGTCATCCTGAACTGGGTCGATACGAATATCCCGCCCCGAAACAAGAATGGCAAGAACAAAGAACTGATTTCATCGGCATCAACCAGGAAGGTAGCTAGCAAATAAGATCCCGCCGAAATGGCGGCGTACTGCTTACCCGAATGTGGCTAAATTGGGCGGAGGCTGAGCAGTTCCCGCTAGATCGCTTGGAGACGTACGAGTGTCCCTACTTGATTGGCCCGAAAGTCGACGCGTGATTCGTAGTGATGCCTTTTGCAAAGTCGGCAAAATCAGAAGCTTGCAGTGTAGATACGATCACGTCGACCGCAGAAACTGCTTGACTCACCATTGGGCATCAAGTAGTTTTTCCACCATCGGGGATGAAGTCCTCCTTAATCGCCGTCCCGCACGGCGGGGCAGTTATGACTCCTGACAAGTCATTGATGAATTCTTGTCGGGATTTTCCCGCATGG
>WNGM01014096.1_pt1 | contig 11755 bp, 10 predicted proteins | sample 5400571 | NCBI WGS metagenome assembly WNGM01 (sample SAMN13153378, study PRJNA577476) | soil metagenome | isolation source: 100 cm soil or saprolite under Garry oak tree replicate 2 | place: USA:California | collected 2016-06-15
AATTCTTCGACGCGGTTTTTGGCGAGCGCGAGTTTTCGAACGATGAAATCGAGGACTTCGTGCTCCTGCGTTCCGGCAAAGGTGACGAAGAATTCGGCCAGTCCATGTACCAGTTGGGAGTCGTCGTCGATGACATCGACATGCGCATCAGCCACGTGATTCGCGGCGCTGATCACATTTCGAACACTCCCAAGCAGGTGTTGCTGTACCACGCGCTCGGCGCGCAGCCACCCGTGTTTGCTCACGTGCCGCTGATTCTCGGCGCGGATAAATCGCGTCTTTCGAAACGTCACGGCGCAACGGATGTGAACATGTACCGCGCGGAGGGTTTTCTGCCGGAAGCTTTCCGCAATTTTCTCGCGCTGCTCGGGTGGTCCGCGGGCGGGGACGAAGAATTCATTCGCACGAAGGACTTGATTGAAAAATTTTCTCTCGACGGCGTGAGCCGCACGAACGCGGTCTTCGACCGCCCGAAACTCGAGTGGTTCAACACGCAGTATCTGCAAAAACTTCCGATCGAGGAGCTGCTGCCCGAAGTTGAAAATGAATTGAAGCGCAGCGGCTTGTGGAAAGCGAAATGGGCCGCGGGGGCGGCTCCGGGCCCGGATGGACGGGATCACGCATGGTTTTCAAAAACCGTGGATTTGCTGCGTCCGCGAATCCGCCTGTTGCCGGATTTTTCGACGTGGTCGCGCGCGTTTTTCAGCGATGAATTCACGCGTGACCAAGCGGCAAAAGAAAAATTCTGGAAAGATCCCAAAGTCCCGGAACTGCTCGCGAAACTTGCCGACGCGCTCGAAAAACTCAGCGAGTGGAACCACGATGGCTGCGACCATGCCACGCGCGCGGTCGCGGAAGCCGCCGGCGTCAAGGCGGGCCTGCTGATTAACGCCACGCGCGTCGCGATTGTCGGCCAGGCCGTTGCGCCCCCGCTCTTCGACACCATGGTCGTTCTCGGGCAGCAGCGCGTTGTCCGCCGCCTGCGCGATGCGATGTCTGGTTTTGGCAAAGCATAAATCCAAATTCCATGCGGCGAATCCAAATATTGAATTGATTTTGAAGTGGGTTGTCGCGGCATGGCCGGCCTACTGTTTCGCAAAGATTTCGGGGTGGGCGGGCTTGGAGGCGGAGGCTGCGGCGGCGACGTTAATGGCGACGTCAAGAGTGAGGGTGACGGGGGGCAGGCAGAGTTCGGTGCTGCAGGCTTGGTAGCGGAGTTTCAAGGGGATGTGCTGCGTGCCGAGCGGCGCGTTGGCGAGCGCGGTGACGGGCATGCGAAGCGTCACCGTGTCCTGGTAGACGTTCAGCGGGGTTTTGGAAAACGCGAATTTTTCGAGCTTGCCCTTGGGATAGAAGACTTCGCCGCCGCTGAAGCCGGCGGGAAGTTCGGCTTTGAGATCGGTGGCGATGAGATAGTCTTCCGATTTTTTACGGGCGTTGATGTGGAAGCCCGGACGGATTTTCACGACCGCGGCAATCAGAAACGAGCTGCCGCGGCCGGCGGGATCGAGAGAAACGTAGGTCTCGGGCTTCACCACATCGCGGCCGGAAGGAACCTGCGAATTTGCAGCGGGCGACAGGGCGGCGCACAACGCGAGAACGGCGATAAAGATACAGGTGATTGCGGATTTCACAGGGTCACCTGAGCGCCAAGTTGCTGGGAGATGACGCGGCTCATGACGGCGTAGAGGTCCTCGCCGGTCTTTTCGAGGACGAAGGCGCTGCGCGAGTCGTTCCAGCCGAGCTTGAAGCTGGTGGAAAGCGCGGAGATCCAGATTTCGCGGACGGGCGTGTTGGGGGAGATCACGAATTTGGCCTCCTCGGGTTCCTCGAAGACGACTTCGAGTTTTCCGGCCTCGCCTTCGACGTCGAAACCGTGTTCGTCGCCCAGAGCGAGCAGGCGCTTCTTGAGATCGTCGAAAGCCGCGTCAGCTTTGCGCTGAAAATCTTTTTCTTCCAGCATAAATTCAGCGTACACGAGCAGTATGCCCATCGCAAGCGCGGCAGAGGGACTGGAGCAAGCACGTGTGAAAAGAGAGAGTGGCGAGTGGCGAGTGACGAGGAAAAATAGGAACGCAGCCGAGCGAGCGGCAAAGCGCGCCAGGGGGTCTTGGATGTGTGGCAAGGAAAGGAGATCGACGAAGAACGTCTGTAGCTGCATCTCCGGTGGCGGAAGTCCACGACATTTCGCCGGAGTGCAAAATGCAGACCGGGATACCCTGAACCCCCACCCCCCACCTTTTTGTAAGTGCGGATTCTAAAAGACTTACAGGAGAATTTTTCGTAAGTGCGGATTCTAAAGGAGTTATAAGTCCTTTGTTTCCCGCAGATCCGAGGGGTGCTTGTAAGTGCGGATTATAAAGGAGTTGCGGGAGGGGCAGGGAAGAACGAAAAGAGGAGGAGTTTTCACCACCCCGACCTGGTCGGGGCAGGCGCAGAGAGGAGGCTTGCCGTACGGGACGGGGGGAGTGGAGCCGAGAATTCACAACCCATGATACCGCTGATTATTTGTTTTGTCAATTTAATTTGTAGTACTAGTATTTAGCAGGAGGGCACATGCGTTCGAAGGGGCGCCTAAGAGAAAGAAAACACAGGGGTAGAGCACACAGGGGAGGGTCGACAGTCGACAGTCAAAGGTTGAAAGTAGTTGAAGGCTTGCGGAGGCGGGGTGAGCGGCTCCGGAGGAGTCAAGGCGAGTGCGGCACCCAAGACCTATCTAGCAGATCAACTCCTGGCCATTCGCCTAAGCGCCTGCCACCCGCCGGCCTACCGGTTGTGATTCTTCCCGTTCATCAGTGCGGGTGAAGGAATCGAACTGACCCAGTAATGCACTGTAGATCTGCTCGATTTCGTCGGGATAAGTCCACTCTTCACCGCTGTAAAAAATCTTGTGCACCCCAGATGCCCTAGCGATCACTAGGCATTGAAGGCAAGGACGCAGATTCACATAGAGTACGGAATCCTCCGTACTTACTCCCCTTCTTGCGGCGTCAGCTATTGCACGTTGCTCAGCGTGGATGCAAATGCAGGTTTCGTAACCGCTGCCCGTGTCTCCGCCGTTGATACATCGAGGGCAGCCAGCCGCACGGCAGTCCACGTAGCTTTCCGAGACTCCGTTCCAGCCTTCCGCAACGACCTGCCCGTGCCTCACGATTACTGCTCCAACCAGACGACGGACGCAGTTTGATCTGCGGGCAAGGTTCTTCGCCATTGTCATGAACGGCTCGTGGTCGCGGCCCTGCATTTCGTTAAGATTTCCCTCCGGCAGCATGTCGCTGTCCCGACTTTTCCGTTGTGGCTCGTTTTAGCTCCTCAACTTGGTCAGAAAGTGCCTTGAAGCGAGTCTCATATCGTTCTTCAAGCTTCTTCTCGATTTCTTCTTGTAGCTTTTTCTTGCTCTCTTCTCCTAGCTTAAGTTCTCCCTGCTCGCGAGTCACGACATATTTGTCAACGAGTGAAGCCCCTAACGGCGCGAAAATCGCAAGCAGCGCGAGTAAAACGGTCGCAAGCGTGGCCCAAATAACGAGTCCGTTCTTGAATGACACAAATGCGGTTTCTGCAGCTTTATTTGCTGTCGCCTCCATGTTTAAGAAGGTCGAAGCCATGTATGCGGCCGCCTCCTCCTTGACGCGTGAAACATATTCCTCCCGATTGTATTTCGAGGATTTATCTGCTTTAGGTGAGACTGGGCAGCGGTGAAAGCTGATGCGCAGGAATGAGGCTCCTTGCTTAACTACAAAATTTCCCCGGCCAAAGTTAATGAGAGTGCTCGAAAGTGGTCCTTCGAAGCCTGGGTCGATGACGCCGATATTTAATGCGAGAACACCTTTTCTGCAGAGTTCGTTCTTCAATAATGCGTGTCCGGTTATGTTCTTCGGTAATTTCAACAACTCCTTAGATACTACGCGGACTGTGCCGCCTGGGGGCAAATTGTACTCGGAGCTACCAGAAGCCTGCTCTGCGGGGATAATGTCTCCGACGGATAGGTCGTACGTGGATGCACGATAAAGATTTTCATCAACGCCGTTTTCTACAAGGGCAAGTAACTTGATCTCTTCTCCTGACAAAAGACTGAGTGGTTGTGTGGTCATATCGCGTATCCTCACAGAATTGTATGAATCAGTAGGTGCCTTTTGCACCTTTCTTGCGCGCTTGGTTAGCAGCTAGACCGGAGGCTTTCCTCGCCCTATCGTGCCGGAGATTCTGAGTTATACGCCGCAGGCACCCTTGCAGGTTGGTTTCTATTTGATGCTGCCATATGCGGATGACGTGCCAACCTGTCCACCTGAGTCGCCTGAAGTTCCGTTGGTCCCGTTTTCTGTTTGCGCGCAATTTCGATCTCCAGAACTCAGACAATTTATGTTCCCATGCCGGTAATCGCCACCCGTGCCAAAAATCGCCGTCGATGAAGATCGCAATCTTCTTCTTCAAGAAAACTATATCGGGAGACCCTTCCAATCTCTTGTAGTTCCTTTGGAAATGCAGGCCGATCTTCCGAAGCTCTCGCTGAATCATTCGCTCTAAAGGCCCATCTTTGAGCTTCACGGCTTTCATCGCGCGTGAACGCTGGTCCGGTGTCATATGGTCGGGCATAGTGCACTGCGAAATGCGGCTCCGCGATCATTTCGTCTTCGACAAGATCGTTTTGACTCTTCCCTTTATGTTCTCACGGACGGTCGATAGTTTGGTCTTTGCCGCATCCGTTAAGAGAGCCGTATGCGCCACCGCGTCTCTGATTGGCTTATATTCTTTCGCGTCCCTCGCCAAGGCAGCTTCCTTCGCGGGGTCTTTCGGCTTGTCTACTAGGTTTGCGAGGTGATCCATGGACAAATAGCTCGAATCATTGTGCATCCTGCGGATAGCGATGCTGATATTTCCTCTACCCTTGTTAGCTAATTCAGTTTGTTTCCACTTCTTAGCCTCTTCCTTGGCCTCCTTTGACAACGGGAGCTTCTTCTCCTTGATGTATCTTCTGATCAGATTTTCCGACACAAAGCAGTCGGCATAAGATTCGAAGTTGAATACGGCGTCATCCGACAATTCATCGACCCAACCGGCTACCGTGCCCTTCTTCGGCGAGCTTTTGGGGAGATCGTATTCCTTCGATACAGCCCCGTACAAACTACGAGACGCCCTCTCTTTCTTCGAGAGTCTTGGATTTTCGGCGTCGCCTTCTTCTCTGTGTTTGATTCGCCATTTGTCCCAATCCTCGATAACTTTCAGAAGCGTCTCGCGAAAGGTCTGCAAGAAGTGCGTGAATTTGGGATCGTCGGCGACTATCCCCTCACGGTCGGTCGTGAACCTATCGACCGCGTCGTCGAGGCCGTCAAAATGGATCTGGCCGTATAGATAGCTCTCCGCAACCCTTGCGGTGGGTATGTGCTTGATGATGTTTAGCTCTCTCAAACGCCCGTTGACGAACAGGTCGATGCCCACTCGTTCCTTGGTGTCCATGATGTTCAGGTCCCTCGGTTTCTCAACTGAAGCGATGAAGCCAGTGACGGCACCAATTTCTAACTTCTTAATCTCATGGTCGGGACTCTTCGAAAACGCGGACTTCAAGCCCTCCACATATGGGTCGTCATAGTCACCTATGGTCCACAGGAACTCTGTCTTTTGAGCTAGCTCCTTCAAATGCTTGTGAGTGATCTTCTTCCGATTGAGAAAGATGTTGAAAGTGGGATCCAAGAGAGAGAACCGAAAATAAAGCGCGATTATTTTTGCCAGTAGTGGAAAGCTGCCCTTTATCCCTTTTTTGACTCCTTGAAAGTGAATGATCGTACCGCGCTCGCGTCCGCCAGTGTACTTGGCGAATGTTGCGGGATTCCATTTTTCCAGGGGATACTGTTGCGGTGTTAGATCTTCGGTTATGGCGTCGTCGAGTTTGGAATTGTCAATAGTGCCGCCTATCCAGTTCCCGTCTTTCACTTTGGAGATGACGGTAATCTTGTCTGCGCAGGACAACAGCGCCAGCTTTCCGATTCCTTTCCTGCCGATGAATGGCCGACCTCCGGGTGACGTTGTTTTTCCATCCTTCCTTTTCGAGTATCCGATTTTCAGGAACCTGTTTTGAAAATCCTGCGCCGTCATCCCCACGCCATCGTCCCTGATGAAGAAGCTGTCCTTATCTCGGTTGACATAGATTTGAGCGTTCTTTGCATCGGCGTCCCATGAATTCGAAATGGCTTCTCCGAGGACAGTCGCGAAGCTGCGGTATAATCTCCTCCCCAAGTCGTTGAGGACGCTCAAGGAAATATCGAATGTGAATGGCTGTTTATCTTCCATGCTGCGCTAGATGTTTCGCGATCGTCTTGCCTATCACTGTGCCCAGCCTCACGGGAACGGCATTGCCGATCATCTTGCCGACCCTCTTGAAATGGTAGCTGCCATTGGGCGCCACGAATTGGTAACGTTGGGGAAACGACTGGAGGATCGCACCCTCCCGCAAGGAAAGGCCTCGGTCTTGTTCCGGATGGCCGAAGCGGCCATTGCCGAAGCCGTAGAATTGTGTCGTGATCGTCGGCGAGGGCTTGTCCCACTCCATGCGACCATAGACACTCGAATAGTGCAAGCCGCTCTCTTCTTTATGACAATCGGCGCGAAGTTTACGCGGCCAATCGCGCCAAGTGCCGCCAGGCTTCGAGCCACGTATGCGCCGCAGATTTCGGGTCGAAAGGCCGCTAGTCCGATGGAGCGGGTCGGTCTCACACACCTCGCCGGCATGTAGTGGCGGAAGCCTCCATAGGACATCTGCGACTGTGCGATATTCGTTGGGGCGATGTGTTGGCGGGATAAGTTGGATCGGCCCGAGGCGCGAGGCGACTATGACGAGCCGACGACGATATTGAGGAACACCATAGTCCTGGCAGTATACCACCCACTTCTTCGGATCCTCCGTGTAATGGAAACCTTCCCCTGCGAGAAGGGACATGAAGTCATCGAAAATTTCGTAGCGCTGGAGTTCGGGGACGTTCTCCATACTGACGACATCGGGTTTCAACTCCCGGACGAGACGACCGAAGTCCTTGAGCAGTGTCCATTTCGGGTCACGGTGGTTTTTGAGCCCCTGCGTATATTTCGAAAACGTCTGGCAGGGTGCGCACCCGACGAGGATGCGCGCGTGACCTTTCGGATAGTGACGGACTAGGTCGCGGGCAGTGAGTTTGGTTACGCTTTTATGGTGAAATTTCACTCCCGGATTGTTGCATTCATATGGAAATCTACACATCTCATCAATGTCGTAACCAGCGACCACGTTCACGCCCGCGTCTAATAGGCCTCGAGTCAACCCACCCGCTCCGCAATAGAGGTCGATCGCTGTCGCGGTTATTCTCGGGGATGTAGTCATTTGGTACTTATCATCATAATGGGATATTGGACGAATAAAAAGAGCGAGGAGAATGCGCAAATGTTGGGGTGGAGGACGCGATTGTTCCGTCTCGGTTTGGCACGGCCGGGGGACGGCGGGGTAAACCCGCCGCTACAAAATCGAGGGTCAGGTGGTCCAGAGGATGTCGAACTTTTTTTCGACGTGGGCGAAGTCTTTGTCGCTGGTGGCGAGAGAGGCTTTGCGATGGGCAGCGAGGGCGGCGGCAAAGCAATCGGTATAAGGCAGTTTGTGCTCCGCCCGCAATTCGGCGGCGCCGCGAGTCAATTCGAGATCGGCGTCCACGATTTCCAGCGGGAGTTGTGCAATGTCTTCCAGGACTTTCCGCGCGACGCCGGGGCCCTTGGCGCGCCACGTGGAGTAATACACTTCGCCCCAATTCACCACGGACATCAGCAACTGGCGCTTGCCTTCGACGCCCAGGCGAATCAAATCCTCGACCTTGTCCGCGCCGGGACGGTCTTCAAAGAAGGTCATCAGGGCGCTGGCGTCAAGGACGATACGTTTCATAGTTCGGGGCGAGTCATGAATTCAAGGCGCTTTAGAGCGCCTCAGAGCTCGCGCTCGCGTTTGCGCTCTTCGAGCAGAGCCTTGAGGGCGGACGGTTCGCCGCTGAGCGAGCCGCGCAGGCTGCGGATAAACGCAGCGGTAAGAGGCTGCAATACCAAGCGGTTCTCCTGCTCCAGAAAAGCGACCTGGGTTCCCTCTTTGATCGAATACTTGCGCCGAAGCTTCGAAGGAATGACCAGCTGGCCTTTCGTCGTGACGGTGGAGACTTCGGTCTTCATGCGAACTCCTTAGCCAAGGATTCCAGATAAGTATGCCATCGGAGAGATTCCTCACATCCGCAGGCCGACCCGTTCACAGGGAGTGAAAGGGGACAGCAAAAATCGGCCTGCTGGGTTCGGTCCCGTAAGACCATCCGGGATGCAAACGACGCAAATGACGGGTTGGGCATGCGTCCCTGCTCAGGCCAGGGAGACGCACCCGCAAAGAGAAGAGAGATTTCATTGCGCATAAGGGCGAGCAATGGGGCAGAGGTCTCTCTGCGCAGGCCGACCGTTCATCCCGCAAGAGCCTGCGGGATGGAGAAGAGCGCACAAGAGTGAAGGGAAAGAAAATTCGGCCTGCTGCGTTCGGTCCCGTAAGACCATCCGGGATGCAAACGACGCAAATGACGGGTTAGGCCATGCGTCCCTGATGCCCGCCCCTGTGGCCGCCGGAGGGGTGGTTCTGTGAATTCTCAGGTTGAGATCAGGGGAGCACAGCCAGGAGTGGCTGTGCCACAAGAACCAAGACTTGCCGGCAAAGCGGGCATTTCACTCCGGATTGGGAGCGGAGTAGGATGGGTTGCTATGGTTCAGCAGCCCGAAGAAAGATTGCCGGCGCCGAAGGACGCGCACGAGCCGCCTTCAGAGGAAGAGGCGCTGGACATCGTGGAAGAAGCGTCCATGGAGTCTTTTCCCGCAAGCGACCCGCCCGCGTGGATTGCCAGACCTCCAAGGCCGCAGTCGTTAAAACGCAAGCAAACGGCTTGATGGCCGCCCCGGGGCGTGAGGGCATGGACCCTGCGCAGACGGGCGCAGCCGTGCTGCGCCCCTGCAACAGAATGAAGATGGCGGGATAAACCCGCCGCTACAAAGGCAAGACAGAAGACCACGGCCATCCCCCGGCTTCGCTCGGGACAGGAGAATGGCTGTGCCACAAAAACCAAGACCAGCAGGCGAAGAGAGATTCATCGCGCGAAAACCGCGCGAAGCTCAGCTTTTCTTCGAAGTCGTGGCGTAGAATGCCGCCCACTGCTGTTCCACTTTCGTGCTGCCACACTTCGGACACTTCACTTTGTCCTTATCGTGTTCCGTAACGGTTAGGTTGACGGAGAACTTCTTGCGGCAGGCCGCGCATAGATATTCGTAATGAGGCATGGCACCCTCCCCGGTCGCGCACCTTTGGCGGGAAATCATCATACCGGCAAGCGCGCGCCGAAGCAATTGTTGCAGGCGCGCCAAGCGGACCCACAAGAGAGGAAGAACGTGGGTCAGAAGATGAGTTTGAGGCCGAGCTGGGCGGCGAAGGGGATGCCCACGGTGGTGCCGAGGCCGAAGAAATCGCCGAGAGCGCCGGCGGGTGCGCGCAATTGACTGAGGCTGGTGATGGGGCGCGTTTGCGTGCAGGCAGGATCGAGGCAGAAGGCGGTCGCGTCCGAAAGATTGTTGACAGGCGTGGGGAGAGCAGAAATGTCCGCAACGTAGTTGTTGCCGGGATTCCGGCGGTTGAAGAGATTGAAGAATTCGGCGAAGGGGCGGAGCGTGAAGCGCTCGCGAAAAACGATGTTGCGGCTGACGCGAAGATCAACCTGATAGAAAGGGGCGCCGCGGAACTGGTCGAGGGTGGTTTGCACGCCGTTGACGACGGCGCGATCGTTGGCGACGCCGTCGCCATTGATGTCCGCAGGGGTGGAAAGGGTGAAGGGGCGGGCGCTTTCGAACTGAGAGATGGTGGAGGCTTCGAATTTCCACGGGAGTTGCAAGACGCCGACGAGGACGAAACGATGGCGAATGTCTTCGCCGGAGGGGCCGTGGTCGCCGGAACCAAAAGGATTGTGGACGTTCGAAACGCCGTTGACGTAATCGAAGAGCTCGCCGACGGTGGCGCCCCAGGTGGTAGCGTGAGCGAGAACGTAGTTGGCGGTGAGCTCGAAGCGGCGCGCGAAGCTGTGCTGCATCTGGAGAGCGAGGCCATTGAAGATGGAGCGATTGTCGGAACGGAACAAAGAAAAGGCGGGAAACTCGTAGCGGCGGTATTGGTGAACGCCCTGTTGATGCTCGTAGGTGACGCTGAGGCGCCAATCGCCGCGGAACGCGTGTTCGTAGGCGGCGCTGGCCGTGAGAGCGTAGGGAGTGCGGTACTTGGGATCGATCAGGGCGGCGGGCCCGGTACCGTGCTGGAGGTTGAAGTTGTTGACGGCGGTGAAGGCGTCGACCCAGCCGTTTTGCGCGAGGTCGTTGTAGTAGAGGCCGAGGCCGGCGCGAAGAACGCTAGTTGACGAGGCGCGGGGCGCGTAGGCGATGCCAAGGCGAGGCGCGAACGCTTTACGGTAATCGTGGGGAACGCCGGAAACGATGCCGTTGCCGGGGAGAGCGGGGTTCAGGCTCTGGTCATGGCCAGAGGCGATGAAGAGGCCGAAGGTGGTGTCATAACGCAGGCCGGCGTTCAACGTAAAAGAGGGTTTGACGCGCCAGGAATCTTCGGCGTAGAAGCCGAGGCGGCGGATGCTTTGAGAAAAGGAGCCGTCAGCCGGGCCGGTGGTATCAACGGCGGGACAGTTCGGATCGGGATTCAACGAAGAGCAAGTAGATAGCACTCCGGGATTCGCGATATAGAAGCTGGGATCCCGAGGATAGGTGAAGACTGTTTCGAGGTTGCTGGCAAGCGCGCCGCGAAGAACGGGTTCGTGGATGAGATTGACGCCGAAGCGGAAGGCGTGGGGACCGGAAGCGTGGGAAGCATCGTAGCGGAATTGATATTTCTGCTGGTCGCGCTGGACGGGAAAGGCGGCGATGGCGGTGGCGAATTGATTGTCGCCGAAAGTTTCGAGGCCGGAAGTGGTCAGAAAACTGACGGTGAAGGGAAAATTGAGGGCTTCGCCGATGGCCGAGTTGCGCGCTTTTGTGTGATGGAAGCCACTGGCTTCGAGGGTGAGGGTGCCGAGCCACGAAGGCGTGAACTGAAACTGGTTGTTGAGAAGGATGTTGTAGTAATTGGAAGTCGTGGTGGCGCCGGTCGAGGGCAAAGCCCCTTGCTGGAGGAGATCGTTGCGGGTGTGATTGCGGTCGAACGAGCCGCGAACGAACCACTGCGAGCGTGAGGATTGCTTCCAATCGAGACGGCTGGAAAAGAGCGTGTCGCGGAACGGCACGGGCACGGATGTTGGGACGCCGCCAATGGAGGTGATGTTCGGAAGATCGCCGGCGGCGGCGAGCTGGGCAAGCGCGCTGAATTCGGAGAGCGACTTGGCGCTGTAGGCGACGCTGGCGTTTTCGTGGACATATTCGTAGGAAGTGAAGAACCAGAGTTTGCCAGTCTTCATTGGGCCGCCGAGGGCGGCGACGGCGTTCTGGCGCGAGAAGGGCTGCTTGGGATTGGGTTCGGGATTATCGAGCGCGTTCCGCGCGTTCAGATTTTGCCCGCGATAGTAGTACGACAGGCTGCCATGCCAGTCGTCAGTGCCGCGGCGCGTGGAGAGAATGATGCTGCCGCCGTTGGTGCGCGAAGTATCCGCGCCAAACTGCGAGGTGCGCACGACAAATTCCTGCATGGCTTCGGGCGAAAAATTCTGGAGGAAGCCGCCGATGTAATCGTCGTTGT
>WNGM01007081.1_pt1 | contig 11752 bp, 8 predicted proteins | sample 5400571 | NCBI WGS metagenome assembly WNGM01 (sample SAMN13153378, study PRJNA577476) | soil metagenome | isolation source: 100 cm soil or saprolite under Garry oak tree replicate 2 | place: USA:California | collected 2016-06-15
ATGCCTCGAAATACTGAATCACGATCTGTCGTCCGAACGCGTCGGCGTCGTCGGGTGTCGGAAGCAAAAGAACGAGGAACGCCAAGGCCATCTCATCGGTGCTTTGCTCGCCCCATTTCACACGCACGGGAGGATGGGAAGGATTGCGCGGGTTATTCTCCGAGTTATCGAAAATGTACTCGAGCTCGATTCTCGTATCTTTCGGCAAACCGATAGGTTTCTCATATTGATACGCGCCCTGCCAGTTGAAATCCCAATCTTTGATCCAGATCAGCGGGATGCTGGTGCCATCGGGCAAATACGCAGTGACCTTCATCTCCTTGCCGAGATAGTGAGCATGAGGCGAAATCCCGGAGAGTTCCACATCTCGAGGCAAGACCAGTTGACCTTTAACGACATAATGCGGATCGCCAGGCGCGATATCCAGACGGCCGCCGATGACCATTGCACCGGTACGTCCCTTCTTGGGCGGACCTGAAAAGATGAGGCCAACCGAAGACTGATCAGATTCGGGTTTGCCCGAAGGATGGTAATGAATCTGAACAACGACGTCGGAGCCCTTCGGGATGAATCTCGAAAATTCATTTGATGGCGGCTGAGCCACCGTACCAGGCACCCATCCGCCAATGAGATTCACGCCTGGAACTCCAGGGCCGCCGAAACACGGATAACCGCCATCACGGCCTGCACGCGCCCGGGCCGCGCCGGTCGTATCCACGTATACCAGAGCGTGATGAACGATGCGCCGGTTGCCGGGCCGGAACTCCGTGCCACTCACGTAGACGTCACGATCGAGATTCAACGGCAGAAGAAAACATCGGAATAGATCGTGACCGCTGGAAGCTACCGCAAAACTCGATGGCATCGCGAGGATTTGATCCGGCTTTCCGGCCTGCCAGCCATCGGTAAACGCCGGAAGAGGAGGTTTATCGCCGGGGTCGCCCTCCGGCGCGCCGTTCTCGGCCCAAGCCCTGATCAAAGCAATCTGATCGTCCGTCAAGCGCCGCTCGTTGGCAAACTTACCGTATCCCGGTTCCGGTTTCCATGGTGGCATGAAGCGACGCTCCGTCGCGCTGGCGATCAGCTTCGCACGCTTTGCTGCATCTTCATAAGTGAGCAACGAGAATGGCGCTACTTCGCCGGGACGATGGCAGGTCGCACAGTGTTGATAAAGAAGCGGCGCGATATGCTTGTTGAACGTAGGTACATCGGCTGCGCCCGCAGCCACACTGAAGATGATCGATGCGACGAATACCGCTGCGATCTTCATTGGAGGGGAATGAATCACTGCTTCAACCTTTCTGCAAAATTCTCTCGCAGCTTGTCCACCTTTGGTTGCGCGACGTAAACGACATACGGTTGGTCCGGATTCCGCGCGGCGTAATCCTGGTGATACTCTTCCGCCGGATGAAAGGCCTCGAGGGGCTCGAGTGTTGTGACAATCGGGTCTGTGAAGACGCGGGCTTCGTTCAATTGACGAATGTAAGCTTCGGAAATCCTCTTCTGCTCGTCGTCGGCGTAAAAAATCGCAGAGCGATATTGCCCCCCGACGTCGTTACCCTGCCGATTTAGTTGAGTGGGATCGTGCGCGACGGAGAAATGGATCTTGAGCAGTTGCCCGAACGTCGTCTGGCTGGCGTCGTACCGGACCTCGATGGCTTCGGCATGATTCGTCCGGCCGCTACACACGGTTCGGTAATTTGCAGTAGCGGCGCTGTCACCGGCGTAACCGTTACGGACGGAAATCACTCCGCGTAATTCTTTGAATACGGCTTCGACACACCAGAAGCATCCACCCGCCAGCACCGCTATCTTTTGCTGCGGTTCGGACGCGAGTGGGGTATCGATTATCGGATCGGGAAACTGACGGATCGGAACTCTGCATGAGGCCATAGAGGCGTCCTATCTCCAATCTCTCTGTAGGGGCGGTCTATTTCTTGAGGCTGCGCGCTACCGCGCTTGCGCTTCGCGGACCGCCCCTACAGGTTCGCCAATTCGCGGAGTGTACCCGCGACGTAGTACCGCGCCATTTCCTTTCGCCATGTCATGGCAAAGTCGGTATTGTCGAGCGGCTTCGCGGGTTGATACGCCGCTTGGGCGGCCTCCCGGATGATTTCTTCCGTGAGCTTTTTTCCGGCGATGATTTTTTCAGCCGTTGCGGCCTCGATCGGATAGGAACCGACACCGCCTAGAATGATTTTCGAATCCTCCACCGTTTTGTCCTTTGAAAGCTTCAGCGAAACCGCCACACCAAGTACCGGAAAATCAAAGGAGCCACGCCGCCGCAGCTTCCAGTAGGTCGCTCGCCAGCCGTTGACCGCCGGCAGATGGATTTCGGTCAGCAACTCATCAGGACGCTTGTTGAGGTGACGGATGCCGTCATCATTGTAGAGTTCCGCTGCCGGTATCAGGCGTTCGCCCGAACTGGAAACCAGCTTCACTTTCGCTCCGATCGCTACCATCACAGGAGCGCAGTCGCTGGACTGCACGGCCCAGCATCGGGGGCTCGAGGGAGCCACCCAGCAGATATCTCCGTCCTTTTTCATGCAAAAGTGGATCGCCTTGCGCCACTCGTAGTTCTGGTCGTAGTAATTGCAGCGCGTATCGAGCAGAAGGTTTCCTCCGATGCTTCCCATGTTGCGCAGCAGCGGAGTCGAGATCAACTCGGCCGCTCTCGCGACAGCCGGGTAGGCGTGCCGGATCCGACTATCGCCTGTAACTTCGGACAGGGTGAGGTTCGCTCCCAGCACCACTCCGTCTTTCGGCTGGCCCTTCGTTGTCCGAAGATCATTGATTTGCGCCAGCCCAATGACAACCTTCGGCGTTTGCTGCCGCCGCTTCATGTTCGGATAGAGATCCGTGCCGCCGGCCACAAACATAGCGTCGGGACCGTTATCGGCCATCATGCGAATCGCCGCACCGATCGAATCCGGCTGGAGGTAGCGAAATTTAGGGAGCCTTAACATGTTGTATCAGGTAATCCGATCCCGTTCCTATTTCTTCGTGAGCGCCGGCTCGCGTTCCAGTGCCTTGCCGTCGCCGCCTTGCCACGGTGTGGGCACGACCATCGTGGGCGGCATCGGGCATGTCGGAAACGCGGAGGGTCCATAGCGTCCCTCCTGCCCTTTCGCTTTAGCTCGGATCGCTTTCAGCACTTTATCGGGGGTGATTGGAACCTCATCGACACGAATGCCGACGGCATCGTAGACGGCATTTGCAATTGCCGGCGGCACGGGCAACTGAGGTCCCTGACCTACTTCCTTTGCCCCGAACGGCCCATTCGCGTCCGGTTCCTCGACCAGATACGTAATGACATCGCACATCTCTAGGGTCGTCGGACTTTTGTATTCGAGAAACGAAGGAAATTTGTGCACGAGATTGCGGTTTCCCCGGTAGGCCATCTCTTCCATGAGCGCCTCGCCAAGGCCCATGTATACACACCCTTCAATTTGGCCGACAGCGAGGACAGGATTGATGGCCTGGCCGATATCATGAGCAATCCAGATGCGCGGCACCACAATGATTCCCGTTTCCGGGTTGACCTCCACTTCGGCAATCGCCGCGGTGCAACTGAAGGCGGGAGAGGGACCGATCGTTGCCCCCTTGTATTTCCCGGGCGCCGCCGGCGGCTTGTAGGAGCCTGTTGTACCCAGAGTTCCGTATTTTTCTTCGGCGAGGCAAACAGCGTCGACAAAACTGACGCCTTTTTCCGGATTCTCTGAGTCGAAAACGCGGCGATCTGCAAAAGACAGCCTCTCGGAAGGAACCTCGAGCTTTGCGGCAACGGCTTCGCGCAACATGTGCCGCGCGCGCTCGGCCGCTTCGATCGCGGCGTTTCCAGTCATCAGGGTCACGCGGCTCGAGTAGCTGCCGAGATCGACGGGCGTCAGATCGGTATCGCCGGTAACGACGCGAATATCAAACGGATCGATGCCCAAAACTTCGGCGACGATGTAGGCGAGAATCGAATCCGAACCCTGGCCAATTTCCGCAGATCCGCAAAAGACGCACACGCCGCCGCTGCGATCCAGCTTCAACTGGACGCCGGAGTGCGGCAACTTGTTGTAGTAGATTGGAGTCTGCGTGCCCGTCATGTAAGCACTGCACGCGATTCCAATCCCTTTTCCGTAAGGCAGCTTTCGGAATTTATCTTTCCAGCCGGAACCCGCAACCACTTTGTCGATGCACTGGCGCAAGGAGAGCGTGCCGATGCGAATCCAGTTCGCTGTTATCGAGTTGGGAGCAATCGCGTGCTGCTTGCGCATCTCCGCCGGATCGAGTCCCAACTGATCGGCGATCTTGTCCATTTGGATTTCCTGGGCCCAACGCGGTTGAGGAGTGCCGTGACCCCGCTTCGGACCGCACGGCGCCTTATTGGTGAAGACTCGAACGGCCTCAAACCGGTAGTTCGGCAATTTGTAGGTCGTCGGCTGAAGGATGCCCGTGTAGAACGTGCTCGCTACACCGTGGCCGCCGTAGGCGCCGCCGTCCAAAATGGTGCGGTGGTGCATGGCAGTGATCGAACCATCTTTTTTGTAACCCGTCTTCGTCGACATCAACACCGGATGCCGGCCGCGATGGCAGTAAAAGACCTCCTCACGCGTCAAACAGATTTTCACCGGCCGCCCGGTGACCATCGCTAATTTGCATACAACGATCTCGTGATTGAACGGATCGCACTTGCCTCCAAAACCTCCGCCGTTTGGCGTGGCAATCACGCGGATGTGGCTTGCAGGCATCTCGAGCACTTTGGCAAGGTGCCGGTGCAGATAGTGCATGTCCTGGGTGGATGTCCAGAGTGTGAGTTTGCCGTCATGACTGAATTGAGCCAGACTCGCATGCTGTTCGAGAGCCAGGTGAGTGCTGCCTTCATAAAAGGTAATGTCTTCCCGAACGTAGTCGGCCTCAGCAAAGCCGGCTTCAATGCTGCCGAATTCGTAAGCCTGCCTTCGATGGATATTGCCGAGCTCCCCATACTCATGGATGCGAGGCTCCGCCGTCGCATACGCGTCCTGAATGGATGTGATCACCGGCAGAGGTTCGTATTCGACAGCGACCAAATCCAAAGCTTCCGTTGCAACATCCTCATCGACTGCGGCAACGGCGGCCACAGGATCGCCGACCATCCGGACTTTTCCGACTGCCAGTGGATGTTCATCCTCGCTGACAGGAAGCGCGCCGTAGGTAATAGGCGGCAGATCCGCTCCCGTAAGGACCGCGTGAACGCCGGGGTAAGCTTTTGCTTTCGAAACATCAATATGGACGATGCGGGCGTGCGGAACCGTACTTCGCAAAAGCTTTGTATGCAGCATGCGCGGAAGAAAAAGGTCGTCCGCATATTTCAGCTCGCCGATGCATTTTGCCTTGGCATCGACCTTGACGAACGGCTTCCCTACGACCCGCAAGCTCCGCTTGCCTCCGTTATTCCCAGCCATAAATCGTCTCCTTGGCGGGTTCGGCTTTTTCACCGGCCATCCGCGCGGCCGCCAATTCCACGGCTTCCAAGATCTTGATGTATCCCGTGCAGCGGCAAAGGTTTCCCGCAAGTGCTTCCTTGATTTCGTCTCGTGAAGGCCGGGGGATGTGCTCGAGGAGAGCTTTCGCGGTCAGTAGAATTCCCGGGGTGCAATATCCGCACTGAGCAGCGCCGAGTTCAGCAAACGTCTGCTGCAACGGATGAAGCTCGGTTCCTACGGCCATACCTTCAACGGTCGTAACCTCGTGGCCCTCCATCGCAACGCCAAGAGCCAGACACGAAAGGACCGGACGGCCGTCCACCAGCACCGCGCAGCAACCGCATTCGCCCAATTCGCAGCCGTGCTTTGTGCCGGTTAATCGCAGATCCTCGCGAAGTACCTCCAGCAGCGTCTTGTGCGGAGCGAAGGCAACTTCGACTTCTTCACCATTGACCCGGAGCCGGAGATGCGCTTTCTCCAGCTTTCTCTTGCCGTTCTTCCCGGCTTTCTTCATGAACTTGGCCCTCATCGCACCATATGGCAGCCGCCCTTTGCGGTCAAGTGCGAAAGCGCGCGCAGACCTTTTTGTGATTTTTGTGCCTGTTTGTGGCTGATAAAATATTCCACCGTGGAAATCATCCCTACTGGAAAGGCGCTCGGCGCCGAGATTCGCGGCGTAGATATCGCAAAGATTCAGGCCGATGAGTTCGAATCCATTTACCGAGCCTGGCTCGACCATCAGGTCTTGCTGTTTCGTGAGCAACGACTGACCGATGAAGATCTGATTGCCTTCAGTCGCCGCTTCGGCGAACTGGACCATGCGCCCATTCAAGAGAACGGCCGCCGGTTTGTTGAAGGTCATCCGGAAATTTATGTCATTTCGAACGTGATCGAAAATGGAGAGCCCATCGGCAGTCTCGGCGCCGGCGAAGCGAGTTGGCATACGGATATGTCTTACCTCGATGATCCGCCGAAAGCCAGTATGGTTTATGCGTTGGAAGTTCCCCCGGAAGGCGGCAACACTTATTTCTGCAGCATGCATCGTGCCTACGAATGCTTGCCGGACGAGATCAAAGACGAAATTGCGAATTTCAGTTTGAAACACGATGCCACATACAACAGCGGTGGCTATGTCCGGCAAGGCACGGCCGCCATCGATGACCCGCAGCATTCTCCGGGTGTATATCATCCGCTTGTCTGCACTCATCCTGAAACCCGGCGCCGGGTTCTGTACCTGGGCCGTCGTCGCAACGCTTATATCAAGGGACTGCCGCTTTCGGACTCGGAGGCGATACTCGACAGGCTCTGGTCTTATGCCACCGACGAGGCATCTGTATGGTGCAGGGTTTGGCAGGCCGGCGATCTCGTCATGTGGGACAACCGGTCGACCATGCACCGGCGTGATTCCTTCGACGACAATTCGCGCCGGATCCTGCATCGCACGCAAATCAAAGCCAGCGCGCGCTCGTAGAGCTTAAAAATCTTTGCATTTCATTTCGTTCCTTTGTGTTTTTTGTGCCTTTTTGTGGCCATTTCTCTCCGTCGCTCGACTTGAGAGATCCGTGCGCCGCTGGCCTATCGCTTGAAGAGGCTGTTCTAATTCTGATAGGCTCCCCGCTTCGAATTTTGATTCCTGCGCGTCGAGGGACAAAAATGCCGGAAGTGCTCGCATCGGAAATCATGGCTGCTGCCGGAGCCAGAGAACTGCGTGACGGCGAAGTTGTTGTCGTCGGTCTCGGATTGCCCCAAGTGGCCTGCGTGCTGGCCCAACGGACCCATGCGCCGCGGCTCAGCGCACTTTTGGAAATCGGCGTCATGAACATGAGTCCGATCGACACCGCCGTGGGTTTGGCCGATCCGCGAATTTGGTATCGAGCGACGTGCTGGAGCGGTTTTCTGGACGTGATGGGGATGAATGTTCATCGCGGCGTCGTCGATGTCGGGTTCTTGGGAGCGCTGGAAATCGACCGTTTCGGCAACATCAACACGACGCTGGTCAAGGATGATTCGGGAAAAGTCCGATACGTCAACGGCAGCGCGGGCGGAAACGACATTGCATCGCATGCGAAGCGGGTCATCATGATCATGCGCCACGAAAAGCGCAAGCTGCCGGAAGCCGTCGCTCACTTGACCAGCCCGGGATTTGTTGGCGGCCGCGGCCGGCGGGAATTGGGCCTGCGCGGCGGTGGTCCACATCGCGTGATCACCGACATGGCGGTAATGGGATTCGATACGAATACGCATTCCGCCACGCTCGTTTCACTGCATCCGCTGGCTCGTTTGGAAGATGTCGTGGAGAACACGGGCTTTCCTTTAAAGATTCCGAGGGAGGTTCCGCCCACTCCTCTTCCTTCCCAGGAAGAGCTTCGTTTGTTGCGGGAAGAGATCGATCCCACGGGCGTTTATTTAAGGTAGCTTTCCGAGGACAACTCCGTGATCTATGACATTGAATTGAATTCTGCCGCACACTATCCGGTGGCGGGAATCGTCGAATTATCTCCTTTGATCGAACAAGCCGGCTTTGGCGCGTTCTGGAAGGGCGAGTCCAACAGCACCGATCCCCTCGTCCTTCTTTCCGGAATCGCGGCGCGCACACGGAAGCTGAATCTGGGAACGGCTATCTATCACATCTACGGCCGGAGCGCCGTCACGCTGGGAATTCAGTCGGCCACGCTTCAGGATCTTTCCGGAGGAAGGCTTCTCCTGGGTCTCGGAGTTGCCAATAAGACGATTGCGGCCTGGCACGGCGGCACATTCGACCGCCCGCTGCGCCGCGCGCGCGAGTACATTGAAATCGTTCGCAAGACTGCCGCGGGAGAACGGGTCGAGTATCAGGGCGAAATCTACTCGACGGGTCAACGCTTCCAACTTTCATGGAAGCCGAGTCACCCGGCGTTTCCCATTTATTTAGCCGGTCTGGGGCCGCAGATGACGCGGCTCGTCGGACAGATCTCCGATGGCGTCTTCATCAACATGGCGACGCCTGCGACGATTCGCGAGATCGCCTCGCGCGTCCATGCCGGGGCTGCCGAAGCCGGGCGCGATCCCAGGCAGGTGAAGATCATCGCGAAAGTACGCGTCTCGCTGCACAGCGATCGCGCCATGGCTCGCTCGCGCTTGCGACAGGTGCTGACCTTCTACAATATTGCGGACCACTATCGAGACATGTTGAAGGCCTCCGGTTTCGAGGCGGAGGTCAACGCGATCCAGGAAGCATTTGAAGCGGGCGGCTTCAAAGCCCGGTTTCGAGGCGGAGGTTAACGCGATCCAGGAAGCATTTAAAGCGGGCGGCTTCAAAGCGGCCAGCACGCTGATGACCGACGCGTATATGGACAAGCTGCCGGTGATTCCGGCGACATCGGTCAGAGAAATCAAGGAAAGGCTCCAGCCGTTTGTGGAAGCCGGCGTGGATCGGCTGATTGTTCCCTATGTTCCGGTTACCGAGCCTGTCATCGAAGATGCCCGCCGTTTTATCGAAGCCTGGGGAAATTCATAAGGAGGATTCCTATGTGTGATTTTGCTGCGGATGCTGATGCGGCTCGACAACTGCTCGTAGGCCGCGTCCTGACAGTCGAACGGGTCCGGCAACTCAATGCGAAGGACTACTTCTATCAGATGCTCAAAGACAACCCGGAGATGCTCAAAATTTATCCGGGAATTGAAAACGAGTTGTTGAAGGGCGCGATCGATTGTCACATCCATGCGTATCCCGATTTCGTTCACCGGTCCCAGGACATGATTCAGATCGCAATCGACGCCTCCAAGGCCGGGATGCGCGCCCTGGCATTCAAGGATCATTGGAACGTCAGCGCCAATGCCGCATTCCTCGCTCAGCGCCATATCGATTATCTGGTCGAAAAAGGAGAATTAACGCATCGCGTCGAGATTTACGGCGGGGCGGGAACGTGTTTGGGAATGAATCCCGAAGCAATCCGCATCGCGCTTCAGTACCCCAACTTCAAGATGATCTGGTTCCCGACGTTCACGTCTTTGGGATTTTGGCGCGGCGCGGGACATCCGGAGCGAGGCGGCGTTCGTCTGGTGAGTGAGTCCGGAGAGGTATTGCCCGAAGTCGTTCAAATCATGGAAATGGCTGCCGCCAAGAAAGCCGGGATCGGGTTTGGACACACGGACTTCAAAGAACTGCTGCCGCTCGCCAAAAAAGCGCGCGAACTCGGCGTCCGGGCGACGCTCGATCATCCTTTGCTGGAACTCAACAAACTTCTGTTGGATGAAATGAAGCAACTCGCGGAACTCGGCGTTTATGTGGGAACGTACTGCCAGCCGATGATTCCCAGCTTGTATCAGCCGGTGGCCGATCCCATGGAAACGATTCGCACGATCAAGGAAATCGGCCCCAAACGATGTATCATCGGTAGCGATTTCGGCCAGGTCCTTCATATGGACAGCATCGACGGCATGAGAGTCTTCATCCGCGCACTGCTCGCTTTCGGAATCAAACCGGATGAGGTCAAAGTCATGCTGCATGACAATCCGGCCAAGCTGATGTGGCTGGATTAAGCTGACGGCCGTTTATCGGCAATCAGGAAATTGCTTTTCCCAATCGGGAAAAGCAAAATCCTTGAAAGGAAATCGCTTTTCCTGATTGCGGGCGCAAGGAACCATGATCGTACGCAAAGAGGGCAATGACGAACTCATCCTGATCGGGCAGACCGATCATTCCCGATTAGTAGGGCAGCTTGCTGCCCTTTGGGGAAATGACACGTTTGCCGCACCCCAGCCGTATGCCTCCGTGGTACGCGCGGCGGCTTTCCACGATTACGGCTGGCTGCGGTACGAAACCAGTCCGCTCCTCCATCCCGAGACAGGAGAGCCGTATCAGTTTTTGCAGGTGCCGCTGGGCACAACCCAACTCGAGGCTTATCAGTGGAGTCTGGATTGGCTTGCCGGCATCGACCGGTATGCGGGATTGATCATCAGTATGCATCGGACGGGCCTGTGGAAAAACCGGTACGGCACGATTACACATCCGGGTGGTTACAATCTTGGTGATCTGACTCCCGAGGTCCGGCAGTTCATCGAGCGGAATGAGGCGTGGCAAGAGCGGGAGCGCGCATCGTGGGACGCAAACCCCCTCTGGACCAACTACAGGTTGATGCAAGTGTGGGACCTGCTTGGTCTTTATTTCTGTTGCCACGAACCCTACGAGGATTACATTGAGCCGGTGCCGGTAAGCTATTCAGAGAAAAGAGAGACCCGTGTTACTTTGATCCCCCTGGGGCCGTACCACGTTAAGGTGGATCCATATCCGTTCAATGCCCGGCCCTGCAACATTCAACTCGCCTTCAAGCGGTTGCCCAAAACCTCATTCGAAGATGCCGAAGAGTTCCACCGCGCATACTTCCAGGCCGAGAACGATCTGTTACGTTTCGAGCTGCTTTAGGAGGCTGCAACTGAGGGTCTTACCCGCCGATTTGCCGGACCCATCTTTTCTGTTCAGCTTCACGACTGAAGCGATAAAACGCGGCCGAGCGCCTACGCGAATGGTCCTGCCGTTCAGCTTCAAATGCCTCCGTACCAAGTACCGCGGCCTTTACGGTAATAGTCCCGGCGGTCTGTGACGATGATTCGGGAAAGATATTTGGTGTTTTTGTAGCCCAGGTGGCGCGACAGGCGAAGGCGGACGGGGGCCCCGTGGTCGGGGGGTAAGTCCTCACCATTCATGCCATAGGCCAGCAGCGTTTGCGGATGAAGGGCGTCAGCCATGTCGATACTGTCCCACAAGACGCGCACAACGCTCCCACTTTGATTCGGATTCGCGAAAGGTTCGAACACGACGTATCGGGACTCCGGACGCATTCCGACGAGATCCAACACCATCGCCAGCCGCACGCCGGTCCATTCGGCTATGTAGGACCAACCCTCCTCGCAGGCGTGCAAGATTATGTGACTTTCAACCGGCAGGCGCTTCAACTCTTCGAGTGAAAAACTTTGGGGACGCGCGACTAGTCCCTCGACTGATAGGCGCCAGTCCCTGAAACCGTCTGCGAGCAAACTGCGATAATGTTCGTCTTTCGGATGTGGGCCGTTCACCGGCGCGATCTTCGAAATGTCGCTACGTTTGAATTCGCGAGCCAACGAGTGCCCCGATGTCAGAAGACGTTGAGTGGCATAGGTAAGCGTTTCCCCGACCCCTATAATGCCGGTGTGATCAGGTGGGATCAGACCGTGACGGCCGCCGAAGTAGCCCGCGGCGCCAAGCCCCGATGCGCCCGCCGCCGTTGCCAATCCCCCGGTGACAAATGTGCGGCGTGTGAGAATTTTGTTCGTCGAGC